>JAABUU010000037.1_pt1 | contig 301348 bp, 391 predicted proteins | sample 5559301 | NCBI WGS metagenome assembly JAABUU01 (sample SAMN10711884, study PRJNA513360) | rock metagenome | isolation source: Antarctica rocks | place: Antarctica: Victoria Land, Richard Nunatak white | reverse complement strand
GCGCGCGCCTGCTGCGCGGCGCGCTCGGCGGCCCAGGCGGCGTCGATGCCGGCGCGCAGCTTGGCCTCGCGCCCGGCGTAGCCGCCCGTCAGCAGGCCCAGGCGCTGCTCCAGGCGCGCGGCGCGCACGGCCTCCTTCTCCATCTCCTTGCGCGCGGCCTCGTACTCGCCCTGGATCGCGGCCAGGCGGTCCGAGTTCGTCGCGGATGCGCTGCGCGCGTACCGTCCCTGCGCGCGCGCGGCGCGCCGTCGGCCGTCGCCGCGCACGCTGGCGGCGCCCATGGCTGAGGCCTCCCCTCTGTCGTGTCCGCACGCCCGCGCTGTGTGGCGCCTGATACACCGGGCATGCGAAGAAACCACAGACTCAAGGACTCGCCAAAGATTAGGCGCGCGCTGAACAGGTGCAGCTACCTTGCAAAAATATTGCCTGGCCGACGGGGAAACCAGGCACCCTGCCATCTCCGGCGAGCAACTGCGCCGGCCCAAGGCGCGCGGCGGCGCGGCGCACGCCCGCGCGCCGGCGCGTAGCTCGGCCCGCCGTGCGCGTGCAGCGGCCGGCAGGAATATGAACCCTGTATTCCTAATGTCGCGCCTGCGCCGGCAAGAAGATGAACTCGCCCGCGACGGCCGCCCACGCCTCTGCGTACTCCTCGCCCGGCTTGTCAGCATGACCCATCGCCGCACGCACGGTTGCCGTCTCGGCCGCCACCGCCGCCGCCGCCGCCGCGAGCTCCCGCTCGTCAAACTGCTCGCGGCGCAGGCGCGCATTTTCCAGCATGCAGCGTACCGAGGACCCGCCCACGCAGCCTCGGCTGCCAGCAGGCCAGGCCGCCCAAATGAGGCGATGCTGTCAGGAAACGCAGCTCGCATCCAGGCAGCAACGCTGTAGTGCCGCTGCACAGCACAGGGTGCCTGCAGGGATGGGACAGCGGACGCCGCACTCCTGCAGCGGAAGAAAAGCAGCACGGCTGGGATGCGACCAAGTGGAGAGCAGCCACGCCTGCTCCCAGCCGTCGTCAGCGGGCGCGGGGGCGTCGTCGCGCGGCCGCTTCTTCTTCCCCTTCTTCTCCTTCAGCGGGTACAGCGCGGCCTCGTGCGACAGCAGCGCCGCCAGCTCCGCGGCCAGCGCCGCCTCGGCCGCCTCGCGCGCGCCCAGGCGCGCCGCGTCCGGCGCCGGCTGCGCTGCTGACGCCGGCGCGGGCGGCCGCGGCAGGCCGCGCTGGAGCGCCTGCGCGGCACGTCTAGGGTTCAGGGTTTAGGGGTCACAAAGCGACCAGGCTCTGCACGTGGTTCACACCGCAGCGCATGCCGGAGCCGCATGCCCTAGCGCAGTGAGCTGCTGCATTGCGATATGGTTGCATAGCACAAGATTTGACTGGACGCGGCAAGCCATGGACACGGCAGTCCGCGGTATGGAGCGGCGGGCGGCGCGCCTGCGAGCGGCGCTTGAGCGCGGCCTCCTCGCGCGCCTGCGCGAGCCGGCGTCGCCGCGCCGCCGCGTCGGCGGCATCCTCCTCCATCGCCTCGCCGTCCTCGTCTGCGTCCAGCTCGTCGGCCTGCCGACCGCGTCGTGCGCTTCAGAGCCAGGGCAACACTCCGTGATACTGAGTATGCACTCCGATCGGCAGCACGCTGTCGTCACCTGGTGCCGCCCCGCTCCAGCAAAGCGCCTGGCGCTTACGATCCTTGCACTCCCCAGAACGCCAGCTGTAAACCAGTGCGCCAGTGCAGCAATGCAGTACTTGACCTAGCCCTCACATCTACCTCAGGTTGCTGCTGCCGCGGTGGAGCTGACCATGTAGTGACGAACCCAGCGGGCCTGCTGTGCCGCATTTGGCAATCGTGCCCAGCCCCCCGGCAACACTGTGTGCCTCTCAGGGGTGCTCACGCTGGTGAGCGCGCAGCATGCGCCTGCCGCGCGCGTCCGCTACAATCCTGCTGCGGCTTGGGCGGCCTCAACCAGCCCGTCGCACGCTCCGGCTTTGCCCACGGACAGGCCAGGTCCCTCTCGGCGCGCGGCTGCAAGTGCGGGGGCGCGCCTGCGGCGCCTCGATGACGTACTCGTGCTGCGGCTCGGGCAGCCCGGCCAGGCCGGCGCGCAGGTCGGAGCGCAGGCGCTCCTCGCGCGCGCGCGCCTCGCGCCGCGACGCCTCGGCCGGCGCGGCCGCGTCGGGGTCGTTCAGGCCGAGCGCGTCGCGCACGGGCGTGCGGCCGGGCGTCGCGCCGGGGCCCAGGCTGGCGCCGCGCAGCGGCGTGCCGCCGACCGATGCGCCGGGCGTCGCCATCGCCACGCCTGCGCGCCGCGCACGAGCGTCAGGAGCGCGCGACATGAAAGGGGCCGTGCCGATCTGCACGCCGGGCGTGACTGTCGCCGGGCTGACGCGGTGCCTCGCCTCGGCCAGCCCCCAGGGCAGATGCCGCGCGGCGGCGCGCGGCTGAAGGACGCACCGGCGCAGCAGCAAGGGGCGCGCACCCGCGATCGCGCGCCCGCCGGGCGTGGCGCCGCCGAAGCCGGGCGTCGAGCCGCCGGCCGCCGGCGTCACGCCGGGCCGCCCCGTGGCGCCCGGCGTGAGAGCGCCCGCGAGCGGGTTGGGCGTGGCGGCTGCGAAGGCACGCGGCGCCACGCCGCTGAAGTCCGACGCGAACAGCTCGGGGTTCTCGCCGCCAGCCAGCGGCGTCTGGCCCGCCTGCAGGCGCGCCAGGTTCTGCGCCTCCATCATGATGCGGTCGCCGCCCGCGCCGCCCGCGCCGCCGACGCGCGGCGTGCGCATCGGCGTCGCCAGCCTGCGCCGCGGCCGCGCGAGCCTCACGGCGCGCCCCACGCGGGCGCGGCAGCAAGCAGGCCCTGTGCAGGCTAAGGCAAAGCCAGGCGGGCACGGCCGCTCTGGAATGCCGTCACATGCGCTCGGTCGCGGAGTGGGGACCGAGGCAGGCAGCAGCACAGCAGCAGCACAGCGGCTGCGGAGCGGGCGGGCGCGCGCCGCGCAGGCGTCTGGTAGTCGCCGAGTAGGCGGCGCGTGGCCTCGCCGCCGGCGCCATCGGCCAGGTCGGCGTCGGCCGCCGCGCCCGCGCCGCCGCGCGCGATCGCCTCCAGCTCCGCCTCGCTCACCTGCGCGGCCGCGTGCGCTCCTATGCTTCTTCCTTGCGTTTTGCGCCGGGCGGCCGCATGGGCACTAGTGCACAGCGGCGACCGGTTTGCGGTCAGCCTGGGGAGGCTGGAACATGCGGGGCCGGCCTCTAGAGCCTCAGGCGGGCTTGGTGAGCGCGCGTCTCCGCGCGGGCGCGGCGCGTCGGCCCGGCGTGCAAGCGCTGCAGGCGGCGACGCGGCCGCCTCCCAGCACGTGGAACAAGCACAGGGCAGGCGCCTGAGGCGCCACGCGCGTGCGGCCCGTCCACAGCCTGTGGGTGATCAGGTGCGCCGCGCATGGCGTCACCGTCGCGGCGCAGCCCCACGGCCGTTTTAGATACCCAGCCCTGGCCAGGGCGCGCGCCTGGGGCGCGGGCAGCATCATCTTGCCGCGGCGGCGCCCGCTCGACGCGTCGTTGAGCTCCAGCGCCTTGGCCACGGCGGCCGGCTGGTCCGTGCGCTCGCGCAGGGCGGCGCGCGCCTCGTCGCGCTTCATCAGCGTCGCCTCGATCTCCTGCGCGGCGCGAGGCGCGGCCATGCTCAGCCGCAGCGGCGCCTTGCAAGTCGTCACAGACTTTGACTCACTTGTAGTGCATTCCACATTCATCTGCACGGCACCTGGGCACTAGCAGGAGTTCTTGTCCATCACACCAGCCTGCAGTGCACACAGCAGCCAGCAGAGCCCCGCGGCTTCAACAGCCCATGCGCGCACAGGACCGCCTGTGACAGCCTGCGCGAGCCGCATGCGCATGGCCGCGCGCAGGATGGCACACTGCACGCCGCGTAACAAGCTCTGCATGGTACAACGAGCCGTGCGGGCCGGGAGCGGGCCGGCGCGCCTTGCGGCGCTTGCCGCCCTCCAGCTCCTCCAGCGTGGTCGGGCGGAACACGCGCGCGACCTCGCGCGTCGTCTGCTGCTCCGCGCCCGTGTCGTAGAAGCCCGGCGCCGGCGCGTTCTCAAACGCCACCTGCGCACACAAGCTTGGAAAGCTTTCTTTCTCATGCGTGTCCCACATGCGTTGCAGATGCGCGTCACGGGGAAGGTCACGGGTCTTTTAAGCGTCCTCCTGCAGGTGCTTTTTCGTGACATGCACACACGCCTGGATGCTTCGCTGTGACAAGTAAAAGCTGGGCGCCTCTGCAGCACAGAGAGCAGCACCAGCTGCGCAAGCAGGGGTGCCGGCAGAGCGCTGCCCGGGGGGAGGGCAGGAGAGCGGCCGCGCGTGCGCGCCTCCTTGTTGTAGTCGATGTCGCGGCGGCGCCGCGCGCGCTCCTTCATCTCGATGCCCGCCGCGCGCAGCTCGCGCTTCTTCTGCAGCGAGGCCAGCCGACGCGCCTCCTCCAGCTGCCGCTCGCGCGCCTTGCGCTTGGCCTTCTTGCCGCTGCGCGCGGCGGGGTAGGGTAGGGTAAGGGTAGGGTCAGCGCCACGGCTGCACTGTGAGGCACACCTTGCGGCTTATTGCCACGTACGTCGGCTCCTATGGACCGGCGCGGCCTCTTCTGCCGCGCACCCCGCCGGTTCGCTGGCGCGCGGGGGCATGCGCGTGCCTGCCCAGCTGCGCAGCCGAATTTGCAGCGAGCCAGGAGAGGGCAGCGTCCTTTGCTCGCAGGCACCGGCGCGCTCCCCACGGTGGCGTCAGGCGGCTCAGGCCTGTCAGCCTCGTTGCAGAGGGTTGAGCAGCGCGGCGCGGAGCGGCGGCGCACCGCGTGTTGGCCAGGCGCGCGCGCGCCTCGGACAGCATCTCCTTCTCGTCCTCGTCCATGTCGATCGGGTCGGGCCGCGCGGGCTTGGACTCCGGGTTGGGGTCGATCTCGCCGGGCCGCAGCCGCCGCGGGTCGTCCGCCGGGTCATACGTGTCGTCCTTGGCGGCCGCCGCGTCCCTGCACGCTTGGCCGCGCACGGGTCGGGGCCCCATTCGGCGGGAGGTGCTCGGCCCCAGAGCTGGTGCAGCGGGAGCTGCTCTGCCTCCTCTGGCGCCGCGGACACGAGCCGTGTTCTAGGAACACGCCGCGCTCCGTCACGTCTGCAGCCCCTGGGGTGTCCGCCAGACCGCTGGCGACTGTCACCCCAGCGGAATGCCGCAGCGCTGCGGTGTGCGCCAAGCGGCTCCACGCTGAGCGTTTCAATAATTCTGGGTGGGAGGTGGCTCAACACAAGCGCAGCCTCCCTAGCCCGGCACACGCAGTGGGAGCGCACTGCCGGCCACACCGCACAAGCAGGGACGGCCCGCCGCGCGGGGCGCTGCCGCCCCAGGGCGGGCGCAGGCGCGGGCCGGGGTTGCGCGGGCGCGCACAGCAGCTTCTCGTAGCGCTCCAGGCACTGCACGGAGGTGCGGCCGACGATGGGCGCGATGGTGCGCCACTGCGTCGGCAGCAGCTTGGCCAGGTGCAGCAGCTTCTCGTCCTCCTCGCGCGTCCACTCGGTCTTCTTGATTGCCGGGTCCAGCCACTCGTACCAGCGCGCCTTGCACTGCTTGGCCGACTTGCGCACGAGCAGCGATGAGATGCGCGCCCACTGGTTCAGGCCATACTTCATCACGGCGGCCTTGAGGATCTCATCCTGTGCGCTTCCGGCACAGGAGCTGGCTCAGCAAGCGCTGCAGCGCGCGCGGGGCCTGCTACGTACACGCACAGCACCGGCAGGCGCGTCAGGCGCGCGGTATGACTGCGGCCCGTCTGCTGGCAGGCCGCGCGCAGGCAGGCGCGTATCTGTGTTCTTGAACACGCCGCCCTTCACCAGGATGCGCATGGTGGCCGCCTCTTCTCTCTCGTGGGGGCCTCCCCTGCCGCACCCAAGCCTCCTGTTGCAGTCTACCACGTAGCAGGGCGAGGAAAGCAAGCTGGTATGGAGCCAGGCGGTGCTGGGCCAGGACTCCTGGCCTCCTGAAGCAACCCTACCTGGGGCTGCTCATCCTGTGCAGCAGGACTGATGAAGGCGGGCCTGGAAAGCGCGCGCGCCAGCGGAAAGAGTGTGGGCGCTACCAGCCACCCAGCCGCCCCAGCACAGCCCCATCAGGCAGCCGGCGGCAGCATGAAGGTCGGGGAGGTGCCCAAGCTCAAGGTGGCGGAGCTGAAGGCGGAGCTCAAGAAGCGCGGCGAGCCGATCAGCGGCCTCAAGGCCGAGCTCGCGGAGCGGCTGACGGCCTGCTTGGAGGCGAGCGCGCCCCCCTCGCGGCGCCGCTGTGGGCACTGATGAATCCTGCCTGCCTGTCGAGGAGCGCTGATGTCATCCAGCTCCTGCGTCGAGCACGGTGCGGCTGTGGACCAGTGCCCCGTGTTTGCCACCGGCTGCCCCCTGCAGGCTGCCGAAGAGGAGCAAGCTGCGGATGCTGCCCCAGCGGGCGACGCAGCGCCGCCCGCCGCCGCCGCGCCGCCGGCCGACCAGGCGCCGCCGGGCGACAGCGCCCCCGCAGCCGCCGCGGGGGCGGGCGCGGCTGCAGAGCCGGGGCCATGCTCCGCGGATGATGAGCCGCAGCAGGCGGCTGCGGGCGGCGAGGGGGCGATTGTTGACGCGGCGGCCGCGCATGAGGAGAAGGAGGTCACGGCGCCGCCGGCCGAGCCCGCGGCGGAGCCCGCGGCGGAGCCCCCGGCGCCGAGCGAGAAGCCCGCGGCCGCGCCGGTCGGCGAGGCGCTCGCAGAGGCGCCGGCCGAGCCGCCGGCGCCCGCGCCCGCCGCGGGCGCAGGCGCGCCGGTGGCCACGCCGCCCAAGCCGGCCGGCGCGCCGGTCGGCGAGCAGCTGGCCGAGGGCGAGGCGGGCGGCGCGCTGGCGGCGCCCGCGCCGGCCGCCGGCGCGGCCTCGCAGGCGACCGGCGCGCCGGCCGGCGGCGGCGGCGGCGGCGGCGGCGGCGCGCCGGGCGGCGCGGCGCACGTGACAGCAGGCGCCGCTGCGGCGGCGGCTGAGCCCGCGGCGGCCGAGCCCGCGACGTCGCTGAATGCGGCGGCGGAGGCGCTGGAGGCGCGCGAGCCGGGGCCCGAGCCGGCGACGGATGGGGCGGGCGCAGGCGCGGCGGGGCCGTCGGGCGCGGGCGCCCCCGCGCCGCCCGCGCAGGACCTGGAGGAGTCGCCTAGGTGCGGCGCGCTCGCGGTGGGCGTCTGCGCGCGAGCTGCCGTGGGGCAGGCGGCAGGCAGTCAACGGTCCTGCGCTGCCGCGTGCGTGCCGAGGGGCTCGCGCGGCGTGCCTGAACTCCATGCCGGCTCTGCCATGCGTCGCCGCTGCGCGCGTCCTGCTGCACTCTGACTCGTTTGGGCGTGCGCGCGCGGCAGCCCGGTGGCGCGGCAGGCGGCGGAGCGGCCCGAGGCGCCAGCGCCCGCGGAGGCCGCCGAGGAGGAGGTCGACTTTGAGGCCGACGAGCCGGAGGAGGTGGTGCGTTCAGACCGTGTGCATCAGAGGAGCCTCCCTGTGGGTGTCACAGGCAGCGTCCCTCGTGAAGTTTGACGCCTTGCCTGTAATCGTGGCCTGTCTCCGGCCCCTCGCCGCGGGATCGTTACCGAGTCTGCTCTTGCGTACAGACAGCTTAAAGAGGCGGGTTGCTCCAGGCGAGTTGCTTAAGGCCAAGACACAACAAACCTGCCGGGGCGTCAGAGGGGTATGCCGGGAGCGCTGCTGAGTTATGCTGACCAGACGGTCTGTTTTGATGGTCAGTGGGTTTGCCCGGCAGCAGCCTGCCGCAGGTGCTGTGGTCGAAAGTGGGCCCCTCGCGGCGAGGAGGTGTCTCACTGAACTGTTACACTACCTGCGCAGGCGGCGCCGCCAGAGGGGCCGCCGGAGCCGCCGCCGCACGAGGCGCGGCCGCCGCGCGCGCGCAGCGAGTCAAAGTCGGCGCCCGAGGAGAAGGAGCGCCGGCGCGCGCGCGCCGAGAAGGGCGCGGGCGCGCGCGGTGACGAGAAAGGCGGTCGCGGCGACGAGCGCAAGCGCGGGCGAGCGGACGAGGACGCTGGGCGCCGCGGCGACAAGGCGCCGCGCCGCGAGGGCCGTGATGCGCCGGCGCGAGGTGCGCCGGGGGGTTGCCCTAGGGAGGCAAAACGCATGCTTTCATTGCTGCCTTGCTATTACTGTTTCCGTCCTACTACTCTAATATTTTTCATATAAGCAAAGTCAAGGCGGCGGGCGCCCGCGCGCGCGGCCGCCCTGTCCGCGGCCCGCACCTCACGAGCGCGCGCGTGTGCGCGCGGCGCGGCGCAGACGAGGAGCGCGGCGACGGCCGCAAGCGCCGGCACTCGCCCATCCCGCTCTTCAAGCCGCGCGAGCGCGCGGCGGCCAGGGCGGCCGATGCGGCGCCCGCGCGCGCGCCCGAGGAGCCCGCCGCCAAGCGCGCGGCGCCGGCCGCCAAGCCCGAGCAGCAGGCAGGTCACCGGCGCTTGCATAGGATGTCAGTGCCTGCTTGTCTGCGTTGAGCAATGAGCGGGACGTGCCCTGCGCGGCGTGGCGTGGTCGGCAGCGCCCGAGGGCTGAACAGGGGCGAGCTGCTCCGGCGTAGGCGTGAGCGCTTGTTGCGCTGCTGTTGTTCTGACAGGGAGGGCAGTGCCGGCTGCGCGCACTTTGGGTTGCGTGCGTAGTGAGTGGCCCGCCGCCCTGCGCGCACGCGCGCGCACCTGCGCGTCTGCCGGCGGCGAGGCTGCTGCATGCGCCTGTGGCAGGCGTAGGTAGGCCGTGTGAGTGAGGCAGCGGGGCGTGCGCCAGGATGACGCCAGCGAGGGCGCGCGCGCCGTGCCGCCGCCGCGCGATGCGCCGACGCGCGCGCTGCGCATCGACGGGTTTGTGCGCCCGTTGACGGCCAAGGCGTGCAAGGAGATGCTGGCGGAGTCCGGTGCGCGCGCGGCCGGCGCCCGGCCCCAGAGCGCGTCTGTTCAAGTGCACGTGCGTGATACGCCACGCGGTCTGCGTATAAACTCACAGTGTGCTGCAGACGGGCTTGCTAGAGCGCCTCCCGGCCAGCCGGGCGGGGCAGGGGGCAGACGCTCTGGAATTTCACATCGCTGTGACACGCCCTGGCCGCTGCCCACTGCCGACCGCCGAAAGCACCACGAGGGCCCGGGATGCACTGCAGCTGGCTCGGAGCCGGCTTTGCGGTCGAAAAGCGCCAAGCGGAGCGACGCAGGCGAGGTGGAGGCGTTCTGGATGCCGCAGATCAAGAACCTGGCGGTGGTCGTGTTCGCGGCGCCCGAGGCCGCAGAGGCCGCGCGGCAGGCCACGCACGGCCGCTCCTGGCCGGACAACGGCGTGCGCAACTCGCTGCGGCCGCGGTGCGCCCCGCCGCCGGGGCCCGGGCGCCCGCCGGGCGGCCTCGGGCCGCGCGCCTGGGCGCCTGTGCCGCGCCGCAAGCGCGTCTGCTGCGGCTGCGCACGCGTGTCCTGGCCGGCACCAGGCCCTGAGCGAGCAGCGGGCATGTCTTCAAGGCTTGTCCTCGAGTGCGGCCTGGCGCCCTGCGCCGTGCCGAGCGCCGCGAACCCTGCCGCCGCGCGCAGGTTCATCCCGGAGAAGGAGGCGCTGCGCATCTGCGAAACCGGGAAGCTGGAGGAGCCGGCGCCGGTCAAGGCGGCGCCGTCCGCCGCGCCGGCGGCCGCGGCCGCGGCGCCCGCCGAGGCGCCGGCGCCCGCCGCGGCCGCGGCGGCGACCGACAACGGCGCCGCCGCGCCCGCCAAGGTGCGGCCAGCCGGCCCGCCTCGGACGGCCGTTTCGATAGCGCGTCGTTCCGGCTGCGTGCTGCAAGCCTGGCTGAGGCGACTTCGGGTGTGCCACAGTGCGGCAACGCGACTTGCGGGGATGTGCAGATACGCGACGCGCGGGAGATGCTGAACGAGCGGCGCAGCCTGTCGGCCAAGGACGGCGCGCGGGACGCCGTCAAGGCCGCGCAGCCCGAGCCCGTCAAGGCGGTGCGACGCGCGTGTCTGTTGCCGCTGACATGCGGGCCGTTGCTGTCCTGAAGTGGAGAGCCTGTTCTGGCAAGACATGGAGTCTGCCGAGACACGCGTCTGGAGGTGATCCCCAGGCCCGCAGCAGCATGCGCTGTCCAGGGTCTGCAACCTCGCTGAACAACTATGCGCCCCATGCGGCCTCCTCTCCTTTTCTACACAGCAGACATCGGCCCTGACGCTGGACCTCGTGTGCGGGCAGGCCGCGCCCGCGCCGGCAACCGCGCCCGCGCCCGCGGCGGCGGCCGAGGAGGAGCCGCTGGAGCTGGACGCGCTCTTCCGCGCGACCGCCGCGCTGCCCAAGCTGTACTGGCTGCCGCTCAGCGAGGAGGCGGCCGCCGCGCGCGCCGCGCAGGCGGCCAAGACCCTGCCGCCGCCGCCGCCGCTGGCCAAGTAGGTTGCGTGCGCGGGCGACGGGCGCGGCGCTGGCGGGGCGGCAGCAGGCTGCCAGGGCGAGCGATGTTGATTGCGGGCGGTGCACCTGTGTTCACAAGGCAGCCTGCGGCAGGGAGCAGCTGCCGTTGGGCACCAGACGTGAAGGCTGTTTGGCGCTGCATGAAGCCTGAAATGGCCATGGCCCCCCATGTAACAGGCAAGGGTCTGTGGCCTGGTGCTCTGGTGCTGACCCGCCGTTCTGCTGGCACCCAGCAACCAGATAACTTGTTGCCTTGGCACTGAGAGTCCAGCACGCGTGTACGCACTGTAGCCTGCTCACTGCATACTCGCTAGCTGCCCGCTGCGCCATGGACAACCTGAATAAGAAGCTGAAAAAACTGTTTACGCCCAAGCCCAAGAAGTTCCGGGGCCAGGGCAACGTGCTCGGCAGCCGACCAGAGGTGAGTGGTTGCCTCATGCTGCGGGACCATCCAGCTAAGGCGGCTCTCGCAGCAGACATGATGAGCACCTGTCTGGCATTGCCAGGTAGATGCCAAGCCCCAGCAGCAGAGACCGCCAGCAGACGCAGCGCGCGCGCCGCGCCTACCCCCGCAGGCGCAGAGCATCCCGCCCGGCCGCAGGCTCGGCGCCGCGCAGCCAGGTCTGGAAGCTCCGCACACTGCAGTGCCTGCACCTCTACTGCCGCTCCAGTCTGGCAGCTCGACACTTGTCGAACCTCTCACAAACTCTGGACCGGGTTGCGCAGCGCCGCAGCGCTTCCTGCCCGCCGCTGAGCAATCGCAGCCTGCGACACCGCCCGCCCCGGCAGCAGCGCCGGTGCACAGCCCCGCCACGGAGGCCCAGGCCGCGTCGGAGGCGTGCGAGGTTGACGAGGAGGTCGTGCTCGCCTTTGCGCATGTCCAGTCTGACCCCAAGGTGCCGCGCGCCCCGCTCGGCAGCTCGCCTGAGTGCTCGGCCTAGGCTGCCGAGCGGCGCTGGCCTGGTCCACTCAAGCTCTCACCACTGCGTGGCAGATGGTGCACAGCCCGCACAGGCGCAGCGTGACTCACGCGTGCTGGGCTGCGCACGGCCGGGAGGCGTCGCAGGTGCTGCACAGCCCGCACAGGCGCAGCGTGCCTCACGCATTTTGTGCTGCGCAGGGCCGGGAGGCGTCAGAGGTGCTGCAGAGGGTGCTGCGCAACATCCTGGTCGCGCCGGGCGAGGCCAAGTACCGGCGCCTGCGCCTGCGGAACAAGCGGATCCAGGAGGCGGTTGTGGACGTCGCGGGCGGCGTGGAGCTGCTGCAGGTGCGTGCTCCACCTGCGGGCTTCAATGGCGTCTGCCCCGCAGCTATGTATCCCCGTCGCGAGAGTACCAGCTGTAGCCTGTCAAGGCGCCTTGAAGCTGCGCGCCTGGTGCTCTCCCGCGGCTGCTGTATTGGTAGGCGCCCTGCTTTGGTGAAGGCGTCTGTGTTGCGCAGCGTGCAAGCGCTCCTTGCACTCGACGCGCCCGGCTGTGCTGTGAGTCAGACGTCCTGACCGGCGTGGCACCGGCCGCGCTTGGCGCGCAGGCGTGCGGCTTCCAGCTCGTGTTCGAGGACGCCGCGGCGGCGCAGGTCGCTCCCGCGCCAGCCACGCCCGGTGCGCCGGACGGCTCCGGCGCGGAGGCGGCCGACGCGCCTTCGCCGGACCCGCCGACCGAGGCGTTCGCGGAGCTGCCGTTTGACGCGGACCTGGCGCCGCTGCGCCAGGCGCTGCAGCTGCTCGCGCCGCCCGCGCCCGGAGCCCCGCAGCAGCCCCTGCCCTCGCCGCCGTGCGCTGCCCCGCCGCCGTGCGGCGAGCGCGCGGCGGAGCGGCCTGCGTCGGGGGTGCTGGCGAACGGCGCAGCCGCCAGCAGCGCGGCAGCAGACTCCGCGCAGCCGCGGCCGCGCAACACGCAGGCGCGCGCCCTGGGCTCGGCCCGGGGCGGTGGCAAGGTGCCCGTCGCATTGCTGAGTGCTCCGCAGTCTGATGGCATGCAGGAACAAAGCGCCTGTGCGCAAGGGGTCAGCGCAGGAGCGGTGAAACGCAGCTGGCGCGACCGCGGCGCAGGTGCTGCTGCCGGGGCGGGCGAGCGCGGGCGCCGCCGAGGAGGGCGACTCCATCTTCCAGCGCTCGGCGGCGGACGTGCGGGCGGAGGTGCTGGCCGCGCAGCGCCGGCGCGAACAGGACTCCGTGAGCACCGCACTGCACCCGCTCGGGTGTCTGGTGTCTGGTGTATACACGTGTTGGCACGTGGCTGAGAGTACTGCACTCTGTGCCCTGGCTGACACACTGCTGTAAGAGTTGATGTTGCAGAGCTCACCCCAGAGTGCACGGCTTCTCTCCGCCGGCTGCGCTGTCCGCCAGGCAAGCGCAAGCGCGGGGCCGGCAGCCCTGGACACGGCCCTGACGGCGCTGCCCGCGTGGCCCTCGCGCAGATGCTCATGACGCGCGCCATGCGCGAGAAGCTCGCGGCGCAGCGCGCGGGCGGCGGCGCGGCGGCCGCCAGGGCCACGCACGGCGCCGTGCGCGTGCGCCTGCCGGACGGCCTCATCGTGCAGGCGCGCTCGCCCTACCCTCGCCGCACCACAGCCTGCTGTGTGGAGATGCCTGCGAGGGCCCTGCGCTGCCTTGGGCAGAGCGCTGTGCAGGTAGCGCGTGCCAGTGGTCTGGGGCGCGCGCAGTGCGCGCCTGCGCGCCGGCGCGCAGCCGCCGCGCGCCGCGAAAGGTGCTGTGGCGGGCGCAGGGCGAGTTTGGCGCGGGCGAGCGGGTGGAGGCGGTGTACGCGTGGCTGACGGAGGACTGCCTGGCGGACCCTGGGGCAGGGTTCGCGCTCGCGCGCCCCGACCGCGCGCCGTTGCCGCCGCAGCAGACCCTGCGCGGCGCCGGCCTGCTGCCCAGCTGCCTGCTCAACTTCAGCGGCGGGGCGCCGGCCCAGCCGGTGCTGCGCAGAGACCTGCTGGCCGGCGCCCGGCCCGCATAACGGATGGCCTGTCCGGAGGCGTTCCTGGTTGTGGTGCATGCATGGTTGGGGACACGCGCTGCGGCCACTGCACCGGGGCGCGCGTGCGGCCGGCCTGCTGCCTGGCTGCCCGCTCTGCCTAGAGGGCGGGGCGTCGGGGTGTGGAGCTCCTCCTTGGCGCACAGGCAGCGCTGTTATACTCTTTAGATGTTGGTTGTGTTTGCAGGTGTGATGTGCAGGCAGCCCACGGTGCTGTATGCTGAGCGGCAGAGCCGGCGGCAGGCATGCATTGGCCTGCGCTCCTTCGGACAGGTCCTGCACTACCAGGCACGCCAGTTGAGATGGTGATGACCAATTGCTCACGCGTTGCCATTTGCAAGGGGCAAGCGGCTGGGATGGCTGACAACTTGTGCATCTGCAAATTGAGCACTGACAGTATGACAGTCGTATTGTGTGCAATGTTTCTTATTGCTGTACAGCACATTGTCGACCGCGACAATTTGAAGCAAATTACAAATAGCATCAGTGCCTCGCTTACAGCACGCCCGCCCGCCCGCGCCCGATGCTTTTCAGGGCATGAGCGGGTTGTCCTTGTTGAGCGCGCCGGTGACCCAGACCGTGAACAGCGCGACCAGCAGCAGCCAGCCGATGCCCCGCCACCGCTCCGCGACCACAAAGTCGCGCAGCACAAAGCGCTCGTCCGCCAGCAGCTCCGGCGCGGGAACCCGCGCGCTCCCGGCTGCGCCTGTGCGCAGGCCAGCGCCCTGCGGCGGGTCTGGCCCGCGCGCGCGCAGCGCCGCCTGCCGCTGCGCGCGCCATGCTCGTGAGCACACCCGAACGTGTGCAAAGAGTTACGAGTTGGCCCGACATGGCGGCCACACAGAGCTGACCCAAGCCAGCGCATGGTCGCCACTGCAGGCGCTTGATCGAAGAAAGGCGACGGACCTGACACGACCATCAGACTTTCTGTCTGGCAAGAGATTGGGCACAGAGCAGGTGTTCACACAAATCAGGCACGTCTGCAAGAGCTCGCTAGGCAACTTGGCAGCACACTCCTCGCCAACAGAGAGTGGACGCAATGCTGGGACGCACCAGCTTGGCGCGCCGGAGCTGCAGCACGCGCTGCCCAAAGCGCAGGCGGCGCTGGCGTTCCCGCGCCGCCTCCTCCTCTGCGTCCTCAGCTGCGCTCAGCGCGCTCACTCGCCGCAGCTCCGCCTCCTGCTCCCGCAGCACCGGCTCTCGCGCCTTACCCTGCCGCAGCGCACGCGCGTTCACGGCGCGCGCGAGTTAAGGCGCCCCGGTGCGGCGTCTCGCTGGTCACAGCTGCTGCTCCAAGCTGGCCTAGCAGCAGCAAGCCTGCTCAGGCAGGCCATCCTGCGCAACCCGCACAGGGCCACTCTGCTCCGGCAGCTCTTCCTGGTGAGGCTCGAACAGGCCGCGGTGTGACGCAGACCAGCAGCCACAGGAGCCGAATCTTACCCACGCAGCGCTTGCATACAGTACACTGGACCTAGTTGTGTCAGCAGGCTGAAAGTCACGCGCTGACCATGGGCCAGGCAAGGGCGCTACCGCAGCGAGCGCGTCTGACACAAGCACGACTGCCTCGTACAGGCTTGCCAGAAAGAGCAGCACCAAGAACAGCAGCGGCCACGGCACGCCCTGGCCATCAGCTGGCCAGAGCGCGCTCAGCGCGCTCTGCGCCGCGCCGAACGCGTCAAACTGGCCATCCAAGAGCGGCCATCTGCGCGGCAGCCTGTGCGCGGCTGCCGGGCACTGAACAAACAGTCCAACACTAATGCCTGTCGCTTTGGCACGAAGATGCTGCAGCTGCAAATATGAGCTGAGCCAATCCTCGTTACTCAGTGGCTGTATTGGCAGCGCGCAAACAGGTGTTGAGCAGCTGTGTGCTCAGTGAGCAACAGTATCGAGGCGGCGTGCCTGCGCGGGATCTCATCAATTATGCGGGGCATGTCGCCGCCGACTATGGCTGCACATGTGCACACCCCGCGCGCTTTGCGGTGGGGTGCAGCGCGGCGGGGTGCGGCTCGGCACGGCGCGCCAAGTGCTACAAGTTGCGGGCACGTTGCATGCCTGCATGGTGCCTGCATGTGCATGGGCGCTTCAGCAGGCCAGCGGCAGTTTAACCAGACGCTAAGCGCGGGAGCGCAGAGCGCTTGGCTGACCAGGCAACTTTTTGAGCTCTCAAGAATATCAGTTGCTGCTCAACTTGACCTCTTTCATTGGCAATGAAAGAGGTCCCATGCCCTTCAGAACCTCTCTATAAGACGGTAGGCCTGCAGCATGAAAGCCGCTCTCCAGACGACGAGGGGCAGGTAAGGGACGAGGGTGCGGCAGCCATGGCCGCGCGAGCCCGACCCCGGCAGGCGCCCGCCGCGCAGAGCGGCAAGGCCGGCGACGATGTAAGCCGCAAGCTGATGGTGGAGAACATCAGGGACGCGACTGGCGCCAGCGAGGAGGAGGTCCTGCACATGCTCATTGAGTGCAACAATGACATGAACGAGACCACCAGCAGGCTTATAGACAGTACGTCCCCGCCCCCCGCCCGCTTGCCCTGCGCCCGCGCCGGGCGGCGCCTCAGCGGGGGCTGCCGCGCGCAGACCCGTACTGCCAGGTCCAGAGCAAGAAGGACAGGAAGAAAAAGGTGGGCCCGGCAGCCCCAGGCGGTAGGCTGCTCGGCAACTTTGTAAGATTTGCAGCCTCTTTAAGGCCTGTTGCGGGCTGCAGCGGGACGAGGACCGGACGAAGAAGGACGGGACCAAAGTAATCGAGGTCAGGCGACAGCCCAGCACAGGCGCCCCGGGCGAGCGGAGGAGCGAGCGGCGGGGATCTCGCGGCGGGGCAGACCGAGACCGCAACGGCGACAGGTCGGCAGGCCGGGGTGCGAGCCGGGCCGTCCCTGGCGGCCTGCCTGCTGCAGGCGCGAGCCCGAGCTGAGCGGCAGGGGCGAGCGCAGGCGGCAAGGGGCCGGCCGGGCCGGCACCTGCAAAGCCTGGCGAGGACGCCAATGGAGAGGAGGCCAGCAAGCAGGCGCCTGCGGAGGTAGATCGGCCGGTGCAGCCGGCGCCTGCCAAGTACGCGCCTGCCGCCGCGCGTCAACCCCTCTGCCTTGCGGCGGCGCGCGCGCTGATCGGGCGCGGAGCGCATGCAGGGCGTTCCGGCTGGCGCCAGGCCCCCCGACTGCGCAGCCGCCGACGCCGCCGGCCGCGCCGCCGGGGCAGAAGCGCTCGTATGTGGAGCTGCTGAAGCAGTCGTCGCAGCCGGCGCCTGCACCGCCGCCGCCCCCTGCGCCGCTGCCCGCGGCGCCGCCGCGGCCGGTCGCGCTGCAGCACAACGACAGCCTAGGGAAGGATGCAGAGCTGGTACGCCGCAGACCCCCGGCGCTGCACCTCTGGACACATGCGCATTGCCACGTGTGTCGCTTGTCTGCGCCGCGCCGCAAGCCACCGGCACAGCAAGAGCCTACACGCCTTGGAATGGTAGCGTCTGCGCGGTTGTCTGCGCGTGCATGCATGCGACTGCTGTGAGGACGTGCGTGGCAGGTAGGCGGCGGGTGCCTGCGGGAGGGATGAGGCAGAGCCATTGCCTGCGCGTGGGAGCTGCGGTGCAGGAAGGCGCTTCATGACATGAGCCACTGGCTGTGGTGACTCCTCGGCACACGCTGTGAAGTTGCCAAGTTCGCGCCTGCCGCGCAGGATCACGCAAGCGCTGCCAGGGACAGCGCGGCGCACCGGATGTCCAGCAGCCCTCTGGCGCCGGGCGGGCCGACGAGCGCTGCGGCCACCACCAATGCCACGTCCGCGTTTGCATCGCCGTCGATGTCTTCCAGCCAGACCGTACAGGATGTGGAGGTGCCGCAGTGGGCTTGACCTGTCGCCGCACACGGCAGCAGCCGGCCGCGCCTGTTCTATGTGAGGACCAGCACAGCCGTGTGTCCTGACCCAGCTCCTCGCTTGGTGGTGCCCGGTCGGCAGGCCGGCCCCATGTTTTCGGGGGTCACCAGCGCGCCCCGCTCTCGCAAGTGCAAGGGCGCGTAACGCATGCACGGGCACACTGCGGAAGCCCAGGTCAGGCGTATGGGATGCGCGCCGCACTGCCAGGCACGCCGCCCAGGTTCGGCGGGCTCGGGCGCGCAGGTGCAGGCGCCGCAGTCCAGCTCGTCCAGCCTGGGCATGGGGCCCACGGTGGACCCGCCCGTGCGGCAGCCGTACGCGGCGGCCGGCGGCGACGCGGGCGCGTCCGCGCTGCAGCCCGGCGGCGCGCTCAGCGCGTCCGCCGCGCCCGCGCCCGGCGCCTGGGGCGCGGTGAAGCCCAAGCCGCTGCCCGTGCCGCTGCCGGCGCCCGCGTCGGCGTCCGCGCCGGGGCCAGCCGCGCTGATGCCGGCGTCGCTCGCCGCGCCCGGCACGCCGACGCACCACGCCGCGGGCGCGCTGGGCGCGCACCACAACCACAACCACACGGCGGCCGCCGCGCCGGCGCCGCAGCAGGCGGCGCCGCTGGCGGCGTCGGCCGCGGTGCCGGTGCCGGGCGGCGGCCCGGCCGGGATGTCAACGATTACGTCGGCCGCCGCACAGATCGGCGGCAGCTACCACTCTGAGGGCAAGGCTGCGGAGCGCGTCATCCTGCCTCCGCAGGTGTGGCGCCGCCTGTCCGCCAGGCCGGCGTGCAACGCCTATCCGCGTGCTTGAGGGTCTACTGGAAGCAAGCACTGCGGAGCTTATTGCGTCTTTGCGTACGCTTGCACACGCCTTACTGCTGCCATTTATGGGAGGCTCTGGGCCCAGCGAGCGGCAACTGCTGCGCAGTGGCTGACAGCTGCCGCGCTCGGCGCGCCGCGCGCAGGTGCGCAGCAGCTTCGAGAGCGACATGCGGCTGCAGTTTGGCAACCTGAACTTCAGCGGCCGCGGCTTCAGCAACGACTTCTCAGCGGCCGCCGAGGACCACGCGGCCGCGAGTGCGGGCTACGACGCGGGGCCCGCGGCGGCCGCTGCGCAGGCGCTGGCCGAGCCCGCCGCGCTGGCGCCCGCCGCGAGCTCGTCGTCGGCCATAGACGCATTCAAGGCTGCAGGCGCGCGCGGCCGCTCGGTGTCTGGCTCTGCCTTATCTGCCTCAGCACAGACTCCAGCACAACCGTGTCGTGCAGCACTGGCGGCGTCATTGAGTGAGGGCCTTCAAGGCAGCGGCTGCTCTTGGCCACCGACGAAGCGACAGTCAGGGGCACAGGGCCCTGGTCAGGCATGTGCCAGTCGGAGCTGACAGGGTCTGTGCGCATGGGGCCAGGGTCCATGGGTAGCAACAGCGACTATGCGCAGTCGGCGCCGCGCAGCTTCTCGGCGTACGCCCCGCAGCAGGCGGGCGCCAAGGCGGGCAGCGGCGGCGCGGGGCCCGCCGCGTCGGCCGCGCCGGCGCAGGCCGAGCTGGCCTCGCCGCAGGCGCCCTACTACGGCCAGCAGAGCTACCAGCCGGCCGCGCCTAGTTTCCAGGCGCGGCGCAGTGGGTGGCGCCGGGGTGTGAGGCGCTGGCCGGGCACCCTCCGCGAGCAGCCCTGCGAGGGCGGCTGCCGGCCTGAGCCTGCGTCTGCCGGAGGAGCCGGCGTAGCAGGGAGGTGCTGGATGTGCTTCTATCTAACAGACCCTGTGGGCAGCAGCGCGGGGGGTGCAGGCTGCGTGCCGCAGGGCCAGCAGCGTACATTTATCTCATCAAACAGGCACTCGTGTGCCCGTGCGCGCGTACCCAGTGCCAGAGTGCGGGCGCAGGCGTACCAGTACAGCCAGTACTCGGCGGCGCCCAGCCCGTCGCCCTACAGCCAGTACGGCGGCGGCGGCGACGCCGGCGGCGACGCGGGCGCGCAGGGCGCCGCCAAGCCGCAGCCGCAGCAGCACCAGCAGCAGCAGGCGGCGGTGCAGCAACCGCCGGCCGCCGCCGCTGCGACCGGTCTGGGCGGGCAGCAGGCGCAGCAGCCGGCACAGGCGGGCGCGCTGACGCAGGCGGCGACCGCGCAGACGGGGCCCGGCCTGGCGCAGCAGCAGGCGCGCGGCCCTGCGGCGCTCCCGTCTCGCGGGCGGGCGATGTACGCTCGTGTGCACTCACCTCTCCGCAAGCGTTGCCCTGCCTCTCGTGGGGCGGCAGCAGGCAACGCGTGGGCGCTCGCCTGATCAGGCAGCATACAGTTGCGGATGGACTGCACCGCGTGTGCTCGCATGCCCGCGTGTGCGCTGGTTGAGGACCGTACGTGTGGAGGCAAAGGACTGGTACTTTGCGTGCCGTGCGCAGCGGCGCGCTGACCGGGCGGAGCGGCGCAGGCGCAGCACAGCGGCGCGGGCGCCGCGCACGCGCAGGCGAGCAGCAGCCAGCACGCCGCGCAGCAGCAGGCCGGCGCGTACGACGTGGGCGGCTACGGGGGCGGCTACGGGCAGGCCGGCGCGTACAAGGACGGCGGCTACGGCCAGGCAGGCGCCGGCAAATACAACGGGCCGGCCGCGGCGGCGGGCGCCGGCGCCAGCGCGCCCGCACAGGCGCAGGCGGCGGCGGTGCCGCAGCAGCAGCTGCCGCAGGCGCGCTGCACTCGCGCTGGCCCCCTGCCTCTCCGGCAGCTTGAAGGCGCCCACCCAAACTGAGATCTCAGCTCAGATGGTTTTGGAGGAAGGGTGAATGAATAAGGCAACACCTTACAGAGCAGCAAGTGATGGCGCCTAGTGTTGGCCTGTAGGGGCTAGCTGACACAGGATCTGCTCTGCACCTTGACTACATGAGCCCAAATGCAAGGCACAATGTGGCGCGGGGCTGGTGCAGATGCCGTACGGGGCGGGCATGGCGGGCCTGCCGGGCGCGATGCCGGGCTACCCGGGCATGTACAACCAGGCGCAGTACCCTGCCTACATGGCCGCACCCTACGGCCTCCACTCGCCCTACGCGCTCAACGCCATGCACCCCGGCTACCCCAGCTACCCGCAGGCAAACGCCTGCGCCCCTTGCTCGGCCTGCCCGCAGCGTTCTGCCTGCTGGAGAGCGTGCAGAGCTTGGAGTGTGCACTAACCTGTTCCCTGCGCCCCTTGCTGAGAGCGAGACTGCTGAAACGTGGATTTGTGCGCGATGCGCGGCAAGAGGGCGGCACGCGGGGGGCGGGTGTGCAAGTGCATCGTGCATACCAGCCGTATGAGGTCCCAAAGCCTAAATCACTGCGCAAGGCCGATTTGATCAGACTCAGCTTGTGCGCAGGCGGGCGCATACGGCGCAGCCCCGAGCGGCGCTGGCGCGGGCTTCCCGGGCGCGGGCGCATACGGCGCGCACGCCGGCGGGCCGGCCGTGGGCCCCGCCGCGCCGCAGGTCGGCAAGTACCAGGCCTATAACGCGCCCGGCGCGCCCCGGCGCCGCCGCTGAGGATATTGGCTTGTCTTGTTGCCTGCATGGGCGCTTGCCTGTGACCAGCCGGGGGCAAGCAGAGTCGGCTCACTTTGCTGAGAGCTTGAGCTGAGGGAAGTGAACTGGTGGCTGCATGTGGAGACCAATGATGCAGCTTTCAGGCTCAAATTGGTGTACTGCTACAGCAGGGTATGGCGCGAGCAATGGCTTCGACGACGCGGGGGGGTACGGCGTCGGCAAGCCTGACACGGAGCAGCACCACGGCGCACATGCCGCAGCGCCGCAGGCCGCTCAGCACGGCCCGGTGCGGCGCTCTGCCTCTCGGCAGGGGCGTAAGCTTTGCTTTTTGCCTTCAGAGCGCGCTGCTCGCCGTGGAGGCGCGCAGGCAGCGCAGGCTGCGGATATGGTGCAGGCTGGGCTGGCCTGCACTAGGCTGCTGCCTGGAGCGCGGCATGCCTCCCACAGGCTCTTCCAGTGTGTATCCAAGTGCCGTGAGCGACTGCCTGCCATGCCAAGCTCTGGACGCCTGGGCAGCAGCAGTGCCACCGGCGCGTGCTGTCGCGCCGGCGCTGAACCGGGAGGTCGCTGCGCGCAGCACGGCCTGTACGGGCAGCCGGGCGGGCGCGGCGCGCAGGCGCACAGCGGCCACAATGCGCAGGCGCGGCAGGTAGGGCCCTGCGCACAGACGTAGTGAGCAGGGGCTTAGTTGCTCCTGTGCGGCAGCTGCTCAGAGGGGCTGCATGTCGAGGAAGGGGCAGACAGGGCTGTCGTGGCGCGTGGTGCGTTTACTTGTTGCTTGCTTGTGTTGCGCGAAGCGTGGAAGGATGCGTGATGAAGCCCCACTTGGACATGATGGTTGGTCCGACCCGGGTTGCAGCCGCGGCAGGGCTACGGGGCGCGCGACGGCGCGCCATACGGCGGGAACTACGGCGCTGTGCCCAGCGGCGGCCAGGGCGCCTACGGCGGCGGCCAGGGCCAGTCGTACGGCGGCTATGGCTACGGCAACTACGGCCAGCAGAACGGCCAGCAAGGCGGCTACGGCAAGCTGAACTAGGCCCGGCCCGGCCCAGCCATGGCCGTGTGCGCGGCGGCCGTCAGGCTGACATGCGTCCGGCGGTCGCCGCCCAGCACCCTGGCTCATGCTGAAGTTGACAGCGCCTTGCTGCCGCGTACCCCTGCCGTCAGGGCGCGCGTCCGTTGCAGAAACCGGCTGGCTGTTGTTGTGGCGCGAGGGTTGCGTGGCGTGTCAGAGCCTCCAAGCCAGGTCGTCAATGTGTGCGTGGGAGTGCGGGTTGTACATTACGCGCGCGGGCGGCGGGGGGTCCGTGGGGCCGCAGCCGGCGCGCGTGCGCCCGGGTCTGGGCGAAGTCGACAGTCCCCTGATTGCTGCATTGTGTTTTTCTCCCCTGCGCCCCCCTTTCCCCTGTAGCGGCCTTGTGTGCGTTTCGTAGCGGCAGCAGCAGGGGGATGAGTCGGGGGGAGGTGTGGTGAAGTTTTCATGGTGCGCGCGTCTGCGTATGCCAGGGTCTCTGCTGCCGGTGCCGCTGCAGGCAGCGATCAAGCGGCTATGCGGGCCCCGCATTGCGGGGCAGCAGGGCTGCAGCCGCGTGTGGAAAGAGGAGAGTGGGGGTGCAATTTTGTGATCTGCACCAGCAGGGGGGTGTTCCGATAGCTGTATTGCTGCACCGGTCTGCTTTGCTGTAGCGGCGGCATGCCCGCCCTTACGTGCTGCCTTGGGCCAACACAGAGTGCTTGGCACCACGTTTAACAGCTTGCAATTGTATACGCATGGCAATCCTTGTTGCAATTGTGCACTCCCTGGCGTGTCGGGCAGTCAACTTGGTTACAGGCCTATCCTCAACCAGACCGCACATGATCTTTCGACATGGCCTGTCAACGACGTGGTTTATGGCCATGCCTGCGGAGCGTCAAAGAGTACACAGAGCCAGTGCTCACATGATAACGGCATGTGCATCACATAAATAACGGCAGTTGCACCACGAGGAGTGCAGTTCACAGCGCTCGCACAGCGTGACCCGATGCGCGGGTGCTGCTCACGTACAAGCATGAGCGGCCAAAAAAACCCAGCTGGCCGTGCAATGCAGCTCAGACCATGCAGAGGAGGCCAACAGCATCAGCTACTGCACATGTAATAATACAGAGACACAGCTCAGGCTCAGGCAGGTGCCCTGTGCAGGCGGGAAAGCAGGAAATAGGCTCGCGCGCGCCAGCCAGGGGCCTGGCCACGCCGCGCCGCCGCGCCGCGCCACCTCGCGGCCTGCCAGCGCCGGCCCACCACTTTGGTGCACTCTGCACAAGCACCACCGGCTCTCCAAAGCCATCTCACCCTCAGCGCAGCCACATGATACCCCGCACGCATACACCCCTGCCCTGGTAAACAGCGCACAGCATGCTGAGCGTGCTCAGCTCACCGGCCAGTGCGCGTGCGCGCCGCGCGCGGCCGCTCCCGTCTGCGCCGGCGCGGCCGCACCTGCGCGCAGCGCGGCGCCCGCCAGCCCGCCCCGCGTCACACAGCGCCTGGCACGGCACCGGCAGCCTGCGGGCAACATGGGGTGCGGGCCGCAGCCGGGGCCTCAGGCAGGTATGGGCGCCGGGCTCGGCAGGCAGCGCGGCGGCTGGCCCTGGCGCGCGGCGGCGAGCTGCAGGCGCAGCGCCTCCACCTCCGCGGCCAGTTTTACGTTCTCCGCGGCCAGCGCCTCCTTGTCCTGCTCCAGCGCCGCTATGCGCGCCGCCTGCTCCTCCTGCCGCACCACGGCCTGGCGTCATCCCCGTGCTTCCTTTGCTCTGGTGCAAGACAGACAACTCCTGTTTAACACTGAGGTCAAGTCGTCCTGCAAGCAACAGACCCAGTGGGGGGCGGCAATAGCTGCCGCCCCCCGCCTGCACCCAGCAACCGCTTAGGCTTCCTGTTTCAACACTGAGTTGGATATGCTGGTCCAGGTTAACTTGAAAGAGGAGCACGGCCAGGTCAGCGCGCACCGCGTCCAGGAGCTCGCCCTCGGTGCCGGTGTCCCCATCGTCGCTGCTCTCCTCCTCGTCCTCAGCAAAATGCCGCGTCGCGTCCGCGTTGCTGCCGAAGAAGTTGATGGCCGCGCCGCCTAGCTGCTGCGGGTCGGCCTCCCTGACGGACGCTGCGCGCCAGCACGTGACCGCAGGTCAGTCCGGGCATCGCACACAAAGCGCGCGCTGCCTCTCGCCGCAGGCGCCGCGGTGCCGGCGCAGCAGGCAGGGGCGAACGCCCCACCTTCCTCTTTCCTGTCCAGGATGTCCTCGGTGCTGTTGAACGGCGCTGGCGGGACGGTGCGCGGGGTGGTCCACGGCGCGCTGCCAGCCTTGCGCGCGGCCTGCCCCTGGCGCGCGCCCTGCCAGCCCGGCGCGCCGCGCGCGGGCGTCCGGCCGGACCACGACCCGGCGGGGGAGGCCAGGGAAATATGCCTCGGCGCGTCGCCGGCGGTGTGCTTGCGCTTGCGCTTCTTGCCGCCGCGGCGCTTCCTTACCGGCGCCTTGCGGCCGGGGGCTGTGCCAGGCGCGCCTGCGGTCAGCGCCTGCAGGTTGGCGCTCGTCAAGGCGGTGAGCTCGCTGCCTGGCGTCGGCGGCAGGCCGTCCTGCCCTTCCATAGCTTGGCTCTGCGACCTCGTGTGCTTGCGGCTCTTGTATAGCGGAGAACGCATCCTGCGAGTCACTCGGCGAGCCTCAGCAGACCAGGCCCTACGGGGCTCCTACGGGGCTCTCGGCCCGAGCTCAGGAGGCTCTTCCGCGCAGGTTGAGGGCAGACCTGAACGACTGGAGCTTGACAGCGCTGTCCTGCGGTGCCGTCGTGGTCACGTGCAGCCGCCGCGAGGAGGAGGTGCTGAGAGCGGCGAGCTGAACCGTGGCGCGGCAACTGGGCCTCTAAGCTGCAGCGCGCGCCATGGGCGACAGGGCGCCCAGGCGCGGCGCGCCGGGCGGAGGCGCTGAGAGCTATGCGCGTTCGCGGCAGTATGATTACGCGGCGGTGCGCGCCTCTGTCGCCTGCCAGCTGCATCCGCTGCCCATGAGCTGCGTGTTTTCTTTCAGAGCTTGGTCCACCGCATCTAGTGCTCTGTGTTCTCATGCCTAAGCTTCCTCTTCCTGAGCTTGATGGTGTTGCACTGGCCGTTGCCATGAGTCTCGAGCCCAGGCCGCGGCGCCTTCCCTGCTCTAGTCGTTTCTTGACTCGTGTTCCGGGCGCGCAGAACTCCAACCTGGTGCTCACAGCCGAGACGCGCACGCGCGAGGCGGCGGAGCCCAGCGGCGAGCCGGAGACGCTGTGGGGCCGCATGCCGGGCAAGATGGGCGACCGCGTGCAGTACGGCAAGCCTGAGGGCCTGGAGGACCGCAAGGCGAAGCAGCGGAAGAAGTGCGCGCCGGGCAGCAGGCTTTTGTAGAAGCGGGCTGCTCCCGTGAATGCCGTCCGCTGCTCCCGTGGATGCCGTCCGCTGCAGCAGGGCGGCGCTCTTCATATATCGCGCCAGCAGCACCCTGCATGCTCGCAGGAAGACTGCTGCTGCCAGTTGCTTCGAGCTGCGCTCGTGCGAGGCGCGCGCGGCCGCCCGGCCGGGGCGGCTCGCGCGGCCTGGCCTGCGTGCTTGTGCGCCTCCCGCAGACTGTGGCAGACACAGCTCTGTTGCTGTGTCTGCCGTTGTGTCAGCGGCAGAGCATACACCGCGTGGGGGTGACACAGAGCACGCCGCTGCAGGCGCGAGGCCTCCAAGGAGGACCTGGACTTTGACGCGCCGAAGAAGGCGCGAAGGGTGCGGCCTGCGCTGGGGCACGTCTGCTGGCTAGCCAGCGTCTGCATTGCCTGACGCCAGGTTGTGACTGCGGCCCCTTTTGCCCGGGAGTGTCTGGATCCTTTAGGAAGCTGGATGCGTGCTCCTTCTTTCACTTGCATGACGAGCCGCGCGTGGCGAGCGGGCGGCTCTGGGACCTGCCACCCGACAGGCTGCAATGCGAAGGCCGTACTCTCCCACTACTTGCGTCGCGCACGCGCGCCAGCGCCACCCGCGTATCGGCGCGCCAAGGCGGAGGCCCCGCTTCGCTGGCGTGCAGTGTTTCAGATCGCGCGCGCGCGGCGCAGACGGGCGCCGCGAGCGTGCTGGAGCTGGACGCGGCGGGCAGCTACCGGCCGGCGACGCGCGAGACGCGCGCGGCGTACGAGGCGCTGCTGGCGGTCGTGCAGGCGCAGTTCGGCGACCAGCCGGCCGACATCCTGCGCGGCGCCGCGGAGGAGGTGCTGGCCGTGCTCAAGAACGAGCACCTGAAGGTGCGGCCCTACCCCACCCTACCCCGTCCTGGAGGAGGTGCTCGCAGTGCTCAAGAGCGAGCGCCTGCGGGTGCGGCCCGCGTGCCGAGGCGCGGCGGCGCTCTGCCCGTCCCCCGCCGTTCTGACGAGGGGCCGCAGTTGGTGTTTATTAAATGCCGCAGCCGGCATCGTAGAGCCCTCAAGCCAACCAGGTGGAGCGCATGGCGGCTTCTCCTAACAACAGCGCATGTTCTTGCGGCAGTGGGTTGGCTGTGCCTGCAGGTCGGCGGCGCATGCACAGGCTGCTCGGGAGGGCTTGCGCGTGGGCGCGCGGCGGCCCCCATGCGCTGCGCGCCCCGTGAGCGCCGCGGTGCGCGGCGCGCAGGACCCCGAGAAGGAGAAGGAGGTCCAGGGCCTGCTGGGCGAGCTGCCGAGCGACAAGTTTGCCAACCTGGTCGCGGTCGGCAAGCTGATCACCGACTTTAGCGTGGACGCGCCGGGCGACGGCGAGGGCGAGCCAGGCGCGGGCGCCGATGCGTTAGACGACGACATTGGCGTCGCCGTCGAGTTCGAGAGCGAGGACGAGGAGGACGATGCGGACGAGGAGGTCGACGAGGTCGTGGTGCGCGCGGAGGGCTCTCGGCCCGCCTGCATGTGGGCGTGCACATGTGTATCATGCAGTCGACATGCGCCATGCATACGGATGTGATTTTGAACATTCAGCAGAGAACGAAGTGGGTCCTGTGGGCGCCTGCACGCATGCGCGGCATTCACGCACTCCGGCCGGTATGTATCTATATCAGGGAATGTGGCCGCTGTGTCAGCATTGGACGAGGCACGGTTTGCGCTCATGTTGATGGCCTGCCAGCCTGCTAGTAACCGCAAAGGCTGCAGGCAGGAGCGGCGCGCGCGGCGATCGCTTCAAGACACAGATGTTTTTCAAGCGGTTTGACATACCATGTAGACGGCGTGAGGTGACTTCGTGGGGCTCCGTGCGCAGGAAGCGGAGGCCGACGACGAGGACGTGGCTGCGGGCGCGGCGGGCGCGGAGGTGCGCACCGGCGGCGACGCGGCCGACGATGCGGGGGCGCGGGACGACGGGCTGCACCCGCAGGCGCGCTGCAGGCGCTGTTCCAGCACACACAAGCTTCCCTGCTACGTTAGGTGCTGTGAACTTGGCGATACTGCTCAGCACGCCGCGCCAAGCCCCCACGTTGCCGGTGCCGCGACTCGCAGAACAGGGCATGTGCCAAAGTCAGGCGCTTTTTTTCTAGTGGCGTGCACATGCCGCAGGCAGATAAGCGACACATTCCGAATAAGCTACAAGCACTCATTTTGGTGGGAGTGGCAATACACATTGAAGCCGGTGTGTCCCTGGCGCAGGAGGTGGACGCGTACTGGCTGCAACGCCGCATCGCGGCCGCGTGCAGCGACCTGGACGCCGCGGCGGCGCAGGCGCGCGCGGAGGAGGTGCTGCAGCGGCTGCAGGCGCGCCCTGCAGCGCCCCCAGAGGCCCCTCGGGCCAGGGACGGCACGCGCGGCAAAGCGCAGGCGTGAGCTCGAGCCACGAGCGCACCCACGGGTCGCCTGTGACAGGCGATATAGCGTGACAAGGGCTGCAGCGCGCAGCGTGCTGCGCGCCCAACGCCTGGCGCGCGACCCCACCCCGCGGCTGGCAGCAAGCATCCGACCACGCGCTTGCGCCCATGCAGCCCCACCGGCCTCGTGCGCATGGCCGTGCAGCAGGGCGGGGGTAGAGAGTGCTGGCGCGGCTGAGCGCGGCGCGGCTGACGGCCGGCGCGCGGCGCAGACGGAGGACGAGGCGGAGGTCGAGAACGCGCTGGTCGCGCTGCTGGGCTTTGACAAGTTCGAGCTCATCAAGGAGCTGCTGCGCAACCGGCTCAAGATCGTGTGGTGCACGCGGCGCGAGCGCGCGCAGAGCGAGGACGAGCGCGCGCGCATTGAGGCGCGCCGCCCGCCCGGCCTTGCCGCCGCGCTGCAAGGGTGTGCGTGTGATAGCGGCTCGTCTACTCGCCCGTGAAGGCGGCGCGTAGGACAGGCAAGCGGCCCTGCCAGCGTCTGTGCTGTGGGGACCGTCGGCATTGCCGTACGTGCGTGACTCCGTAACGCGTGTCGCGCCACCTCCCAGGAGCGCCACGTTGGCTGGGTGGTCCGTCCTCGACTGTCAGCGCGAGCTTGTCTGATGCTCGCCAAAAAGCTGGCCAGCGAGGCGCGTGCGGCCAGCGCGCACGCCTGCGCCCTGCACGGTGCGCCCCGCGCCACCGGCGCAGGCAGGGTGTTGGGCCAGCACGGCGCGCGCGCGTGTGCCCCGCCTTACTGACCTGCGCTGCGGCCGGCCGCGCCGCAGACGGAGATGGCGGGCCGGCCGGACACGGCGGCCATCCTGGCGGCGCTGCAGGCGACGCGCGCGAACGCGCGCGAGCGCCAAGACGAGCTGGAGCGCAAGATCCGGGAGGAGGCGCGCTCGCTGCGCCAGGGCGCGGCCGCCGGTGCGGCCGCCGACCGCATGGCAGCGCCGCGTCGGCTCCTGCTTGCCCCCGCACAGCCGAGCATAGCTGAGGCGGCATGCCGCATGTGTAGCCGCAAACTTCCTTTGCAAGGAGGAAAGCGGCTTGCGTGCACGGCGACAGGGCGCTGCGCGGCGGCTCTTCAAATGGGCTGCTAGAGTGCGGGCGTGACCGTAGGCGGGGGCCCCATGGCGCCCCTGGTCGCGGTGCTGTTCCACCCGGGCCGCTCACGTTCGGGCTGTGCGCACCCGGCGCGCAGGCGCAGGCGGCGAAGCGGGCGCCGGCGCGGCGGCCGGCCGGCGCACGCTGGACTTTGAGTCTCTGGCGTTCGCCCAGGGCGGGCACCTGATGGCCAACAAGAAGTGCGACCTGCCCAAGGGCTCCTACCGCACGGCATTCAAGGCGCGCGCCCGGCGCCTCGGCGGCCGCCCGCTTGGCCCCGCGGCGTGCAGCCGAGCCGCGCGGGCCAGCAGCGTGGGGCGGGCCTTGCCGACAGGCGCGACGCGTGCGGCGAGTGAAGGCAGGCCCGTCTGCTGCCTGTGGGGCTGCGTGGTTCGCGCAACGAGCGGGAACGAGACCCATCTGCTTTTGTGAGGGCCAGCACCAGCGCGCGGGCGCTGCCACGCGCCCTCAGCGTGAGCCGCGCCGCGCGCCAGGGCTACGACGAGGTGCACGTGCCCGCGCTGAAGCCCAAGCCGTTTGGCGAGGACGAGCGGCTGAAGGAGATCAGCGAGCTCCCCGAGTGGGCGCGCAAGGCGTTTGCGGGCATGCGCAGCCTGAACCGCATCCAGTCGCGCGTGTGCAACGCGGCGCTGTTCAGCGCGGAGAACCTGCTGCTGTGCGCGCCGACGGGCGCGGGCAAGACCAATGTCGCCATGCTCGCCATCCTGCACGAGGCGCGCGCCCGCCCCTCCCGGAGAGCAGGGGCGGGTGTGCCGGGCCGCGGAGGGCGCCATTGGGGCTGCCAGGCGCATGGCGTGGTCAGACACATGGATGCTAGCTGAGGTGGCGCGTGGGTATGTGGCTGAGCGCACATCTGCAGGAGGCACGCCTCACATGTAGCGTATTCCGCAAAGGGCCACAAGTATGCACATTGCCATCTCGCGCCTGTGTCCGAGGCCAAGGGGGCTCTGGACTTCCGGCAAAGGTACCCAACTGGACTGACTGCGCTGCGTATGCCTGGGCCTGCCTGCGCGCGCTCGGCGCAGGCGGCGAGCGGCCGCGGGCGTGCGCGCAGATGGGCCTGCACCTGCGCGCGGACGGCTCGGTGGACACGAGCGCGTTCAAGATCGTGTACGTGGCGCCCATGAAGGCGCTGGTGGCCGAGATGGTGGGCAACTTCAGCGAGCGCCTCAAGGAGTACAACATGCAGGCGCGCGCGGGGCCCCGCTCAAGCGCCGGCCGGGCGCGCGGCGCGCCGCCCGCTTGCTATGGCAGACCTTACTTATTATATGTCTTGAACAAGTTGCGGCTGTGTCTGCAACGCCTTGAAGTTCAATACACTGGGGTAGATATTGTCAAATGTGGGCAAAGACAGCACATCGCGCTCGCTGGCTCGTGAGTGCGCGCAGGTCATTCGTAGGGTGCACGAGCACAGGCGCGCGGGACGCCCGGCGACGCGGGCCCGACCAGGCGGCGCGGCCGACGCCGCGCGGGCCAGCACCGCCGCGCCTGGGAGGCGGCGGCCGACGGGGGCGGCCGCGCGCGCGCGCAGGTGCGCGAGCTGACCGGCGACATGAACCTGACCAAGGGCGAGATCGACGCGACGCAGATCATCGTGACCACGCCCGAGAAGTGGGACATCATCACGCGCAAGTCCGGCGAGCGCACGTACACGCAGCTCGTGCGCCTGCTCATCATCGACGAGATCCACCTGCTGCACGACGGCCGCGGGCCCGTGCTGGAGTCGCTCGTCGCGCGCACCGTGCGCCAGATCGAGGCGCGCGCCCCCGGGCGCAGACGCGGCGGCCGCTGCCCGCCGGCACGCCTGCTGGCATTGCTTACGGCCATGCGACACCTGCGCAACACAAACGAGCGCGCCCTTGTGGCCCGCCTGCTCGCGAGGGTGCGGCGCAAATCAGCGCGCGTGTCGAGGCTGAGCTCGCAGGCGCTTCGGCAGCGGCCGAGACAAACACGGGGGCGCGCGCACCCGCGGCGGGACTTGCCGCCGCCCGCGGCTGCGCGTGTGTGGATAGAGGCACGCGAGCGATGCAGCAGCCTGAGAGTGTTGATTAGGAAGCGGCCGGCCCCAATTGTGTTTCGCTGCGGCGCGCGCGCAGGCGACGCAGGAGATGACGCGCCTGGTCGGCCTCAGCGCGACGCTGCCCAACTACGAGGACGTGGCCTCCTTCCTGCGCGTCAAGCCCGACAAGGGCCTGTTCCACTTCGACAACAGCTTCCGGCCGTGCCCGCTAGCGCAGCAGTACGTGGGCATCACCGTGCGCAAGCCGCTGCAGCGCTTCCAGCTCATGAACGAGATCTGCTACAGCAAGGCGCGCCCGCGCGCGCGCGCGCGGCTTTTGCCTTTTTTCGCACTGCGGTCCAACCTTCGAGCCAGTGTTTGTTTGGAGGCGCGCTGCGCGGCCAGGCGTTTTGTTACAGTTGCTCGCCGGCTCCCAGGGTGCAAGTGCTCGCGCTTTGCGGGTCGGACACCCATTTTGCGGCGGCGCCATGCTTGGAGCTTTACCAACATGTCATGTCCGAGCTTGCAGTACGGTTGCGGGCAGCGCTTGCGGTGCAGCGTACACCGACATGCATGCGGCGGCTGGGGTCCGGCCTGGGTGTGAGGGCACGGCCTCACGCTCCGCTATTGAACGCACCACCCATGGTCGCGCGCGCGCGCGCGCAGGTGCTGGAGTCGGCCGGCAAGCACCAGGTGCTCATCTTCGTGCACAGCCGCAAGGAGACCGCCAAGACGGCGCGCTTCCTCAAGGAGGAGGCGCTGCGCGAGGACAAGCTGTCGCTGTTCATGAAGGCGCGCGCGGGCCCGCCCGCCCTTGCGTCGTCGCCCCGCATGACCAGCGCGGCTGGCTGGCGCGGACTGAGCGTGCAACGCACCTGATGCCCCATTAAAGGTGGCATTGGGGTCCGCCAGGCAGTGCTGCCCAAGTGCCAGGCCAAAGTGCCCCGATGTACATTGCTGCACGGCGGCGACGCCACTGAGTCATCCACCCTGCATGGATGTAAGCCCAAAGTGTACGGTGGAGCGGCAGCTGCGTGCCTGCAAGCCTGTCTCCGTCCTCTGTGCCTGCTGAGAGCGCACCCGCCCAACGCTCCGGCGCGGCCGCGGCGCGCAGGAGTCGTCGGCGAGCCGCGAGGTGCTGCAGACCGAGGCGGAGGGCTGCCTGGACGGCGCGCTCAAGGACCTGCTGCCCTTCGGCTTTGCCGTGCACCACGCGGGCATGGCGCGCACCGACCGCGCGCTCGTGGAGGACCTGTTCGCGGACGGGCATGTGCAGGCGCGCCGGCCGCGGCCTCCCGCCCATAGAGTTTAGGTTAGGGCAGGGCACGCCGGGTGCGTGCGAGGGACGCTCATGCGCGTGTGGCGCGTGCGGGATGGGCGCCGCGCTGGCGGCGTCGCGGCGCGCAGCGAGTCCTGCACGCCCGCTCCGCGGGCGCCTGTCTATGCCGCGGGCAGCTCGGTGAGGTTGCGGAGCGCAGCAGGGCCACAGGCTGGGGAGGCCGGCGGGAGGCGGCGCGCGATGCACGGGCAGCTGCCTGTGCGGTGCGCTGACCGCGGGTGGGGCGACGGCGCAGGTGCTGGTGTCCACCGCCACGCTGGCCTGGGGCGTGAACCTGCCCGCGCATAAGGTCATTATCAAGGGCACGCAGGCGCGCGCCGGGCCCGCGCCCAGGCCTGCTCGATGACTGCTTCGCCGTGCAGCGCTTGCAGTGCCGCCCATGCGTGACTGCTGCTGCCGTGGCCGATGCTGCGCCGTGTCGGTCGCTATGGCAGGCTTGGCCGTCTCACTCGCACAGGTGGGCCCCTGGGGTGCTGCTGGCACTGTGGCGTCATAGGGTTGGGGCGGTGTAAGGTTAGATTTAGGATTATTCGCTTCCCTGACGGCCTGTGCGGCCGCAGGTGTACAACCCGGAGGTGGGCGCGTGGGGCGAGCTGTCCCCGCTGGACGTCATGCAGATGTTCGGGCGCGCCGGGCGGCCGCAGTACGACCAGTACGGCGAGGGCGTCATCATCACGGGCGCGCGCACGGGGCCTGCATGCGTGATATCACGGAAGAGCGCCTTGCTGTGGTTTTTTATTATGTGTCGAGCACAGCCAGTGCAGCAGTCGGGTGTGACTCAACCTATAGGGCGTGGTGACTATGGGCCATGCCCACTCAAATAGCAGGAATGGTGACATTGGTATTGACAGGCAACGTATAATCCAATCTCGCGCAGAAGAGCAGTACTGCTCCTGGGACAACAGTGCGACGCATTGCTTGCATCGCGCGGACGCGGTCCCGGCTGTGCTGCGCGGCGTGCTGCCGCATTGAGAGGGGCAGTGCGGCGCGGCAGGGCACAGCGAGCTGCAGTTCTACCTGTCGCTATTCAACCAGCAGCTGCCGATCGAGAGCCAGTACGTGGCCACGATCGCGGACAACCTGAACGCCGAGATCGTGCTCGGAACTGTGCAGAGCCTGCAGGACGCGGCTGCCTGGCTGGGCTACACCTACCTCTACGTGCGCATGCTGTGCAACCCGCAGGCGCGCACAGGGCCTGGATCGGGCCTGGGCGCCGCGCGGGGCCTGCCTCTACTGCGTCGCCCCCGCCGCATCCTGCCTCTGCATGTTGTGCAGCGCGCGGGGATGCACAAGCCGTTGGTGCGGCTCCTGCCTGCGGCCCTTGCACGAGCCGCTGCCGCACGGACGGCGGCCTGGTCTGCCCCACCTTGGCACCGCTGTCCTCTGCGCCGGCGCGCGCCCCGCCGCCGCCGTCGTGACCCTGAACCTATTGCCTTGAGCGCGCGCAGCTGTATGGCGTGCCGCTGGATGCGCTGGAGACCGACCCGCGCCTGCACGAGCGCCGCCTGGACCTCGCGCACTCCGCTGCCAGCGTGCTGGACAAGAACAACCTGATCAAGTACGACCGCCGCTCCGGCAACTTCCAGGCGCGGCGCCCCCGCCCCCCGCGGCCGGCGCCAGCCCGGCCCATCCCTGCTTGCCTGCAAAAGACGCGCTGCGCAGCCTTTGGCACGCCCCGCGCCCGCTGTATGCCGGCCGCCTTGGCTGACGGGTGCCAGCCTGCTCCAAGGGCGGGGCAGCGCCCGGCCAGCCTGCACGGAGATCACCGACGCGGGGCCGCGCGCGCGCGCAGTCGACCGACCTGGGCCGCATCGCGAGCCACTACTACGTCAAGTACCACTCGTTGGCCACGTACAACGACCACCTGAAGCCGACCATGGGCGACATCGAGCTGCTGCGCCTGTTCGCGCTGTCCGACGAGTTCCGCTTCATGGTCGTGCGCGAGGAGGAGAAGCTGGAGCTGGCCAAGCTGCTGGACCGCGTGCCCATCCCGGTCAAGGAGGCGCTCGACGACCCCATCGCCAAGGTCAACGTGCTGCTGCAGGCGCGCGCGCGCACCGGACGCGGGCGCCTAGAGGCTGTCTGGAGGCGCCTGGGGGCCGCCTGCGCCTGGGGGCGCGCGGAATTTTGGAAGTAGCTTTTGAGCCAGCGGCGGAGCGGCAGCAACCCTCGTGTGCCGGCGCACGCGTGCTCCCAGCGCGCCGCACAGTCAAGAGGCTGCAGTGGCCCTCATAGGGCGCGCCGGCCCTGCCCTTGGGCCCAGCCGATGGTAGGGTACCATACCCTATGTACCCTAACACAGATATAGCCTAACGCAGCCGCGGCGGCCGCAGGCGTACATCTCGCGCCTGAAGCTGGAGGGCCTGGCGCTGAGCAGCGACATGCAGTACGTGCGCGACTCGGCCGGCCGCCTGATGCGGTGCCTGTTCGAGATCTGCCTCAAGCGCGGCTGGGCCGCGCTGACCGACAAGTCGCTCGCGCTCTGCAAGATGGTCACGCGCCGTATGTGGGGCAGCCAGGCGCGCCGCCCGCGCCCGGCGCTGGCTTGTGCCTGTGTCCCTGCGGGCTCTGCTGCCGCAAGGGGCGCGCGAGCCATGTTGTGCGTTGCAGCTTGAAGGCCGCTTGAGCAGTGCCGTGGTGTAGTGTCGTCAGTGTCCTCTTCCGGCCTGCTCAGAGCAAGAGCTGTCATGCTGGCATCCCTGCGGCCAACGCATGGCCGGTCTCTGCTCCCGCGACGATGCGGGTGAGTGACGGGGGGCTGCGGCGCGGGGTGCCGCGCGCAGACGCCGCTGCGGCAGTTCAAGGGCATCCAGCCGGACGTGCTGACGCGCATGGAGAAGAAGGACCTGGCCTGGGAGCGCTACTACGACCTGTCAGCGCAGGAGCTGGGCGAGCTGATCCGGCTGCCCAAGGTGGGCAAGGCGCTGCACCGCTACGTGCACCAGTTCCCGCGCCTGGAGCTGGCCGCGCACGTGCAGCCCATCACGCGCGCCGTGCTCAAGGCGCGCCCCCGCTGCCGGGCCCTACCCCTGAGCCTTGTGTGCGCGCCGCTCGGCGGCGCCGCTCCGCGACATGCACTGGGCCCCTGCCTGGAGCTTGCCGCGCACGTGCAGCCTAACACAAGTGCCGCGCCTCATTGTGATTGGCTCTGCGAGCTTCCGCTGTCTGCTTGCTGTTGAGGAGGAGGGGCACGCGCACATGCAATTCATGCACACATCATGATGCTTGCACCCAAACACCGGATCAACCTGCCTCTCAGCCTCATGGTTCAGCAGAAGCCAGGGTTGATGAGAGGGCAGGTGTCTTAGATCGCGGAGCGTGCGGTCGCCCTGACCCTATCATACACCCCTACCATACCCTATACTGAGCTAAGAAGGGTTTGGGCTCGGGCGGCCGCGCAGGTGGACCTGACCATCACGCCCGACTTCCAGTGGGACGAGAAGGTGCACGGCTGGGTGGAGCCGTTCTGGATCCTGGTCGAGGACGGCGACGGCGAGTTCCTGCTGCACCACCAGTACTTCCTGCTCAAGCAGGCCTTCGCGGCTGACGAGCACTCGGTCACGTTCACGGTGCCCATCTCGGAGCCGCTGCCGCCGCAGTACTTCATCAAGGCGCGCCCGCCGCAGCCGCCGGCCGCCGCGCCCTGACGCGCAGTGCTAGCAGGCTTGCGATGTGTCCACAGCACCGTACGCAGCAAGTCGCGCCATGCTGGCGAGGCTGTCGCTCCGGCTGTGGCTTGCGCGCAGGGTTGCCCCGCTGCAGAGCGCTCATATTGGTGTGTGCTTGGCGCTCTCGGCGAGCGCGGCGCGCGCCGGCGCTGCCCAGGACCGGCGGCGCAGGCCGGTCAATGTCCTGTGACCCTGCCCTGGCCGCGCGCAGGTGGTGTCCGACAAGTGGCTGAACTCGGAGGCGGTGCTGCCGGTGTCGTTCCGGCACCTGATCCTGCCAGAGAAGTACCCGCCGCCGACCGAGCTGCTGGACCTGCAGCCGCTGCCGGTCAGCGCGCTGCGCAACCCCGCGTTCGAGGCGCTGTACCGCGGCTTCAAGACGTTCAACCCGATCCAGACGCAGGCGCGCGGCGCCCGGCCCGGCGCGCCGCGGCGCGCGCGCCTGTGCATCGTGTTGTGCTGCGCGACGCGGCTGTGTGTGCTCATTTGTCGGCCGGCGCGGCCGGGCAGCTATGTCGCCTGTGCCAGCCTGTCCTGCCTGCCTGCATCGGCCTCACTCCCGCCATCCGCCAGCGGTCTGCCAGTCTGTCATCTTTGCGAGGCGCGCACCGGGCGCCGCCTCGCCAGCGGCAGCTCGGCGCCGCGCCAGCGGCACATGGTGACCCTAACCCTTACCCTAGAGCCCGCGCGCGCGGCGCGCAGGTGTTCACCGCGCTGTACAACACCGACGACAACTGCCTGGTGGCCGCGCCCACGGGCTCCGGCAAGACCGCGTGCGCCGAGTTCGCGGTGCTGCGCATGGTGCAGCGCGCGTCGGAGGGCGCCTGCGCGGCGCGCTGCGTGTACATCGCGCCCGTGCCCGCGCTCGCGCGCGAGCGCCTGGCCGACTGGCGCGCCAAGGTGCGCATGGGCGGCTGCGCGCGTGGCCCAGGGCTTACGTGCCGAGTGTGGCTCGCCCATGTGGGCCTATGCCTCCCGGGGTCGGGTGCAAGAGTTGGCATGATTCAGGCTGGGTGAGGGCGCGCGACGTCGGCTCGCCAGAGAGGGTGCGCCGCCGGCGCGCCTGGGAGCATGCCAGGTCCGCAAGGCAGTGAGCGGCCCCGCTCTTCACAGCATGGAGCAGGGACGGTGGTGCAATGCCACCACGCCCAGGCGTCGAGCGCCCCTGCGGGCGGACCCACGGTGTCGCCGTGGGCGCGGCGGCGCTGACGGGGGGCGCGCGCGGGGCGCCGCGCAGTTCGGCGAGGGCGGCCTGGGCTTGAACGTGGTGCAGCTGACGGGCGAGACGGCGGCCGACGTGAAGCTGCTGGACAAGGGCAACATCATCGTCGCCACGCCCGAGCACTGGGACATGCTGAGCCGGCGCTGGAAGCAGCGCAAGAACGTGCAGGCGGTCGCGCTGTTCATCGTGGACGAGCTGCACCTCATCGGCGGCCGCAACGGGCCCGTGATCGAGGTGCGGGCCGCCGCCGCTGCCGCGCCTGTGTTGGGCGCGGGCGGCACGTCAGGGGCGGCGAGGCAGCCCCGGCGGCGCTGCGCGCAGACCGCTCTGCGCGCTGTTGAGCAGCGCCGCGTGTGAAGCCTGTGCTCGAGCCCTGTTTGGTGGGGACGCGGCGAAGCCGCGTTCTGCCAGCCACAAGCAGAGTAGCGGTGAGTGCGATTGTACGGACACTGCAGTAGATCGAGGTTTGCCCTGCCGGATTTTGAAGAGTGCATTACACAAGTTCAGCATCGATCCGTGAGCTGAGCTGAGCTGGTCGAGCTGCATGTCAAGAGGGGCGCCGTGCGCCGCGCCAGGTCATCACCTCGCGCATGCGCTACATCAGCAGCACGCTGGAGGAGGCCGGCGGCAAGCCGATGCGCATCGTGGGCCTCTGCACCTCGCTCGCCAACACCAAGGACCTGGGCGACTGGATTGGCGCCACCAGCCACGGCCTGTTCAACTTCCCGCCGGGTGCGCCCATGCGCGCCCCGCGCCAGCGCGCCCGGCGCGACGGGCGCGATCACCAGTGCTGGGCGCTGAGCGGCGTGCCCGCAGTGGCAGGCCCAGCTGGCACTGGGGCAGCCGTTCTTTGTAGCGCTTTCCCCCTTGCTGGCGCAGCACACTTGGAAATTGGTACCGGCCAGCAGGAGCAAGCGCTTCTCGCACCAGACACGCCCTCCGACCCGATGCCGCGCCGGGCGCCGAGCGGGCGCGCGCGCGCCGCGCAGGCGTACGGCCGGTGCCGCTGGAGATCCACATCCAGGCGCTGGACATCGCGAACCTGGAGGCGCGCATGCAGGCCATGGCGCGCCCGGCCTACAGCGCGGTCGCCGGCCGCGCGCGCGGCGGGCGGCCGGCCATCCTGTTCGTGCCCACGCGCAAGCACGCGCGCCTCACCGCGCTCGACCTGCTCACGTACGCCGCCGCCGACGGCCAGCCGCGGCGCTTCCTGCAGGCGCGCCGGCCCGCGCTGCCCCCGCTCGGAACGGCCGACTTCCCGCAGGCTTGCAGCGAGGGGGGAGGGTCAGAGTCGCGGCGCGCGCGGTCGCCTGCGTCCTGACATGCGCTTTGCGCCCATGCGGCAGGAAGGCGCAGTGCGGGTGGGGCACGTCGCCGTCGTGTGCCGTTGCTGTTTCTGTGCCGCCGGGCATGCGTGACGGGGCCCTGCTCATGTCCGGCCCATGGACCCGTGCAGGCCGTACTATCCCATGCCAGCTGCATCTGCACCTGCCCTAGCAGACGGGCAGAGAGAGGAGCAGGGAGGGCGGAGGCCGTGAGCGCCGCCGGGGGCGGCAGGTGGCGGAGGCGGACCTGGCGCCGTACCTGGAGCGCGTGCGCGACGGCGCGCTGCGGCACGCGCTGGAGTACGGCGTCGCGTTCCTGCACGAGACGCAGGCGCCCGCCGAGCAGGAGGTGGTCAACACGCTGTTCGCGTCCGGCGCGATCCAGGCGCGCGCGCCAGTTCCGGCAGATGCGCAAGGGTTGAGTCTGCACAGTAGGGGCTCTGCTGTGTTCGGCTCATGCAAAGAGTGAGTCCGTGCATGCTGCAGCCGCTGCACAGGTGCCCTGCATGACGCGCGCGAGGCAGGCAGGCAGCCTGGGCAGTGCTGGGAACAGAGGTTAGGCTGCCGAGTGAAGACCTTGCAAGTCAGTGCCAGGGTGGTCAAGCGGGTGGCCTGCGTGGGCGCGCGAGCGCTCAGCTCAGTTCCGCCTCTGCTAGCTTGCCGCGAGCAGCGCCCGCACGCCCGCCAACGCCTGCGCGGGCGCGGCGCAGGTGCTGGTCGCCACGGCGCCCATGGCCTGGGGCATGACGGCCGCCGCGCAGCTCGTCGTCATCATGGGCACGCAGGCGCGCCCCCACCCGGCCGCCCGACACGCCGGCCGCAGCGCCGGCGGCCGCGCGCCTTCTTCTTCCTGTCCTAGTGTCTGATGCCGCGGCGGGGCGGGCTGGCATGCAACGGTGGGCGAGCCGCCCGGCCTCGCTGCTTGAGGTCCGCTGTGCTGCTGCAAAGAGCTTTTGCGCTCAACACCATGTCTTGCACTCGGCCCTGGCAGCGCAGGTGGCTGGCGCAGGGCGCTGCAGCCCCGCGCTGTCGCGCGGCGCTGTGGAGGCCCCGTGCCGAGCAACGCCGCGTGAGCGCGCGCGCGCACCGCAGGCGTACGACGCGGTGGGCGCCACGGGCGGTGCCGACTACCCGGTGACCGACCTGCTGCAGATGATGGGCCGCGCCTCGCGCCCTGACATTGACGACTCTGGCCGGCGCGCCCCGCCATGGCTCGCTCTGCCGGTGCTGCGCCGAGCATGTGCACAACCGCGCCGGCGCCCGCGTCGCATGCATCGCTGGCGCAGGGGCGACACAGCGTGGGCACGCCTGTGACGCCGGGCAAGCGCGTGCGCGCGGGCGCGCGCGTGGCACACGCAAGATGCGCCATGCAGCCGCCGTCCAGATCGCGCCCCCTGCTGCGCGCCTGCGCGCATGCCCCACTCCGCGGCCCTGAGCCCCGGCCGGCGGCGCGCAGGTGCGTGCTGATGTGCCACGCGCCGCGCAAGGAGTACTACAAGAAGTTCCTGTTCGAGGCGTTCCCGGTGGAGAGCCACCTGGACCATGCGCTGGCGGACCACCTGGCGGCCGAGGTCGTGACCGGCACCGTGCGCTCCAAGCAGGACGCGGTGGACTACCTCACCTGGACCTTCCTGTACCGCCGCCTGGCGCAGAACCCCAACTACTACAACCTGCAGGCGCGGCGCCCGAGCGGCGCCCGCGCGCGTCCGGCCCCGTCGCCCGCGCCGCGCAGCAGCACATGGGGCATCACACTCTTGATTGCTTGCAGCCACGGGCATACGAGGCTGTGCCGGGCGGGCGCCCCCCTACGAGGGTTTTTAATCACCAGGGTATGGACCTGCACGGCTCCTACCGGCTGGGTGAGGTGGGTTGGATGAGATGCGATCAGGGCCCGCCTGCGCTCGCGTTGCCTCGCCCAGGACCCGCGCAGCCCCAGTGGGCGTGGAGCCGCCCCGGGGTGCAAAAGCTGGCCACGCCGGCGCAGCAGTGCGAGCCGCTCTCCACTAGTTGAGTCGCGACGACCTGCCGCGCGCGCGCAGGGCGTGAGCCACCGGCACCTGAGCGACCACCTCAGCGACCTGGTGGAGAGCACGCTGGCCGACCTGGAGCGCTCCAAGGTGCGCCCGCGAAAATGTTGCCGCGCGCCGTCCCGCGTCCGCCGCCGGCCTCACTGGCCGTCGCCCCTGGTGTCCCCGCGCCGCTGCGCAACCCCGGTCTGGCTCGTGGCGTCGGCCGCGCTGCGCCTGCCGCAGGCGTGCATGCGCCGCGCAGCTGCGCCAGCTTGGATAGGGTCGGAGAGCAGGCACATATAGGTTCAGCGGCATCCCCGGGCCACGTCGCACAACACGCTCTCCGTAGCGCGAGTGCACGCCGCGCTGCCCCAATGCGGCCTGCCCCGCGGGGCAGGCCGCTGTGCAGGGGCGTCCCGGACCTGCACGCATTCACAGCCCGAGCGCGGTGGCCTGCCAAGGCATCCAAGCACTGCTTCGAAAGCTACGGGCGGGGCAGGGTAGGGGCGGGGGCGGGGGCGGGTTTTCCGGCAAGTTAGGGCAGGGCTATCCTGATGCGCGCCGACGCGCGCGGCCGCCTGCAGGTGATCGCGATCGAGGACGACATGGACCTGGAGGCGCTCAATCTGGGCATGATCGCCGCATACTACTACGTGGCCTACACCACCATCGACCTGCTCGCCTCCAGCCTGACCGCCAAGACCAAGCTGCGCGGCCTGCTGGAGATCGTGGCCGCCGCGTCCGAGTTCGACGACCTGCCCGCGCGCCCCGGTGCGCGCGCGCGGCCCGCTGTGCCTGCGCTCGCGCGCGGCGGCGCCGCACCCGTCGCGCCGCCGCCGACGCCGCAGGACGTACGGGCGCCTCGCTGCAAAGCATATCAGTGCCGCATGCGGCGGCCGGGGCGTGGGGCCAGTTAGTGGCCCGCAGCACTCCGCGCGCAGCGGCGTGGAAGCAGGCAGCGTGACGCCCCGTGGCGCAGGACTGCGGCAAGCCTGGCCGCAGCGGGCATGCAGCAGCGAGCGCGCCGAGCTGGGCACCGCGCGAGGTGCTCGTGGCCATGCGCGCATGGCTTGCATAAACCTAACCGCGCGCGCAGGCGAGGAGGACGCGGTGCGGCGGCTGCTCGCGCACGCGCCGCTGGCGGTGACCGACGCGCGCTGGAGCGAGCCGCGCACCAAGGCCAACGCGCTGCTGCAAGCGCACTTCAGCCGGCAGCCGCTGTCGGGCGACCTGGCGGCCGACCAGCGCACCGTCGTGTTGCAGGCCACGCGCCTGCTGCAGGCGCGCGCCGCGGGGGCGCAGTGGCCGCAGCCGCCGTGGCGCTGCCAAATGAGCAGAGGCAGCGGCCTTGTCGTGCTCTTCGTGTGAGCGGCGGCGTGGAGGGGCTCGCGTACAGGCGCTCGTGCCCACTTGAGCACGAGGAGTGCTAGTATGAGTCTAAGAGAGCGACCGGCAAGCTGGCCCGCCTGCTCTTGGCACCTCGTGGGCTGGCGTCGTACTGCTGGTGGGCTCTCAGCCCAGCTGTGATCGGTTCAGCCGAAGGTTTTCGGGGCGCGCGCAGGCGACCGTGGACGTGATCAGCAGCAGCGGCTGGCTGAACCCCGCGCTGACAGCGATGGAGATGAGCCAGATGGCCGCGCAAGCAGTGTGGGACCGCGACTCGCACCTGCTCCAGCTGCCGCACGTCACCAAGGAGCTCGCCGCCAAGGCGGCCGCCGCGGGCGTCGAGACCGTGTTTGACCTGCAGGAGATGGAGGTGCGGCCGCTGCCTTACCCTAGCCATAGACAGGGCGCATGTGTGCCTGCGCACACTGCCAGCCGGGTCTCTGCTCGCAAGTTTGGCGCCGCCCCTGAGTCTCGGCTCTGGACGGACTGAAGAGACTGGGGTGCGGTGAAGAGGCAGTCACAGGATGAAGCAGCGGCCGCCCAGCTTGCTCCATGCGTCTGGTGCCCCGGGTGCGCCCGGGGCTTGGGCGCTCACGCGCGCTCCGGCGGCCCTGAGGGGGCCCCCGCGCGCGCGACAGGACGACGCGCGGCGCGAGCTGCTGCAGCTGACAGAGGCGCAGCTGGGCGAGGTCGCGCGCGCGGCCAACCGTTACCCTGACATCCAGCTCAGCTACGAGCCAGCCGGGCGCCTGGACGCCGCACCGGGCGAGACGGTCGCGCTTGCGGTCGCGCTGGAGCGCGAGCTGGCCGGCGAGCTCACGCCCGTGCATGCGCCGCGGTGCGCAGGGCCCTCGAAACGGCGGCCCTCGTGCGTCGAGTGTCTGTAGATGCTGGGCTGTGCTATGCTGGTCCAGGGCAAAGACAAGGAGGAATTGGGCTCTATTGCGACCGCCTGACGAGCTGGCCTGGGCGCTGGTGCGCCGCGACGGTTGTCTGGCAGAAGGCCCATGAACAGTCTCGCGTGCACATTGAGTCTGCCAACTTACTGTAGGTCTGCCAATTGACTACAGCTCGCTTGCTGCGGCCGGGTGGGGGAGACGCGGCGGGCGCCGCGCGCGCAGGTACCCGGGGCGCAAGGAGGAGAACTGGTGGCTGGTGGTCGGCGAGCCGGAGGCTAACGCGCTGCTGGCGATCAAGCGCGTGGCGCTGCAGCGGCGCCAGCGCGCCAAGCTGGAATTTGCCGCGCCGGCGTCGCCCGGCCTGCACCGCCTCACGCTCTACTTCATGTGCGACTCGTACCTGGGCTGTGACCAGGCGCGCGCCCGCCCGGCCGCCGCCCCCGGCTTGTGTGGTACTCATGGCTAGGGTTAGGGTTATGATAGGGTAGCATGGTGACGCGTGAGGACGTGTGAGAACGTGTGAGGACATGCAGCTTGCCCGCGACCAGCCCTTGGAGTGTGCCCAGGCAGGCGCGTGTGTGTCGGTGTGGAGGTGTGGGCGGGTCACCCGCGCTGAGCGCGGCTGCGGGCGGTGCAGGAGTATGAGATTGAGCTGCACGTGGCGGAGGCGGCGGAGGCGCCAGCGGAGGCCGAGGCGGAGGCGGAGGCGGTGGGCGCCGATGCGGAGCCCATGGCCGAGGGCTGACAGCCGCCGCCGGCGTCGGGCGCATGTGTATATTAATGTGGGGTTTTGGGGTAGCGTCTGCTTATGCGTGCTTCGTCTGTCTGCGTGTTGTCTGCTTAGATCCGGCTCATGGGCTGTGCCATGCCACTCAGTGTGTTTGTCGAGTCGCGGGTCGCGTCTGGTTGCTGGCCGCAGGCGGTATGAGCTTCGGCGCTTGTGATACAATGTGGAACCTATAGAGGCAGCACCAGCATACCATGCCATGCGGCTCTGGCAGGAAAGTACTGCACAGTGCTTGGGCAAGGGTGAGGCAGCGGTCACATCCCTGCCTGCAAGGCGCATGCAGGTAATCAATGTTTCCAAGGCCACCGCATGCGAGCGTGTTCAGCATGTTTAACATCACCGCAGGTTCAGGTACTGCCAAGCATGCCATGAGCTAGCGGTGCCAGCATAGATAGAGTCCTGTATAGACTCCTCCTGTGCGCCGCCAGCGGGATGCAGGGGTGCAGCGGCTCTTCAGGATGCCGGTCACAGGGTGCGCCAATATTTGGCGGGTCACCACTCGCTCACATGATCACTAGGCTCCCCGCACGTTGCTCGTGCGTCAAAAGCCGCAGGTGCACTGGCGCCGCCCATCGCGGCGGGCCGGCCAGCAGCGCTACCGCACGAACGCGCCGGGCTCGGCCGCGCGCCGCTCGCGCTCCAGGTCGAGCGAGACCGCCAGGAACGCGGTGCGGTTGACATAGGGGTAGTCCGCCAGCCACACGCCCGACTCCGGCAGGTACACCTCCTTCAGCGCCTGGCAGCGCGCGGGTGCATGGCTCACAATAGCATAGTCCAAGGCCTATCCTAGCATAGTCCTAGCATAGTCCTAGAGGAGCGACACTCCTGTTATGGACAGCGGGGGTGCGTACTTGCAGCGCTCCCACGCAACCGACGCTGCCTCTCAGCGCGTCAGGCAGCACTGGCAGCGCTCTCCCTGCCAGCCGTCTCCTTGACTCATGCCTGGTTGTAGCTCGGCGCTTGCCCCAATCACAGACCTTCGCAGCCCTCTCTACAGAGCAACAGGTCCTGCTGGGGGTGTGCACGACAGCCAAGCATCCTGATGGGGCTGCAGGCGCGCCTTGAAGCTGTCAAAGCTGCGCCGCTGCGACAGCACCAGCAGCTCCGCCGGCTCGCCCACCTGGATGCCCTCATACCTGCGCGGGCAGCACCCCACTCGCAACTCCGCTATCCAGCAGTACCAGCGCCACGCACCGCGCGTCCGCGCTCACCAGCCACAGCCTGGCGCCCGTCAGGCGGGCGACGGCGGCCACAACATGCCGGGTGCGGGTTGCCACAAGCACGCGCATGCCCGCGCCGCGCGCGTCCCGAGTGGCGCGTGCGCGCGGCGCACGCAAGCACTGCCGGGCGCAGCGCAGGCCCCCCCCCCCCCCCGGCCTGTCGCCCTGCCGCCGAGCTGCTCCACAAGCCTGCACCCGCGGGCGCGGGGCCCCGGGGCGCGCCGGCGCAGGAGGGGCACGACGAGCTGGCTGCGCGCCCCGCTCGCATCGCCGACCAGGACGCGCAGGCAGGGCTCGTCTGAGCGCCCGCGCGCCGCGCGCCGCTGCGCCACGTCCACGCCCACCACGCGCGCGCGCCACAGGCCCGCGTGCCTGCCGCCGCGCCGCGTCAGGGCAGGGTGTTTTTACTAGGAGTTTCTAGGAGCTCGCGTGCCGCGCGCAGCCGTGTCGGCAGCGCCGTCGCATGAGCGGAGGGCGTCGTGTCTGCTGGGCTGCCGCCGGCCAGCGAGGGCGCCGGCCAGGGTCATGACCGGCCCGCGGCGGCCCGAGCCCTGCCGCGCCGGCAGGGCAGGCGGGGGCCCGCGCGCGGCCCGGGCCCGCACCGGAAGCGCGCGCGCAGCGCGCGGTTGCGCCCGGCCGCCTGCAGCAGCGGCCACCAGAGCGGAAAGGTGAGGGCGCCGGCCGCCACCGCGGTCGTCTTGACCGCCGCCAGCGTGACCAGCGCCGACAGGCCCAGGCGCTGCCACAGCGCGACCACGTCGCCGCTGCAGAACTGCACCTGCTCTGGCGAGGGCGCCAGCGGCAGCAGCCGCTCCTGCGCCGCGCAGACATAGGGTTCCGGTCCCTGACGTCGGCGCAATGCATGCAGGCCAGCATCCCCGCAGCGCCAGCGCATGCTGTTGGGCAAGGGTGCAGCGCACTTCACGACTACACAGGTCTGCGACGCACCACCTCGTCAACCAGCATCTCTGCCACATCGGGCCCCTCCTCATCCAGCTCGCTGCCGGCGGTCCAGCCGCCGCGCCACGCGGCCCCGTCCTCGCCGCCGCCGTCGCCATACTCGTCCCCGCCCCCGCCCTCCCGCTCGCTGCGTGCGTCACCGCTGCCGGCCTGGCCGCCCCACCTAGGGGCGGCGCGGGCGCCCGCGGCCGACCCCGCGGCCCATCCATTGCCCGCCGCGCGAGTCGCCGCGTCGCCCCAGGCGCTCGCGCCGTCCGCGCTCCCCGGCACAGGGCCTGCGCCGTCGCCCCAGGCGCTGCTGCGCCAGCCGCCCTGGCCTGTCGGGCCAGGGGCGCCGCCCGGGGCAGGGCCGGCGCCGGCGCCGTTGAGCGCGCCCCAGCCCCAGTCGCCCGGCTCGCCTGGCGCACTGTCGCCCCAGCCCGTCGCGTCCGCGCCAGGCCCAGCTCCGTCAGCGCCGCCGGGTGCGCCCCACTCCCGCCGGCCGCCGCCCGCGTCGCTCTCGAGGCCGCGGGCGTCCCGAGCGGAGGGCGAGGCCGCCGCATCGGCACGGCTCCCACTGGCGCTGTCAAGGCTCGCGGCGCGCGCGCCGTGGCCGTTGGCACCCGCCGCGGCGGGCGGCGCTGCCGGCTCCGCGGCCGGCGGGCTGCCGTCCGCGTTCCAGCGCTCGCCCGCCGGCGCGGTCCAGGGGTTCCAGACGGGCTCGCCGCCGAGCGCCGGCTCTACGTTGTCCAGCAGGCCCTCGCGCTTGCGGGGCGCGCCTGTGCCTGCGCCAGGCCCGCGCTTTTGTAAGCATCGAGCCCAGTCCCTTCCTGTGTCGCTCTTGCTGTGCTCCGCTCAACAGAGCCTTTCAACGTCAAGCACGGCGCCCAGCAGGCACGCACCGGCGCTCCACCTGTACTGCGCTGCAGCCCGGCCGGCGCGCCTGCGCGCAGCCCGGCGGTGCGAGTGCCTTGCTTGCCTGGGTGCAGCCGGCAGGCCCACAGACAGCCTGTGCCTGCTCAAGCCAGCCGACGCTGTGCACGGGCTGTGGCATGCCTCGCTGCTCAGCGCGCTCACGGTGCTGCAGGCAAAGCGCATCACAACAACTGGGAAACTGCGCCTGCGGCACCAAGGCTGGGAAAAAGAGGTGCTTTCCAAGACACAGGGACTGGGGAAGGCCAGGGATGGGTAGCCCTTGCACAGTGTCCCTCAGAGAGCAGTGACTGGTCCGCCTTCAGTGCACTCATCGCTTAGCTTGTACCTTCCCGAGGCTGGAGCGCTCGTTCTGTCAGCATGGAGCAAGCAGACACGCGGAACGATGAGGCGGTGGCCACCTTTAGCGCAATCACCGGCGCGGATGCGCAGACAGCAGAGCACACGCTGGAGGCCTTCAGCTGGGACCTGAACTGTGGCATCAACTTCTTCATGGAGAACGGCGCGCGCATGCCGCTGCCTTCGCGCGCGCCGGAGCCAGAGGACGACGATCCTGTGGTGCTGGGGGACGAGCCGCGCGAGGACGACGCGGCGTGGCGCCGCGGGGGTGGCGAGCAGGCGCACGCAGCCCCGCTGTGCGAGCGAGGTGCCGCGCCTTTTGTCACCATCACTTGCTGGCCTCGAGCTTTCCCCCTGCCTGAAGTGGTGGACAAGCGGCTGTAAACTTTCTGACTGCGCATGCTTCAGGCGTCGGACCTGCTGCGCCGCGCGGCGCCGGCGATGAAGGCGCCCCGATAGAGGTGCGGTGTGCGAAGGCCGTAACAGCGCCAGCCTGCCACGCCTCGCCGACCTTCACCTCGTTGCACGCTCCTCGCAGCTCGACGGCGGCAGTGCGGACGAGGACGAGGACGAGGATGCGGAGCTGCGCGCGCTCGCACGCCACAGGGCCAGCAGGGCCGAGGCAGCAGCCGCTGGCGCACACGACGGTGCGTACGGCGAATTGTTCACAGCCTGGTGGCCACCAGTCTACACCTGCAGACGTGCTTTCCCAAGTGCTAGGTGTCTGTCTGCCTGCAGCTTCTCGCTTGACCGTCTTTACAGGACTTGGCGTGCGTGACCACTGGTAGTACCTGCATGCGGCTCGCTACCTTTAGGGCTCCTTTCCCATGTGGCAGCTGAGAGCTCTGCCTCACTCGCGCGTCTGTGTCAGGGTACGAGCCTGACCAGGGCGCCGGCATACCTCTGGAGCAGCCGCGGCGGCGCCGCAGCCGGCCAGGCGGCGCGTCCGCCGCCAACGACCACGACGTGGAGCACCTGCAGGCGCGCGCGCGCACACGCAGCATCCGCAGGGCTGCGCTCGCGACCCTGCCGCCGACCCTGCTGCGCGTGCCCCCCGGCTGCGACATTCCGCAAGCTGCTCGCAGCTCGAGGCTTGAAGCAGGGCGCGCGCCGCGCAGGCGCTGGGCCGGCGCCTGGGCATGCACGCCGGCCCGCCGGGGCTGCTGGGCGGGCTGCACGCGCCGCCGCTCCCGGGCCACGCCGCGGCGCTGAACGGCTTTGGTGGCGATCCCGGCGGCGCGCACGCTGGCGAGGAGGTGGACATGCCTTCCGACATCAACCTGGAGGAGGCCCGGTGAGCGCCCGCTGGGCCGGCGCCTGAGCAGAGGGCTCAGTCACATTACCGTCATTGGGACTGCAAAGGGCCACTGCAAAGAGGCATTCCGGTGTATAAAAAGTTGGGGGGGCTGGCCATGGCTCGCTCGCAGCGCAGAGCTGTCGAGCAGAGCTCTGGGCGGGTGCTGACAGCCGGGCAGAGCGGTGCGTGCTGTGCTTGAAGCAGCGTCGCAGCCGCTAGCCTGCCTGGCCGGTGGCGCCCGACACACGTGTCACCTGTTGTGCAGCGAGGTGGCGTCAGTGGACGCCTGGCTGCCGTGCGGCGCAAGACACATCCGCAGGAGGGCGAAGGACGTCCTTGAGTTCTTCAGTGCTGTGCTACCCAGTGGGAGGGCCGCGGGGTTCTTGGCCGCCTGACAGCATGCGGCCGCGCGCAGCATGCTGGAGGCGGCGATGCTGGGCGTGCCGTACGCGGGACGCATGCCAGGCTATGGCGCGGTCGCGGCGCCCGCCGGGCCGGTCGCGCCGGAGGTTGTCGCGCAGCGCGACCTGCGCCGCGAGCAGGACGATGCGTTTGAGGAGTCGCTGCGGGCGCGCGCTGCTACCCTTCTCTCAGAACCTATGCACAGTGGTGCACTGGCCCTGATGGCGGGTGCTGACTTGCCCCCGGCAGGCAGGGTGTGCTGGATGCCCAGCGGCGCAGTTGTCACTATAATGTGATCATGCCTTCATGATGCAAAGGCGTATACAGCCGCGCACTAGTCACAATCATAAGACCATGCTTGCATGATGCAAGTACGCATATAGTGACTGCGCCCGCAGAAGCGGGCTCGTACAAAGGGGGTCCAGGCGGTGCTGAATGGGCTTAATTGTGTGTCGGAGACGCCCGAAGCTGTCGGGGGCAAGTTTGGTGCTGCGGCGCGCGCAGGCGGACCGCGAGAAGGCCGCGGCGGCCGACGCGGCGCAGCGCGCCCGGGACGAGGCCGCCGCCGACGCGCGGCGCGCCGCCGACGACGCCGCCGCTGCGCAGGCCGGCGCGGCGGCGGCCGCGGCGGACGCCGCCGCGCGCTTCCAGGCGGGCCTGGAGGCCAAGCGCGCGCGGCTGGCGGCTGAGCCGCCGGCCGGCGCGCCGGGCGCGGTGGACGTGCTGGTGCGGCTGCCGGGCGGCGGGCGTGCCTCGCGCAGGCGCGGCCCGGCGGCAGTGGGTAGCGGGGTTTCGTAGGGCTGGAGCCGCCGACTGTGCTCCATGGCTTTGTGAGGCAGCTGAGGGGGACGCTCGCGAGTCGCCTGGCAGGTCTGCACGACTCTTTCCGGGTGTTGGCAAGACTGGCGCAGGTGATTGTTGCAGTGCGGGTGCCAAGTGGCAAGCGCACGCCGCGTTGGTGCTGGCATGGTATGGCGGGCACTGCAAGCCCGCGCTGCTCAAGCATGCTGGCAGAGTGTTGGTCAAAGCTCGCTTGTATGTGATCCGGTTGTCATGATGCCCGGTTTATGACCGTGGCATGGCAAGCACGCAAGGCTGGCGGTAGCGGCAGCACAAGACAGCACCTGCACAGGGTGCAGCGACACAGGTTCTGGTGCCATAGGAGCTTGCAGGCGGGCCGCATGGTCACATGATCGCTCGGGCAGGGCCGAGCGCCGATCTGGCGCGCGCGCGCGCGCAGGTTCGCGCCCGGCGCCGGCCTGGCGGCGCTGTTCGAGTGGGTGGACACGGTGGTCGCAGACCCGGCGCTGCCGCCGGGCGCGTTCCGGCTCGTCACGCAGTTCCCGCGCCGCGTGCTGGAGCACACCGCGGCCGGCACGCTGGCCGACGCGGGGCTCACGCAGCGCCAGGAGGCCGTGCTGCTGGAGCCGGTCTAGGGCGCGGCGCGGCGGCTGCTCGGCCTGCGCCGCCCGCCGGTACCTCCTGCCGAGCGCAGGGTTGGGAGCGGCTGTCCGAGCGTGCGTTTCGCTCGCTGAGGGCGCGCCGGCCGAGCGACTGCCAGACCCCAAGAGCGAGGCCGGCCTGTTGAGTGCTCCGCCCTGTAGTGGCAGTGCCTGTGCATCATGCGGTCCCTGCTGCAGTGCCCCTGACATGGCCCTGGAAGCTGCGGCAGGGCCTCATGCAAGTGTCTGGCACCAACGCATGCGCACCCGAGCTTCGTGTCTGCATGCCTGTGAGGTGCTCGCCTGCTTGTGTATCACTGCGGGACGCACGCTTCACAGCCTGCAGCAGCCATTCTTTGATTGCTTTGTGTAGCTGAAAAGCTCAAGGCAGTGTCTCATTCGTGCTGTGTGCAGTTGTGAGGTAAGCAGAGCGAAAATGACAGCAGCTAGCAAGCCGATGCAGCACTGATCCGTCTGCCACAACAGGCACAAAGAAGCCACAGCCATGGCGCATATTCAACACGCACAGCAACGCATATCCCGCATGCTCTCTACACTCTGATGTACACGGCGCTCCAGCCTCTTCTTTGACACACCCTCCAAATGACCTCAGTGATACACACTATAAGTGATGTACACTACATGTACTCTCGCTCGTGTATAAGACAAGGCAAGTGGCACTGACAAGCCAACAGAACCAGCTCGGATGGAGCATGCCAGCGCGCCCTTCCCCGTACGCACCTTGACGCCTGCATCCCCAGCTTTACTACATGCCCAAAAACGAGTAAAAGCAGTGTGTCAACCGACAGCAGCCTCTGCCGTAGCATCACCGGTGTCCTCATGCCCCCAGGGAGCAGGCCACCACTCCGGCCGCACAGGCACCACAGCCGGCCCCAGCCCGGAGCCAGGCTCAGACCCCGACCCCGCCCCGCTCACCCGCAGCTCCGGCGCTTGAACCTCCGGGAAGCCGTCACGCCCCGCGCCGCCGCCGCCAGGTCGCGCCGCTGCAGCCGCTGCCGCCAGCGCCGGCGCCAGGCGCAGGATGGCCAGCGCGCGCGCGCCCGCGGCCAGCGCCACGCGACCCACCGGCCGCCCGCCGCCAGGCGCCACGATGCTCGCGCCGGGCACCAGCGCGGCCGCGTCGGCGTCTGCGCCGCGCGTGGCAGCCGCATGTTGCGTGTCTGACACAGCACTTTTCCGGCCCATGCAGGAGCAGGACAGTCACCGCATGGGGCGTGCTGCTATTGCAGCCGCTGAGCACCATATGCATGCAGCCCTGCCCGCTTGTAAAGCATGGGTCACAGGATCACTTGGGCAATACCAACAACGCGTCAAATACGCCGGTCTGCAGAATCGTACGGGCCGGGGTGTGGCACCCCGCATGCTTGAAACGAAGCATGATCACACACAACAGACTGCAAAGCATGCCGGTTAAAGGCCACACCTGCGCCAGGCGCGAGCGTGACTGGCATCAGGCGCTTGCGCACGACGCCCCGGAAGTGCGCGCGCGCGATGAGCTCCTGGCCCACGTAGCAGCCCTTGGTGAAGCTGATGCCGTGCAGGCCGTCCAGGTTGTACTCCAGCGGCACCGCCGCGCCTGCCCTCGCCCGCAGCCGAGCACTCATCAGGCCCGCGCCAACCATGCAAGGCAGCCGCTATCCTCTTCAGGCGTCCTCTTGACACGCTCGCTCTACATTATTGAGGTGGTGCCGTCACTCCGTTCCATCCTGTGGGAAAGTCCACACGCCCGGTCGCCGCTCTCAGCTGCGCAGGTATAGTGAAGGCATGCATTATACAGCTGCGAGCCCATGCTGGCACACAGGGCCGCCTCACTATCAGGCCGACCCAGTCATGCGGGCCAGCTCCGGACCTGGCATATGGCAGCCGCGCCATGCCACAGTGCCGCAGGCTGCCGCCCTTGTTTCGCACCTGTGGGGATCTCAGAGCCCTCAGCAATGCCCAGCTCGAAGCGCCACTGTTGGTACGCGGCTGCATCTGTCACGGGCTCGTCTGGCAGCAGGCACGAGCGGTCGTCCTGCTGCAGCAGCTTGCGCTGGCCCAAAGCGCCAAAGCGCGGGTCCGGTGGCCAGCAGTCTGCGCATAACCATGTTCGATATTGCATAGGCAGTTGTAGTGCTGACAACCCAGTCCTCTGGCTTTGGCGGCAAGGAACACAAAGGAACACAAGGCAAAGTCCTCACCAAGCAATGGCTGTAACAGCCGGCAGCTCAGGACAGCGAAGACAGCACCACGTCAGGTGTTTTCAGTTGCTGAGTGCACGGGCAAGCTCGGCAACCTCCTCCTTGCAAGTACGGCATGCCGCTCATAGGACACGCAAATGACTCTGAGAAGAAAACAATGCACACACCGAGGCACCGACGCACTTGGCTGCATGGCGCCCTCAGCATCAGTGCCAAACCGCACCCAGACGCTGTGCTCGTCTGAGACGTCTGCCACATCGACTTTGGCCCTCAGCTTATACCTGCCGCCCTGTCCAGCGGTGAGGCTGGGTACAAGCAAGGGTGAGAAAGCACAAGCTGTCTGAGCTGGCTCACCGGCGCAACAGCTTAATGAGGTCTGGCATGCCCTCCTTGTCCACGTCGGCAAACAGCACAGGCGCCTCGTCTCCTGCAAAGCGTCAAGAGGTCAGCCATAGTATGTAGCGGAACGTGCGCCAGGCACGTGTCGAGCGCCGGCGGGCAGGCGCACGTGTACGGTGCAAGTGCATGTCGTGCAGGACCCGGCCCTGACTGTTGAGCAGCGCGGCGTAACGCGGCGGCGCCCCCTTCCTCTCCAGCGGCGCACAGTCATTTGTCGTGATGCCCTGCAGAAGGTCACGTGTATTGCTACGACCTTGCATGGTATTGGTGAGAGGTGCATAGGCGTTTGCAGTGTGCACGTTGCAGTGCATCCACCTAAGAAAAGCCTGGCACCTGCAGGAAGTGGATGAGGTCACTGCCCGCCAAGCGCAGCACGCCGCGCACGTCGTCCAGGGTCGCCAGCTGCGTGGGAAAGTCGCGGCGCTCCTTCGCGGTGTGGCTGTGCACCAGCCGCGCCGCAGGGCCCGGTGACAGCCACCGCAGCCAGGCCCCCGGTGCGCCTGCATGCGGAGAGGCACAGCCCAGCAGCTCTGCAGCACAGCAACCCAGCAGACGCCCGCGCTGGGCACGCATCTTATCACCGGTGACTGGCTGTATGCGCTTGCTGCTGGCAGGCTGCTGGTAGCACCACTAGCTGCTTCTTCGACTAGCTATTCATTGATTGTGTAGGCGTTCCAGCATCCAATGTCCATCACTCAGGATCTGGTGGCTGGCCACAATCAACATGTCATGTCATGCCGGCTTCTAACAGCGCACAGAACAAAGTTGTCAGCAAACTGCGCCCGACGCGCTGGGACCTGATAGACTTGTCAACAGGGTGGCCAAATAGTGTGCCCACCAGCTACATGCTGAGCAAGAGTGTGGGGCTGAAGGCAAGCAAAAAGCGCCCAAGCAACGTCACAGGCGTCATTGCCAGGCCTGGCCTCTTGACCACGCTTGCTCCACTACATCCGCCTAACCACTGATGTACATATCCAGCCTTGCGCTTTGCATGAGCACTGACAGAGCAAGGAGTCCCAACCAGAGAAAGAATGGCCGACACGAAACAGGGCTATGAAGCCATGACATGCACCCCAGCCTCAGTAGCCGCTGTCGGCAGACGGCCCCGGCATGGCGCGCGGGCGCTGCTGCGCCTGCGCCTTCTGCAACATGCCCTCGTAGTCCCTCTTCTCCATCGCAACCTGCGCACCGCCCATGCACCTCCTGAACGTCGACTTCTTGCGCCCGTGTGGGCAGGCTGGCGCGTCCTGTCATGTAAAGCTTTCAGCAGCAGTGGGCGGGAGCACCCAGCGACAACATGTGCAGGTCATGGCGCTGACGGTTCATGGCCCTCGCCCGGTAAGGATGCAAAAATGCTCACCGCTCAGCATGCCCCGCCTTGTCTGGGGACCCTGGCTGGTAGGGCTTCCCAGGGTTTTCAAGGAGCGGGGCGCGCACCGCCTCGCGCGGGCGCACAATGCGGTCGATGATGCCGTACTCGATAGCCTGCTCGGGCGTGAAGTAGCGGTTGCGGCCCACGTCCTTGCGCACCTCGGCCTCCTCCTTGCCTGCCGGGAGCACAGGGCCCTGGGACGTGCACATGCCCCAGGCAGGCAGAGTGTCCCAGCTAATCCGTTCTGCCTCCTTACCTTGAATTTTAAATACATACAAGCACGAGAGCACGTAAAACGTATAGGGACCGCAAGCTCAGGCGCGGGCATACACGCCTCTAGATAGACACTAGGATTCGGGTTTGGGCAGGGGCGCGCCGACGCCCCGCGCGAGCAGCTCGACGTACGTGCGCGTGCTGTACTCCAGCTCGTTGGCCTTGATCATGATGTTGGGCGCCGCGCCAAACGAGCGGTTGAGCCGCGGCGGCGCGGTCATGATGCGCGCGTGCGGCAGCGCAAAGCGGCAGCCCTTCTTGCCCGACGCCAGGATCAAGGCCGCGTTGCCGAACGCCTGCAGGCACAGCGGCAGACTCGCATCAGTGGACGCCTGTGCCCGAGGCCCCTTGCTTCACACGTGCAGTGCAATGCGGCCGCTGTGATGCGCTGTGGGGTGGCTCTTGGACAGAGACGCATGAATGCACAGGGCAGGACGTCGCCGCGACGTGTAATTATGGCGTGCAAACCTGCAGCGTGTGCACGCTGGCCAGGCAATGCAAGTCAGCACGTCCCATGCGGCTCAAAGATAGGGCGCTGCCGGCGGCGCGCGCGGGGCGCGCCTGGCCGATGACCAGCGTGTGGATGGCTGGGCGGATGTAGTTGAGCGTGTCAATGATCGCGGTCGCCTCTGTCTCAAAGCCCACGGCCTGCACCCATGGCAGCCGCACAGCTTAAGGCAGCCCTGGCACAGCACACTCACAGCTTTCGCAACCCTACACAATATCTACGGCGGCCCTGTTGCTGCAAACATTGCAGGGCCCGTCAGCAGCGCTTGTGCTGGTGCGGCAACAACCGGCGCCAGGGGCACACATGAGGCGCGTCTTCTGCGCGGCTGCACCCGCCAGGGGCACGAGCGGGGAGCGCCGCGCCTGGCCGTCGGGCGTCTGCGAGCCCATGGAGTGGATGTAGACGTAGACAGGCTTCTCCGGGTTGGCGTAGTTGAGCCAGAGCAGCTCCGAGATGACCAGCTCCGTCACCTGGGGCACCAGCTGCGCGACCCCAGCACCGACTCCTGATTGATGCTATGTTGTGCTGCCATGGTGTCACGCTGCAGACTAGGTGAGCTACTCGCTGGAGCAAGCACTGCCAGCCGCTCCAACAGCAGCTTTGCCGCTCCCATGTCGCCCCTCCAACTATGTGCCCCCAAAAATAACTATATGCAAACGCAGAGCCCCACTGTGGGTGAATTGAGAAGTGGGCCGCGCTGCGCCTTGATGGCGCTGGTGGGTGAACAATACAATGCGGCACGTCTCGCGCAGGAGGTCAGCGCACCGGCATGCCGATGTAGCAGATGCGGCCGTCCAAGAGCAGGGAGGGTAGGTCCGGCGGCGCCTGGCCCGGCGCTGCGCCAGTGCCGGCAGCCATGCGGGTTGGCCGCCGCGTTGTGGGCACCTCGTCACCGCAGTAGAACGCCTTGGCGTGCAGCGACTCCTGCCGCGCGGCCGTGGTGGGGCCCTCAGCGACAGCACTCGGCAACTAGCTGCAGGACGTGGTGCCCAGCGTGGCAGAGCCTGACACTGGTGCATGCTCGGGGTGATAATGTGCTCACTTTTCCTGTTCAGCTGGTCGTTGTGGGCTTCCGCCAAGTAGGGAGGCCAGCAAACGCACAACACACGCAGCACCCAGGACTATGACAGTGGAAAAAGAGCACTGCCTTGAGCGTGCTGTATCACCTTGAGGCAGACAGCGCAGAAACAGAGCGCAGAAGCAGAGCGCACTTCCCGCGTCTGACGCACCGGGCTTGGCTCGCCCAGCTTGAGCGCGCTCTCGCCGCCGGCGAGGCCCAGCGCAGCAATCTGCCGCACGGAGAGCCCGTACGCGGCCTTGGGCACGCGGATGCCGCTCTCCGCCAGCAGCAGCTCTGGCGTCTGCACCACATCCTCTGCCTCGCGGTCGCGGAAGCCTATGCCCATGCCGGCGCTGCAGCGCAAGGCGCCGCGCGCGCGCCGCGGCGCACGCTGCGCATGCTGCAGCCGCGCGCACGCTGCGCTGCTGCTGGCCTGCTGCGTCAAGCTAGCCGCGCGCCGTGCCAGGCGCGACGCCAAGGGCTGGCAGTTGCAGGCGAACTCTGTCATGCTGGGTCCGGGCAGGCGTGTGGCCTCTCCAGGCACAGGTATCCGTGTCAAGCTTGCACTTCCCTCTTTGCGCTCGTTCGCGGTGCTGGGCCAGCAGGCTCCAAGCAGCAGGGTGTAACCACGGGTTAACAAGAGGTACGGCCTGTATCCATGGGGGTTACATATGGGGGGCTCAGAGCCTTCCTTCCTTCCTTCACAGCATCGATTAATCGATTGATCAGCCAGCAACTCCCAGGCAGGCTTACACTGCTGTACTTGATTTTTTCCTTCCAATGCAAACAAACGTCTGCGTCACTTCTTTTGCTAATAGCTCGAAGGCACGAGGCTGAACAAAACAGGTGCTTGCATGACTTGCTAGTCAACAAAACAGGGTTAAACAGAACAGCTCCTTCCTGGACTTGCTACAAGCGCACAGCTGCAATACGCAGCTCAATCGGAGCCACCCACCAGCTGCGGATCCTCGTCCCAGGAGCGGCGCTCAAAGTAGCCAGTAATCTGGTCCGACACCGCCCATACAATGGCCTGCGCCACAGCCGCGCGCACGAACCTCAGCCGGCAACTCAGCAGCTCACATGTGCGGTACATCCGGCTATTGGCTATTGGCTATTGGCTATTGGCTCAGCAGTGTGCACCTGCCTAGGCCGGCCTGCACACACAGCATCACATGCTCAGCATGCCAAGGCTATTTTCCTTTCATCCCGCAAAACCAGGCGCCTGCTACCGCCCCAGCCGATGCAACACTTTCACGTGGCGGGCCTTGGCGGTAAGCAGCTCCCGCCCTCAGCGTTTTCCCAAGAGGTCTGCACTGGCAGAGTGCATGCGTGGCTTGCTGGTGATCTGCATGTGAGACACCACTGCGGCGCATTGCAGCCCCGCTGGACAATCAGACGCGCCGCCTGAGTCCATAGCACGCAGTCGCTGACGAAAGGAGCCGCCGCCCTGCTGGTGGGGCGGGAGAGGACGCGGCGGGCGCGCCTGGCCGGGCGGGATGCGCATGAGCCGCGGCACCAGGCCCTTCCACAGCGCGAGCAGGCCCTCCTCGCGCGGGATCTTCAGCAGCGCGTCCAGCAGGCCGCGGTAGCGCACCGGCCCGTCCCCCTTCTCCTGCGCCATCAGCCGCGTCTGCGCGCATGCATTCCCAGCGTCAGCTCTGCGCACTGGGGATGCATGCGTGCGAGCTCTGCACACACCACTGGGCATGTATGGCATCGCGTGCCTCTGCACGCTCCGAGGCTCACATCATGCACAATCTCAAGAGGCTGCATGCAGCCTTAACACCGGCCCGCCCAGCAGTCTGGACAGCTGACGCTGGTTTGATGCAAGCTGGGCAACGTCGACACGCGCCGCGGGGGGCCTGCCCTTGACAGCTGCGCTCGCAGGCGCAGCATCAGCGCGGCGAGGGAAGGCGGGCGCGCGCCTTGACGACGTCAAAGGGCCCCGTCGCGAACGGCCCGATGCACGCGGCCGAGAAGCCGGACATCATGGACTGCCAGGGGGCCAGCTGCCGCCCGTCGCCCTCGATCTTGTCGAAGAACAGCCGGTCGAACTGGTTCTTGGCCCAGAAGAGGCACATCTGGTTGGTGCCGTTGCGCATGACGGTCGGCGCCGCGCCCGCCCACAGCCCCAGCGGGCCGTCCTGCTTGACGATGGTAATTGCCGCATGCACCGGGCCCTGCATGGCGGCGCCAGCCCCCCGTCAGGCGGCGGCACATGGAGCCCAGGTCCAGCGCTGTCATGACGACTCCGCCGCGCAGTGCGCAAACATCCCGTGCTCAGCGCCGCACCTGCGTGCGCCACAGTGGCGGCAGCCGCATGCAGGGGCGCCGGACGCCACTGAAAAGCGTGACATGCACGCCATGCGGGCCATGCGCTGGTGACAATTGCCAGTGCGGATGATGTGCAGCCCGGACCGCTCCCTGGAACTCGCCTCCCTGCTGCCGGCCGCATGCAGCATGCCCCGCTCTTCAACCTCACCAAGGGCAGTTGCTGCAGACATGCCACAAACTGCCCGCAACTGTGGGAAGCGCACCTTGTACTTCAGGAGAGCCTTGTCGCCGCCGTGCTGCTGCTGCAGCCGGATCTTCACGACTTCGAAGGGCGTCACGATTATGAGCGCCTCGGTGATGCCGGCCGCAAACCCAGCTGCCAACCGCCGCCCGTCGCTGAGCTTGTTGTCCTGGCCCGATGCGCGATGCGCGGCCTCAGACCAGGCGCACGGAGTCACTGAGACAGCACATCTGTTGTTGTTCTGGCTCAGGTGGGTCCTCATGCATGAGGCAATGCGCATGTCGGGAGCGCGGTCAGAGGCTGTCCAAGACATGAAGCGTGAGCAGTCTGCGACCTCGCCACACTCAAGGGCACATGGACAAGCATGTACGGCCAGGCAGCACTCCTGGCGGCGCCTGGAGCGCCCTGTGCGGGTCACACAGCAGGTTGCCGAACCGTAAACAGCATGCCGGCACGGCAACCAGGTGGCAGGCCGCCTGCGGAGCCCGCGCACCTTGTCCCGCAGCAAGCTCTGGTAGAACGCGTTGGTGCCCATGCGCAGCGCGTACTTGAGCGTGAGGTGCACCGCAAAGGGCGTGAGGCCCTTCCACAGCGAGCGCACGCCCTCCTGCTCCACGATCTGGCTGCCGCAGTTCCATATGCCTGCCACGCCGGCCGGTGTGTCGGCCAACAGAGCCGCCTCCGAACAAGTCAAGAATTGTAGGGGGCCAGCACACGCTCCCCACGAGCTTGACAGGTCTCTGCAACGGGCCACCTCCACGGTCGGGCACACTTGAGCAACGTGGCGGGACCCACAAGAGCAGCCAATCGGTGGTGGAGCCTGGGTCACCCTCATACAGCAAGCCTAGGTCACGCTCATACAGCAGCCAGCAGGTCGCCACAGTTGCCCCGCAGCAACAGTCAAGCCCAGCTCGGGCCGGCGCCTAGCGCTTGCGCCACAGTGCACACTGGGGCAGCAGCCATTGGCAAGCAGCAGTGCACACCGCTGTATCGTTTGACTTTGTCGAGCTGAAGGCGCGTCTTAATGACGTCTATGGGCTGGCACGCGCATGCCTCTGCAAGGCCGCCGATCGAGCCTGCCCAGGCACATTGTGTTGTGATCACAAGTGACAGCGTGCTCAGTTATACGGTGCGAAGCAGTAGTAATGAAGCAGGTCAAGCCTATGTAGCTCCGGTGCTAGCCCAGCAAGGCCGCACCAGCAACGCTTTTCACGGCCGGGTGGACGGCAGCGACCTTCTTGGCCTCCTTTTCCTTAGCAGTGTTGGACGAGAGCATACCGGCGCCGCGCTGCTGTCTCCTGTGAGCGCCCAAGCCCTATGTCCGGGCACGGGTGCCGCCCGAGGCAGTGGCAGTCAGGCAGCGCAGGCAGCTGTTCTCCTATCACTAATGCAGGCTCTTCAGACCTACTGCAGGGAGCAGACTGGCAAGTGCACTGATTTAAAAACTGCTTGCTACAAGTTCACGCAAGGGAGCGCCAGGCTGTGTGTCGTAGGTTGTTGAAGACTGACTGCGAACGTTGTCTACAAGCTGTGTTTGTGTTTTAGCTCTACCTTCAACCGAGGCCGCTCAGAATCAGGGTCGCTGCAGGGTGACATCACTGAAAGACCTGAAGCTTTCTTGAGGGCTGCCAGCGCTGAATGAATGCTGATCAGCACATTATGTTGTGCTAAGTGGCATGGGCTTCCTCGTACAGAGTGTGTTGGGCACTTTGATGCACAGGTCTCTGGTAAGACAAGCCAGTCGTGACACACTCTTTAACATCTCTTGTTGTCAGTCCACTCTCCTGCATGTCTTGCCGCAGAGTCTGCAAGCAACTTGCATGTTGCAATGCGAAGCGCATGGAAAGTTTGCAAAGTGCATTGCAAACGCAGCCTACATAATTCAATTTCGAACTGACCCTTGTGCCCCGCAATTTTAAGTGTGACTAAGACTTGCATGCCTGGAGTTCATGGCAAGCACGCCGTCCCGTCATGCGATTCTATGATTACAAATGCACACCGCCGCAGTAGATATTCACGACTACAGGTGACACTACTCAATAGTGTCAGGCCGGGCAAGGCTGCCGTCTGCAGTATGTATCGTTACTGCTTGTGACACTTCCAGCAGCACGCATTCATTTGACTATGGAGCAGGGTACGAGCAGGCCAAGCCCATAGGGCATCCCCAACAGGTTTGACCGCCAGGCGCCGGCCAAGTCACAGGTGGGCCGAGGTGGCTCGCACCGGCCAAGGGCCGGAGCGCGCAAGCAGGCGCGCAGGCGCAAAGCTGCGAAGAGCCAGACGAGTCCAGGCACTCTCACAAGGGGGCCAGGATGCTGAGGGCACTTTGCAGAGGGTTAGGAGCCGGGGGAAAGCGACATACACAGGGGGGAAGGGCTAACAGCTGGGCCCTTGCCGGCGGAGCCTGCAGGGGCACAGCCTACACGCGCCTACATACTGCCAAAGTGCTGGGAGCGCAGGGTCCCATGGTAGTGTTGTGTGTCATACGCTAATCCCACAGGCCCAAAATACAGCTGCGCGGCTGTGCGGCCGCGCGGCGCGGGGTGCCCGCAAAGCCGGACGTACGCCGGGCGACGGCTGCGGCCGCAGGGCAAAACTCGAGCGCCCCTGCGGGAGCGTGAGCGAGGAGGCATCGTCAATTGGACCGCCCCCCGGCCGCTGCGCTGCCTACCACAGAGATCTACAAAGCAAAGCATGCGACAAAAGAGCGGCACAGCCGGCAACCCCGTTCGCCCTCATGACGCGGCGCGGCCACTCTCCGGCAACGTCCCCCGTACTGATCACACGCGTATGTTCCTCTTCCTCCACAACAGCCTCGAACTCCGACAGCGCCCATCTCTGCTCAGCCCTGCCTACAGGAACGCTCTGGTCCTGCTACAGTCTGAAGCGGCAGGGACATTTCTGTACAACAAAGAAAAGGCCATAAACAGCGCAGCAGGCCCTGCATGGCCCCGCTGCTCAGCGCACGATTTTGGCGCAAGCACAAGCGGACACAGAGCAAGCATCATAGACACCTGCTCGACAAAGAGGCCTCAGCCAGCGCCGGGCACATGCCCACCGCCTGGCGCCTGCGCGGGCGCATGGGATGCGGGCATGCTCATAAGCCGCACAGCATGCAGGCTGCGGGGCCCCGACGCCGTCCGCGCGCCCGCCTCACTCGGCGTCCAGCGCGATCTTGGGCGCGTGGCCGGGGCAGAGGATGCCGCCGCGGTCGCCGACGGCCACGCTTGCGTACAGCTCCGCGTAGCAAGCCGGCAGCGGGCGGTCCACCGGCGGCGACACCCACAGGCGCAGCAGGTGGCGGCGGCGCTCCGGCTCCTGCGCACCCCCGCATACCTGCCCATCAAACTTCGCTTTCTTCAGAGACCTGCGCATGGAGCGGCAAGCTATGCACCTGCTTGACTGGACAGATATACTACTCAGGTGACCAGCGGGAGTCCTCGGCCGGGGACGCAACTGCGCTTCCGATTGCCGCGTGCTGCACCAGGTGCAGGTGTTGGTCACGATCTTGCACTTGCTGTAAGAGCGCTGCAGATGGCTGGACAGTCTTCCAGGGTGTACAGCAGAAGGCTGTCCAGCCATCTGCAGCGCTCTTGCAGCTGGGCAAGATTGTGACCAACACCTGCACCTACTTGGCACACAACAATCACAGCAGCCGCTTCCCAGCTAGCATGGCGCATGGGCACATGCACACGATGCGGTCCCATGCCTGCCTATGCACAATCAGGTCGCCGCAGCGCACGTACACATGTGCATTGCTCAAACGGGCGCATGGGCGCACCGGGAAGTCCGTGAAGGCGCCGCGCGTGTGCAGGCATGTGTGGTTGTTCAGCAGCTGGATGTCGCCCGGCTGCAGGTAGTAGTCCAGCCGGAACTCGTCGCACCTAATACGCGCACGGCACACAACCTCAGGCATGCACACTCGCACAGCTAGCAGCGCTCCCCCTATTCGCACACAGCGAAGCACCACCCGCCAGCAGATCTGCCGAGCACGCCGCATAACGCAACAGGGCATGCACATGCAAGCTGGCGGTACTGGAGTGCCATCTCCGCAGTACAGTCCACACAGCGTGCATGTGCGCGGCGGCGCACTTGGCGAGCTCGTTGAACATCGCCATGGCCTCGTAGTGCGCGGGCGTCAGGCGCGGCACCTCGGGGAAGCGCTGGCTCAGCCGGTAGTAGTTGTCGGAGTAGTTCACGCTCAGGTAGCCCTGCCGCCCCGGGCGCGCCTGTCAGCGCTCTCTCGCCCATGCCTCTTTCGCTTCCTGCCATCACCGTCAAAGCGGGCGCAGCCTCGCAGCCCATGACATGCAGCAAGGATCAGACATGACACAAGGACACGGGCACCACCCAGCAGTGGCGCATGTTATGCGAAAAGCTTAGACTTATGCAATAGATTTGCGCGAGCGCAGGCGGCGCGCCTCAAAGTAGTTGAACACCGGCAGCTCAAAGTACCCCTTCTTGCCCTCCGGCACCTCGCCCTGCGCGAGCGCACCCGCCTTACGCACATCCCAAGCATGCCTGCCGACTGTCACAACAAGCAGCCTGCACAGGACTCAAGAGAGCTTTTTAACACCCACGGCTTGAGTCATTTCAGCATCGTGTGATGTTCGCGCGCCCGCAGCGTACAGGCTGTGCTAGCACACTGCGCATGCTGCAGTGCAGGACCACGCCATGAGTCGTTCAGCTCACAGGGCATGCCTTGCGGTCCATGAACCAGGGCCCAGCCAGCACGCGCGCCAGGTCCGGGCGGCGGCGCAGGATCTCGTTGTGCACGCTGATGCTGCTGCTCCAGCTGCTCAGGCCGCCCTCCATCGCATTGTGCAGGCACAGCAGCGCTGCGCCCGCCGCCCCAAGCTCCAAGATGGGGGCAGGCACCGGATGCAAGAAACTATCATCATCATCATAATGCAGACTGCCGAGCTGGTGCATGCAGGCTGAGGGCATCCATGCCGCGCACCGACTTGATCGGACGAGTCGTTGTGGTAGGGCTGCGCCTCGTGCGTCGCGTACAGCCGGGTGGTGGCCTGCTTCGGGTCGTGGCCGATGTCGCGGATGTGGCCGATGAGGTGGCCCTTCTTGTTGTTGCTCTGCGCCTTGCCCCAGTACGTCCCAATGCCCCAGTATGCGGCCATGACCTCCGTCCGGGTATACCGCTGGACCGGAACGCCCCTGCATTGCACCCGCCAGGGGTCAGCAAGACGGAAAGCTAGGACGACACGAAATCATGTGCCTGCCACACTCTTGCGCCCACTTCAGCAATAGGCACAGCATCAGAGTGTGAGCAATTTTACACCGCCGGACCATTTTACTCAACGACCTCACACGGCGACGCACATGGTGCATGCATTGACACTGAAAGCTAGTTATACTAACAAAACATGAGCAAGGGAGCTCACTGGGAGTGCCCTGGGGCCAGGAGCGCACCGGATGAGCTGGAAGCCGCGGCCGGTGCGGACCTCCTCACGTATCGCAGTCAGCTTTGCACCCAGCGTCGGCAGCGGGAAGTCTGACTGCGTCACGTCCTGCATTAACAAACAAATATGTAAGCAAGCAGTGTGTTATGAAAAAAAAATTAGCATGGCCACAACATTTGCCCGCCATATCCAGGCATAACAGCTGCGGCTGGAGCAAGCCACCTGAGCTTGGTGCCCACCTAAGCTTGGTGCCCTTTAGCCTGCCTCCCACCCCATGCCCTTGGAAGGCTGACATCAGGTCAGCCCCGCTGCCAGTTTCTACGAAACCAAACTCACGCTTTGAAGCAAGGACAGGTGAGACACAACACTTCTACTCAGTGCTTATGGCTTTACACTCCAGCACCACAGCACCTTTACATTGGCACAAGCATTCACATATCCTGTAACACATCCCTTAGCACAACATACAGACATAACATTGAGCTGGCGTGAGCCGCGCCTTGATATCGCGCCCCGCCACGCCTGCCACCGCAGCGTCCAGCTCCGCAACATCTGTCTCACTCAGCACGTAGGTGTACTTGCTGCTGTCCTGGAACTCAGCCGCGGTCCACGCCTCGGGCCCCTCCACAAGTGTAAAAGGCACCACCTGGCCCTGCCTGCGTGGACGTTCATAAAACAGACAGTCAGCTTCCAAGCCCCGAGCCACACTCTTGAAAATTCTGAGCACCAAGGAAAAGAGCCTGCAGCCTCAGTGGCCCACTGAGGAGAACACGGACATGCCGCTTATGTCATATAAAACCAGCAAACCCACCACGTCCAAGCGCGCACACCTGCTCGACGCAAGGGTCCTGTCAAAGCCCTGAGCTTTGCTCCCGCTGTCCCTCCTGACTGTGAAGCTTGCTAGTGCCATTCTGCCCCTGCGGCATATGTACGGTCAGCCACAGTTACCATACTACACACGCACACAACATCCTTGCACGTTAATAAACCCAGCCGTACCGTACTTAACACAGTTGTTGGCACAGCACAGAGCCTGGTCAAAGCGCGCCGAGGTTTGATATATACCAAACAAAACACAGATTTGTCGGCTGTTATCAACAGTCCGCACAACGTAAGCTCTGCTGCCGAGCTTCAGCAGTCCAGAATGACGCGAGTTTCCACGTCTAGAGCGAGCGCACGCAGCGGCACGTGTAGGGAATAGGGCACGTGCGGTCCGGAGCTGGACACCCTAGTCCGCTCAAGGCTGTAACAGAGGGGGGTTATTGAGAACCACAGTTGAACGCGACAGGCCTGTGGAAAAGAGCACATTTTGCCACCTCCTGGTCTTTTGAGGCATCGGAAGAGTGCGCCACCACCACAGAGGTGTTTCTTGACTTCATAAGGACCAGACTGGCCCAAGATGCCATGCGATTGCGTCTGCCAATTTTGCATCCCGAGTGTGCAACCCTGCGCAGTGGTGTCACAGGAATTAGGCTAGTGGTGATGCAGGCTATATTGCAGGGCGCCAGCGGGCCCGCCCGGGCTCTGATGTGCGTCAGCTGCGCATGCACATCGGGACCTGCGCCCCAGGAAGGGCCCGGGCGGCTTCTGGTGTCCTCATAGGTTCCATCAAGACCAGCACAAGTACTTACCACAGGGCGCTGCTGCCACACACTGCAGCAGGCCTGTGCACGCCTCCTGTGATGCGCATCGGCTTGCTGGGCCCCGAGCGGCCCGTGCACAGTGGATCAGTGGCCGCAAACGAGCTCAGGTGACTTCTGACAGACCACAGTGGGCCGGGCAGGCCCTGGAGCGTGGCCATGGTGTGGCCCATCAATCGATTTCAGTGATGGGCTAGGCTCCCGCCTCCTCCCGCCACCAAAAGCAGCTTGGACGTCTAACAACGGCCTCCCAAGTGTGAAATTGGCTGCGGAGCGGCAAACGGGGCTGAAATCGGCGATGTCGCGCTCAAGTGTGGTTCTCAATAACCCCCCTCTAACAGCACTGTGAGGCACACAGCTCAGCAAGCGGCGTTGTTGCGCGCTTGCTGAGCAAGTCTGCCATGCCATTTTGCAGTCACCAGGCCAGAACAAAGTCTGCGCCACCCCTGTTTGGGCAGCCTCACGGCCGGCATGCATGTGGCAGCAATGCGCACTGCTTGTGGGCTGTGGGGTCGCCCCCGCTGCCAGTTGACGAGCCTGCGAAGTTTTGCAAGCAAGCACGCGAGTCTGCAGCTCGCTGCAAACGCCCCATTGTCGTCTGTGCCTGCCGTTGGTGACTTGCTGGAGCTGGAGTGCCGCAGCCTTGCTTCCGAGGCTGGCCGGGTGCGTATGCACTGCCTGTGGCACAGCTTCGCGCCAGCGAATGCTACTGGCGCGTGATGCCTGCGCACTCGACAGGCCTTGCCTCTGCTTGCAATCCAGCCTCCTATGCGGCAAGTGTACTTGCTTGCAACGCAGGGCCTGTGCAAGCTGGACGATGGCTTTGTCGTGTTCTGCGAGCACGCGCTGCCGGGCGAGCGGCTGCGGGCACGCACGACGGCCGTGCACACGCGCCACGCGTTCGCCGTCAAGCTGGCCACGCTGCGAGCTTCGCCAGACGCGGCGCGCGCGCCTGCTCTGGCCGCATGTTCGCGCAAGCTGTGTGCATTGTTGCGTGGAAGGCACTGCGGACTTGCTTCACAGCGCAAACCGTGCCTGTGGGGGCCGACGCTCGGCCCTCGCCTGTTGACCTGAGTTGCCTGGAGGATGGGAGCTGTTGCTGGGAGACAACCTCTTACCGTCGTACGACTTGTCTATGTCGTGTCACGGGTGTCACTACTTACTTGCGCCATTGTCTGAAAAGCGCTGAAGTAGCGTCTTGTACCAATACTTGGCTACTGTGTCGTGTCATGGTGACGCTTTATAAGTGGGTTTATAAGTGGGTGCAACGAGACTGTCACATCACTGCTGCTGGCAAGGACGGGCCGGCCAGACAGCGTTTTTGTGACCGTAGGTGACGGCGCGCTGCGAGCACTTTGGCGAGTGCGGCGGCTGCGCGCTGCAGCACCTGGCATACCCTGCGCAGCTGCGCGAGAAGGAGAACCAGGCGCGCCGGCCCTGCGCGCGGGTGCCGCTGCGGGACATGAGCAACACATAAACAGCTTTGCAGTGTCGAGCAGCCCTTTGCCGCAAGCAGCCCACTTTTGCACCATCCAAGACAAGCTGTGCTCCAGCGCGTGGACGGCATGCGGGCTTCCTGTGCAGGGACGTGGGTGGGAGTGCATGATGGCATGCGGCATGCAGGTGCACGCCGCGCCGCGCCCACAGCTCGCACAGGCCAGCAGCGTGCGGCAGGCTGAGCGGCCTAGAGCGCACCTCGGGCTGTGCACAGCCGCGCGCGGCGCATGCGCTGCGCGCAGGGGACTGCCTGCAGGGGCCGCTGCGGGCGTGCCGCTCCCGTCCGGCGCCTGAGCGGGAGCGGGCGCACCGGGCAGGTGAGGCAGGCGATGCGGCGCATCGGCGGCCTGGACGTCACGGGCGCGCTGCGGCCGATCGTGCCCTGCGCCGATCCCTGGCGCTACCGCAACAAGGTAGCAGGCCCTGCCTGGCGTGCAGCCGGTGATGTGATGCGACTTGGTTGGCTTGGGTGACGGGCCTCATGCAGCCTCCAGCCGTATCATTGCTGGAGCGTTGCAGGTTGACTCAGCCGCGCCCGCACCTGAACCAGGTTTGTGCGGCAGCTGTATGCGCGGCGCAGTGCATGGCTCGCGCCTGGGTGCAGTCCACGGCTCACGCGCTCGCCACCCGGGCGCAGGTGACCTTCAGCTACGCCGGCGGCGCGCTGGGCCTGCAGCGCGCGGGCGCGCCCGGCAGCGTGCTGCCCGTCGCCGACTGCCACCTGCAGGCGGCGGGCGCGAGCGCGCTCCTGCGCTCCGCCGCCGCCGCGCTGCGCGCATGCCGGCAGGGCGGCCGGGACGGGGCGCACGCGCAGCGTGCCGCCGCGCTTCGCGGCCTGGAAGCAGAGTTGGTCGGCCTGGTCGTCCGGCGGGGGGTGGACGCGGCCGGGGGCCCTGCCTACATGGCGGTCCTGCAGACGGGGCCGCCGGCGCGCGCGGGCGCGGCGGCCGGGCGCGGGCGCGATGCGGGGCTGGACGCGGGGTCGCTGGGTCGCGGGGAAGCCCGGGACAGAGCTGGGGGGCCAGCAGCGGAGGCAGCCTGCGGCGGCGCGGGCAGCGCTGCCGTGTCGGCCCCTGGGAAGGGCGCAGGCGCTGGGACCCGCGGCGGCGGGCCTGCCAGTGGCGCGGCCGGCGGCCGGCGCGCTGCGCCCGGCAGGCCTCCAGCTGGGGCGAAGGAGCCCGCAGCGGCGGGCAAAGGGCCGCGCGGCGGCGGCGCCGGCGCGTCGAGCGAGTCGCCTGAGGGCACGGACGCGCGGGCGCTGGCCGGCGCGCGCGTGCTGGCAGAGCGGCTGGCCGCGGACGTGCCCGGCCTGGCGAGCGTGGTGCTGCTGCCGCGTGCGCCCGCTGCCCTGGATGCCGCAGCATGCTGCCATGTGGCAGGTAGTGTCGTACGGGGGCAGGCGCGGGGAGGCCAGCGAGGACTGGTCGGCCGTGAGGCGCCTGGGGCAGGCTGGCCGGCTGCTTATGTTGTCTGCGCAGTCCCCCAGCCAGGGCGACCGCCCGTGCGCTCCCAAGAGGCCCGCGCGCGAGCATGGCACCGCATGTAAGCAGCATGCCAGCTGCCGAGTGGCGGGGCTGAGAGGCAGCCAGCCGCTGCCCGCCGGTCAGGTCTGAGCTGTTGCCAGTCACGATTTGCATTAACACGGGGTTGGGCGGCGCAGGCGGCGGCGCGCCGGTGGTGGTCTGGGGCGCGCCCCACCTGACGGAGCGCGCGGGCGGCCTCGACTTCACCGTCAGCCCGCAGTCCTTCCGGCAGACCAACCCGCGCCAGGGCGAGGTGCTGCTGCGCCTCATCTCTGACGCGGCAGGCGCATCCCTGGCCTCCGCAGCGAGGCCCGAGGATGATGTCTTTGCAGGGTGTGCAGTTGTAACCTGGGTGACATCACTGTGTGTGTGGGCAGTGGTCTGTGAGGCACAAAGCGACCGTATGGCGCAATGGCGACAGGGGTGGCGCTTGCGAGCAGGGCGAGCAGGCAGCAATGCCGTTGCAGTGCTGTCCTGCAGTCTAGCGCAGTGGTACTCGAGGGCAGATGGTCAACACGTTTGGGGTGGGTCACACGTGCGTGGACATGGGCCTGGTTGCACTGCAAGCATTCTCAGAGACAGGGCACGCTGCCGCGCAGGCTTGCGCAGCGGCGACGCGCTGGTAGACCTGTACTGCGGCTCGGGCGCCGTGGCGCTGGGCCTGGCGCGTGCGGCATGCGACGCAGGCATCGAGCTGGCGTCCGTCACCGGCGCCGACGCGTGCGCGGCCGCGGTGCGCGACGGCGCCGCCAATGCGGCGCGCAACGGCGTGGCGCGCGTGCGGCTGCTGGAGGCCGACCTGGACACGCCGCGCGGCATGGCGACGGTGCAGCGCGCGGCGCCAAAGCCGGACGTCGTGGTCGCAGGTGCGCCTGCAGCATTCTTATCAGGCAACAGGTGTATGCTCAGGAGCGCTGCTATTTTGGCATCTCCGCCTGTGTTGCCACCTGCACGGCGCCTGGTGTAAAAAGGACACGGCAAATACCGCTCGCATTCAACCTTGGCTTTGGGCGCGTTTTGTTTACACCTTATCCACATAAAATCGCACATAAGTTTGCCAATAACCAGCTCTGGGTCACGCGCAGACCCTGCACGGCGCGGCCTGTCCATGGCGGTCGTGAGCTGGCTGCGGGCGTGCACTGCGCGGACGTTGCTCTACGTGTCATGCAACCCAGCCACGCAGGTGCGGCGCTGAGTCTGTTTGTGCGGACCTGCATATGTCAGGCTCTGGCAGGCCCTGGGGAGCATGTGCGCACCAAGGAGCCCCTCACCGGCGACGCCCCTTGTCTTGGCGACGCCCCGGATGGCAGCATGCGCTGTGTCATGCATGCCTGCTGTGCCACAGCCAGATCGTGTACCTTGGCTACGTGCCCACATCACGCCATGCGTCGGACCCTGCGCAGGCGCGCGACCTGGGCCGGCTCTGCAGGAGCGACGGCGGCGGCGCGCCGTTCCGGCTGCGCAGCGTGCAGCCGGTGGACATGTTTCCGCACACCGGGCACGTGGAGGTGGTGGCCGCGCTGGAGCGCGCGCGCGTGTGAGCGCGCCGGCCAGGGCCTTGCCTGTACGCCGTGCAGGCCGGCTTCCGCGTGTCCGCCCTGGGCTGCGCCGCGTCTGATCTGTGTGCGTGATAAGGCTGCCATGCATGCAAGTTGAGGACATGAGCGTCAGTGTAACATTCCCACCAGTCCTGGCAGAATCCCCGGGTGCAGCTGTAGGTATCCTTCACCAAGCACTCTTGTTCAGCTCTATTCACTCTCCGATTTGGCACACCATGCACATGCTGAGAGCAGCCCTTGCCAAACATGGCATTCCCTAGCAGGGCCGTGAGTCACAGCATGCATGCTGCGCTCGCTGCATACTGTTCTCCAGGCCATTGCTACCAGCGCTTAGGACAGCTCTTACGACCTCCGCATGGCTCTGCCAGCGCATTTAGTAGAGCGCTGATGGGTGCGTGAGCGCATGGCGCCCGCGGCGCCCGCCGCCGCTCAGCCCGCAGCGCCGCAGGAGGCGGGCTCGCTGACAGCGCTGCTGCAAGAGTTCACCAGCCTCCTGCAGGCCGCGTCCGATGACAGCTCCAATCCCAACACGCCGCACGCGTCGGAGGGCGAGGCGGTCGCCGTGCGCCTGTGCACGCTCCTGCTGGACCTGCTCAACAAGTGCATCAGCGGGAAGCAAGGCGAGCTCACGCTGAGCGCAGCTGCCTGCCCAAGCTAGCTTGCCTCCTGTTGCTGGTCGCTGCTGTTGGCAGCACCAGCTGCCAGAGCAGAGCAGAGCGCGCTGATGCTGTGTTGACTCTGCCGCGAGCAGCCAAGGAGCGCGAGCTGCTGTCGGTGGTGCGGCTGGTGGACATGGCGCTGCAGCATTACCCGGCGATGTTCGTCAAGGACGGCTGCGTGATGCTGCTGAAGCTGCTGCGCCTGCTGTGGCCGCTCTTCGCGAGCGGCGGCCTGCGGTGCGCAGCCGGCCCCGCGCGTGCCGCGCATGAACAGTACAAGATGCTGCATGAACGCCGCCCCTCCGCTCGACGGGGCGCTGAGACGGCGCCACGCAGGTCTGTTCACGGCGCGCTCGCCGACGCCGTCGCGTCGCTGGCCACCCTGCTGGCCAGGGGCAACCGCGGCGCTTTCCGGGGCCTGGTGTCCGGCGTGTTTGACCTGCTGCTTGGTGCGCAAGGCTGCGGGGCCCCAAGCGCCAAGCTGCGGCGCACGCAGGCTATGAGGTTGCGACGCTTCTTATGCCAGCTGGTTAGCACCGCTGTTCGCTCACTGCCGTGCGTGCTGCTCCCGTCCCGGCTTCTAGTCGTCAGCCTTGCTGCACGCTGCGCGGTGCGCTGCATTGAGCGCGGGCGTGCCGCAGACCTGTACCAGCTGCTGGGCTGCTTCGGCGCGCCGGGCTGCCTGCCGCCGGGCGCGTCCGCCGAGCTGGCGTGCTTCCCCGCGGCCTACCCCGCTGCCGCGGCCCCGCAGGCGGCCGGGCCGCCGCCCGGCGCGGCCGCGGCAAGCCCGCGTGGCGCCCCAGGCGACCTCCCGGCCGGCGTGGTCGTGCGCCTGGCCGGCGCCGAGCACTGCGAGCTGCTGGCGGCGGCCGGCCTGGCGCTGCTCCAGACCTGCCTGGACGAGGCGCCCGGCACGGTCGCGGCGATGGCCGCGCCGGGCGCGCACGCCGCGCTCGCCGGACTGGCGGCCTGGCCGGCGCCGGGCCTGCCGGCGGCCGCGCTGGCCTGCCTGGAGCGCCTGCTGGCGGGCGGCGCATGCGCGTCCGGCGCGGCGCACGCGGCGGTGGACGCCGCGCTGGGCGCGCTGGGCGGCTCGGCGGCGGGCGGCGCGCGGTGCGCGGGCGGCGGCGCGGGCCTGCCGCCGGAGCTGGCGGTCGCGGTGCGGCTGCTGCGTGCCGGCATGGCCGCGCTGGCCGAGGCGGGCGGGGCGGCGGTGGCGGTGGCCGCGCCGCGGCTGGCGGCGGGCGTGGCGGCGGCCGCGACGGCGGCGGCGGCGGCGCCGGGCGGGGACCCTGCCGCGGCAGAGCTGTGCGCGCTGTTCGGCGAGGTCGCAGCGGCGTGCCCGGCGGCCGCGCTGCCGCTGCTGCCGGCGCTGCTGACGGCGGCCGCCGCTGACCTGGACGCGGCCGGCGCGCTCGTGCCGGCGCTGCGCGCCCTGGCCGCCGCGCTGCCCGCCGAGGCGCACGCGCGCGCGGCCTCATGCGCGTCCGCCTCAACACCGGTGCGCCGCCGCTTTGCCTCTCTGACCCTGTTGCGCCCCGCTGTGGCAGGATTGCACATCTGTGATGTGTGCGAGTATGCCCCTCGCTCGCCGCGATCGACCCGCGTGCCCGCGGCAGGCGCGTGCGCCCGCGGAGGGCCCCGCGCCAAAGCGGCGCCGCCTGAACGACGGCGGCCGCGAGCGCTCCGTGACGCCCCCGCGCGCAGCAGACCACCCGCACGCCGACGACAGTCCTAGCGCTGATGGTTCCAGCCCCGACGCGGCTGAGTGCGAGGCGGCCGTGGCGGCGCTGGCGGCCGTGGCCGCATGCCTGGCGCCCGACGCGCCCGCCGGCGGCGCGCTCGCGGGGCCAACCGCGCGGCTGCGCGCGCTGGCCGCGCTGGCGGCAGGGCTGGGCGCGGCCTCGCCGGCGCTGCTCGGCGCGCTGGGCGCGGCCGCGGCCGGCTGGGCGGCCTGGGCGCTGGCGCCGCCGGAGCCGGGCGCGGCAGGCGGCGGCGGCGCGCGCGGCGTGCATGAGATCGCGCTTGTGCTGGGTGCGGCCTGCCGCGCGCATCTGCTGAAGCGCAGGGATGTTTAGATATTCAAACCAGCAGGATGGGGCCTTCTTGCGTTGTAGCTGCGCATGGCCCGGGCGAGGCTGCCGTGCCGCTGCCGTAGCCGCGCGGCCGGCGGCCCGCCGGTGCTGGATCGAGGAGTCGTAAGCCTGCAAAGCAGCGCAGCGTAGAGCGCGGCTGCGGCCGGCCGGGCCGTGCTTGCCTGCGGGCACACGGCGTGGAGCACGCAGTTGACCTGATGCTGGGTTCGCACAGCTGCACACCCTGTCTGCTGCAGCCGTATCCTGCATGGACGGCAGCAGATGGACACTGCGCTTTGATCATAAGTTCTTGGCCTGCCAGTTCAGGAGCGGGAACAGCAACGGGCGTGGGGCGCAGGCGCGCTGAACGCGGTGCTGGCGGCCGCGGCGGAGGCCGCGCAGCGCGGCGCGCCGGGCGCGCCCGCGCCCGCCGCGGCGGCGGCGGCCGACAGCGCGTGCCGCGCGCTGCCGCTGACGCGCGAGCAGGTCCGCGCCTTGTGCGCGCTCCCGTGGGCAGCCGCTCCGGGTGCGTCCCCGCCCGCGCCCTGCTCATGCACGCGGCGCCGGAGCGCGGTGCTCTCGTACGCGCCCCGGCCGCTCGCGCTCCGCCGAGGCCGCTGGCGGGCCTGGTGCGCGCGGCCGCGGGGCGCATCACGCTGTTCGGGCGGGGCGCAGGTCCTGTAAGCGAGCCGCCGCCGGCGGGCGCGGGCGCCGGGGAGCGCGGCGATGCGCTCGCAGCCGCCAAGGTGGCGGCGCTCCAGCTGCAGGTTGCGGCTGCGGCGCTGGACCTGGGCGAGGGCCGCGGCCCGCGCGGCAACGGCGCCGCCGCCAACCCCGCCCCCGGCGCCGGCCGCGGCCAGCCCTTCGCCAAGGCCACGCCGGCCGCGCGCTGCGCGGACGACGGCGACGCGCGCGTGCGCGCCGCCGCCGCGGCCGCCGCGCCCGCGTTCGCAGAGTGCTGCCCGCGCGGCGCCGCCCGCGCGGCGTCGCTGGCGGCCGCGCTCCTGGTGCGCCCGGCCGCCGGCCCCGGTGCGGCGCCCTGCACGGACACGCAGCGCGCCATGCGCGGCGGCTGCCCCCTCAAACCATTTGCGCTTTGTCCTGGGTTATGGGTGCGCTGCGCGCTGGCAAATTTTCTTCCCTTTTAATTCAGGGTTTTTTACTTCTTTGTTTTGTAATCACTCGGGAAGGGCGGCGCGGGCGCGCGCAGGTGCGGCTGGCGGGCGACGCAGACGAGGCCGTGCGCGGCGCCGTGGCGGGCGCGGCCGGGCGGCTCGTGGGCGCGCTGCGCGAGCGCGGCGGCCGCGCGGCCGCCGCGGCGGCCGCCTGCGGCGCGCTGCAGGCGCGGCTGCCGGGCGGCTGGGGCGCGCTGCGGCCCTGGCGGGGGGCGCGGGAGGCCGCGGCGCAGGGCGCCGAGGCGGCCGCGGCGGCGCCGGCCGTGGGCATTGGCGCCGAGGACATGGCGGCGCTGTGCACGAAGCTGCTCACCGAGGAGCCCGCGCCGCATGTCCAGGTGGTCTGCGCTGCGCGGCCTTGGCGGCTGCGCATGGGGACTGTGCTGGGAACTGTGCTGCGCACACGGCTTTGCTGCAAGAGGACAGGCCTGATGTGCAGGGTCTGCCAATTTGTAACACATATTTGGCCAGCAGGGAGTGCGCCCCGCAAAAGCGTTCTGTGCGAGTGATACCAGCTGCCGGTCAAGACGAACTTGCCTGTGTGACCTGGTATGGGGCTAAGCGACGTATGCCGGCACGCTGCGCTAGCGGCTCTGCTCGCTGCCTTGCGGGTGCGCGGCCGGCGCTGAGGGGTCGCCGCGCGCGCCGGCAGGCAGCCATGGCGGACGCGCTGCTGGCCTGGCAAGCCGCCGCGTCGGCGGACGAGCTGCGCCGCGCGCGGCCGCTGCTGGCCTGGGCGGCCGCGCGCGCGGGCGCGTCCGAGCGGCCCGGCGCGCGGCGGGCGGCGGGCGCGCTGGCAGCGGGCGGCATGCGCCCGGCGGCGCTGGCGGCCGCGCGGGACGAGCCGGCGGCGGCGGCGGCGGGCGGCGGTGGCGGCGGCGGCGGCGGCGGCGCGGCGGAGGCGCGCGCGCACGCCGACCGCGACGAGATCCAGGTCATGCAGGCGCGCGCGCGCGCCCGGGGTGCGGCCGCTGCAAGGTTTCCGCATGTGGCGCAAGGTTTCCGTATACTTGCGGCCTGCTGAGCGCGCGGGCGGTCGCACGCTCTCGCGCAACGAACTGGGCGGTCCATGAGAGGCAGGCGCACATGTGAGCCGTGAAACACATGGCATTCATGCAGGGGCCTGCAGCCGAAAGGCCGTCGTGTGCGAGGTATGCCGCGATTGGCGCTGTGTGGGTGCTCGCACGCTGGTCAGGCGCCCATCTTCTCCTGTCACGCCCCTTTGCTGGCCAATTGAGCACCTGTCTACTGCGTGAAAACCCCGCCGAGGGACCCCACCCCCGTCATGTATCCCCTGTGTGGCGACCCAGGAGCTGCGCGGCGCGCTGGACGCAGAGCGCACGCGCGAGGGCCGCGGCGCGCTGCTGGAGGCGGTCGCGGGCGCGGGCGCGGCCGCTGCCAGCGACATGGCCGGCCTGGTGGCGCGCGTGCTGCTGCTGCAGCACCTGACCGACCCGTACGCCTGCCAGCGCGCCGCCGCCGCGCAGCTGCTTGCCGGCGCGCCCCGGCCCTCCTCTTCACACCCTGCAGATTGCATGCCGCTCTCTGGCGTGCCCCATCGCTCCGTCGCAGACCTCGCAGGCCTGCAGTGCGCAACCCGCTTACCTGCGTGCCCAGGCTGTCCATCGTCCGATGCAGTCGTATTCTAGCCGTGCATGTGCCTGCGTTCTGCAGCACCATGGCCTGCAGCTTGGAGGCACTGCTGAGGACGGGGCACGCCCGCCCAAATGGCAGGTTTGCGAGCTTGATGTGTGCGCATGCTCCCTCACGCGCTTGCGCGGCAGGGCTAGTTGGCCCATGCAGCGCTGGCCCCTGCAGCGTGCTCCAAAGGAGGGGCGTGGACCTGGCTTGAGGCTGCCTTCAAGGAGGCCGCATCCTGAACCAAGGGCATGCAAGTAGCTGCTGTGGCTCTGCTGATTGGAGGTGGAAACCCTAACCCCTTCTGCCTCCCCGCAGGCATGGCGGAGGCCAAGGGCGTGCCGCTGCAGGAGCTGCTGCTGGGCGAGCCGCGCGTGGTGGAGTACCTGGGCCGCAACCTGGTCGCGCGGCCGTCGTTGCTGGGTGCGCCCGCCGCGCGCCTGCCTCCCACTACATGCCCTGGCACACAGCGTCTTTGCATGCCTCTGCGGCGTCCGCATCAACGCGTGGCATGCGGCCACACCCTGGCCCGCTCGAGCCGCAGCGGCGGCGCGAGGCGGCCGCGCCTGGCGCGCCCGCAAATGCCCCGAGACGGACGCCAGTGCCTGCATCCTTACCTAAATCTTCTGTGCCGCAGGCGAGGTCGCGGAGCTACTGGACATGGGCGAGCGCGCGCTGGCGCTGCGCATCCTGCCGGCCGCGCTGCCGCGCCTGGTCGAGCTGCAGCAGCGGCGCGAGGTGGGCGCGCTGGCGGCTGCGGTCGGCGTGCCGGCGCAGCAGCTGTGCCGCGAGCGCGTGCACCACATCGTGGCCAAGGTCATGTTTGCGGGTGCGCGGCCCCCCGCCGCCCACTCCCGTGCGCCCCCCGCCCAGACGTCAGAAGCGCCATGTCTGCGCATAAGCCGTGCAGCTGCTGCCGCCCCTGCCGACGCCCCGCGCGCGCCCGCAGGCACCGACAACTTCGAGGCGCTCATGGCGTTCATCGAGTCGCTGATCGAGGAGCCCTTCCTGCGCCTGCTGGACACCATCCAGCGCAGCGTCATCACGGACGTGTTTGCCCAGGCGCGCTCGCCCGCAGACCCTCAACCCTATCGCCCAGGCGCACCATTCCCCGCAGGCACGGCATGTTTGGTGAGCAGACACCGCTGAGCCGCGCCCACCTGCAGTGACGGCATGGTGATTGAGCTCGGAGCAGTGCCATGTCTCCCGCGCCGAGCCCGCCGGCAAGTGCAGGCCCTGCACCTGACCGCCCTGCATTCCCGCAGCAGACCGTGCTGCACGATTGCGTAAACTCTGGCTCGACCTTGCAAGGCAATGAGGGCCTGGCGAGCGGCCGTTTGCGCAGGCGAGCGCGGCGGCGGCCTGGCGCGCGGGCGCCGAGATGCCGCGCGCGGTGGCCGCGCGCGTGCACACCGTGCTGCGCGAGCTGTTCCAGGTGTCCGGCGCGTCGCCGGCGGCGGCGCCCGCGCTGGACGTCGCCGAGCGGCTCGCAGGTGGGGCCGGCCCTGCCAAAGGGCGGGGTCCTGCTCCCACTTGCCAGCCGAGCCGAGCGCATCAAGCTGCATGCTGCACAAGCACGGCACATGCGCCGCACAGTCTGCTTGTCAGCCAGGCGTGTGAAATAGCGCGGCCGGGTGACTTGCACAGATTGGCATGGGTCGCTGAGCACGTTTAGGTATGGCCAGCTCCGCAGGCGCGCTGTGCAGCGGTGCAAGGCGCGCGCCCGCCTGCGCGCAGGCACCGACCTCGTCACGCGCATCCTGAAGGAGTATGGCGACTTCCTGGACCGGCACCAGCCCGCGCCCGACCGGCCGCCGCCGTCGCAGGCGGCTGCGCTGAAGCAGCTGCACGTTGTGCGCAGCGTCATGCTGCTCATCGAGCTGACCGGCAAGCACCCCGCCCGCCCGTGCGCTTGGAACTTTGTGCTCAGTGCCGTTGATGTGGGACCAGACACATGAGATCACATGCTGGCGAGCGCGAGCTAAGTGCCGCGCACATGCACGCATGTGGCGCTCAATCGGGGTCCATGCGCACGCAGCTGACTGCTTGCTCGCTGCGCTGAAACCCTGGGTGTCTGCTGACTCTCTTGGCGCGGCCGGCCGGCCGCGGCGCGGAACGCGCCCGTCTGTGTGCGGCGTGCCGCAGCGCCGGCCGCGGCTGCAGGCTGATGCGGCGTGCGCGCGGCTGGCGGCAGGCGCATACGTGGGCCGCTTCGCGCCGCAGATGATGGTGCTGCTGACCAGCGCGGTGCGGCCGGCCGGGCCCGCGGACCGGCGCTTGGCCGCGCTGGAGGGCTGGCGCATGCTCGTGGCCGCCATGGCTGCGCAGGCGCCCGCGCAGCTGGGCCAGGTCGTCTTCCAGGCGCGCGTCACCTCTGGTCTCTGCGGGGGCCGTAAGAGCCGCCCCTATCTGCAGCGCTTGACCGCGCGCGCGCGTGCGCGCCTCTGCGCCACGCCGCGCAGGCCGGGCCGCGCGGCCGAGGGCAGGCTGCGCCTCCCAATGTTAGGGTTAGGGTTCGAGCAGGTCCGCCGCTCGGCCGTCCTGCTGCTCGGGCGCGAGCCCGTGGGCGCGCGCGCGCAGGTGGTGGTCGTGCTGCAGGAGGCGCTGCAGGAGGGCGGGCCGGTCGCGGCGGCCGCCGCGCGTGCGGTCGAGGAGCTCGTGGTCGGCAACCGCGGCCTGCTGCAAGCGCAGCTCCGGCGCCTGCCGCCGCTGCCGCCCGGCGTGGACGCGCTCGCCAAGGCGCGCGCCGGTCGCCGCCCCTGGACCTGCGGGGTGCCCGCGCAAACGCGCCTGCGCGGCCCGGCTCGGTGTGGGGCGCGCCTGCCGCGCCTGCGGCCCGGCGTCGCGGCGCTCGCCGCGGTGCGGCCACACGTACACACAGCGCGTTACGGACGGGCGTAGCTCACTGCTGTTGCCAGCGAGCCTGGTGCTGCCGCTGCGCGGCGCGGGCGCCACTAGCTCCTGCACAAGGGCAGGTGTGGGTCATTGCATCAGTCCCACAGTGGCGGACCATGCATCGGGCTCTGGAGTCATATGCCGTGGCAGCATGCGAGTGCATGCCAGCATGCCCGGCCGCGCTGCTTGAGCCTTGGGCGGCGCCCGCGGGCGTGCAGGCCAATGCGGTGCTGAAGGAGGAGCGCGGCAGCCTGGCGCTCGAGGACCAGGTCGGCCTGCTGCTGCAGTCGCTGGCCAGTGACTCGGCGGCCGTCCGCGCAACGGCCCTGCAGGCGCGGCCGCGGCCGCGGCGCCCGCCGCGCCCTTGCGCCCGCGGGCCGCGGAAGCTCCCCCTGCCTTGCTGGGCAGGCGGCCGCCGCGCAGCCTTCGCAGGGGGTTGCTGTGGCAGGCGAGCGTTTTGATGTGACAGGTATGCCAGAGCACCATGCATCGTGGTGCTGCGAACTGCCTGCGCCGCACCCCGCCCCGGGTCGGGCTGCCTTCGGCCTCGGGCTCGTGCGTTGCCCGCTACTGCGCGCATGGGCGCCGAATGCCATCATCCGAGCTGTACAGCTGCGCGCGCTTCGAAGTGGCCGCCAGCCCGACGAGCGGGCCATCCGCCCCGGCAGGAGCTGCGGGAGTGCCTGCACCGCCCGGCCGGCCGCGCGTGGCTAGCCGGCCTGTGGGCGGCCAAGGCGGCGACCGCGCAGCAGGCGGGCCGACCGGAGCAGGCCGCGCCGCTGCCCGCGCTGCTGGCCGGCCTGCTCAAGTGCCTGCAGACGCAGGAGGTGCGCGGCGCCCCGGGCTGGCCGTGCGGTCATGGCTCCGTGGGGCGGGCATGGTGCATTGAGCCGGTTGGCTGGCGGTGCCGCCCCGCACGTGCTTGCGGGCAGCGCGGCGCTCGTGTGCGGGTTGGATTTTCTGCAAGAGGTGCTGGGCTTCCGGACCAGCGCTGGGCGGCCGGCTTTGGAGCGCCCGGGTGCAGGGAGTGCATGCTCTGGGATGCGGCAAGTCGCTCACTGGCAGACGCGGTGCAGCCAGGACAGCCCGCTGGCTGCCTGTAACCTCGGTTTGCCGTGTCGGCGTGATGGCGCTGGCAGCAAAGTGGCGCCCTGGCACCACTGCACTGTGAGGAACGAGCGGGCCTTGCCGGCCAGGACGCCGCCGCGCTGGCGGGCGGGCGGGCCCAGGAGGGCGGCGCGGGGGCGACCCGGGCGGCGCAGGCGGGCGCCGAGTGCCTGGGCCTCGCCGGCGCGATCGACCCGGTGCGCGGCGCGGCGCCGGCCTGCAGGATCCGCAGCGCAGACACTGGCGCCGCTGCGCTGGTCACTTGCCGTGTTCACATTCGGGTTGTGTTTGCGTTCTTGCCATGCGAAGCCTTTTTCCGCAGCCTGGGTGAGAAGCCAGGTTGCAGCGCACCCCATGGCAACAGACCCTAATCCCATCCGGTGCGCCGCGCGCCCCAACCCCGCCGCTGCGCGGCAGGCGGCCGTGGGCGTGCGGCTGGCGGAGGCGGAGGCGCCGCAGCTCGCGGACGGCCCGCTGCTGGCCGCGCTGGCCACGCGCCACCTGGCGCGCGTGCTGCGCACCGCGTCCTCGCAGCAGGCGCTGGACGCGGCCACGTTCGCCATCCAGGCGCGCGCCCCGGCCTGCGCTGCGCGCCCCGCGCGGTCCACAATCTTGCAAGTGGTGCCGGGCATGCGGCACCCTCTGGCGCGCGCCCGGCCCCCTCCTGCCTGCCCGTCTGCCACGGGCGCGGGCCGCCGGCCGGCAATTCCGCAGCGGGGCCGCGCGCCTCTGTGCGGCGTGCGTCGCGCTGGTTGGCCCGTGTGCTGGTCTGCGCACGAGAGGCGGCGTGCGGCGCCACCAGGAGCTCCTGCAGCACTACGCGGACGCCTGGGACATGTTCGCAGGCGGCACCCGCGCGGCTGCCGGCGCGTCCGCGGCGCCGTCCGCCGACGGCAACGCGCTCTTTGCCGCCTTGCCTGAAGAGGCGCGCACCCCGCTCCGGGACCGCCCCCTTTCTGCACCTGAAAGCACGGTTAACTTACGTAAGACTGTGCTCCTGCCTGGCGGGAACGCACGCAACCTTGTACCCTCTGCGTTCGTCCGCTCGCCATGTCACCCTCTGACATCACCTGCCAGGTCCTGCGCTTGGACCGGCGCGCGGTGCGCGCGCGCGGTCTGACGCCGGCGGCAGCGCGTGCGCGCGCAGGTGCAGGCGGTCGCGCGGCCGTACCTGCGCTCGCGCTACGCGATCACGCAGGCGCGGCCGCCGCCCGCCGGGCTCGTTTTCCGCGCGGGGCAGCCGCTCGCGCGCTGGCTGTACAACTGGCTGCGCCAGCTCGTGCCGCACGCGCTCGGTGCGCCCCCCGCCGGGCGCCCCGCCAGGGGCCAGAGCGCTGGCAGGCGGCCTGCCCCAGCCGCGCGCCGCCGGACGGGCGAGCGGCCTGGGCCGCGAGCGCGGCGCCGCTGGGCTGGAGCGCGGCGCCCTGACCCTAGCCCTACCTTGTATGCAGGGCCGCGGCAGCAGGCGTACCGCGCGTGCTTCTTCATGTTCCGGCTGGACTTCCAGGCCGGCCTGTTCCTGCTGCCGTACGTCGTGCAGGACGCCCTGGCGGCGCGCGGCGGGGAGGCGCGCCCCGGCCGCGCGCAAGCTGGCAGTGACGTGCCAGCTCAGATGCGTACCTTGGCACTGCACGCCACGCACAGGCAGAGACGGTCAGCAGCATGGCGCGGCATCGCAGCCTGGCAGTGGCAGAACCGGGTCCATGCGTGCCGCAAGAAGTGCACCGCGTCCCGCACGGGCCCTGCACACGGCGCGCGGAGCGCGACGTCCGCTCACTTGGTGCCGTGCGCCTGGCAGCCTCGCGGTTGCGCTCGGTGGCTGCAGCGGGCCGGCGGCGTCCTGACTCTGTCGATGCGCCGCCGCAAACGCGCCGCGTTCGCGCGCGCAGGCGCCGCCGCTGGCGGCCGAGCTGGCGGCCGTGCTGGAGGGCGGCTCAGCCAGCCGCGAGGGCGCGCTGTGCGTGCAGGCGGTCTTCCGCCTGCTGGACGTGCTGGCCAAGTGGGTGTCGGGCGCGCGGGACGCGGCCGCCGCGGCCGCCGGCGGCGCGCGGCCCCCGCTCGGCTGCCCCGCCTGAGAGCGTTTCAAACAGGAAAGGGCCTTGTGATGCGTGCGCAGGCTCCGCCGCTGCACGACCCAGATGGCACGGCGCACTTCTGCTGTTAGTAAAAAGGATGGGCGCCAGTCCAGTGCCCTGCAGGAGAGTCGGCGTCGTTGAAAGTCGGAGCGGTTGGCGGCGACTTCTGGGGTCCCAAATCAACACTACATGCCAAGCAGCAGGGCTGCGGCGCGGCCTTGACGTGGCGCAGCCTTGACGGGGCGCGCGCGCAGGCTCCGGATCGAGCCGCGGGCGCTCCAGCGGCGAGGCGCCGCCGACGCCAGACCTGCCGCCGGCGGCCGCGCGCACCGCTGCGCTGCTGGCCGCGCTGCCGGCGGAGCTGCTGGCGCGCGCGGCGTTCCGCGCGGGCGCGCACGCGCGCGCTCTGCGAGGCTTCGAGGCGCACGCGCGCGACAAGGCCGGCGGCGGGCTCAACCCGGCCGCGCTGCGGAGCGCCGTGTACGACGATGCCGACGTCAGCTTCCTGCAGGCGTGCTGGCATAGGGTAGGTTAGGGCAGGGTACCCTAGACCTCACCAGACCGGCTCGCAGTGAGGTAGAGGTGGAACAGCTGCTCTGCAGGACCACCCGCCGCGGCCCACCGTCACAGCTTGCATGCCCGCGTATGTCCCCAACGACCCCGTCGCTGCCATGCGAGCTCCAGCAAAGCACACGCGTAGCCTCTGACAGGGCCCGACCGCGCCGCCTTCTGCTGCCACTGCTGCAGCCGCATGATGCGCCCCCGCCCCGCGCCCGCGCAGGAGGTGTACGGCAAGCTGGAGGAGCCGGACGGCCTGGCCGGCCTGCTGCGGCTGCGCGTCGGTGGGCCGCGCCTGCAGGACCAGGCGCGCGCCCCCGCGCCCCGGGCGCGCGTCTCGGGCGGCCGCGAGGCGAGTGCAAATAAGCCATGCCGCTGCGCCGCATGCGCCGCCCGCCGGAACGTCGCCCGCCAGCCAGGGCAGCCTCAGCCGCTTGCTCCAACAGGCAGCGGGCGTCGCACGGGCGGCCCCTCTGGCTCGCCCCGGGAGAGGTCGCAATACCCCTGGACAACCCTATTCTGACGCCGCCGGGCGCGTACAGGTGCTGGCGGCGGAGAAGGCCGGCTGCTGGTCGGACGCGCTCGCGCTGTACGAGCAGGCGCTGCAGAACGAGGCGCCCGCCGGCGACGCGCCCGCGGGCCCCGGGCGGCCGCCCGCCGCCGGGGGCCCCGAGGCGCAGGCGCTGCCGGGCGGCTGCGCGGGCGCCGGCGGCGCGGGGCTGACCGCCGCGCAGCGCGGCCACCTGCACTGCCTGCTGCAGATGGGCCACCTGCAGGGCATGCTGGCGCAGGTGGACGGCTGGGCCGTGGGCGGCGCGGGCCCGCCCCCCCCCCCCCGGGCCTGGCCACTGATATGGCGGCCCAGAGTGTGCTGCCGCAAGGCCGTGTGCACATGGAGCCCAAGATAGTGTGCCGGACGACGTCGCCTGTCTGGTTGACGTCACGGGTCAAAAGCCTGGAACGTCACGGGTCGTAGCCTGGAGAAACCGCTTCACCATGCTGCTTTTCGCTCTGCAAGGACTAGGCAGCGCTGTGAGGCGCGTGGCCCGCCAGTGTCCTTGCCAGGGAGCCGGGCAGCCGCGCGATGCCCCGTGGCCTGTCTCGAGTATGCAAAGGCCCGGCCGCCACCCTGCCAACCATGCGCTAGCGGCTGCACCGTGCGGTGGCCCCATGCTGGTCCCCATGCGCAGGCCTGGCGCGGAGGCAGCTGGCGGCGCTGGGCGTGGCCGCCGCGTGGCGGCTGGGCCGGTGGGGCGCGCTGGAGGGGCACCTGGCGCACACGCGCGCGGACGGCGCTGAGCCCGGCGGCTGCGGCCCGGGCGCCGGCGGCGACCTGGGCCTGGACGCTGAGGAGCGCTGGGAGGTCCGCCTCGGGCGCCTGCTCACGGCCATGCACCGCAGGCGCGCGCCCCGCCGCCCCCGGGCGTGTCCTCTTTTCCCACAACCCCCCCCCCCCACCCAATAAACAAAAATGAAAAGAAACCGTCATTAAAGACCCCCAAGGAGGCCCTTTAGTGCCCACACCCAGTTTGAGGCGCGCCGTCGAGGCGGCCGGCCGGCGCGCGCGGCCGCGCGCGGGAGCATGTCTCCACAGAGCAGCGCGCGCGCCAGGGAGGGCGAGGCCGTGCGGCGGCAGCTGGAGGAGGCGCGCGCGGAGCTGCTCGCGCCGCTGCGCGCGGCCAGCATGGAGTCGTACGCGCGCGCCTACCCGCACCTGGTCCGGCCTGTGCCCGGCGTCCTGGCTTTGCGCCACTTATCAATTTCTTGATCGGTAGTTTCTGAATTACTTGAATGGTAGTGTCGGTGCTCTCAGGGTGTCCTGGCCGGCTACGCCTGCACTCTGACATCCCTGCTGGCGCCCTTGCAGACGTTGTGAAAGAGAGTAGTTGGTGCCACAGCCGTACTGATGCGCAACCTGTTGCTTCTCAGGGTTGCACTTGCTTGCATAAACAAACAAACTGGCACACAAGCACACAAGCCCCACAGGTTAACAACTCGCACCGCACATGGCGGCAGCGCCCTGCGTGCCCTGGGTATGCAGCTCACATGTTCTCTTTACTTGTACACCTTGGTACATAGGTGTACCATGGGTTGTGCGCCGGCCTTCAGGCGCAGCGGCGCGGCCGGCTTTCGCAGGCGCAGGGCGGTGAGGCCGGCCGCGCGGGGGCGCGCAGGTGCGGCTGCACATGCTGCAGGAGGCGGCCGACGTGGCGGCGCTCGCGGCCGGCGGCAGCCTGGGCCCGCATGAGCGCCAGCGCCGCCTGCGCTGGCCGGAGCGCCTGCGCATTACGCAGCCCTCGCTGGCCACGCAGGCGCGGGCTGCAGGCTGAGGGGGTAGGTTCAGGGTGCTTGCAGCCCTCGCTGGCCATGCAGGCGTGGGCCGCAGGCTTGGAGCGCACACACTGCGTGCTGAGCGTTGGGCCGTTGCTCTGCCCTTGTTCGGCCTGGCGTGCTGCTGGAGGATGACAGCGCCTGCAAGTGCCCGGCCGCGAGCCTGCCGCGTCTTCACGCCTGTTGGCTTTCGGCGGGCATGCCTGCAGCGCGCGCCGTGTCAAAACAAGCGCGGCGTCTGGCGCGCGCAGGAGCCCATCCTCGCGCTACGGCGCCAGCTGGCGGTGCTAAGCGGCGCGGAGGGCGACGCCGGGCAGTGCTGGCTGCAGCACGCGCAGGTGCCAGCCACATGCACGCTTGTCCTCACCTTTAGCCTACAGAAACAACAGACAGCATGCATGTACTGCGACGTGCGCCGTCAGCGGTGCCGGAAACATGGTGGGGCCTGCGCTGGCGCGGCCGTTGTCACACGCCGTCTGCAATGATGGAAGAAAGGCTAGGTCCACGCTCATCCTCGCACGTATAGAGCTGCAGAGCGCGGCTGGGCATGCACAGCCGCCCGATATGCTGACAGCTGCCGTACCGCGCGATGCGCTGGGGCACCGCCGGCCCATGCGTGATGCTTAGGATGAGCGGCAGCGCCTGAGCAGCAAGCGCAGCTCTGCGTGCACGCAAGGCACAACCGGGCATGCCCTGTGAGCTCTGCGGCCGTGCCGCTCCGACGTGAGCACGCCGAGGCGGCGGGCGCGGCGGCATGAGGCGCTGTTGTGCATCTGCGCATCAGGGCATACTTGCTGCGCATACGCGTGAGGGCATGCGCGGCATCCTGGGCTGCGCAGCGCTGAGCGTGCGCGGTGCGCCGCGCAGCTGTGCCGCGCAAGCGGTCACACCGAGGCGGCCGGCACAGCGATCCTGGAGGCGCTGGCGCGCGGCGTGCCGGGCGCCGCGCTGGAGCGCGCGCGCCTGCTCTGGGCGCGCGAGCAGCAGCACGCGGCCATCGTGCGCCTGCAGGAGGCGCGCCGCTCTCCCAGGCTCAAGACAACCTGCGGCATTTTCTGCACAATGTAAAAGGTCTAGAACGCCAGCAGCGCACCACTAACGCCCATCTGCATTGGGGCGCTCCGCCCATAGGGTCAATTGTGCCTGCCCCTGTGCGCTTCCATTAGCGCGCACCCAAATGTCTGCGCAGCAAGGTCGCCGTGCGGGGAACCCTTCGCAGTTCCCGCTGCAGCACACGCGCCTGCCGACCCGCTGTGCATTCGGCCGCCGGAGCGGGGTGTGCGGCAAGCCATGCGCGGGCGCGCCAGGCGGTGGCGCAGTCGCCGGCCGCGGCCGGGCGCACGTCGCAGCTGAGCCAGGGCGCCCGCCGCAGCGAGGCCGAGGCGCTGCTGCAGCTGGCCTGCTGGATGGCCGAGACCGGGCAGGGCGCGCGCATGGAGGTCAGCGGTGCGCTGGCCGAACCCTAGCCCAGCAAGCCCGGCCCAGGCATGCGGCCGTGTTGCCGTGCTCTGCATCTGCGCGCATGCATGGAACACATCTGCTCGAGTACGAACGAGGGCAAAGATAGTGGCCGTGTGAGGAGCGCGCACGATTGTGCAGCACGCCAGGTCCATGCAGCACTTCTCCAGCACATCGTACAGCACAGCTGTGCGAGCACGTCAGCATTCTGTGCGGGGCGCGGTGCGGCCGCAGCAGCCCAGGCACAGGCAGGCCCGGCAAGGCCCCCCGGCGCCTGCCTGCCCTCCTCGCTCGGCAGCCGGGGCACAACCCGGAGCGGCTGGCGCGCGGCGTGACAGGCCCCAGCCTGCACGTCGTGCTCGCTGCGAGCCCTCACCACACCCTCTAAATGGGAGCCCAGGCTGCGCAAGGCGTCGCCCTGACGCCCCGCGCGGCGGCGCGCGCGCAGACCTGTTTGAGCGCGCGATCGCGCTGGACCGGCGCGCGGAGGAGGGCTTCTTCGAGTTTGGGCGCTACCTGGACAGCCTGATGCGCGACGCGCGCACGCGCCAGGCCGCCAAGGCGGCGCGCGCGCGCGGCGGCGCCGACGCGCCTGGCGCGCCGCTGGACCGCCTGGCCGGCCGCGCGAAGTGCGCGCGACTGCAGGGTTCCCACAGGATTTTCCGCCCGGGGTATGGCCGGCTCAGCGGGTTCGCGGCGGCCAGGCAGGGCACGTGTTTGGAGGCTGCAGCAGGGCACGTGCTAGCCGGCTGCGGTGCTGGGCGTATTGCGCCGCAGGGCCGGCCGACGGGCGCCGTATGCGCCGCAGCTGCCGCGCATGTGGTCTGGGGGGTGCCTGCGCATGTGACGCAGGCGCAGACGCTCAGCCCACGCCGCGCGCCCCGGCAGGCTGGAGGGCCTGGGCGAGGACCAGCCGTTCACAGAGATCCTGCCGGAGGTGCTGCGCTGCTACGCCAGCTGCGTGCGCCACGGCCACCGGCACGTGCACCAGGCGCTGCCGCGCATGCTCACCGTCTGGTTCGAGCATGGCGCGCACTGCCACGCGCACCAGCGGCCGGCCACGACGCAGGTGCCGGCCGCGCCATGGCCGCGCCTTATGACGCGCAGCTCTGCATGCAGGGCCAGGGCTACGGTGTGTGTGAGCGAGCGGGCTCCTGAGGACTGCACGTGCGGCCCCTGCCTGTGCCGGCCCGCCGCGCGACGGTCGTCCATTCTGCACCGTGTTACAAGGAGCGGCCTGGTGCGTGCAACGCCTGCAGCAACGCGCGCATGTCCCCTACAAGGGAACCCCTTCAAGCGCGCATGATCGAGAGTGAGAGCCTGGGCTGACGGCCGGCCGCGCGCGCGTGCGCCGCCGCGGCGCAGGAGGGCAAGGCGCGCGGCGCGGTGCAGGACATCATGGGCGAGATGCTGCGCGGCCTGCCGCCGTACGTGTGGCTGGTCGCGCTGCCGCAGCTGACCAGCCGCATCTGCCACCCGCACTGCGAGACGCAGCGCTTCACGCAGCACATCCTCACGCGCGTCACGCAGGCCTTCCCGCACCAGGCGCGCGCGGCTGCGCCCGGCCCCAGGGCCCTGCTCCCTGGGTCGCGGGTAGCGCTGCAGGCCTCCTGTCAGGTCAGCGGCCGGCTAGCTGGGCGGCCCCAGGCGCTGCCCCTGGGTCGCGGGCAGCACGGCAGGGCCCCCCGTCAGGTCAGGTGGGCGGCCAGTCGGTCGGCCGCGCGCAACCTGGCAGCGCTTGGCAGAGGCAGCGCTGTGCGATCTAGTGGGAAGGGCAGCACAGTGGCCACCGGAATACGTTATCAGGGGGAAAATAGCCCCATGTCCCATGTACGTGACTCGTGCTCGGATAAGATGCAACAACAGCCATGCCTGCATGTGTTGCAGCTCAGTGTGCACCCGCAGCACGTCCGGCAGCATGCCGTTAGCGCGCACGCCCCGCAGCCAGCAGGGCGACGTGGGCGCGCGCGCCCACAGTGGCCCGCCGAGCCGCGCGGACGGCGCGCGCGTGCGCGCAGGCGCTGTGGGCGCTGGCGGCGGTGTGCAAGAGCGCCGTGCTGTTCCGCAAGGACGCGGCGGCGGCGATCGTGGCGTCCGCGCGCAAGCACCACGCCGAGCGCGGCGACGCGGGCGGCCAGCGCCTGTTCCAGCAGTTTGCCGCGCTTTCCGACCAGCTCATCCGGCTGTGCCACCACAACACGAGCGAGCGGCAAGAGAAGACGTGCGCGGCCTAGCCCTATCCTAACCTGTAACCTAACCCTTCGCAGCCCTGCCTGCTCTCACCAGGACCCGGTTGCTGCCGCTCAGGCACAGGTTGCCCCTGCCCCAGGCTCGGGGAGCCTTTCTGGCGCGGGGACCTATTCTGCCGCGCTGCCGGGCACCCCGCCGCCTGTGCCGTGCGGGCCTCCAGCCAGGGCATCTAACCAGCTGCCTGTGGCGTGCAGACCGGCTGCAAAGCGCTCAAAGATCGCTGCCCCGACACAAGCTACTGACACAGCGGCACGTAGATCGGTGGCATGATGCCGTCGTGCCACCTGGGAAGCGGGGTCCGCGCGCGCGCATGCCTCGCATGCCGGCCAGGCAGCATGGCGCCGTTTACACAAGCACCGCGCGCGGGCGCGCAGCAAGAGCTTCTCCATGCGGCGCGACTTCAGCGCGCTGGTGCGCATGATGCCGGTGGACGTGATGGTGCCGACCACGGGCGGCCTCACCCTGGCGCTGCCCGCCAGCGGTCCGCGCCTCCCCACGTTTCAGTAGACACACTCATCTCAGCGAGCTGCGTCCAGGTATTCACACCGTGCACGCATGGACCTCGACACATGTTTTGCCGTCCAACTCACTTGCGGACTTGTGATTCAGCACATCGTGCCTTCACATATGGGTCATGGCTGCATGCGTGTCGTGTGCGCGCAGGCGTGCCCGACGCCAGCCACAAGCCATTTGAGGATGCCGTAACGATCACGGGCCTCAAGGACGAGGTCGAGGTCCTCAAGTCGCTGCAGGCCCCCAAGAAGGCGCGCCGCCCACCCCGTGGTCTTGCTGCTGGGCAACCGCGGACGTGTATTGCAATGCGCACGCCTCACGCAGTGCTGCACCGCTGTGGTGAGTGCCTCTGGCCCGCTCCGCCGCCGGCGACTTCTGCAGCGCTACATTATGACAGCGCTGTTCCTGCATGACCCGATGTCGCACGAAAGAGACACCGCCATGGCCCAGTCCGGCAGGGTCACGCCCTGCGTTAAGGGCGCAGCGGGGCGGACGCCGTGTCCCGCAGCACGCCAGAGAGCGGGCGCGGGGCCGCGCGCGCGGATCGTGCTGCTGGTAAAGGGTTGGCTAACCCTACCATAACGCGCAGATCGTGCTGCTGGGCAGCGACGGGCGCGAGTACATGTTCCTGGCCAAGCCGCAGGACGACCTGCGCAAGGACAGCCGCATGATGGAGGTCGCCGGCGTCATCAACCACCTGTTCGCCAGCCAGCCGGCGTCGCGCCGGCGCAACCTGTACCTGCGCAGGTGCCGCGCGGCCGCGCCGGCGCGCGCCGCCGGCGTGCTCCGTCTCGTGACGCGGCCGGGGCGCGCGGTCTGGCGGAGTGCACCTCGAGGATGAGCCTGTATATCCAAGTGATGACGCTATGTGGCAGTGCAGTTGGTGGGCGCCGCTGATGAGGTTGCGTGCTGGGAGCGGAGCTTCTGCGCATGGCTGCCAGGAGCAGAGTCGGCCTCCCTGTCCGTGCACACAGAGCTCCGGGGGCGCTGCTTCAAGCCGCCCGAGCAGGAGCCCGTGCTTGAATTGCAAAGAGATCAATTGCTGAGCTGCAGACTGCCGCAGAGCGTTCCTGGCATTGTGGCTGAGGCGCGGCGCGGCTGGGGCGCGCGATCAGGTTCATGGTGATGCCGCTGACGGAGGACTGCGGCATCATCGAGTGGGTGCGCCGCACGGCGGGCCTGCGCCAGTGCTGCCAGGCTGTGTACGAGGCCGACGGCCGCTTCAACCGCCTGACCAACACCGCCATCAAGAAGCTGTACGACCACCACCCGGTGCGGGCCCCGCCACACGTCCGCCATGCTGGGCTGCGCAGCCTCCGAGGGGGCTACTCGAGCTGCACGGCGAGTGCACCTCACTGTCGTGGCCACTGAGCCAGCCTGCAGCGCGGAGAGCGGTGCCAGCGCGCATGGCTGCGTGGCGCCTCGGCTGTGTGCGCCGCGCGCTCCGGCACCATGCAGCGGTGCAAGCGCCGCGGCGCGCCGGGTGGCATGCCGAGCACGCTCCCGCCACGCCCGCAGTGTTGCTCTCACAGCTGATGACGCCCGAGCCTGCCGTGCGAGCTCTCTACGATGTGCACTGCGTCAGGGCGAATCCCGCGCGCCAGGAGCGGCTCGCGCGCTTGCGCCCGCCCCGTACATGCATGGCTGGTTGCCAGCAGGCGCGGATCGCCTTTGGCGCTGACGTGCGAAGGGCGGGTGACAGCGTGCCTGTACCCTAATCTAACGTAACCCTGCAGGAGGGCAAGCGGCGCGCGCCGCTGCTGGACCGCGTGCTGGAGCTGTTCCCGCCGCGCCTGCACCGCTGGTTCCTGGCCGGCTGGGGCGAGCCGGCCACGTGGCACGCGGCGCGCCTGGCCTTTGCGCGCACGGCGGCCGTGTGGAGCATGGTCGGGCACGTGGTCGGCCTGGGCGACCGGCACGGCGAGAACATCCTGCTCGACGCGGCCGCCGGCGACTGCGTGCACGTCGACTTCTCCGTGCTGTTCGACAAGGCGCGGATGGGGTTAGGGTAGGTTATAGTAGGGTCACGTAGCCTGACCCCGGGGGGGTGCGGGGAAAGGGGGGCGCCCAGGGCCGGGGGGCCCCCCGGCGCGGCAGACACCCGGCGCGGCGCGGCGCGCGCCCCTGGCCTGAGCCCTGGCTGCTGGCACGGCGGGACAGCGTGCTCAACGGGGGGCGATTCCATGGGCGATCGGCCTCAGCACAATGCAGAAGGAACCTGGATCGCTGCCCTGCTGTGTTGTGCATGAGCCGGCGTCGCGTACAAGGCAAGGCGCGGGCGCAGATGCGGCAGCACAGTCCTGGTGATTGTGTGGATGGTGCGCGCTGCTGTCAGCCTGAACGGCACGCGCCGGCTCGGCGCCGACCGCGGCGCGCGTGCGCCGGGCGCGCGCAGGGCCTCACTCTGGCGCGACCTGAGGTGGTGCCCTTCCGGCTGACGCAGAACATGATCGACGGCTTTGGCGTCGCCGGTCAGGAGGGCGTGTTCCGGCGCGCGGCGGAGATCACGCTCCAGGCACGGGCGCTGCCTGCGTGCGGCGACTGCGCTGCGCGCTGGCCGCATGTCATTGGCAAGTAGCTGTGAAGTATGCTGTTTTGGCTGCGGCCTCGGCATAAAAAGCGCCTGAAATCCGGGGTTGTCTCACTTGCACAAGCAATGCCTGTACATGACCAACAGGCTGTATGGCTGGCCATGCAGTGCTGCTGCAGGATGAATGGCAGCTGCAAGGGCCGTGGCCTTTAGCATGGCCGGGCGCCTGCGCATGCGCATACCTGCGCAGACCGTTTCAACGTGCGGCGCGGCGGGCGCAGGTGCTGCGGAGCCACCGCGAGACGCTGGTGTCGGTGCTGGAGACGTTTGTGCACGACCCGCTCTGCGAGTGGGCGCAGGCGGGCGGGCGCAGCCGCGAGCGCGAGGAGGGCGCCAACCCCATGGCGCGCGACGCGCTGGCCACCATCGACGGTGCGCTGGTCGCGCACGCCAATGGCCCGTGCGGCGAGGTGTGGCGAGGTCCGCAACAGACGCAATACAGAGATTCCATCATGGCCTGTATGGTGTGAAACAAGGCGTCTCCTCCGTGCAGCAAAAGAACCCTGGGACAGAGGGGAAGCCCTCAGGCGCCTGGGCCGGCCGGCGCGCGGCAGGGCGGCTGACGGGCACGCTGCTGGGCGTAAAAAGCATCCCGTCGCTGCCGCTGAGCGCCGAGGGCCAGGCGCACCGGCTCATTGGCGAGGCGACCGACAAGGAGAACCTGGGCGCCATGTACATCTGGTGCGGGGGTTGGCAACCCACCCTGTCCCTAACCCCGCCCATTCCCGCCCCTGGACCCGCCGCCTGTCGGTTGCGCGCGCGCCGCAGCCGGGCAGGCAGGCCCAGCTTGCTGGGCTGCGCGCGCAGGAGCTCCAGGGTTTGGCCGCCATGGAAAGCTGGTTGACGAGTGCTGCCATTCTCGCCCCGGGGGCCCGTACATGATGGGCATGCGCTCTGGTGGTTGTGCGGCAAGCCCCTGTCGTGCAGGCATTCATGCATCCAGGGCGTCAGCCGCATGCACATCGCGGAGCGCGTGCTTCACGTGATGACCAGGCTCCCCTTGTATCCACTGACCGCAGCTGCACCTCCCTGTCATGCGGTGGTTATGCAGCCAATGCAGCATTGGAGCCACACCTGCTGCGCAGGTGGATGCCCTGGTTCTGAGGAGCGTCAGTGCCCGCATGCCGGCGCTACACGGCACTATTGGTTCCTCTCCCTGTGGCCAAGGTGTTTGAACAGCTGAGGCACTCAATGTAGCATGTCGCCTGACACAGTCATGCAGAGCAAATTGGGCTGCCTGAACACTGCATGCACTCCCAGCAAGTGCCCTCCATTCTGGCGCACGCCCTGTTTGTGGCAGTGCGTGCCTTTCTCTGTGTGCTGTGACCTCGGTGCGCTGCTCAGCCTGTGGCGTAGGAAGAGTCTGTTTCAGACAGCACTGACGTTGCAAGCAGAACAGGCATCTGCTGCATGAGAGGGCGGCAGGAACCAGCAGCAGTGTGTGAGCGCATGCGTGATTATGCTTTGCTCAACTGCACTATTGCTTGCTGACGGCATCAACAGTCTCTCAGAACAGCTAGCTTTATGTTTCCGCAGCCGCTGGCGTACCATCGCGGCGCGTGCGCTGCATCCTGCACGTGGCGCTGACTTGGGCGGGCTACAGCTCAACAAAGATCAGCGGGCTCGCTGGACCTCACGCACGCTGCCTTGAATCACAGGACTGGCGCAGCCATATGGCATGTCAAGTGCACGACTTCTAGTTTGAGAAAGACCACACAGGTGTACAATTGTACATAAAGTCATCACGAGCGCGCTTACGCGCATACAGAGCCCTGTCACACGGCCTCCTCCGCGCCAGGGATGGCATCAAGCCCGCTGGGCAGCGGCTGCGCCCCGCCCACAGCAATGAGGGTTACGGCCGCGTCGACCAGCGTAGCCGCCGGCGGCGTCAGCGTCAGCCCCAGCTCGCGCTGCGCGCGGCTGTTGTCGATGCGTTCCCGCACATCCCAGTCGCCCGGCGGCACGTCAGGAAGCGCAAAGTCTGGAAAGCGCGCCTGCGCAGGTGCCCTTCCTTTCGCATGAGGCTGGGCGAGTGGTGCAGGGCCAACCACAGGCTGACATACTACTGAGGTTGTCATCTCTTCACAGCAGGCGTCGCGCGCTTCCAGCATGCAGAGCCCCTGCAATGATCAGTGGACTGCCCAACACACCAGGACTACACCGCCGCTGATGGGTGGCGCACCCTGTACACCTCCGAGACGACGCGCGGCGTGATGGGCGCGCGCTGCGACACAATGTACCGCCCCGAGGCGGCCGGCGTCTCGGCCGCGGCCACGTGCGCGGCCGCCACGTCGCGCACGTCGCAGATGATGGGCGTGCCCTCGGCCGCCTTGCCCTCGATCAGCCCCTGGCCCGCATATGCAGCCAGAGTGTCACAGGCTGTGTGTGCACTGAAATCACCAATCAGCACATTGGGTCCGTGCTGATGCATATTACCAAGACCAGTGCTCCGCTCCCGCGCTGCTGCAGCGCGAAAGGTGCTTGTACGCACTTCCCGCAGCCTGCCCAAAGCATGCCGCCGCCCCGCGATGCCTCCGCAGGGCGCGCACAAGCGGGTGCGCGCCTTGATGAAGCCTACGCTGAGGCCGCTCGAGCGGCTCGACAGCACGGGCCCCAGCACAAAGTTGGGCAGCACGGCCACCAGGTCCAGGCCCGCCGCCTCCGCCAGCTTCCACGCCTCGCGCTCGGCCAGCACCTGCCGTAGGGTAGGGTTAGAGCCGCGCAACATAGGCAGCAAAATGTCGGCAGCGCGGGCGCTGGTCAGGACCTCCTCCGGGACCCATCACTGGCATGTGCTGGCAGTGCTTGCACGCCGGGCGTACAGCACCTCCTCCAACGCCTGCTGCCCGCCGCCGACTCGTGGCAGCCGGGGACTCACACTCCCCGGCCGCCGTGACGCGCATGCCCTCTACACGCCGAGCTGTGCAGCCGCGCAAGCGGGCAACCGAGCTTTTCGAGCACATGCTGATCTACCTCCGCACGCCCCGCCGCTGTCCAGCACAACAGGGACCCAAGAGATTGCGCATCCCCCAGGCAACATGCCCGGCCAGTGCGGACCTTGCTGAGGTGGTAGCCCTGGCCGTTGTCCGCCGTGGACGTGTCGTTCCAGTCCTGCTCGCTGTAGAGGCTGCCGCTGCGCGGCGGCGCCGCGTACTCGCCGTGCACCGCTGCCGCACGGCCTCCGGCGCCTCAGGCGCACTGCGCTTGTGTCATCCTGATACGAGTGTATCGCATAAGAAGGCCCAAGGCATGGGCCTGTCTGGATGCACATGGTCTGGGTGCTTTCGTAGGCACGTCCGCATGTAATACTGCTGGCTCACACATGCCACGTGTGAGCATCCTGCACGCACAGCTGCGCAGGACGCACTGCAGTGCTGAACTGAGTGGTGCCGCTTGGTCAGGGGCGCACCCGCGACCGAAGACGTCAGCACCACACGCCTGACGGTGCCCTTGGCTTTGGCCGCGGCGCCCAGCACGTTGCGCGTGCCCTTCACTGCTGGGTCGATCAGGTCGCGCTGCACATCCTCCACGTCTATGAAGAAGGGTGACCTGCGGCAACTGTCATGGTCAGGAGGCTCTGCAGGCGAGCTTGCCAGGGGCAGACACAGTGCCAGGAGTGTGACGGCGAAGACGGTCAACGACAAGCTCTTTCAAAGAGGAGGGGAACTGACAACTAAATGTGACTGCGCCTGACAGGCGTGCGAGGGCGCACGCTGTGTGGAAGACGTATGTGGCGCCCTCCACAACAGCGTCAAAGGATCCCTCCTGCTCGGTGCAGACCAGTCAGCACGGAGTTGAGCCTGGATCAGCCAGACCTGTGGAGCAGGGGAGTGACCTGCAACAGGTCAGCCTCACGCAGCTCCAAGGTCCCTGCGCAAAGTTGTGCCACAGTCAGTGACAAGCACAACCTTGAAGCAATCAGGCAGGCAGCGCACAAGAAACCGAAAGCAGGCACCTGGAAGTGCTTTGCCGAGTGCAGTCAGGTGCGCGGTCCGCTCTGCGTTGCCCAGGGAGCGCACGGTGCCCCGCACGGTGTACCCCTTTGCCTGCCGTTGCGCACACGTGTGTTATGGCTGGCACTGCGACGTGCAGAGGCACAAGTTGCACTTATGGGCGCCAGACCAGCAGCTGCATGACTAGTTCCCCAGCCACAAAGCCACTGGCGCCTGTCACCACAGCTACTTCCATCATAGTGGCAACAAGCAGACTAGATCAGTCTAGCAATGGTCGCCCACCGCTGCGGCCTTCAGGGATCACAACCAAGGCAAGGCATGAAGCGAGCCTGGCTGCACGTGCCGTTGCCGCCCTACACCTCATATTCGATCCCTCGTCGACAGCTCGTCCCCATCCGGCTGTCAAGGTATTTGCAAGCGCAGCACCACAGCACGCCAGACTTGCAGCGTGTACACGTCTAAACACACCGCTGCACTCTTAGGCAGAACGGTCCGGCAAAAAGGCACAAGCCTTGCAGGTGAGCCGCGCTCAAGCTCGGGACTGCGCCAAGCTTGTGGCTTCTTCAGCTGAAGGCAAACCAGCACTCATAGTTCCTGTTCGCTTGCCATCTAGGTTTGCATGCCGGACTGGTCAACAGTGTTGCGACCTATGCCTCCTACCTTTTCTGACAGCCTGGCCCAGAACTGACCCCACGGTCGCCTGCTGGCAGTCTGCCCGACGTCAGGCACAGAGTTTTGAGCGCGCTGACATGCCGTGAGCTGCGGGCTGAGCCAGCAGACCAGTGCACGCCACGATGGCTGCGCGCCTGTGGGTGCTTGCGTGCCTCTGCGCCGCTCTGCTGCAGACGAGCGCCGGCGCAGCGGCGGCGGGTGCGCACAGCCTGCCAAGGGTCAGACAGGGCTCCCGGACCAGCGCGGCCGCGGCTCACGCACCACGCGCACGGGTGCTCCGCCGCAGGTCCTGCAGAGCCTATTGTGGGCTCAGCAGAGGACGTGAATGGCCCTGCAGCCTGGCGTGCACGCTTCGAGCGAATGGCTACTGTGACGTTCAATGTCACCTTCCCAGAGGTCCCGTCTACTGGGCCGACCGCCAGCCGCGTTAGGTGCGCGTCCCACAGCAGAGCGCGCGTCGTGGCCAAAGGCTTAAGCTCCAGCGCCCTGGCCTGCGTCCTGTGGAAAGGACATGGCTGGTCCGTGAATATGGCGGCAGCCAATGCATCAGACAGGCTGCTTCTGACATGCGCTGCATGCCGCATGCTGCATGCAGCGCTCTCTGGTAGAGCGTACGCCTTGCATCAAATGAGCTGCCGGAAGCCAATACATGTCTTAGACGCCTGTCAGCATCAGTGTTACATCTGCCAAATTGCGGTGTCGCCGACTCGCCCCGCCGCAGGTCCATCCACCGGCAGGCGCTCGCGCAAGCGGCGGGCGTGCCCCTCGCGGATGTCTACGCTGCGCCTGTTCGGTTTGGGCCCAGCCCCGGCGGCGCGGGCGGCGCGTACGGCCAGCGCGCGCCTCAGGCGGGCCTGACGCTGCTGACGCGCGTGACCTTTGCGTCCAACTGCACAAGCGCCAACGCGTGCGGCGCGGCGGCGCGCGAGTTCGCGGCGCAGGTCAATGCGCTGCTGGAGGCGCCCATCACGTCCATGCTGAACCTGAAGGCGCGCACCCGCCTATTTGGAAGGAAGGAAGGAAAGGAGGGTCCCTGCGCGGCAGGCGTAGCACGGTGCCTGTCTGCATCATTCCGGTGCACCTGCTTGTCTCTGAGGTGGACCAATAGATAAAACATTGATTGAAGCAGAGTGGGCGCAACACATGCGTGCTTCAGGGACACTCCGTGTGAGACTGGCTAGACACTGGGGCACGACGCTAGACACTCGCGCACGTGTCAACGTCTGGGCTCGACAGTCGCGGCCAGCCTGTTGGTTGCACTGCAGCAACTGGCAGCCCACTGGCCAACGTCGAAGAAAGCACGTCTGCACGCGCGCCAGGCGCACGTGCCAGTGCTGGTGGGCGCCGCGGTCGTCAGGTCGCGCGCGCCCGCGCCGCGCGCGCCCGCGCCCGCGCCCGCCGCAGCGCCCGCCGGCCTGCTGCACGCCGCGCAGGCGCCCGTCCTGGCGGCGGTGGTCACTGCGGCCGCCGCGGCCGCGCCGCTGCCGGCGCTGGTGCACCTGGCGGGTGGCGGCGGCGCGCCCGAGCTGGCGCGGCCCAGCGCGGAGTACGCCATGGGCTACGCCACGGGGTATGCGGCGGGCGTGCTGTCCGGCGAGCTGGCCGGCCTGCGCGCCAGCGTGCGCCCGGCGGGCGCCGCGGGGTATGCTGCGGGGTATGCGGCTGCGCTGGCGGCCGCCGCCGCGGCGCCCTCGCCGGCGCCCGCACCTGCGGCCGCGGCCGCGGCTGCGTCCGCGGCGCAGGCTGCGCCTGGGACGTCAGAGTTGCCGGCAGTAGATGCGCAGCCCGCTGCCGCGCCCGCAGCGTCCCCCGCAGCTGGCCGCTTGGCTACAGCGGGAGAAGTGGGTGCCATGGCTCCAGCGCCCATGCCAGGCGCAGGGCGAGGCCCGGTCGGCAGTCCAATGGCTGGGCCTGCTGCTGCTGCGAGCGCGCCTGCGGCGCCTGAGGCCGGCGCGGCCGCTGCCGCGCCGGGCATGGCCGGCGCGCCTGCCGCTGCCCCTGAGGCAGGCGCGGCCGCCGCGGTGCCAGGCACGGCTGAGGCGCCCGCCTCTGTGAGCGCGCCTGCGCCTGCGACACAGACGATTGCGCAGGTAGATGCGCCAGCCGTCAGCCCCATCAGCGGCCCGCCGCCAAGCGCGCGCGCTCAGAGCGTCGGCCGCTATGGCGCGCCCGCGCACGCGCCAGCAGGGGGCTCGACATACGGGGAGGGTCGCACAGCACGCCGTGGCGGCGGCTACTACTATGGCAGCGCAGAGCCGTTCGCCCTGTCAGCCAAGGGGCCTGCGGCCGCGGCGGCACGGATAGGCGGTCAGAGCGCAGCAGAGGCGCCAGCGACGGCCCTGGCAAGGGCGCCAGCAGCAGCTGGGCCTGGCACCGGCGTCACCACTACAATGTTCCCGGAGGCGTCGGCGCCTGCGCCCTCCGCGCGCAGGCAGCGGCGGCGGCGGGGCGCGCGCCGCCAGCACAACACCCTGCCTCCCCAGCAGGCTGCGCCTGCTGACGCGCCCGCACCCCTGGTCGAGCCGGGCACCGCACCGGCGCCGCGCCGCATCGGCGTGGCCGCCTACGGGCAGGCTAGCCGGACGGCTGGCCAATACGGGACCCCGGCGCCCGCACCTGCGCCTGCGGCCGTCGATGCGCCCGCCAGCAGCCTGCCAGCGCCAGCCCAGGCTCACCAGCGTGCGCCTGCCGCAGCGCATGCGGCTGCGGATGCGCCTGCGGCAGCAGGCCCGACGCCAGCGCCATTGGCCCCGGCGCCCTTGGACCAGGGCGAACCGATCACCGCTCCTGCGCCCGCGCCCTCCGCCGCCGCAGCCGGCAGCCCGCCCGCGGCTGCCCTGGCACCTGCACACGTGCCTGCAATGGCGGCCGTGCCCGGGGCCGCCCCGGCGGCGGCGCCGGCCGCCGAGCCCGCGCTCGTGCTTGCCAGCGAGCGGGCTGTGGCGGCCGAGCCCGCTCCAGGCCTCGCTGGCCTAGCGTCCCGTGGAGGCTTTAAGAGCCCTGCCGCTGCTCCCGCACCGCACGTAGCCGCGCCGGCAGGCGGGGCCACATACTACGACGTGACCGTTTGGGGCTACGGATACGCTGCGGGCCCGGCTTTGGGCGCGTATGGTCTCCCCGCAGCGGCGCCCGCCCATGCGGCTGCTCTTGGCGCGGCCGCCTCTTCTGCCGCATCGCCAAGTGCAGCGCCGGCCCTGGCGGAGGCGCCCCCCGCTGCGCGATATGCGCAGGCGCACGCGCCCAGCCCTTCAAAGCACAGGCCGCACCGGTATGGGTATGGCACAGGGCATGGAAAGCTTGCGGCTCCAGCACAGGCGCCGGCGCCGGCCATGGCGCGCGCCTGGCCAGCGACCGCAGCATCCGCAATGGCCCCGGCAGTGCACCGCAGGCGCAGAGGCAGGAAGCATGCGCGCTCTTCGCCCGCCCCGGCGCCCGCTGCGGAAACGCTGGGCGCCAGCACAATGTTGAGCGCAGCGGCGCCCGCACCAGGCGCGCCCCAAGCCAAATCGCGCAAGCGCTTTCAATGGTATCATGCTCGGGATGCAACTGTCTTATATTGAAGTCGAGCTCAACATCATCCAGATTACTGAACCACTTTCATTTGCACATATCTTGCTGCTCGTCAATACAGCAGGTCCACCGCGCACTCACAAGCTGCTGTGCCTCACGCTGCCTGCCTTTCAGTGTGGCTTGGAACGCATGTACACACCTTGACACCTTGCAGAGCGCACAGGTCATGCAGCTGCCGCGGTGCGCGCTGCGCTGCCCCTTGCAGAAGCGCCGCTGACCGCGCTCATCGCTGCCACGGTGGTCGGCGCGGCGCCCGCGCCCGGCGCTCCCTCCGGCGCCAACACTACAGACGCGCTGGTCGAGGCGCCGCTGGCCTGGTAAGCACCTTGCACCTGGGCGCTGCGCACAGGCGTGGGCAGTGCCGCCAGTGGCAGGCAGATGGGCTGCTGCCGGACAGTGGCCATATTGCATGGCAGCGCCTGCCGACCTTGCATAAGATGGCAGGCATTCAACCCTCCTGCTGCCGCCTCTGCTCCCACACTGTCGTTGCAAGCTTGCTTGTTGTGTGCACAACTCATAGCCCACACCGGGCCTGCTGCACATACACAGTCCGGCTGCACGCCGCAGCGCACCTGCGCATGCGCTCCGACACAAGCGCGCGCGCGCGCGCGCTCAGGAACGGCGCGCAGCTGTGGGCGCTCGACATGGCGGTCGATGCAGCGGGAGAGCCAAGCACTGACCGCGCAAGCGTCGACCTGGCGCTTGCGCTCGCCGCGCCGCTTGGCCCCTCCCTTAGCCTGGGCACAGACGCGTTCACTGTTGCTGGGCCGCCGCGATGGCGCCTGCTGTCCGTGGTGCCATGGGCGGGCGCGCAGGCAGGGCCCGTCTCCTCAACCTGTCAGTGCTTTGATCTCCTGCTGGGACCGGGACTGCTATGTGAAACCACCATCAGCAGGGTGCAGCATTGCATCGGTTGTGAGCATGAGCATGCGTACATGTCATGCCAGCAAAAGCAGAGCTGCAAATCGCATGAACCTGGCACTCACGGTGCACTTGAATCCAACCCATGCCAATGCAGTGCTACCTATTTTGCGGACAGCTGGCGGTGCTGATGGCGGCTGGCGCGTGGATGAAAAGCAGCGCATGGGTATCGCTGACCATGACCCCGCGCATGCTGCCGTGGCGTGCAGCTGGCGCTGCTGGCCGGCGAGGGCGGCGGCGAGGGCGCGGCCGCGGCCGCGGCGGCTGCGGGAGGCCGCGGGGCCGCCTTCTACACCGTCTCCCTCCAGCTGCCACAGAGCTACGTTGGACCAGTGACGGTTGGACTGTCCCAAGTGCGCTGCCCAAAACCTGTTACAGGATATTATGTAGTCCTTCTCTCTTTTGTACTGCTGCAGTATGAAAAGTCATTGAAGCCTATGTACATACAGTACAAGAAGGCTGAAGGTGGGGGCCGTGGTGCGCATGATGCACTGCATTGGCACCAGACAGAAAAACACTTATATGGAGCAAGCCGTATAGTCTCTGAGAAAAGCGTGATTTGTCGTCACTGGGCCAATGTCATTGGTGCTGCAGGAGGGCGAGCACCTGCTGCGCGAGGCATACGGCCCATCAGCACCCCTGCAGCCCATCCTTTTTCACAAGGAGTCCAATGGTGCACAGCAGACGGTTACTCCTGTGCCATTCGTCTAACGCATGCATTTTGCTCATCTGACCTGCTAGAGCTGGGAGCCTTACGAGGTTGTTTGGGGTTCGTTTGATTGCCCAGGAATGGTGCAGGGTAAGAACTGAAGTGGTACTAGTTGCCTAGGTTCAGTAGTACTATTGCAGATGACTGCGCGCTCACGGGGATGCTCTAGGACTCCTGGCTGGCCTTGCAAGTCTGAACTGGGGAGGGGTCGCATGTCTACCTCATATGTCCAGTCCCTCAAGACTAGAGCATTGTGAGGGTGGTCTCGATGTATGCCACAGATGCATGTAAGGCGCGCGAACGCATGCTCACACTCACGTCTCAAGCCTCGACATAAACACCAGGTCACCGTATCCTGCGCAGCTTGCAAGCTGCACGCCCACTGCGGGGCAGGATGGACGGCAGCACAGGCGCTGGCGGGCGCCGCAGGCCTGACCCATGTCGCTTGAAGCCCAGCACTTGCTTGGAGGGCCTCGATGGCCTGCACACCCGTTCCAGATGTGATCAGTAGCGCATATGACTGCTCAAGCAAAGAGCATGGTGGTCTGGTGGTAAGCTAGTCACAACCGCACGCATCATTCAAAGCATGGAGGGTTGATTGCAGAGAGGCATCAGCATGCAGCCTACCTGGCCGCCCGCGCCGGCTGGGGCGATCCAGGCAGCCTGCGCTGCAGCAGCTGTTCCAGGCCAGTGCCGCTGATCTCGCTGGCATCGCTGTCGCTGGCCGCGCCATCCGCGCTCACGAAGAGCGTGCCCAGGTCCACACCAGGCGCAGGCGCCTGCTGGTCAGGAGCGACCATGCGGCCCATAAGCACGGTCACCCTACCTCATGTATTTACAAAGACATACTGACACTGGCAGGGGCATCACTAACTGTGCGTCCGCTGGAAAGCATTGGATCATACCTGCTGGGCAGCCCCGCTGGATGTCTCAGCCTCCGGCGACGAAAGCAGCCGGGGCGGGGCGTGGCGGTGCGGCCGCGCGGCGCGCGAGGGGTTGCGGCGCCTGGGCGGCGAGCTGGACACGGCAGCTGACAGATCGGCCCGCACAGCCGAGGCAGGCTCGCGCGAGACGGCCTGCGGCTGCATGCCTGGCGACGCGGCGGGCTCCTTCGGCTGGCGGCCCTGCAGGCGCTTGGTCACGGGCTTGGCGGCCGGCGCAGCCGCTTTGCGCCGAGTAAGGAAGTCATCCTGCACGCATGCTCGGTCCTTGCCAACTGACAGGCCACATACTGTGCACATGCAGGAAACTTCACTTGGCATGCATGTATGATTGGGCCCTCGCAGGTTCATGCGCTGCATGAAGCTTGGGCTGCACCAGGATGCTGGAAGCATCCCATTGGGCGCCTCCTGAGCGCAGACGCGTGTCGCCCGCCTCGCCGATGCAGTCTGCCGGCTCCGCCATCAGCCGGCTGCTTCCTGGCAAGGCGGATGCAGCGCCGCCGCCGCTCCATGCGCTCCCGGGCTCAGCCTCCTGGCTGGACTGCGACAGGGCGCGGTCATCGTCTAGCGCAAACACGCGCTCCTCGTCCACACCGAACTCGTCCACCCCAGGGCAGACCCCCGCGGCAGCTGACTGCAGCATGGCTGCATTGCAGTCTTGCCTCTGCACGCTGTCAGCAGGGTCTTGCCAGCTGCCTCCATGCAAGTGCTCTGCCCTCAGGTCTGCATGCCCAGCGCTGCATGGAGGCTGGACCCAGCCTATGCGCTGTGCATGGCCCGCATTCTCTGCCATGCCGTGCGCGGCAACTCCGCGCATGTGCAGCGCCCGGGCGTCTGCTTGCCAGCCGTCGCCCGCACACTGCCCCCAGGCCACGCGCTGCACGCCATTTGCCCCTGCCATGCTGGGCGTGGCAGCTCCGCGCATGGTCTGTGCCCTTGCGTCGGCATGCCAGCGAGCGCCAAAGGCAGGCTGTGCATAGCTGGCGTGCCGGTCATCTGCGTCGTCTGCCCCACTAAGCATGGCAGCCTCATGGCACAGGCCCTGGCCTTGCCACGGCCGCTGGCCAGCGAGGCCCTGGACCGTGGCGCCTCCCTGCTCTGCCATAGCCTGCCACATCACCCCGGCGTCTCCTTCGGGGTGCCGCGCACAGGGCACTTCGGCTACGGGCATCCCGAAGTAGCCCAAGCCTGGCTGCGTCTGCCAGCCGGGCGAGGCTGGTCCCAGAGACGCTGCATGCACTGGCCCAGGCTGGCATCCGGGTGTTGCGGCCCCGACCGGCAGCGCCTCGGGCGCTCTATCTATCAATGTGCTGCTGATACCTGCCGCATCAACCAGCACAAGCAGCTTCAGCGTGTCTGGCACAATTTTACAAACATTTTTTTAATTGCACATACGTGACACAATGCGTGACAGGTGACATGGCGCACCGGGCTCCTGGCTGATCATCGCATCATGCGCAGCCTGCTGGAAGAACAAGCGCAGGCTGCGCGCAGGCAGGTCAGGCAGCGCCTGTGCCAGCCTCTCCTGCAGTGCACGCCCCATCATAGCCAGCCGCAAACGTCGCATGCAGCCCAAGGAGCAGGCCTTTGGGCCGAATACCTGCAAATTATCAGTATAGGCTTGCCAGCAGTGCGCACTGCTCATGCGCTCTGCGATGTGGCCCGTCACACACCTGATCGGCGTGATCCAAGGTCAGCAGGTCCCGGACAGTGCACCCGATGGCGGCCAGGCGCGCAGCGCTGAACGGGTTGAGCGCCGAGATCAAGCACAGGCAGCGCTCCATCTCTGTCGGCTGCTCAGGCAGGATGAGGCACGCAGGTGTACCGCGCAGCGTGTTTGTCGCTGACCTGGCCGCGTCCGCAAGCACCGCCTGCGCATGATATCCTTCTCAGCACACATACACCGGAGCATGTGTGCATGGAGGTGTGTGCCCCCATTTGCACACTTTTACAAGTCAGAAGCTGGAGGGCGGCACCTCCGTCCTGGCAGGCCCGCTGGAGGTCAGCAGGCGCAGGGAGATGCCCATGCGCTCCGCTGTCGCGTAGAGCGCCTCCGCGCGGGCCCAGGCCTGCGCCAGGAAGCCCTGCGAGCCCTCCACCACCAGCAGGCAGCGCGCAAAGCCCTCCGCCAGCAGCTGCAGCTGCTCTTGAATGTGCTCGACCAGTGCCGCCCCCGCATTTGCGCCGTTCCCCTGCAAGGCGGCGATGCATATGACACGCTAGATGTCAGCAACAGCTCTGAAAGCACTACCTGCCTTAACCAATGCATTTGCGCAAGGACTACAGATGCTTGCACTGCAGAGTGTTCAGTCAAGTGTGCAACGCCAGTGTGGTGCATTCACACCATACACGATGTGTGACTGGTGCGCGCCTGCACAGAGCTCTCCGGCCACAGGCTCAGGCAGGTGGAGGCCGACAAGGCGATGTCAGCCGCAGGCATGTCGCGCTCCACCACCACTGCACTCTCACGCTCCAGGCCCAGCAGCGCCTCGTACAGGCCGCGGCGTGAGCGCACGACGCTGGCGCTGCTTGCGTTGACGGCAACGCACCAAGCGTCCAGCGCCCCAGCACTCTCAGTGCCTATTATATTGGCAGCACGTCACAGCGAGGACGCTGCCTCGCCGGCTAAGAAAGATATTGGAGCTCTGTGGGCATGCATGCTTGGCGTCAACTAGTTTATTGGTTGTATTGTTGTGCCATGTGAACAACCCCAGCAGCATGTCATAGGCAAAGAAGCACATAGCAACTCACCTGGCGCATCATGTTGCGGTCGCGCTTCTGCAGGGGGCTTGCTTCCGGCAGCCTGCGCCGGGCTTGTGGCGTGTGCATGGCTTGCCGCGAGGTCTGCGCTAGCGTCTGCGTGGTTTGCTCTACTGGCTGCCCAGGTGAGCCGCACACCCAGCTGCACATGGCGTGGGCAGGGTGCAGCCGCAAGCGCCGCGTCCGCCGCATGCAGCACGCTGCTCAGGGCCTGCCGGTCATACTCCACGATCATGTGGAAGGCGTCCCAGGGGAAGCCCGTGCTCGCCGCCTGCTCATGTGTGGCGAGCACGCACTCAGCTGCACCCGCGGCCGCCCTGGCTGCGTCCGACAGCGCGGCGGGCGGCGCGCGCGCCCGCGCAAGCGCGCCGTCGCGGTCCAGCTGCTGAGCGCGCAGGCCGGCGTCCGACACAACGCTGCACAGCAGGAAGAAGGCGCGGTTGTCACAGAGCAGCAGCGTGCGGCAGCCCTGGGCAGCAAGAAGGTCCACAGCACGTTAACGTCACACTCTTCAGGATCTGTGATACATACGCAGCAGTGCTAGCCTCACGACAGGCAGTGCAGCTGGTAAAGGCATGCATGTTGCCACATGTGCAGGGTAACATGTGCCCTGCAGCCCTACCTTAGCACAACTCAAGCAGACTGATGCTGCTGCTGGGAGAAGGGGGTACGCACAGGTCTGGTCGCCTGCGCGCCCTGCAGCACGCGGCGCAGCGCGGCTTGCTTGGGGTGGTCCGCCAGGCGCCCTGCCTCCACATCCGCCAGGGCTTGTGACAGGGCGGCACTGGCGCGGCTGCAGCGCGGCGCCAGCTCTGGCGCGTCCTGCAGGGCATGGTGCAGGTGCAGGTGCGCGCAGCGCACGCCGTGGTGCACCAGGAACGATGCAGCCTGGCGCAGCACCGCCGCGGCGGCGAGCGCGCGCCGCGCCTGCCGCTGCGCTTCCCCCGGGACCCCAGCGCTGGCGGCCGCGCCCAGGCCTGGCGTGAGCGCATGCACGTCCAGCAGGCCGGAGGCCGCCGCATGGGGGAACACTGCGCTGCATGCGGCTGCTGCTGAGCTGTGGTCAGCCTCCAGCGCATCAAGCAATGTTACGTGCGCGCTCGGTAGCTCGACCTCCATGACCTCCAGCTGCGGCAGCGCTGCCTCGGCATCCTGCAGCAGGCTGTCCTCGCTGCCCTCGGTGCCCGCAGCGCTGTCCGCTGCCACCGCTGTGCCAGCAGCGCCAGCCGCTACCTGGGGCCCGCCCTGCAGGCCAGCAAAGAAGGCCGCCTCCCCACCCGCTGCATGTTGCTCCCGGGGCGCCCTCTTGCGCTTGCGCGCGGCAAACACGCCAGCGGCTGCCGGCGGCTGCAAGCCATTTCCGGGTGCTGTCGCCATTTTGGTCTGCATAGGAGCACGCCTGCGCGCCTGCTGGTCATGCTGGCCGGCACGGCCGGTCGCACTGGCCGTTGCGATGCCTGGCTCACCACACGCTGCAGCGCGCCTGCTTTCCAGGTAAGCTTGCATGGCCCGCGGCGGCACCTCATGCTGCATGTCTCTGATCTCCGGCGGCAGGCTGAACGCGTTCCCCGCCAGCAGCGCCACCACAACTGACCAGGACAGCGGGCCTGGCAGCGATGCAGGGAGCGGCCGCAGCTGCGGCCGTAGCTGCGCTGCCAGAGCGCGCCGCGCCATGCTCGCAGCACTGGCAGCGCTGCATGTCCGCGCATCAAGCAGCGACCAGTCCATGTGCAGCTCAAGGTGGCTCACGGCCAGCCGCCGCGCCATGCAGGCTGCCAGCGCTTGTGCCAGCGCATCCGACCCTGCAGGCCTTGTCGTGGCCAGCAGGATGTCCGGCAGCGCTGGCAGGGACAGCATCTGCAGGCGCTCATCGTCCAGCACCTGCATGTCATCCGCAAAGCTCAATGACAACTGACTGCGGCTGTACATTCCTCAAACCCTTGCACAAGCACAATTGGAAATACATTGGAAAAAATACATTGGAAAGCCACGCGGACCTGTTCAGGGGCCAAGAGGCTCATAAAAGTAAGACCTCCTGCCAGGTCCTCCAGCACCTTGCTGCATTCCCGACCGCGCATGTCCACTGGCATGCATGCGGCGAGCGCCTCAGCTGCGGTGCTGCGGATGTCTGCGGCTGCAAGGAAGGGCGGCAGCAGCAGGTGCTCAAGCAGCTGTGGGGCAGCGGGGCGGGCAGCCGCGCTGCCGCCGCCTGCAGAGCTGAGCCACAGCGAGCTGCCTGACAGGTACTTCAGCTCTGGGACTGGCATGCACCGCGCGTAGCGCTCCAGGACAAAGGCTTCAGCGTCGCACAGCGGCCTGTCTGGCAGCTCAGGCTGTGGCAGCATGTTCACCAGCGACAGCAGCGCATGCAGATCCTGCCCTGGCGCATGTCTCACACAGAGGGCTGCCAGCTGCGGCAGCAGCGGCAGCTCCAGGAGCTCTCTGGAAGCTGCACGGCAGGCGTGCTGCCCCAGCCCGTCGAGCGCGCGCGCAGGTGCGACCGGCGCTGGCGCAGCTGGCAGCAGAGCTGGCAGGAGCCCGAGGCGTGCACGTGCCTGCATGAGCAGGCTGTCGCATGTATGCTGCCAGCAATGTCATAACATGCTGCATACAACAGCAGTAGAGGCGTGCCTGCTGCAAGTCGCTGTCTCTTTCTGTAGGAACTGGCATCTCCGTGGCCAAGGTGATACCATCCACCGCCTGTCCATAACAAGGGAGGTCAGACAGATCAAGAGCAAGACCAGGGACTGCCGGGGTCAATCCGAGCCAGAAGCACACAAGTGAACCTGCAGCGCTGGTGGAGACAGGAGTAAGGGCAGCTCGAGCTCTTTGCTCTTTGTAGCACATATGTGGCGCCTTGGACGTCCTCCTAGGAGCAGGTCCAGGCTGGAGCGTTGTGTCTGCGGCATCAGAGTGGCTCGCTGCGCTGGAATGGTGAAGAGGTGGTCCATGACATGCAGCTGCTCCCTCTTGGAGGCTAAGGCTACGAGCTGGTGCAGCGTCTCCTTCATGTTTGGGTGGTCGCACGGCAGCAGGCAGCAGTTTGCTGCTGCAGCCTGCGCAAAGGCTCCTCCTGGTTTCGTGGACGTGCTGTCAAGCAAGCTGTCTGCATCAGGCACCAGAGGCGGGTTTATGACTGCCTCAGCGTAGCGCTGCTGCACGCACGCGCTGGCCTCTTGCAAGTAGTTTCTAAGCGTGACAGGCCGCGCTGGGTGCCCCCAGCATGATCGGACGTTCCTACCCCGCATAGCAGCAGGCGTTGAGATGCTGATGATGCACTTTTGCATTGCTGTGCTCTTTAAATTGCTTACAGCCAAGAGACCCCATGCAGAACCCACTCACAATCCTGCATTGGCACTTGATTTGGCTTCTGACAGGCCATGGTGCACACGACTCTTGCAGGACATAGAGATGTCATACTTCTGCACCTCACCAGCTTCCTTCAGTCCCTAGCTTGTCCCTAGATTGCTTGAGAACAAGCTCCTGCAGGCACGCCCTCGCCCTCTTGCCGCCCCGCACCGCACGGCAGGAATACTGCCCACAGCGCTATGGTGCAATCGCGTGCGGCAGACGCCAGCAGCCCATCCCGCGCCCTAAAGGCCACACATGCGCAGCCGCTGCGGTGGTAGTGCAGCACAGCCAGAGGCTTGCCGCGCGGATACCCAAACACCCGCACCTTGCTGTCCCAGCCAGCAGACGCAAACACACGGCTGTCCGCACGTACGGCCACATCTGCAGTGCCAGCTTTTGGCAGGTCCAGCACAGCTCGCACAGAGAGGCTGCGCGCCGCGCAGTCCACTCCCAAAACCGCCAGCTTGCTGTCAGCGGCACCGCTCACACCGCCTGCACCATGCATGTGGGTCGGGCCAGAGTGGAAGCGGAGCCATGAACCAGCAATGGGTTGCAAGGCGCCTCACCCTGGCCTGATGCGTCCACAGCAAGTGCCATGACGGACTCACTGTGTGGCCGCACAAGAGCTGCAGGACGCGCAGGAGCTGCGAGATCCCAGAGCGCCAGCGTGCCATCCTCATAGCCGGCCAGCACCCAGGGTCCGTCAGGCTGCCCCGGCAGGAGCTGCACGGCCATGCACATGCCGCACGCCATGCCTGCTGGCTGGCGCAGCGCCGCGGCCTCCTGGCCTGCCTGTGCAACACGCAACGAGCTTGGTACCTGGCCAACAAGGTCTGCTAGGCTTTGCTCTGGACCTGACATGAGCTTGACTTCAATGCTTGGTACTATGCATGCACATGCACAAACACGTACTAGCTCTGACTCATCTGCAGAAGCCACCTGGGATGACACCCAGGCAGCAGCAGGTGGGACAAAGCTCATACACCTGCCTGAGACATGCTGTGCAGCTGGCCCTCACCTGGATGTCCCAGACGCTTACCACCGCAGCATCACTGGCGGCCACAGCCAGCAGTGTGCGCATGTGCTGTGCTGCAGCGTCTAGCTTTGCAGACCTGCACAAGAGCGATTTCAGGCGCTGGGGCTTTGTAAGATTGGTTGCAGCGTAAGTCAAGTATGAAGTATTCACTGCCGTCATGTTGTCTCACCCAATCTCACTGTGTACCCCCTGGTCTGGCGCACGTACTAGCAGGGCGCTTGCTCGGCAAAAGCTGTAGCTGCCTGTGGCGAGCTCCAGCTCCGGGTCCCTGCCATGTGCACACCTAGCTGAGGCTGCAAGGTGGCACGCGAAAGCACAGAGCAGACAGTCGGCAACAAGGCTCACCGATCTTCAAGTCGCCCGCTGCAGTCCAGCCGCCAGGACCTAACAGTGCCATCTCTGCCCTGACTGCATGGTGTTCAGGTAATTTAGCTGCACAACATGTCAATATGCAGCAGACTTGCATGCAACACATGCGCTGACACCGCAGACTGCCGCACCTGAGCAGGCAAGTGCTGCCAAGCACCTGCAGCGAGATGATGCCCGCCTCAGCGCTGTGCGCCCTGGACGCCGCAGTATGGCATGTAAGAAAGAGCTGGGCTGCTGCACCGTATCCAACGAGGCAGCTTGAGCAGGCGCACCTCTGCTCAGCGACAGGCCGGCGCTGCTGCAGGTCCCACACAAGCAAGCGGCCCTCTGCATCCCTGCAGGCACAAGCCGGCGAGCCATCTCATTCTCACCAACACAAGCTCGTGGCGCAGAGGGCACGTCAGGCAAATTGCTCCAAGCGCTCATGCAAGTATTGCACCCACATACTGTATCTACATTTGCATGACGTGCATCGTCATTTCTACCAGGAAGTTTCAAACACTACGTGACCTCCATAGCCAGGCCAAACAGGTGCATTCACACGCTTGAAAAGGAAGCATATGGATGTATCCGGTCCAAGAGAGCACGCCGGTTCGAACGCCACGCGGAGGCTGCCTCAGCAGGACTGCCTGGGACGTACAGGCTGAGAGCGAGCTTGACAGGCTCGGCGGCCTACAGCGCTCTCCCAGGGGGCTCACCCCGCGTACAGCAGGTCCAGCGAAGGGTGGAATGCAAGCGCCTGGACGTCGCCGCGGTGGCCCCGCAGCACAAAGTCGGGGTCGGGCGCCCTGCGGCCCGCGCCGCCGCGGCCGCTGCCGCTGGCGTCCGAAGTCACCAGCATAGCGCGTCGACAGCGGCCTGTGGCTCCGTGCAGTGCCAGCAAGCCCCTGCGCTCCCAGCACAGGCGCCGGCGCCCCGCTGACGGGCGTGTCCGGCGGGCGCGGCGGCGTCGCCGCTGCGTCACCGCTGCGTGCGTCTGCCCTCCGACGCGGCTGCGCCGAGCGGCGCAGCGCTGGCAGCCGCGGCTGGCCGGCGGTGCGTGCGCTTAATCTGCAAGATTTCGTCGGCAATGCGCTGCTTGGCCTCGGGCGTCTGCCGCCGCCGGCCCATCAGCTCCTGGCAGATGGGGAGTTCGCGCAGACCGGCGTGCCAAACAGCCAGCCAGCCGAGCGCGAGCGTGGCGACCACTGCAACCACTGCCAGCAGGATGCTGCTCACGCCCAGCAAGCGCTCGGCGATGCTGGCCTGCTTGGCGTGCATTCCCAGTTCCACCCCCAGGTCTGCTTCTTGACTTCACTCTGAAGATTTCACACTCTGTAAAAGTAGATGTACCCATGTGCACGCTGGGCGCCCAAGGCCTCGCCTTGTGTTTGAGCATGCTGATGGCCTGCCTGGCAATGCCTTTCAGTAGGCCGGCCGGCTGGCCGTAGAAAGGGCGCCTGGCAGCGCGCACAGAGTGCCAGACTCCTGACAAGGTCATACATGTCTCAGTCGGAGCCGCAGGACTCCAATGCAAAGGACTCCAACGCAAAGGGAGACGAGGAGGCTGAGGAGGAGGAGGAGGAGGACGGGGAGGCTGAGGAAGAGGGCAGTGAAGAGGCTGAGAGCGGTGACGAAGAAGATAACGAGGATGAAGACAGCGACGCCCCAGAGTCTCCAAAGGTGGAGCTGCCAGACCGCGCGACGCGCGGCAACCGCTTGGGCCAGGCGCGCCGCTCGACACGCAAGGCCAACTAGCCCGCCTGTCCAGTGCAGGCACAGAACCTGCCCGGTGGCCGTTTGTGTTACATTGACAAGATGCGGCCTGTCCATGCGTCGACGACTTTATGCGCAGAGCGCGCCGCCAAGCAAAGCGCCCCACAGACAGGTCTAACGCGCACGGCGCGGCTGCGCAGCTCATGGAGGACCAAGATGGCGCAGACACCGAGTTCTGGAACCAGGAGTTCTTTGCAGAGGAGGGCAGAGACGATGAGTATGCGACTGAGTCTGAGAGCGAGGACAAGGCTGACACAGACTTCTCTGGGTCGGAGGAGGATGACGATGAGGAAGGCGGCGACGGCGCGGAGGCCAAGGAGAGGTGCGTGTGAGTCGCTGTATGTGGGTGCAGCACAGCGCATAGATGTGCTTTGCTTGCCCTGCCTGTGTGTCTGCTTGATCGAACAAAGTCTGACTGCGCAGGCGCAAAACGCTCAAGCCGCCGGGCACCAAGCGGCCGCGGCCGCCGACGCACGCGGCTGGGTCGGCTGCTGAGGGCGTTGCCGGAGCGGGGAAGGAGAGCTTGTTGCCCGGCGAGGCGGCCGCTGCCAAGGCCGCCGCCCGCGCGGCTAAGCTTGCAGTGCGCCAGGTGCGGGACGATATTCCCGAAGGAGTGCATGCTCTACTGCCTCGCCACTTCCCGCTTCCAAGCATGGCGACACATTGCAAGAGCTTCCGGCCTTATGTAAATTGAGCAATTTCTGTCAATTTGCTGCTCCGAGCCATGTTGTCCGGAGCAGTTAGTCCATTTAGCAGAGCTCAGGCTCGCCTCATCTGCGCATGCAGCAAAAATAGCAAGTGCAAAGTAACCAATGAGCTTGAGCTATGGCTACAGTGCTGTATGTCATTATGCAGACACTCGGCCTCAATTGAAGGCAGATCCCAAACAGTGCTGGGGTCGCAGGCGCGGCTGGAGGCGGCTGCTGGCCAGGCGCCGACGCTGCGCAAGTCGACGCGCGAGCGCATCGAGGAAGCGGAGCGCGAGCGACAGCTGCTGCAGCAGGTGCGCCGTGGCGATGCTCGCCTCCTTTGGCTGCGCCGCCAGCCTGCCTGCAGTGCTACTCATGGCGGCGGGTGGCGTGCTGAGCCCGTCCGCTAGTGGTGTGCAGGCAGAAGAGCATATGTTGATGGCTTAATTCGGGGCTTCATCGTGTAATGATCCACATATCAGGCCCCTGTTGACATGTGCCACTCTTCTGTGACATCTGTAACAGGTGGTGAATAGGCCATGGTGAAACCACATAAGCTCGGCACGGCCGATGCGGGCAGGGCCGCCCCCGCAGCAGGCCACTGAGGCGCCGCCTGCCCCGCGGCGCAGCGCAAGCCGCGCAAGCGCCGCGCGGAGGCGGAGGTGCGCGCGCTGACGCAGGAGGAGCTGCTGGCCGAGGCGGCCGAGACCGAGCTGGTCAACACCGCGTCGCTCGCGCGCCTCATCGCCGTGGAGGAGGAGGCGCGCTGCGGCCGCTGCTTGCCGAACGAGGGGCTGCATGCGCCAGTGCCGCGTGCCCTGCTGAGCAAGGGCTGGTGCCTGTGGCTCCGATGCGCATGTCAGTGAATTGTGCAGGTGGCTTAAGCCCTGCCATTATTGGGTCACCAGCTTTCATATGTGAATGCCATGCTCACTACCACAGACTTGACATGGTATGAGAGAAGGCGGTTGCATGTGGCTTCTGAGGAAGAGCGTGAAAGCCTGCATCTACTGGTGTACTGCTCTGTCTGACATGCATATGACAGCCTGAAACGCATCTGACAGCCTGGCATGCAGTTTACAGCAGCCTACTGCGTGGGAGCAGGTGAAGGCGCGCGCGGACGGTAACAAGAAGGCCGGCTACACCGGGCCGCTCCTGCGCTACCACTCGCGCCGCGTCGGGGAGGGCGCCGAGCTGCGCTGCGAGGCGCGCCTGCCCGGCAGGCCACAGTATAAGTCGCGAGTAGGTTGGAATCCACTGAGACTGCGTCGCATGGCACGCTTCCAGCGGCATGACCTAAGGGTGCTGGGTCGCACTGCCGGGTTGCCGTCGATGGCAGTGCACGCATTGCAGTTGACGGCATGGTGGCTTGTGATGGCAGGCAATGCTTGATAGTAGATCCTGAGGCTGGCTGACAAAGCCCGCCGTGCAGACAACTCGGGAGATCGCCAATGCTGAAGCCCACCTGTGCCTCGTGCGCTTGGTCACGCCGCCAGCGTGCGGGACAGGCACCATATGCGCATCTGGCATGCTAGTCATTATTATACGATCTTTATTGAGCACGACACGGCCTGCGCGGGCGGCAGACCGTGTTTGAGATTGTCAACATGCTGTCGCCGCCGGAGCTGCAGGCGCAATGTGCGCCGCCGAGCGCGCCGCGCGCGCCCTGCGCGGTTACCGGTCTGCCTGCCAAATACCGGTACGCCTGGTGGTCAGTCTTCTCTCTGGTTCATTGGCGTGCGCTCTTGTTGTGTCACTGTGTGGTGAGCGGGTGTGCGTCTTGGCAGCGAGGTAAGCTGACACGCTTGCCACATGCTACCAGCGCACATCTGTCGTTACTCCTACCCTGCTGTGAGGGAAATAAAAAGGAAAACAGACAAGGGGCGCGTCATTCGGCGCAAAAAATAAGTGAACACAAGTGATTAGCCAAAATTGCTTGGTGATGTGCGTGCAGGGATCCCTTGACAGGGGCGGCGTATGCGACAGCCGCTGCGTTCCGCGCGCTGCGTCAGTGCAGGGCCGATGCGCATCTGGCGCATGGGCTCTCTGCCGCTGGGATGCAGCGGCCCATGGCGTCCGGCGCGCCCCCGGGCCCCCATAAACGCCCTGCCGCGCTCTGGGTAGGTTTCTCTGTAAGCAACGGCGCTCTTGTGGGGCGATAACACAGCTGCAAGCCTGCAGCAGTGCGTTTCGGCAGTCCATGTGTACGACGGGCCAGAGCTGTCCACCTGGCCTCGCCGAAGTGGCGGATCTGCCAGAGCAGTCTGGGCCGGTTGGTTGTGGCGGGCCCTCTTTGCATGGGCCACGCCGCATTTCGCCTGCCCAACACACGTGGTTGCGCCTGTCTCTCATATGTTGGCTGATCACTAGCTTAAAGTCAGCTTAATACTGCGCTACCTAGCAGCGCCCCTGCCGCCTAGCGGCAGGGGCGCTGCTACCTGGCTATTGCGAGTCTTGGATTCCTTGATTGGCAGGCAAGCATCCCAGGACGCGGCTCCAGTCAGCGCACCGCGTGTGTGAGCAGCAGGCGCTGCGCCTGCAGGCGCGCTGGGTGGCGGGGGACCAGCGCCCTGGCAGCCGCAATTTCCAGCGAACATGCGCGCGCCGGCCGCTGCGCCCGCCACGGCGCCCGCGCAGGGGCATGCTGCCTACCCGGGAGCTACCCCCGCTGCCCCGGCCGCCTCGCGCGGGTGGCACGGCGCCGCGGGCGGCGGGGGCGGCGCTGCCGCCCCCGCGCCGGCCGAGTGGGCGTCTGGGCTCCCTGTGGCTCGTTTCAGCATGCACCCTGCCCCTGTGGCGCCCGCCGCGGTGGGAGGCGCGGCGGCCGGGCGTGCGGCAGGCGGCGGGTGGGGGGCGCCGGGGCCGCCGGGCGCGGCGGGCGCGGCCGGCGCGGCGCGGGCGCTGGCAGGCGCGGCGGGCGCTGCGCCGCACCGGCCGGACGGTGGCGGCGTCGTCCTACCCTATCCAGGGCACCTGATGCCTGGGGCTGCGGCGGTGGCGCCTGCGCAGCCAGCGCCGGCCGCCGCTGCGCCGGCGGCGCCCATGCCGGCTGCGCGTCCAGCGGGCGCGCCAGCAGGCGCGGGGCTCGCGGCGCCGTGGCCGCGGCCGTCCGGCGCGCAGCAGGCGCTGCCTGTCCAGGGCGCGGCCGCGGCGCACCTGGTGCCCGGCGCTCACCGCGCTGGCGGCCGGGAGCAGGGGCAGGGGCCGGGCCTAACGGAGAGCGCGATCATGGACGTGGATGTGGGCGCGTTCCTGGCCGCCTCGCCCTGACCGGCGGGCTGCGTGTGGGCGCCCAAAAGCTGCCGCGGGCGCCACCCGCGGTCTGGCCGGGTGGTGACTTGCTCTGGACCATGTATTCTAGGTTGTGCGTGAGGCAGCCCATGTAGCCCATTGTGTCGAGAGTCTGGCGGCTAGCTGGGCTGTTGTAATATGTGAGAGTCGCTTACAGCGCGCATGCAGGGTCTGTCAGTGAGCCAGCTTGTTGAAGCACCGCGGTTTACTTATGAGCACCGAGTTTTACATCCTTGATCTGAAGCTAATGTGTGGCTTGATCACCTCAGATGGCCTTGCCCATCTCTGTACCTGTAGGAGAACGTGTCTGATTGCTCTAGAGAGCTGCACTGACGTCTGAGCAGAATGTTATTGGAGGTCTGACACCTGGGAAACAGTCGGCGGCATCTGATGCACTGCTAACGCCTGCCAACCACAGTAGGGCCCGCGCACTAGCCAGGCCGCTCATTGCTTTCGCTTTAAACACAGCAACTGGACTTTATAGCAACAAGATGGCTCCCGTTAGCGCTCTGGAACCGCACCCGAGCATTGCCAAGCCTGATGCCCCGGTGCTGGTGTGCATCTTGGACGGGTGGGGTGAGAACAAGGTAAAGGATGAGTACAACGCGGTGCACGTCGCTGCGACGCCTACCACCGATGCGATGAAACATGTGCCGGGCCGGTGGCGAACAGTGCGTGCGCACGGCACTGCGGTCGGCCTGCCGAGCGACGCGGACATGGGGAACTCCGAGGTCGGGCACAACGCGCTGGGTGCGCTGCCGCCCAAGCCCCAAGGGCCCTGGGAGAGCGCTCCCGCGCAATACTTGCGGCGCACTTGCTGCAGCCCACGTTCAATGCCTCACTGCTGTGCAGCTGTTGTTTGCAGCTGCGGACACTCGCCATATGCACGCGCACTAGCTAGGTGCTGCAGACACACCTCTACCACCTGTTAGGGCATGTGTGCGTGACGCTGCAAGCAGGCGACCAGAGCTGCAGACCTGCCCGTGAGCTACGTATCTCCCTTGTATACAATCTAGGAGTGTATCATGGGTCAGGTCTGGTCAAGCTGGCCAGGATGTTCTGTGCGGCGTGTCTGAAGCAGAGATTCCATCACACTTGAACTGTGGCCGACAGCAGCAGTCATAGGATCCATTGTTCAACTTTGCAGCTCGTGGCAAGCCAGCATAGCACTGGTGCGTCATGGTTCAGCGCTGGGGAGTCTGACAGTGTGCTTAGACTGTGGTGGCCATGTGACGGAGGTCTCCGGCGGATGAGCAGGAGTTTTGCTTTTATGAGCTGCTAGTCAGAAGGCTCTGGGCAGATGCTTGTGCTGGTGGACCTCGTGCTGATGGTTTGCTGGCCTTCCAAAGGTGTTCAGGAGATGCACGTGAATGAGGCACTGCAAAGCACACTCTGTAGTCTGCCAGAAAGGTTCGCTTTCGACCTTGTCCTTGCGCGCGCACAGGCTCCGGGCAGGTGATTGACCAGGGCGCGCGGCTGGTCGATATTGCACTGGAGGATGGCTCGGCATTCAAGCTGGATGGCTGGAAGTATATCAAGGAGTCATTCGCAGAGCACACGCTGCACTTCATCGGCCTGCTGTCTGACGGCGGCGTGCACTCGCGCATCAACCAGCTGCTGGGCTTTGTGCACGGCGCGGCCAAGGACGGCGCCAAGCGCATCCGCGTGCACATTCTGACGGTGCGCGCCCGGAAGAAACTGCGTCTGTGCCAGTGGTTGATGACACTGCCGCAGCAGGGTACTGCAAAGTTCTGTGCACCTTGAGCTTAACCAGGAGCGTGAGGCAAAGGCTGAGGCAACAGCGCAGCTGTGCTGGGCAGACCTCTTGTGCGGCGCGTTTGCGATGTGGGCTTGTATCGCAACGGGCATGGCAATCAAGCAAATCTATGGCAGGACGGGCGCGATGTGCCGGACGGCACGTCCATCCCGTTCACGGAGCAGCTCGAGAAGGACCTCGCGGCCGTGGAGGGCTGCGACGCAAAGATAGCATCGGGCGGCGGGCGCATGTATGTCACCATGGACCGCTATGAGGTGACTCTCCCAAAGCTAAAATGTTTGTGAGTATGCCTGGGTGCGAGCAGCCGCGTTGGAGCACAGGTAATACTTAGGCTCGTGAGACCTTTGCCTTGGGACCGCCCACCAAATGTCGCGCAAAGAGCAGGCTATGTCAACCAGTGGAGATTAACGTGCCAGTATTTTGGCGTTCGGACCGCTGACCACCGGTCAGCGGTCAGCGAACCGCCTCTGATGCTGCAACCAGACCGCTGTAGTGCTGCCACTGGTCATCGCTGCATGCTTACTGCGCAGGCGGACTGGGCCATCGTCGAGCGCGGCTGGCACGCGCACGTGCTGGGCGAGGCGCCGCACACCTTCACGTCTGCGGTCAAGGCCGTCAAGACGCTGCGGGTGCGGCGACAGGGCTTCTTCTTGCGGCACATGGAGGGACAGACCTCTGGAGCGTTGGGGCTGGTAATAATGCGCACGTGCCATGCGAGCTAGTTATTACATATACTCCAATGCACTCCATATGTCCTTATCCAAATGCGACCTCGGCGTGCATGCCTGGACATGTAAGGCAGTCTACCACCGAGCTGGCAGCTTGTATGGCCGGGGCGTCCTCATGCACGATGTTTACACATTGAGTCGTCTGTGTAGCACCTGCATGCTTGCGTGCTGCGGCCCGCGCAGTGACCGGGCTCCCGACTTGCAGGAAGGCGGCGGCAAGCCCGTCAGCGACCAGTGGCTGCCGCCCTTTGTCATCGTCGACGACGCCGGGAAGCCTGTAGGGACCATCGAGGTGTGCGACACCCTCTGGCCGAACCTGCTCATGTGGAGAGCACTCGTGTTTCCTACTCGGGGGGCGGCTGCGGAAAACAGCTCCGGGTGCTGGCTGGTCGGCCTGCGCCAAGCTTCCTCAGACATTTTGGCCAGCCTGCTCAACGCCCTCGGTGATGCTAGCCTGCTCAACGCCCTCGGTGAACAGCCTGCTGAAAGCATTGGCGTCACAGCCATGGGGTGGGCAGGCTACGAACAGCAAGTCTGGCGGAAGCTTGGCCCCAGTCTGGCATGTCGCCAGACCGTCGTAGCGGACTGTGAAACGTACGCCGGGCAGGATGGCGACGCGGTCGCCATCTTCAACTTCCGCTCCGACCGCGTGATCGAGATCAGCAAGGCCTTTGAGTACGAGGACTTCACCGCGTTTGACCGCAAGCGCTTCCCGAAGGCACGCCCACCAGCATTACGAGCACACCCAATTTTGAATCTATGCATGCGTGTTATGAGGCGCACTACAGCAGACAGTCATTGGACGCTTCGTTGGGGTGCTGTGGCCTTGTGATGTTGCAGAGCACTAGCGCGGTAGGCCGTGCGTGCTCGCGGCATGCCAGGGTGGCAGGGAACCAATGCACAAAGCAGCAAAGGCGGGCACCTGCGACGCACGGCCCTAGGAGAGGAAAGCCGTGCGACTGGGGGCGCCCTGCACGGCGCAGACGCGCTTCGTGGGCATGATGCAGTACGACGGCGACCTGAAGCTGCCGGCGCGCTTCCTGGTGCCGCCGCCCGCGATCCACGGCGTGTCCGGCAAGCTGCTGGCGGATGCGGGCGTGACCACGTTCGCGTGCTCCGAGACGCAGAAGTTTGGCCACGTGCGCGGCCCTGGCGCAGAAGCGTGGGGGGCTCCCAACCTTGGCACGCGCTCTGTAGCCCATGCGCCACCGAGCATGTCCGCACATGCGGACTCGCACGCGGCCTCTCATGCGTCAGGCTGCATGCGCGGCGCAGACCTGCTGCACAGCCGCTGTGCGCACCACACCGTGCATCATTAGTTCACCCAACACAGGGGTGACAGGGGTGTTTGTGCACAGGGTATGCCAGGGTTATGCCCATTGACAGGTGTGCGCTGCGGCGGAGCAGGTGACGTTCTTCTGGAACGGCAACGTGTCGGGCTACTTCAACGAGCAGCTGGAGACGTATGTCGAGATCCCCTCCGACAAGGCGCGCCGCGCACGCTGCCTCAGGCATTGACCTTGTCACATGCGCCCGCGCTTGCACGACACTGCTCACCTGCAGCATGCACTGCAAGTCATGTTGAGGCGCTTTCTCTGCAAAGGTGTATTAACTGATGCTTGGCTGCGTCTGCCATGTGGTCCTCGGTACAGCGGAGGCTGCGTGCAGCCCTCCCTGCTGCTGACTGCAGATGGAGCAAGCGCATGAGGCATGCGCTGGCACGCCAGGAGGGTCCATGCGCCCATTGTGACCCACTGGCGCTGAAGCCGCGCAGGTGCCCTTCAACGAGGCGCCGGACATGAAGGCGCGCGAGATCACCGAGGCCGGCAAGGCGGCGCTGCAGTCGGGCCGCTTCCAGATGGTCCGCGTCAACTACGCCAACCCGGGTGCCGCCCGAGACCGCCCACAGAGCCCCTGAGGCATACTGGAAGGCAGGGCCGTTGCTTTGCTACCCGACCCTACCGGAAGCCTGATATGAGACAGACTGCCTGATGTCCCTGGCAGCGGGGGCAGTACGCTGATAGCCTGACTGTTGCCATGTGCCAAAGGAGCGCCAGCTGTGCGTGACAGGGCGCCAGCCCAGCGCCTTGGGCGTGACGAGAGCCTGTAAGGACTGAAGCCTGTTGAGGACAGAGACGCGTCACGGCGCGCGTGTCAGGACCCGCCAGCGCGCTCCTCGCGCGGCTGGAGCCCGCGCTGACCCCGCGCGGCCGCGCGCGCAGACATGGTGGGCCACACCGGGGACATGGAGGCGACCACGCGCGCGTGCGCGCTGGTGGACTCGTGCGTGAAGGAGCTCTTGGCGGCCGTGGACGCCGTGGGCGGCCGCTGGCTGGTGCGCCACAGTCGTGGCGCATGGTGGCGCGTCGCGCCTGGCAGGGAGCACACATGCGAGCTGGAGCTGATTTGGATACTATTACTGTAAGCAGCTGCGAACTGCTTGAGCTGCATTGGTGCATGGCACGCAACTGTGCCGACACTGGGAACACCACAGGCAGCAGTGGTTTGCTCGCATCGCACGTGTCGTCTCGGTGAGTGGCTTTGGCTGCAGAGCGGGAGCTTAATCAAAGCTGTGTGCGGACCCTGATTGTGGGAGCGGGGCGCAGGTGACGGCCGACCATGGCAACGCGGATGACATGGTCCAGCGCGCCAAGAAGACCAACGCGCCACTGAAGAACGACAAGGGCGAGCTGCAGCTGCTCACCTCGCACACGCTGGTGCGCCGCTTGCATCTCGGCGGGGCCTGCTGCAAGCACTGTGCCTGCACCTGTAGACAAACTCATTGAGCTTTCACTGTATATGCTGCTAGTGAGAGCATGCAGCTCCTGCGCATACGCACATTTACGCTCGTGAGCACCTCTGCGCAAGATCTTTGAAGCCACCCCGGGCCTGGCAGTATGAGGGTAGCGCGCTAGCCTGCTCTGACCCAGGGTTCCTGCGGAGTTTTGGAGCCCTCTGTGTGGCAGCTCTCTGATGCAATTACATGCTGAGCAAGCGCATGCCTTGTGCAGGCGCCGGTGCCAGTGGCCGTCGGCGGCGCGGGCCTGCCGACAGATGTGAAGTTCCGGGACGACCTGCCGGATGCGGGCCTGGCCAACATCACCGGCACCTACCTCAACCTGCTCGGCTTCAAGACGCCCGCGCACATGGTGCCGTCGCTCATCTGAGCCCTTGGTGCCGCTCTGCGCGCCGCGATCCGTCATGCTTGCATTGTTGCCGTCCCAGACGCATAGTGTGCTGTGGGGAGGCCTGCAGGGTCTGCTCTGCGGCCATGTGGCAGTGACACGGGGCCTGGAAGTTTCAGGGGCAAGCTTTGGGATCGCATGTCTAGGGCGCACGCCCACTGTTTTCGTTATGCGGACGGGCGCTGCGCACAGGTGCCTGTCCTTGTGCTTGATCGTGTCAGTGTGCAGTTGCAAAACGCATTCTTTGCTGCTGCCTGGTTGGCTGCGTGCGTGCCATTCAAATGTCTGGTGCAGCAGCAGCTACAGCAGTGTGCTGTCTCATAGTATCGCATGGGGGAGTAGAGCTGCAGCTGTGTCAGGTCCCCGACTGCATGTCTGGCGAGATGTGAGTCAGGTGCTGCAGCAGCTGGAGCGGTATGCTGTCTCGTAGTTTTGCATGAGTGAGTGGAGCTGCAGCTTTGTCCGGGCCCCGGCTGCATGTCTGTCAAGATGTGAGTCACCTGTCCCCTTGTTTGCTTACACGCTCGTGACCATTGAGGCTGTACCTTCGTATCATGCGACGAGATGCTTGCACCTAACTGTGGCCAGCAAATGCGCCGCACTGCACCGATGCCTAAAAAGGCGTATGGACAGCAATTACACCCATGCTCACATGCAACATGCTGGACCATGCCGCTCGACATATCTTACAGTCAGTTAACGGGCTCGGTTGCTGTGACAGAGCCAGCGCGCGCCGCACTCCTGCTAGCCCAAGGGGTCTTGCTGCAGCCAACCACTACATGCCAGTGCTCCCGCAGCACAGCCTGCAGTCGCAGCCGTGCGATCAACACAGGCCGTTCAGCACCACACAAGGTTGCCACCCTGCCCTGCAATCGACTGCCCCGCGATGCGAACAAAGAATCTACTCATCAATGCATGTTATCATACGCAACAGGAGATGCATCGTACACCACAGGAGATGAGCGGGCACACTGAAGATGTAGGCCTGGGCAAGAGTTTTGAGGGGCTTGCTGGCCATGCCCAGTTCTGTCAACTAGGCTGCACTAACATGCAAGGACTGCAGCCTCAGTTTGCACCACAGCCTGCAGCACGAGACACAACACAGCAACGAGGGCTTGCAACGTGTGCACGCGCTGTCTCGCGCACAGCGCCAATACGGGCGTCAGCTCTGCCAGGGCTGCGAGTCGGGGGCGGGCGCCGCGGCGCCAGGCACGGGCGCAGGCGACGCGAGAACCCGCCCGTCGCTGGGGCGCAAGCGGGGCATGCCGTCCACCACGGGGTATGCGACCGCCCACTCGTCGCAGACCAGCTCGGACGCTACAGGGTCCCACCTGCGTAAGCGAGCACGCACTGGGCCTACAGTGTGCAAAAGCACCAGGGGCGGTGCAGTGAGGCAGCAGGTCTGCGGCAGGCTGGGAGCGCAGCAGGTCTGCTTGCCGCACAGGTGGAGGTCACCTGAGAGGCGCCTTGGAGACGGGGCAGACGAGGTAGTCCAGCAGCTCTGTGTTAAAGTCTACCCCCGCAGCGCCTGGTGAGCCACTGCACCGCCGCACCGCCTGCCACAGAAGGACGTGCTGTGAGTGTGCGGCATCAGCGCCTGATACGCAATCAGCTGTGAGGCAGCGCTGCATACCTGCGCCAAGCAGGCACAGCGCCGGGTGAGCCTCGCGGCCTGCAGGCGCATTGCAGCGCGAGCCTTACAGGCGCCTCAGAATCCGAGCAGAGAGCTGCACGCACAGCAGCTGCAGGTGCCGCACCACTGAACACAAGGGCAAGGATCTGCGGGTGCACCAACAGTGAGGCGCCTTGTCCTCGATTTAGTGATCAGTCAATCCAATCGAGTGCTGTCGGGGTGTCCAAGGGTAGCGCCAGCCCGCAGCCCACGCCAGGCCGAAGCGGTTGACTCCCCAGCTGCTTCTAAGAGGAGCTACCTCCTGTGCTACCACATTTGCAGCGCCACGCAAAAGGCTGATGTAGTGCAGGGCAGCGCTGCCAAGGCAAGGATGCGCAGCCAGCTGGGGCGCACCGCATGCAAGTACTTTACTCGCACAGGGTCCTGCCGCTATGGCGATGCCTGCCGCTACGCGCATGACCAGCCGCGGTTAGCGCCGGCGCCGGAGGCGCGCAGCTGGTGCACCGCCGCTGAGGTAAGCTTCGAAAGGCTCTCTGTAGTTTTTCTGCGTGCGCCAGCATCCTGTCCTGCGCCTGCTTTTCCTTTCTGTCTAGTCACTGTTGATCACTCTGGTAGCCAAGGCGTTTGAGCTGTACTTTGGCCTGGAGGTGAGTGCGCCGCTGCGCCGCAGGCGCTCGGCGGCGATGCGGAGGACGCGGGGAGCTTGCGCGTGCTGTGCTACAACACGCTGGCTGACGAGCTGGTGCGCACTTCCTCTGTCCGTTCCCGTGACAGTTTGGGAAGGTACCTCGTGGATGCGTCGCACCTGCCCTGCCAGCATGCGGCCCGCTCGCACGCGTCGACTGCCTGCGAGGGAGGCGCTGACGTGCTGCAGGCCTATGAGCACGCCCATGAGCTCTACCGCGCCAGCCCGCGCTGGTGCCTGGACTGGCGCTACCGCGGCGCGCGGCTGCTGGCGGAGATCGCTGCGCTGCGCCCCGACATCGGGTGCCTGCAAGAGGTCGACCAGCTGCCCCAGTTCCAGGCGCACCTGACCGCGCTCGGGTGCGCCCCCCCGCCGTCGCCCGGCCTGGCTGGCTGTGGCCTGCACACAGCCGCACTTGCCTTTAACGCCGTGGGTTGTCAAAGCGAGCTCACCCCTGCTGTCAGTGCAGAGCACGTGTTGTGAAGAGTGCTGCTTGTTCAAAGCTGAGCCTGCAGCGGCGCGCGAGCGCAGGTACGACTTGCGCTACGTGCGGCGCACGGGCGACCGCCCGGACGGCTGCCTGACGTTCTGGGACGCGGCGCGCTTCAGCGCGGTGTCCGCGGAAGCGCTGCGCATGCGCGACCTGGGCCTGCGCGACAACGTCGCGCTGCTCGTGCTGCTGCAGCCGATCGCCGGCGGCGGCGGCAGCGCCGGCCGCTTCGCGCCCTGCGCGGGAGGCCTCGAGGCTGCGGCGTGCGGCGACGCCGCGGCGTTGTGCGGCGCGGCGGGCGAGGCGGCCTGCGGCGGCGCGCGCGCGCCGGCGGACGCGCAGGTCGCGAACGGGGCGCCGGCGGGCGGCGTCGCGCAGCAGGCTTCACACCCCAACAAAGCCGGGGCGGGCGCCGGCGTGCCCGCGGCCGGCGGCGCGGGCGCTGCGGCCGCGCCGCTGCTGCTGGTGGGCAACACGCACCTGCTGTTCAACCCGCGGCGCGGCGACATCAAGGTGCGGTCCGCCTGGTGCCGAGGTCCCGCACACTGCTCCGGGCCCTTTCGGGGCACCGCCAGTGCGAGGCCTGGTGGTCTTATGCTGGGGCTTGCGCTTGCAAAGGTCAGGGTATGCTGCAGAGGCTCAGCGCAAAAAGGCACCGGGCGGCCTGTATATGATCGTGGATGTGCGCCTTGCCCGAGTTGCGCGCTGTGACACTCGCGCACCACTGCTCCTCGGCCCGCCAAGCAGCGGCTGTAAACACCGACCTGCCCACGTCGGAGGAGTGCCATGACGTCCGCGCATGCCACGCGCACAGGTGGCGCAGGCGCGCGCGATCCTGGACCGCATGGCGGCGGTGCGCGCGGGCGCGGGCGCGCCCGCGCTCGCGCTGCTGGCCGGCGACTTCAACAGCGCGCCCGGCAGCGCGGTCGTGCGCTTTGTGGGCGCCGGCGCGCTGGACTGCGCGGCCGAGGACCGCCGCGGCCTGTCCGGGCAGCTGGAGTGCCAGGCGCGCGGCTGGCGGGCCGGGCTCGCGGTGCGCCCCAGGTTCACCCGGACCCCAGCTGTGCTAAGCCATACGTGGTCTCTTACAGGTGCAAGCAGGACAGCATTTGTTTATCTAGCTGCGTGCTTTTGCACTCCTTGTAACGAGTCTTGACGATGAGACTCTTTTTTCATGACGTGGACGTCGATGTGGGCAGTATTTGGCGGTTTGCTCACAGGGCTTGGGTCATGTCTTGCGGTCACCAGGCAAGCGTTGTTGCGATATGTGACGTTGTCTATGTGACGATGCCAAGGTCTGTAGGCCGCGCGACAGGCTGCGCAAGTGGTGCCGCCGACAGCGCCCAGCGTACCGCCGCCGGCCGCGGGCTTTGGCAGCGAAGCAGCCGCTCTGCAGCCCCCACTTGCGCCGCCCGCTCACGGCAATGGCCATGTGCCCAACGGCGCGGCCATCGCAGCGCCCAGCGCGGCGCCCGATGCGGCGCCCACGGCCGCATGGGCCGCGCCCGCGCATGAGGCGACGCCAAGCAAGCGGCGCAAGGCGACCTGCAGCGACGACGACGGCCTCAGCGTGGACAGCGCAGACGCTGCCTCTCCGCCGGAGGTGTCGCCCGCGGGGCAGAACGGCGCCGCGAGCGAGCCGATGGCGGACGAGCCGGCGGGCGCGCCCGCCGCGGCGGCGGCCGGCTGGCAGGCGTATCCGCAGCTGTACACGGCAGCCGAGCCGGCGGCGCCGGCGGCGGGGCTGCCTGGCGCTGCGGTGATGGCGCCAGAGGAGACCCAACAGCAGCGCCTGCGCCGCGCCACCCGCGCGGTGGGTGCCCGCCGGCGCCCGAGCGCCCTGGATGCACCTGTTGCAGCAGCACGCGGCCGCCCGCAGCTGTGCCTGCGCGCGCACAGGCATGCCTCGCACGTGATCGCATTGCAGGCCCCGACATGCTCGGTGACCAGGGTGTCAAGGTGACAGGGGCGCAGGACATGCCAAGCCTTTGGCAGCACGGCGCGCCAGCAAGGGACAAGGCACACGTAGTTGCAATCAAAGGGAGAGCGACGGGTCGAAAAGCACTTGATCGTGGTGCCGCACATGCCCAGGTCAGCCTGGCAACGTGGACGGAGGAGCAGCTCACGATGGCGACAGGCGTGCAGCTGCCCGCGCCCGCGCCCAGCGCCGGCTGGGGCCTGCCGTTTGGCCGGCGCGCCAAGCCGCGCCGCGGCGACGAGCTGCCGGACGCCGACTGGGTCGTGCGCCACGGGCTGCCCATGCGCAGCGCGTATGCGCAGGCACGCAGCCCCCTCCTACCCACCGAGGGCTGTCATCTGGGCTGAGAAGCGATTGTTGGGCCTGCTGGAGCATGTGCGCATGCCCGTGCGGACTGCGTCGTTGCAATGCATGTTTGATGTCGAGCGGCGAAGCGGGACTGCACCCTTCAGTGCTTGCAGGGACCCAGGGCGTACAGGGGGCATGCGCTGACTATCTGTGTGTCTGTCAGAGGTCAGGACATGCCAGGCCAGCAAGGTGCTGCGGGGTGAAATGTGGCCTAGGGCGCGCCCCAGACGCCGGGCGCCGCCGCGCAGGTGATGGGCGCGGAGCCGCAGTACACGTCCTGCCATGGGCGCTTTACGGGCACCGTCGACTACATCTGGTTCACGCCGGACAGCGCCGGGCTGGCCCCCAGCGCCGACGCCGCGCCCGCGTTCGCGCTGCGCTCCGCGCGCGTGCTCGCGCCGCCGGACTTTGCGTCGCTGCACTGCGGCCTGCCCTCGCCCGAGTGGCCCAGCGACCACGTCGCGCTCATGGCCGAGTTTGTGGTGACAGCCGCCGACGGCCGCGTCGTGCCGCTCGGCCGCGGCGCTGCCACGGAGGGTCCGGCCGAGGGTCTGCTGCCACCGGACGGGTCTTGCGGCACAGGCGGTGCGGCGCCCTCGGCGCCGCCGCTGCCGGCCGAGTGGCCTCGCGGCGCGCGCGTGTCGTCCCCCGGCGGCAGCACCGGCGTCCACCCCAGCCCCGGCCGCCGCGGGCACTCGTCGGGGCGGCGGCACCGGGGCGGCCCGGGCGACCAGGCCCAGGCGTGTGCGCTGCCGGGGCAGCAGGGCGGGCACTGGGCGCCGCATCCGGCAGCGGCTTCCTGGGACGCGCGGGCCGCGGGCGCTCCGGGCGCGCGCAGCGGCGGCCCTGCGGCGGACGGCCCTGTGATGGGCGTGCCCGTGGGCGGCCCCGCGCAGCCGGTCATGTCGGTGGCGTACGTGGGCGGGCCTGCCGTGATGGGGCACCCGGCGCGCCCAGGCGGCGAGCCAGGGGCGGTGGCGGGCGCCGGCGGCGAGGCGCAGCCGCCCCACCACATCCGCTTTGGGGACTGAGCGGCCCCGTGCACGCGAACTGGTGCTGGTCACAGAGCAGAACAGTTCTCAGTAACCGACCAGGGTGTCCGGTACCGTGCTTGATGTCAAAGGGCTGCGCAAGCGCAGCGATGCTAGAAGCACCGTGACCGCCTATGCTTATCGCGGCCGGGACGGGGGTTGTTGCGCGCTCAGGGCCACCGACTGGCCACAGCGAGGCGTGTGCACAGGTGCTGTGCCATAGAGGCTTGCAGCGTTGTACGTGTGAAACTGAGCAAATTGCTGTGAGCAGTGCAAGGACCTGCCTGTCTGTGTTGCTGGTGCTCAATAGTGCTGCTGAGCTTCACGCTGAGCTTCACCAGGCTGTTTGAAGGTGTTGTTAGCGAATATGTGATCTGTGACGCGACAGTTGCAAATACTCGACTATCTTGTTGCATGCGGCTGTGTGAGTGGGTGCGGTACACCAAGGCAGTAATGGAGTTGTGGCTTGGTGCGTGTCTGTAATCAGGAGGCAAGACTTTGGAATGGGTATTTTACAGCCCGGTGAAGTCTTTGGCACTGGAGACGGCACCACACACTTGCCGGGCATAGCAACTGATGCAGCAGGGCTTGTCACGCCACTGCGATTCAACCATCAATCAGAGTTGTCACGCATTGCAACTGCACGTTAAGCTCGGCTATCAAGTAAAACATTTACTCCACATGACGTATGCAGGCGCTGTCCCCTAGCCCACCAGGGCTTGATCAAACAGTTTTGACAGCTCACGTGCACATGCCAAGAAGAGCAATTGGCGTCACGAGAGAGCGCTGTGTGGACACGATATGCGTGTGCGCACGTCCGGCGTTCTCCACCTGTGGTTGCAAAGATACCATATTCCGTGCGCGCTTTGTGTGCCACAGCATAAGCGGAGCGGGAGGCATGAGGGCGGCCACCGCCGTTTACTTGGTGGCCGCCCTGTTCCTGGTTAGCACGGGCGTGTACGGCAGACACCTGCAGGCCGTGGAGGCGCTGCAGCGCCGGCACCACTCATGCAGCCCCACACAGGCAAGCGCCTGCCGTTGACCATCCCCGTTACTCTGTGAGTCAACGCCAATAGGGAGAGGTGCCTATGCCAAGGGGGTTGGTTGTGATGGTGGAAAGTAGCTCTGGGCTATTTTGCCCACCGGACTCGTATGCCCAAGGCGCTCTGGCACAGCGCCCGCTAGGCCTTCTCTGACTTCTACCAAGCTGCAGGGGCTGCCTCTGTGAAGCAGCCGTCGTGCAGACATGCTGTGTGGCTCAGCTCCACACTTGCATGCTTGCTCTGCAGCTCGGCAGGAACTGGTTCAGCGCGGTGGCCTGAGTCAGAGTAAAGCAGGAAGGTGAAGTAGTGTCCTGCTTTGGCGCGCAGGTGCACCTGGCGCTTACAGACAACAGCGGAGAGATGCGTGCGTCCTGGACCACCGAAGGCGTGGGGTGCGTTGCCCGTGCGGAAAACAGCGTGCGGAAAACAACGTGCCTTGGTGCACCTTGCACATGCGGCCAACCGCACTATGTCACGCCAAGCAATGTACTCTACAGCCGCCCCTCTCTTAGTAAGAACGTCAAGTGGCCCTGCCGAGCGAGAGGTGGGGCTGCGGCCCTTCTGTCAGGGACCGGCTCAGGGCAGCTTGGGCTCCTTCCCACTGTAGCACCTACCTCATGCTTGCTGTCACTACCTATAAATATTAGCTCTGTGTGCTGGCAGGTGCCTGGCGAGACTGCACTACGGACGCGCCGAGCGCTGGCTGCAGAGCGGGGGCGCGAATGCTGGCGTTCCTGGCCTGGCTGCGGCCTCCTCGTCGGCTGTGGACACGTACTCGGTGCTCACACGGCTGTGCTGCGACCGCCTGCGCCCATGGGGCCTCCAGACAGTCTGAAGTGGCCTGCCTGCCGAGTGCATACCGCGCACGTTCAGCTGGTACAAGAAAATCGTCGCGGGCAGTTCTTTCTGGTGCCACAGCAGTGGCCACAGCAGTGTCCATGCCGAGCAACACGGGCAGGCCGAAGAGGTCCGTTGAGTGGTTGTTTGGCGCGTGGCCGCAGTCTGACGACATGTGCGGCCTGCCTGCGGCCGGGTACTCGTTCGAGCCGCCCAACCTGCACAGCGCCGTTATGACGGGCCTGGTGCGCCACAGGCGCAGGCGTATGGTGCTCGCGCATGCCTTCTTGCCCTGTCCCTGTGACTGCAACTGCATGCACCATGTTGCACGTGAGGCTGCCTGCGTCCCGCCAAGCGTATCACTATAGGCGGTTGCGCACACCTTTGGGTAACTGGAAGTATGCTTCAGTAACTACACAGGAGACTGTTGTTAGTGAGCTCTCTGCAGCCGCCCTCGCTCATCGAGCCCAGCGCAAAGCAAGTGCAAGCATGCTTGTCGCACCGCTCACCAGATGTAGCCACTCATGGTAGAGTCCTGCATGTGGTGTGGAGCGGCGCGCGCCTCCGTTTCACCGTACTGGGCGATGCGGCAGGATGCGGGGGAGCTGTACACGTATGACATCGGCGGGTATGGCCCGTCGCGCACGTTCCGCGCGCCGCCGACGACAGGCCCCGACGCGGCGTTCACGTTTGTGGTGTACGGCGACATGGGCGAGTCGGAGCACCGCGCCGCCAAGTCGCCAGGGTGCGCAGCGCCTGTGCGCCGCTGGACTTGTTTGTGGACAATTTGTCATGCAGCAGGCGGTGTGATGGTGTCAGCACTGGCTCGTATGTCAGATTTGCCTGGTGAATCCGGTTGAGCTGAGCGGGCCGCCATACCTTGCATGGCAATGTTGCACCCAGATGCGCATTGATCACGGGCTTGCTGCGACCTGCACCAAGTGCAGAATATCTGGACAAGGAACCTTTGTTGCTTTCGCATGAAGTGCGCCGTTGCTGGTCATGCCATGGCAGCCACAGCGTGCTCCGCAGGCGCCTGCATGGGTGTGGAAAGTGCGCCTGATGCAAACCATCTGAATCCTGTCTGCGCCTTGCCAGGGCGCGCACGACCTCGCGGCGCGTGGCCGACGAGGTGGAGCGCGGCGGCGCCGAGCTGGTGCTCCACATCGGCGACATCTCTTACGCCAATGGCGATCCCGATATCTGGGACACCTTCATGGACTACATCGAGCCATACGCCGCGCGCGCGCCCTACATGCTCGGCATCGGCAACCACGAGTATGATTGGCGCACCGGCACGGAGAAGCGGCGGAAGCACCGGCGCGCCACCGACGCGAGCGGCCGCGACGCGCCCTACGACCCGGACTGGGGCAACTACGGCGCGTCGCAGGCCCCCGGCAGATGCAAACAGGCAGGCTGCAGGACTTCACAATGCATAGCGTTTCGTCACATGAACCTGGCAGCAGGTCATCTATGGACGTGCCGCACGCGCGCACGGCGCTGCGCCAAGCGCGGCTCACAGTGCGGCGCGCGGCGCGCAGGCAACGACTCGGGCGGCGAGTGCGGCGTGGCCGTCGCGGCGCGCTTCCTAATGCCTGGCGCGGCCGGGCTGGGGAGCGCGCCACCCGCGGAGCCCTACAGCAACTGCAGCGCTGCTGCCGCCGTGTGCGGCCGGCGCCGCCGCGCGCGCGCGCTGGTCAACCCGCCCTTCTGGTACGCGTTTGAGTACGGCAGCGTGCACTTCAGCATCATCTCCTCGGAGCACGACCTCACGCGCGGCTCCGAGCAGCGCGAGGCGCGAGCCGCCCGCGCGCAGTGGGATGCATATAGTCGTGACCTCTTTGCTTGATGTTTACGGTGTGCATGAATGTTTCCACCAAGAGCCCAAGTAGCAAGAACTCGAAGTAGCGAAGAGCGCTGAAAGTCCTTTGGCGCCAGCCGCGCCTTTGTGTGCCCGGGCGACGCATGCCGTCAAAGCCGGCATGCAGGCGGACGCCCCGCGAGCGTCAAGGCCCCGCTGGCCCGCGGGTGCTGAAGGACCCGCGCCGCGCCGCAGTGGCTGGAGGCCGACTTCGCCGCCGCGGACCGCTGCGCGACGCCTTGGCTGGCCGTCGCCATGCACCGGCCCATGTACGTCGTGTTCCCGCACAAGAGCAACCGCGTCGTCGGCGAGCACCTGCGCGCCAGCCTGGAGTGCCTGTTCGAGGACGCGCAGGCGCGGCCCGGCCCCGCGGCGTGCTCCGCCTGTGGTGGCACGGGCGCGCGCGCTGCTGCCGCTGCGTGCGTGCGCTGCTGCCCTTGCGTGCGTGCTGCTGCTGGCGCGCGCGCGCCGCGGCCGGCAGCGCGCGGCAGGCAGCCCCTGGAGGCGACGCGGAGCACGGCGCAGCGGCGCAGTGCCGTGCTAGGGACCAGAATGAGCCGTCGCCACCACCGCCGCTACCACCACCAGTGGTGGCAGTGGTGGAGCCACCACCACTGGTGACCCTGGAGTGGTGGTGGGGTCACCGTTGCTTCACCACAGAGTGCGCGGGGTGGTATGTATCGCAATAAAAGGATGCCGCAATAGCGAGGAAGGACCCAGCCGGCGGCGAGCTCAGCGTCGCGGGGCGCAGGTGGACCTGGTGCTGTCGGGGCACGTGCACGCATACGCGCGCACCTGCAACGTGGCGGACGAGCGCTGCGTCGACCCCGCGGATGGCGGCATGACGCACTTCACCATCGGTGCGCACGCTGCGGCGCACGCGCGGGCTGCCAATGCGGCGATAGCAGCACGGCGGCTCTTTTGCTTCCGCCGGGCGCCTGCGGCGGGACTGTCTGACGACTGTCCGTCGCGCCTGCCTCATGTCACTCAAACGTCGTGGCGTGGTTAGCAGCATGCGCCTCGAACTGCAGTGAGCAGGACAGCTTGGTGAGGAGCAGCCCTGTGGACGTCGTGGCGGCTGCCGCTCGCATGGTTTGGTGCGGCGCCAACGACAGCGCGCCGGCTGCAGCCCAGCGCGGCCTCTGCGCGCGCGCGCCGAGCGCCCAGGCCACGCGCGCAGGCTCGGGCGGGCGCAAGCTGAGCGACGTGGAGCATGGGCAGCCGGAGTGGCTGGCGTATGCGGAGCCGGAGTGGGGCTTCGGGCGGGTGACCGTCGACGGTGGCGAGCTGCTGTTTGAGTTTGTGCGCAGCGGCGACGGCGACGTGCGTGACAGCGTGCGCCTGCGCAACGCGCGCGCGGGCGCGCGCGGCTGCCAGGCCGGCGAGCCCTTGCAGGACGCAGGCCTTCATGCAAAATCAAGCCCTTCAGGCAGCGGGCGTGCGCCTGAGGAGCCCCCCTCGCTCGCGCCTGCTGAGGGCAAAGGCCAGAGTGTGGCGCTGGGTGCGTCCGCCGCGGCAGAAGCAGCGGAAATGCGTGAAGTGGCGGGCAGGCTAGAGCTGGGCGCGCCGCGCCTCGCAGCAGAAGGCGCACGCGGCGCGCCCGCAAGCGTGGGCGTAGCGGCGGAGGCAGGGGCCGCGCTGGGCGATGCGGACCAGGGCAAGAGCTCAAGTGCGTTGTAGTGCTGGGGGCTTTCATTTACCGGGTCTGTTTGTTGGGTCCTGTTCTTTGCCGCTTGGAGCGGCAACGCATGTTTCGCGAGAGGGCATGCGTGCTCTGCAGCGCTGGCGCCCATGCGTGGCGCCCGCCCAGACACGCAGCTGAGTGCCGGCTGGGCGCACAGCTGCGTCTCTTGTGCGCTGCGGGGGAGTGCGGCCTCGCAGCCTTGGCCATGCGGTATTCAGCAGAGGCTGTGCGTGTCCAACGTGCTAGCAGTCGTAGGCAGGGTAGGTGCCAAGCCAGCATGTTCTGCGTCGTGTTAATATCTGCCCAGGTCACGGGGCCGTTCCCGTTGGCCCATCACTACTATTCTTGCATGCTCGGCATGCCTCTGCTCTGCCATATCGTGCGGCGCGCAGCTGCTGTCTTGTCGGCGATTTTCCATGTCGCGCCTTGCTGCTCCATCAGCCTGGTTGCCGCGCCCAGCCGCCGTTGCAGGCGAGCCAGCAAAGGGGCCCTGCAGTGCTGACATGGCTGAGCGCTTATTGCACGCAAGAAGTAGATCAGCCTGCTGGCTAATTGTCACGTGAACATGTGGTGCATGCGGCTGTATGGTGTTTTAGTGACCTGTGCCTCCTGTTTCTGGCTGGCGGCCGGCGGGCTGCAGCTACTTTATTGAAACACATGCAGCTTAGACATGCAGCTGAAATCTTGAGTGTGGATTCTCGTACCACTAGCAGATGCAAGTTCATGCTGTGGCGTACTTCGCATAGCAGCGGCCTGAGAGTAGAGTGCGCCGTGCATGCCGCTCGACCTTGAAGCGTGTGCCATGGGAAGCTGTGGCCTGAACCAGGCACATGTGGCACAAACAGGCATCATAGTATTTTCCAACCTGTCTGTTGTGGTACAGGTGCCAGAAAATGCGCAGCCAGAGCTCGCTGGGCAGAAGGAAGTCCCCTGGCCCAAGGGTATTTTTCATGCTGAACCAGCAGGCTCTGATGCAAAGTGCGCTGCAGAGATATGCCACCACGCTGCAGTGCCACTGCTCTGAAATAACAAAGTAGATCCATGGCACCGTCCCATGATCAAGTAACTACGTCTACCCTAATCTTGTTACCACAGTTACAGCCAGTGCACAAGCCCACTTGCAACGTGAAGCTTCTGTCCTGCTCATCAGACCCGCGGCGCAGGCCTCGCCACAGACTGTCCTGCCAATGGCTAAAGCTTTTAAGGTTTAGTGCCACTAAGCATTACCTGAAGGTGGCTGCATACACGCTGCACAGTACTCATCACACCTCCACCACGCACACTGCAGAGCTGCAAGCCAGCAGGTCGCCGCCGTGCACAGACGCATCATGCGGGCTCCTCCAGCGGCAGCGGCACGACGTCCCAGCCGGCGCGCTCCAGCTGCGGGCCGGCGAGCGCGGCGTCCGCGGCCACGACCACCACCTGGCCGGCCGGGTGCAGGCGGCGCCGCGCCGCGGCCAGCACGTCCGCCGGCTCCACGGCCTCCACTGCCGCCTTGTACCTGAACAGGTAGTCCTGCCGGCGGCACGCCCGGCGCTCGCACAGCTGTGCAGAGCCATGCACGAGCTCTGCGGGGCTTGAATCGTCATCAATGCCATATTCATTGCACTGCTTGTAAGACAGCTGAACAGCGTATTGACACCAGATCACTGACAGCCATCATGCCAGCAAAGCGCCACACCACAGGCATGCAGCACAGGTGAAAAGCATGCATTGCGGCACATCTCGACTCAGCATCGCTTATTGTTCAGAGCATGCACTGCCACAGCCTCTGTCATCGCGAGATGACGTCAACTCCGCGACATGCCCTTCTGGGTCATTGCTACACATGTTTGGCTCACTTCCGAGGTCCTTATGCTTAGAAGCGAGCAGGAGCGCTCTCGAGGCGCAGCACAGCCCTCGCTGTGTGCAGGCGGGCGCAGGCGGCAGGGATGGGTCTGCGGCAGGTTAGGCTCAGGGTTAAAGGCGGGGGGCGCGCCTGCGGCAGGCCCAGCAGCGCATAGGCCAGGCTGCGCTGCAGCTGCGCGCCGGTGCTGGCGAAGTTAAATACGAACGAGTTCAGCGCCTCCTCCTGCGCGGTCGCCACCTCGGCCGCGCTCGGCGCGGCCTGCGCCGCCTCCTGCCGCCCCGGCGCGGGGCTCCGCTCACGCCGCGCGCATGCCCGCCTGCAAGTGCCGCAGCACTCGCTGCAGAGTTGGATTTTGGCGTGCGTGCGCGCAGCGCCTTGCACGCGCCGCGGCCTGGGTGACTACCGCACCCTGCTGCAGCGCCAGCGCGGCGGCATGGCGCAAGCGGACGGTTGACAGCATCCTAGGCTGCTGAGCCGGCTGGCAGGACAGAGGGCCGAGCACTGTGCGTGTAGAGGCCGCAGGCATGCAGGGCCGCTGAGAGGGGCTGACAGACGGCGGCGCGCGCCTGCAGGCTGGCGTGCAGCAGCGCAAGGAACTCGGCTGGCGCGGCCGTCTCGCCGCCCGCCACAAACAGGCCCGGGTGGTCGACCGGCGAGGTGTCGAAGCCGCCCGAGACCGAGTAGGCGAGGCCCTGTGCGCGCGCTTGCGTGGCGGCATGGCCTCGTGTGACACTGACGATCGTGGCCACAGGATAAGAACAGCAGTTGTGACAATAATGATCATCAGCAAATTTAGTTGACAAGCACCGCCTGCTGCTGCCACCTTCAGCCTACCCTTGGTTCAGCCAAGCAGTGCTCCAGGCGCCTTGCAGAGCCTGTACGAAGGAGGAACGCGGGAGCACAGGGAACAAACGGTCATGCCACGCGATGCTGCTCGGCGCGCCCCTGGCGGCAGGCGCGGCCCGCGCGCACCTCGCGCGAGCGGATGCGGTCGAACAGGCGGCCCCCGAACGAGTTCAGGATGTCGCCCAGCACGTCCAGCGCGGCCATGTCCGGGTCGCTCGCGGACACGCCCAGCTCGCCCATGGCCACCACGGCCTGCCGCGCCGCCGGGGCTCACGGCAATACGGTAGGGTCCAGGTCGCTCGCCGATACGCCCACCTCGCCCATGGCCAGCACGGCCTGCCGCCCCCCAAGGGGTCACAGCGATAGGGTAGGGTCCGGGTCACTTGCAGCCGCGCCCACCTCGCCCATGGCCACTGCGGCCTGCCGCGCCGGGGCTCATAGCGGTGGAGCAGGGCGCAGCACGCTTGGCCGCTGTCAGGTCAAGCATGGACGCTGGGCAATCCTTTCCGCTTCTCACGCAGCGCAAGAGCAGGGCAGAGCTCTCCACCCACCCCACCAAGACGCATGTACACCGAGCGATTATTAGCTTGCTCTCCCTCCAGGAAACCGCACGGGCACCAGGCGGGCGCAGGCGCGCCTGCGTGAGGCCCGGCCGGTCCACCAGGAACACGCGGCCGGGCGGCGGCGGCGGCGGCAGCGGCGAGCCGGGCACCGGCGGGGGCGCGGCCGGCTGCCCCGGCGCGGGCTTCCAGCCGCCCAGCGCGCGCTCCACAGTCGCGCGCATGTCCGCCGCGTCAAAGTCGCCTGCGCGCGCGCGCGCGCGCGCTCAGCCTCAACCGTGCGAGCATGCAGGCCACGGCTGGAGAGCGCCCAGCCTGTCTCGGCCACTGCACGCGCCCGCCCGCAGCGGGACCTTCACTCGCGGCCATAATGCATACTGGCATTGCGCCGGGGGTCGCTGCCATGCCGGCCGCACTTGACAGAGCGGGCACGCGGTCAGCCATCCTGCGCGCTGCGCAATGATGCAACCCCCCTGGCCTCGCCGGCAGGCAGGCCGTGCGCTGCAGCGGCAGCGGGGGGTGCGAGCAGGTGCGCGCGGGGGCCCCAAGTGCACGCACCGGCCACGCCCAGGATGGCCGCGTCCGGGCGCTCCCAGCGCTGCAGGTGCGCGACCACGTCCTCGCGCCGCAGCGCGCTCACCTGACGCGCGCGTTTCTTGGTTTACTGGTGTTTATTGGGCTCCAGGCCTCAAAAGCTCCATCAAAGCTATATCGCTTAGTCGGGTCAACGATATTTGCTGCGGCCGGCACCCTCATGCCGGGCACTGGCTGCTGGCCGCGGGCTCATGCCCCGCAGTGCTATGTGCAGCTCACATGTTGGAGCGGGGCGGCTTCCAAATCAGGAGCCTGCAAGCGCCGGTAAAGCACCGCAGCTTCGCCACGATCTTTGACAGTGTGCGGTGCGGTGATGCGGGCGCAGCCCTGCTGGCAACAGGACAGCAGGATATCACCGCCTCGGCATGGTCACCGCACGGCCCCCAGCAGCACGCCCGGGCGCGCCCGGGCGCGCGCCTGCGCGGGCGTCGGCCGGCGCGCGAACACGCTGTCCGCGCCGTACAGCAGCCGTGCCAGCTTGCGCCGCGGGATGGACGCCGCGCTGTCGTTCATGTGCTCCAGCATGTTCAGCACCTGCGGCGCCGGCCGGTGTAAATAAGCTCCATGTGGAGAGACGGTACAGTTCACTGAGCGAGTGAAAGACATGACTCCAACCATGGGGTCTGGCACCATTGGGTTGGTTGTTTTCGAAAGTGGCACGGCCATGCACCACTGCTTCATGATGACATCAGTATCATTTCAGCATGAGGCCCCATGCGTCCGCGCCACACAGACTGGTGCGCTGCCCATGGCCTGCCGCAGAGGCAGCCGGGCCCAACATGCAACGAGCCTCTAGTGCCGCGAGCTCCACAAGTTGTGGCACTGCGGTACTTCGTCTAATAATGAGCGGAGACGGCTGATGCCCGCCGCGCCGCTACGCTCATGGCCTGGTGCCAGCCTGACAACACACAAGCCCTAGGGTGCCTAGAGGCACATGGCGTAAGAGGGGCTCGCGCTTTCTATTATCTTGCCATCTCCGGCTCTTCCTCTCCACACCTCCGCTCGTCAAACTCAGCTTCTTGACCGGACCCAAGTGAGAGGGCGACGGAAATGTTTCAATTTGAGCCAAATGGGGCCCCACCTGCGCCTTGGCCAGATCCAGCTTCTCCTGCGGCAGCGCGGGCGCCAGCACCAGCTCCGCAAACAGGCCCATCACCTCCTCCACATCCTCCTTCAGGCACTCAAAGCCTGCGCGGACGCGCGCAGCCGCGCCCGGCCGCCTTGCGCGCCCCTTCCTCACACGCAGACTACAGGCGCTTCTTGGACATAACAACCACTGGGCTGCATACCGCGCAGCAGCATGCAGCCCCGGCGCTGGCGCTCCACTCCTGCTGCGCAGCGCCTTAGTGGCGAGCGGCCGCGCGGGCGAGGCCCGGGCCGCGCGGGCGAGGCCCGGGCCGCGCGCTGGGCGACATCCGTCCAGCGCGCAGGAACCACCATTAGGGTTAGGTCACGGCGCGCGCAGCGCACCTAGCGACGTCGCCTCGCCGCCCGCGCCGCCCTCAATGTACGCTGCGCGCAGCTCCAGCGCGTCGTCCATGGCGGGGCCCGGGTGCGCGGCCGAGCCGCCCGCGCGCCGCACCGCCGCGCTCACGGACGCCAGGCCGACCTGCGCGCGCGGGGGCGCGCCTCAGCGGCGCGGGGCAGCGGTAAGCGCCCCGTCGCGCCGGCCAGCTCCGCTGAGCCAGGGCGGCGCCAGCCCCTCTGCCCTGCAGCGGGCGGCTGTGTGCGACTCGCCAGACTTGCCGTGCCCTGCTGTGCCCTGCAGGCTGGACTTGCGTCACCCCTCGGAGCTGTACGTCAAAGATAGGAAGGATGGATGGCTCTGAGGCGCTCCGCGCGCCTCTCGGCGCACCCAGGCATGTGGAAATAGGACATAAAGAGCACAGGCAAGCTGCTGGCCAAGCAAACTACTTGTCACAGGCTGGTCCTGCACCACGCGCGGAGCTGCAGCACCGCACGCGAGCCGCGCAGCAAGCTGGGCCGCCAGCACAGGGCGCTGCGCGGCAGACGCGGGCCTCACCTTGTCTGGGGGGCTGGCGCGCATGCCGCCGCGGATGAGCAGCGACGCCCTGACGATCGGCACCTCGTGGTCCTCCATCAGGAACAGCCGCAGGCCTGCAGCAGGAGGGCAGAGTCGTGTGCAGGCCTGCCGTGCGGAGCCAGGCGCCGGGTCTTGGCAGCGCAGGCGGGCCAGGCAAGCGCACCGTTTGCGAGCACCACCTCCTCCAGCTTTGGCGCCTTCAGGTCGGGCAGCGGCGGGAAGACTGTCGGGATGGGCGGCAGCTCCGGCTGCCGCAGCGCCGCCGCGCACGCGGGGCCCGGGTCTCCCAGCGCAAGCGCCAGCGACAGGGCCGCCGCGCCGGCGGCGCCTGCCGCACGCGCAGAGCGACGTCGGCTGGTTGTCGCCTGCAGGGGCCGCTGCGCCACGCGAGCGGCAGGCGCAACAGCGGCAGTCGTGGCACGTAGCCACCTTCCCAGACGCGCCTGAAACGCGCTGCAGGAGGCAGGAGACGCAGGCGCGGACGCGTGGCCGGTCTGGTTGCTGCTCGGCACAGGCGCGTGGAGCGTGGTGACGCTGAGGGGAGCGCAGTGGCCCAATACGCTCCAAGCTGACGTGCCCATTATGCATACGTTGCATGGTGTGCGTCATCCGCGTCACCGTGAGTACTGCAAGTGCACTGCCAGTGCTGCTTCACGCTACGTTGTCTATCAGCACACCTTACAAAAGACTCAAGGCAGAGCTGGAACAGATCTGGGACATGAAAGCACTCAGATGAGCACTGCGGCAGTTACAGCAAACTAGGGCTGTTCATGGATGGCGCCCAAGTGCGTCTGCTGGTCTTGAGCACACCAATGAGGAGCAGTAAACTGCTGCCTGCAGCTGCGGGTACATGGTGGACTGGTGTGCCGTGTGCAGGTCCTTCACATGCTCTTGCTAGACATGTTCAGCACTCAACGGCCACATGCCGAGAGCGGTGTACCAGTCGGCATGACTTGAGGAACATGGGTTGTGACGGGGGTAGCGATGCACTGTGATGCACGCACCGCTCTCTTCAGGGCGGCCTGTGCAATGACCTCAAAAGCGGGAGCGTGTGCAGGTAGCTCGATGAGTCAGCAGGCGAGGCGCGCAAGGCGCATGGCGCAGGGCTTGCGGCGCTGCGGAGCTGCCCTAGCAGGGCGCCTCCGGCTACCAGCCACGTCGTCCCGCCCAGCAGGCACGGCGCTGTAGGCAAGCCTGCCTGCAGGGCCGCTGGCGCGGCCCCTGCTGTGCCGACAATGTGTGAGCCCGCTTGCACGCGTGCAGCTCCCCCGTCCAGCTGCTGCCTACCCGCTCACACCGCCCTTTGCCTGCTCCACTGCCAGGTGTCTGCACAACGCCTCTAGCTGCTTGCATGCGCGAAGCGGATGCTTCAGCGCACGCTCTGCGCCCAACGCGTAGTTGCTGCGCGTGAACATGTGCATGCGGCCGGGTGCATCATGCGACTGCGCCATCAGCGCTTGACCCTCCTCTGCCACCTGCTGTGCCATGCGCATGCATGCGCGTGGCTCACACACCGCCTGCTGTGCGCACTGCTCTGCTGTTGCCTGGGGCTGTGGCGCAGACCGCACCACACGCATGCATGCAACAGCTCACTCCTAGGCATCTGGTCGTAGGGCGCATGGCTGGCATGTGGCCTGTGTAGCAGCGACACCAACAACCCCCAACAGAGACCATCACCAAAATGTCATATGCGCGCGGCAGACCGCCGTGGCCAGACAGGGCTGAGGGCCTCGGCTGTGCCCATGCTTGGCCGGGGCTGCACGTGGCACGGGGCCTGAGGTTCGCCCTCTTTGCGCTGCCCGTGTGTGCACGCTGTGTGATGTGCACGCGCGCCCACACGCAGTGCACACAGCAACCCCGCCTCACAGCAGTCCAGCGCCGCACCCAGCATGGGTATGGTGGCAGCTGCCATGTGAGGCTGGCGCTGCCATCCCGCACGGGCTCATGCTGCCAGCCATGGCCCGTTGTGCAGCAGTATTTTCGCTCAGTGCATCTCCTCATTTCTCCGCAGCCCTCGTCTGCGGCAGGTGCATCATGGAGAAGGATCGCTCGGACCTAGGAGTACCAAACAGGTCACGCCTTCCCTAGCGAGCCCTTCATGCCTTATCTAGTGAGTTGTTTGAGCTCGTGAAGTGTACAGAGGGCTGCAGGTAAACCAGTTGAATAAGGTCGGCATGCAAAGAGCACAGGCACCATTCCAACAACAATGCATTATGTGTAATGCTGGTGCTCATGCACGTACAGGCATACAACATCTCCCTCAACATGCAGAGTCGCCAATGTGCAACACACCCTCATGAACAGCGCTATGCTGAGCTGTAAAGGCACAACATACTTTCCTGTCAGTGACCTACAGGTCGTTGATGCCACATGCAAAGTCAGTTCTGATGCCAGTATTGGTTGCAGCCCTCGATACCACAGATATTGACACGTTCCAAGGCTTCAAAACTGACCTCTGCTGTGACGCGAGTAAGTCACAGCATGCAAACAAGTGATGTACGTACAGAGCAGCGCCGGCTGACCAGCCCCCACATGGGCCCGCCAGCTCATCGCAGCGCTTGCCTGGGGGGGCACCCACTCTAGGCACCGTCACCCCGTGTGGCAGTCGGAGTGACTCCTGAAATCGAAGTAGGCTTCATCTGTCCCAGGACCTCGAGAGCGGCGCACGCGCTTGATGTACCCGGCGTCATGAAGCGTCGCTCACAGCGTCAAGCGTGAGCACGCCAACGTACGGCAGCGACCGGAACAGGCCGTTGTAGTCCATGCCGTAGCCGACCACAAACTCGTCGGGGCACTGCGCGGGAGCTGCATGTCAACTGTTATCGGGCTGCATGCTGGCGCGCCGTGCTTGAACAGCAGCGGCGGGGCTTCAATGAGCCGCTTGCTGGCACTCTGATACATTGGTTGGTGAGCGCCTCACAGGCTGCACTTTGGATTGCACTCAGGCAAAAGCCCCCTTGCTGGCCAGGCCGCATCATTCCGCCGCTTTCGCCCGTGAGCGCAGTACATTACGGCATCACCTACGGGACAACGTATAGTGCGACATCAGGCTGTGACTAGCCAGACCTACAAACAGCCACAGTTGGCTGAGCAATGGCTGTCATTCTTCAATTCATTCAAAACCTCTTCAGACATTCAGATTCACGCTTGAAGAAACTGGCATGAGCAGGCCCTTGCGCGGTACCTCGAAACCCACGTAGTCCGGCACAAAGTCGACGGCGCGCCGCGACGGCTTGTCCAGCAGCGTGGCGAGCCGCGTGCTCGCCGCGCCGGCCGCCGCGAGCGCCTCCGTTATGCGGCGCGCCGTCCGGCCCGTGTCGACGATGTCTTCCACCTGCGCTGGCGCGACCTGATCCCTACCCTGCATAAGCGCGGCATGGCCGGGTGCCAGGGCGGAGGGGGCGGTCATCAGCACAGTAGCCTGTACCCCACGCGTGGAAGCCCCAGGCAGGCCTCATGTGGCTCAGGCCGGGCCAGGCACGGGCTGCTTAGATTGCAGGCCCGCGGCATGATGTCCATTCCATGCATGCATGCAAGGCCTTGCCAGGCTGGCAAGGGCGCCGCGCATTTGGCACCCTGCCGAGGCGGCCCGCTGTCCGGGCCGCGGCTGCGCCGCCGTGCTGCTTGGCCTCCGCCACATGCATCATGCACGGCTCCTAGTACCGGTCTCGTGCTGCAGTTCAGGAGCCTGTCTATAGCTGTTGGACAGCAAGAGGCGCCCGTTCGCACCAGCAGGATGTGGCGCCCCGCCACCGATAGGGCGCGGGGCACCTCCAGCGCGACTGCGCCGCTCGACTCTGTGCCCCGGTAGGACGCCGCGCGCACGAAGTCAAACTCCAGGCCATCCGGCAGTGGGTCGAGCGCCCTCGCCAGGTCTGCGGCCGCGCGGCGCACCAATGAAGTGACGTGCGGCTTACGGTCTACCTGGGAACAGCCTGGGGGCAGCTGGGCGCTGGCGCGCCTGCCGCGAAGATGAACGCGCCTGTCAGCGTCTGCGCGCCAGAGGCGGAGGTGTCACTGCCAGAGTGGCCTTCACGAAGTTGTTCCCAAAAAAGTTCTTGGCAAGATGCACGGCGCCGGGGCGCTGCGCCGCACCCCCAGCACCAGCGGGCGACTGGTCGCATAGTCTGCGGCGACCTGCCTGCGTCCATGCCCCGCACACCTCACACCTTGGGCTCCCGCTCAGCCAGGGCGCATGCGCAGAAGTGCAGGTGCCCACCTGCCAAGCTCGCAGACACGCGCCCGCACAGTCTCGGCGCTGTACAGCACACGGGTGACATCTGTGCGCTGCTCAGCGGAACACGTTGCCTGCGCTCTCGCCCGGCGCTTGCATCGGTGCCAGCGCTGAGACGCGACCCGCGCCTGGGTGGCGCCGAGGGCGCAGTCGCGCATGCGACCAGGCCCAGGCACCCCGAGACATCGTCGTAGCTGGAGGTCGTCGAGCTTTGTGAGGGTCGAGGGTTGATGGTCGTCATGACTCATGCTCACCAGCGTTCCCCCCAGAGTCCCAGAGTCTCCAAGCGGTCCGCGTTCCAGGCCACAGCGCCTTATCTTGCAGCACCAGGCAGCGCTGTGCCTTGTGGGAGCGGCACCGATGGAGGTCCCACGCGTGCAGCAGTCGCAAACGCTCTTCGACCAGGCGCTGCTCCTGGATGAGAGCGACAGTATGTTTAGCTTCCTCGACCAGATGGCCGCGGGCGGCGAGCTGGCCGAGGCAGCGGTCGGCGGGTCTCTGCTGTATGGCGCGCCGGCCAACCTCGGCGACGCGGCGCTGGCCGGCGCAGTCGGCGACCCAGTCGCCTGGGGCGACCCGGGGCTGGCTGCGCCGTGGGCCAGCACCGTGCCGCTGCCACTGCGCGGGGGGCACGCCGCGCCGGAAGTGCCAGCGTCGCCGCTCAAGGAGGAGCGGCAGCAGCAGCAGCAGCCCTCCGGCAGCGGCAGCGGCGAGCGCAGCAGTGGCGACGGCGGCGCCGCTGAGCCGAAAGAGGCTGCCGGGACGTCCAAAAGGAGTGATGGCCTGAAAAGCAAGGCTGAGCGCCTGCACCTGGCGCGTGAGAAGGCACGCCCTCACCCACTCCTGCGCCTGCCAGTGCGTCGGAGGCACCTGCGCTTGGGTGTGGGAGATGAGCCGCCCTGGTGCGTGCCAGTGCGTGTGCGTGGTGCACCCAAGTACTGAGGCGGTGCTGCATGTTGTGCCCTGCCGCAGAACAAGGAAGCGCAGAAGGCCTTCAGGCGACGTCAAAAGGTGCTCCGCGCACCTGTAAACATGGCCTGCAGTCCGGCCCCTCAGGGGTGCATGTCGTCAAGATGAAGCTGTGCCGATGCAAGCTACGTTACAAGCAACCTGCTTTCTAGCACTGGGTCCGGACTTGTTTTCTTATTGTGCAAGCTGCTGCCACTAGAGTACGCATACTTTCACGTCAACACACACTGTACAAAGTCGAAAGGCGTGCAGGCACACTATGCACAGTTTAAGCCTCATCGAGGCATACATTTGCGGCAGTATCGTGAGCCTGTGATCAACGGTGCGATGGCTGTGCTTGTGCAGGCGAAGCAAGCAGAGACGGAGAAGCGCGTGTCGGACCTGGCGGCGCAGCTGGAGGCGCTGCAGCACGAGAACGAGGCGCTGCACCAGCAGAACCTGACCCTGCAGTCGGCGCTGGTGGTGCGCGCGTCCGCGCCGGCGCCGGCGCCAGCGCCCACGAGCGCGCCCGACAGCCCCGCCTCGACCAGCGGCCAGGTGCGGGGTGTGGCCCGGCTGACGGGGTGTCCTGGTGTGCACACGTGTCTTCTGGGCTGTTCTTGCCTGTGGTAAGATATGTCTTGCTGCTTCGCCGGTCACGAATGAGACTGGCTAGCCGTAGTAAGAATACCAGTGCGTGTGTGTGGTGCTGTGTATTGAAACTGCAGCATGCTCCTGCGGTAGTGTGCTTGCCGAGGGCGTGAAGGGCAGCTGCTCTGTGACAGGGCGGTGAGCGCCCGGACGCGTGCAGGCGCAGGGAGTCTGGATGCCGTGGCACGGGCGCGGCAGCTGCCGCAACCTGGCGGAGACCGTCGCGCAGGTCGTGTCTGCTGTGGGGCAGCGCCAGGTCCCTGCGCAGCGGGTGCGCTCCAGGAGGGGCACCGGAGTGCTGTGATATGCTAGCCTGTGTCTCACACCAGTCTCACGTGCCGCCACTGGTCATATGGGATGCAGCGCGCACACGTCTCGTTACCAGAGGCGTGCGTTATAGTGGGCGCCAGACATGTCTCAAGCTCGAGTTATACATCACGCCAATGGCGCCTGGCCTGGCGTATGTCGGCTTTCACCCCAAGTACGGTTGACGCCTGAGCCTGTCTTGTGCTGCGTAGCGTGCCTGCCAAGCGCCTGTTTATTCGCAGGACGGTGGCAAGCACTCTGGAGCTGCCGCCGCGCAGAATGGCGCGGAGGCGGGCTACTGGCAGCCGTGGGCGGAGCGGGGCACGCCGCAGACGGCCATGGCGACGCTGGTGCTCACGCTGGGCGAGGGCGTGGAGCGCGTGCGGCTGACGCCCGAGGGCGCGCGCGGCCTGACCGTGGAGGGCATGCGCGCGCTGTGGAAGGTGCGGCGGAGGGCTGCCGGCTGCCGGCGCTGCTGCAGTCCCCGCGCATGCCGTGTGGCGAAGGCCCTTGCTGGCGCCTTGTCACCTGGCAGCGAGTGCGGCGTGAGCGCGCTGCCCGTTTGTTCAGGTTGCGGGTCAGCGGATGCGTTGTGCAATGTCTGCTCATGTGGCGCAGACAGCGGAGGCAGACGCTGGCACTCTGGCTACACTGCCAGTACCCCACTGCGTACAGTGTAGGATGTCAACTATTGACGCAGTGTCTGTGTGCGCAGGAGCTGGTGAAGCGCACAGCTGCAGTTCTGGTCGACGCCGCAAATGATCCAAACGGCAAGGCTGCGCAGCAGATCGAGGTGCGCCTGGCGCTGCTGTTTGCTCAAGTTCAGCACGCGCAGTGTGTCACCTTGATACTCGCTGCTCAATCAGGCAAGCATGGATGGCTCTCGTCTGGCAATACCATTGCCCTCTGCGCAATCAGGCAGGAGGGGTGCCAACCTGTGGGTCACTGCACCTGGCGTTGGTGAAACGATGCTTGAGAGTCGGATGCTCAACCGGGTGTCAGAACACATCACAACCTGCGTCGCTGGCAGACGCGGCCTGAGGCGGCGCGGCGCGGCGCGCAGGGGCTGACGCGCGAGTTTGCCGGCCTGAGCGCCTACATGTCCGCGAACAACCCGCGCCTGATCAACAATTTCCACTTCCAGCCCGTGGACGGCCAGGCCTCGCCGCACCCCACCGCCAGCACCGCGCTGTGGAGCTCCATCCTGGTGCGCGCGCGGCCCAGCGCGGCGCAGCCTGCTGCAGCGCTGTGCACTGGCCGGAGTGCGCTGGCCGGCACAAGCGTGCATGCTGATGGCTGTCTGTGTCACTGATGGAGAGCAGGCGCTCAGCCGACGTGTGAGACCGCTTTGCTGCCATGCCCCAATGCATGTCGCCTGCTGCAAGGTCAGCAGTGTTAGCCGTGCATGGATGGCGCTCCTTGGCGCATGCTGGCGCGCGCATGGCGACTTTCTGGTCTGCTCGGTGGGGCATGCTGCGACCCTGGAGGGCGGGCACGTGCTCACGCCCTGCTTGTGATAAAAAGCCGGCATGCGCGCAGCTGTCGCTGCGCTTCACGGAGGAGCAGAAGGCGGAGCTGCTGCGCGCGCGGCGCATCTACTTCATGCGCGTCAGCCCGCTGCTGCAGGAGCGCAGCATCATCCAGGGCCGCCTGCATGTGCGCCTCCCGTGCCCTCCACCGGCCATTTGACTGTCTGGAGCTGTGTGTCGTGGTGTGTGGTGGTGTGTGGTGGCCTCTCCATGATCGTCATAGCCATGCGAAGCGGCTCAAGCACTGCTTGGTCTGGTCTGCCGTCGTACTGCTGCGTGGTGGCTGCTGTGACGGGGCAGGTGAATGCCGATGCACCTCTGTCAGTGCAGTGGGGATTGACTCGTGGCGTGCCTGTGGCAGACTGTGCGTGCGCGCGTGTGTGAACAATACCTTCCAACTGCAGTGTCGCGGCTGTTACAGGGCAAGACATGGGAGTGTTGGGCTGCACACTGACGCCCTGCGAGGCTACCTGGATGCTATGCCCACTTGTGCGAGCCCGGCGTCATACGCTCGTGCGCCGGCGCGCAGATGTTCGACGAGCGGCTGGCGGGGTCGCCTGTGGAGTACCTGCAGCTGAACGACCTGGCCGAGGCGCTGCAGCGCAACCTGCAGCGCATGCACTACGCCAAGTGCCTGTTCATGATGCGCGCCTGGCACCAGGCGTGCATCCCAGGGCTTCCTCGCTCGCTCCCCGGATCTGCCCAGAACCTCACGAATGCAGGCACCTGCATGTGACACAGGCACCAGGCTGGCTCCAGCTGCAGCTCCTGGTATGCCACTCATGGCCTTGACTATTTGCAGCTTCCATGTTCACGAGGACATAGTCATGGGGCCGCTGCGATGTGTGAGAAATGGGTGAGCATTGCTTGCTGCACGCAGGCATGTGTCTGCAGGGAGCACGACATCACATGACTTGGGGACTGGATGAAAGCGCTCAGCCTTTGATTTATGTGTGTTGTGCCGCTGCGCAGACCCTGACGCCGATGCAGGTGGCGACCTTCGTGGTGCATGCGTATCCGCTTTCCCCGGGTGCGCGCTTGTGCAGCTACCAGACACGGACGGCAATACTGTCTACTGCGGAGGCAGCCTTCTGACTGCCCATCGTTTGCAGAGGCTTGTGCATGGTGAGGAGTGACTGCCTGCTGGACGCCCTTGCATGAGTGTGGAGTCCCGTGGCAGATCGCCGGAGGGGTTGCCATGCGTGTGAGGTCGCGGCGGCGGGTGCGCGCGCAGACATGATGGCCGCGTGCGCGATCCTGGCGGAGCAGGCGGGCGAGCCGCCGGTGTCGGTGCTGCTGCGCGGCGAGGCCAGCCGCGAGCTGGCGCTGGTCAGCAGCCGCACCGCGCTGGAGCCGCCCTGCTCCGGCTCCATCCACGACCGCGAGGACAAGGCGGTGGTCGCGGCGACTGGCGGGCTGATTGTTGGGAGCAACGCGCCCGGCGCGCCGGAGGGCCCCTCGCAGGTGCGGGCGCGGCGGCCGCCCCAGTGAAAGCGCTTGCGTGTTTGCGTGTTTGCAGCATCGGTGTGGGTGCACGGCAGAAAGGGTGACACTGCCACATCGGTGCTGCTTTTACAGGCGCAGGCATGAGTGCTGGCATGGACTGGGGATGCATGCACAGCGCAGTGCATGACAGACCGGTGCTCTGCGCCTGATGGCGCCCCGTGCACTGCACAGCAGGTCTGTGAGGTCATAGGTGATCATGTAGCATTGTGCAAACCAACTTTCGCCTGCACACTGAAGCGTCAATGTGAGCAGGGCGGCATGCGGCAGGCGCTGGCCGACGCCTGGCTTGCCTCTGGCACAGCGGCCTCGCCAAGCACGACGACCGGCTATTCCAACTCGATGCACAGCCAGCAGGACCGCGCGGTGTTGTAGGGCTTGGCGCGGAGTCGGGGTCCCAAGCGTTCATGCACGGACCCCGACCCCCGGCGGCCTACGGTGCCCTGCTGAGTTTGCAGCAGCTGCCATGCGAATTGACAGTGCACAGGCTGTGCCATGTGGAGGCAGCAAGGCTTCTGCAGTGCCGATGTACTAAATGTTTACTTCCCCAGCCGGTGGCACTTACACAGATTGTCCTGCACTTGGCAGAGAGCGCAACATGCCTCGGCAAGCCCGAAGTCGAAACAATCTGCTTGTGTGCTTGTTTCCGGTGTGTGCTTGCTCTTGCATCCAACATTATATGGAGGGACATATTAAATGTGTGAAGCCGGACCGTTGGAAGTCTGTCCTGGGCAACTGTTCGTGGTTTTGAGTTCTGGGTGTCTCACAGCAAGCTTCATGCTGCTTGCACAGAACGTCTCTGTAATTAATAAGGGCTATTTGCCGCGTTGATTGCAGGAACTTCTGGTGTTGAGCAGTGTCCCACACGTCGACCGATAAGCGCAGAATCACATAAAAGTTTCCAGACTCGGAGCCCCTGTTGGCCGCATTTCCAGCCGGTACTTGATCAATAAGTCGGTCCTGACCACCCTGCTTTTGCGGCCCGCACCGCTCCAGTATCCAGTAGCTTGCCTAGCGTGCTCATACCCCTGCCACCATGTCGCATCAAGGACTTGCTGGCCGCCCGGACTTGGATGCGGCCAAGCCGCTGGGACTCATAGAAGGCCAGGGCAGGTGTTACACCGGGTGTGGTGCATAAGTTACACATAGCTGCCAGCCAAATTTTGAGAGCGCGGCCTGCGCGCGCCGCTGCCACATCTTGCATTACCTTCTTATACAGTCAATGGGTGATTGCGCGGCGCAGCAGCAGCGCTTGCTGATGGTCAGTGACTTCTTTTATCCAGGCGTTGGCGGCGTGGAGAGCCACATCCTGCAGCTCAGCCAGTGCCTCAGAGCCTTGGGGCACAAGGTGCACTCTGCGCTTCTGCAAGATTCAGAAGCTTCTGACTAAAAGACGTTGAGCTTGCAGCGGTCATCAGGTTGTCGTTCTGACACATGCTTACGGCAAGCGCACGGGCGTTCGCTGGATGAGCGGCGGCTTGAAGGTGCAGACTTGTACAGAGCCGCACTGCTCAAGGCCGGGAGCAATCAGCTTGCAAGCCTTGCAGTAAATTTTCAGGCTGCTCCGCTCCTCAGGACAGGTGTACTACGCGCCGCGCCGGCCAAATTACAACCAGGCAACTCTACCGACAGTTGTAGGGGCCTTTGCGCTCCTGCGGTGCGTCCCATGCGCGAATTGCGCTGGTAGAGATACAGCGTTGCTCTTTCAGATCGGCTCACACACTCACTATCTGGCAGGTGCATTGTCATCCGCGAGCGCATCACCCTCGTTCACGCACACTCCGCCTTCAGCCCCATGGCACGGCCTTGTTCGCTCCTGCTCGAGCGCTCATCCGACGGACAGCTTGTCTGCGCGGCAAGCAGTAAGTTTGCTGAAGCTGCCGGCGGCCGCACAACAGGCGCACGAGGCGCTGCTGCACGCGCGGACGATGGGCCTGCGCACGGTGTTCACGGACCACAGCCTGATGGGCTTTGCGGATGTGGCCAGCATCCTGGTGAACAAGGCGCTCAGGTTCTCGCTCGCTGACGTGCACCAGGTCCGGCTCCTCGGCCCGGCTTCGGTGGCGCGCTGCGGCTGCCTGGAAGCTCACATGCAGTCCTGGACATGCTTTGACAGCCCAGTTACAGAGCCCTGGCGTGGAGAAGGCACTCACCCGCAGCCCTGTGTTGCGCACCCGTGTTCCTCACTTCATTCCAGTATGCTGACGGCCTCGGTGCCTGAATGAAGGCCCTAGCAGACCCAGGTGTGGCACAAGGTGTTCCAGCTGCCGCACGCGCGCACGCTTGCGATGCAAGAGCGTGGGCGCTGTACGGATGGCGCACAGCTTCTTACGCATGGCAGGATGGTGGTGGAGGAGTGACCACCGTGATGGCAGGGAAGCGCGGGCTGCCGCGCAGGTGATCTGCGTGTCGCACACGGGCAGGGAAAACACCGAGCTGCGCGCCTGCCTGCCGCCCGGCCGCGCGGCGGTCATCCCGAACGCGGTGCACGCCGCGCACTTTGCGCCGGCCGAGCTGCGCGCGCTGCTGCGGCACGCGGGGCTGCGCGACGGACAGCCCGCCCCGCCGGCGGGGTGCGGCGCGAGTCGGCCTGGCGCAGCGCTGCCACGGGGCGGCGCCATGACGCCCGGGCAGCCAGTGCGCGGAGGGCCGGAGGCGCACAACGAGCAGGACTTGCCCAGGCTGCGGCCTGAGCAGGAGCGAGGAAGGCATGCGTGCCGCGACATGCATGCAGCCTGCAGCGGCCGCGCGCTCGCAGGCGCCCGCACCTCGCCCGCGAACACGCCAGGCGTTGGGTGCCAGCTGGGGTTGCCTGGCGCAGCCCCGGCGCCGCGCGCATGGCCGGGCCGAGAGCGCAGCCCCGAGGAGGCGACGGTGGTCTGCCTCAGCCGCCTGGTGCACCGCAAGGGCATCGACCTGCTCGCGCTGGTGGTGCCGGAGGCGTGCCGGCGGCGCCCAGGGCTGCGCTTCGTCATCGGCGCGCTTGCGGCCCTCTTCCCCGAAGCTCGCATGGACGCTCGCTGCTCCTGCCTGCACAAAGTGTAGCATGGGTCCCACACTCCCCTGGCAGCCTGCACATACCATGCGTGCTGCGCGCCTCCTCTGCCGTCTGCCGTCTAGTGCTTGCCAGCAAGGCTCACCATGGTGACAGTGTGTGCAGCGGCTGACTATGTGCTTGTTGCAGATCTCGCTGTGGCACGTTCTCAGCTTGATGCACGCACACTGCAGTGACCATATTTGTCTTTCAGCGCAGACATGACCTCAATGCCCGCAAAAATGACTGTTATCTATCCGTGCAGGCGGCGATGGCCCCAAGGCCACGGTGCTGCGGCGAATGATCAAATATCATGACCTGGCCGACCGCGTGACACTCCTGGGGGCGGTGGCTGCCGCTGAGGTGCCGGCTGCAGCCCGTTGCCTTCCCTGCCACCACCCCGCGTATGCTGATAGGGGCAAAGACAATCACTGTCAGCACTTCACAAGCATGCACATGCAAATCAACACTCTCCCATGAGCCATGTACTGCGAATGTATTGCAACAGCATCTCCTTGACTGCATTGTATACCCTGGCTCACTTTCTCACATCTGTGGTTCCGATACTTGCTAATTAAGCACGCACCTCGCATCGCGGCGTGCTAGACAGGCAATGACCCCAGGGTTAGTCCGCAGACGCCCAGCCATGTCGCGCAGGTGCCGGGCGTGCTTGCGCGCGGGCGCGTGTTCCTGAACACGTCGCTGACGGAGGCCTTCTGCATAGCGCTCGTGGAGGCGGCCGCTGCCGGGCTGCTCGTCGTGTCCACGCGCGTCGGCGGCGTGCCTGAGGCATGCTCGGGCCTGGTGCAGTGCTTCACAAGGGAAATTTGCTTTACAAGGAAAACCACACAGACTGCGCCTACATTCAGGTGTGTGCGCATGAAGAAAGGCATGTGCTTTGATGGAAGACATGCCCCTGCAAAGGGACACAGGACATCAGCAGTTTCTGCCAGCAAAACTTACTGATTGTACCATACCAGCAGGCTAGACTCAGCCTGCGTGCCCCGACTGTTCTGCACACTGCACCCGTGCCATGCATGGTGGCCAGGTGCTGCCGCCCAGCATGCTGCTGCTGGCGGAGCCGCAGCCAGAGACGCTGGTGGCCGCGCTGGAGGCTGCGCTGGCGCGCGTCCCGACCGTCGACCGCCTCAGCCAGCACTGCCAGGTGCGTGCTCCCTGGGTTCTGAGCAACACCCGCCCCTGCAACACACGGCAACCATGGGTAAGTTTATTTCTTTGCTGTTGCATCATGAATACTGATCTGCAAATAACACATGCCGTCGAATGCAGGTGGCCGCGATGTACAGCTGGTCGGCAGTGGCCGCGCGCACAGAGCGCGCGTACGCCGCGGCCGCCGCGACGGCCAGCGCTCGCGACGAATCTGCGCTCGGACGGCTTCGGCGCTATGCGCGCTGTGGGCGCATGTTTGGGCCGCTCGCCTGCGCGGTGGCCGCGGCGGACATGCTGCTCCTGCGCTGGCTGGAGTGGCGGCAGCCGGCGGCGGGCATCAGCATCGCGCCGGACTGGCCCGTCGGGTGGAAGGGATAGCTCTTCAGTGGTGTAAATGCGGCACAGTGGCATGATGGCTATGCGTGGCTCATGCCAAAGCGTCGGGCTGGTTTCTGTAAAGCAAGGTGTCACAGCAGGCAGCCACAGAAGCACTTCACCGGTTCTTCCGTCAATCGCCAAAACACAACATATCCACAACATATCCAGCAGTCTGCATGTTTGCCTTTTGAGCACACATGCCAAAGGATGGTTGCTTGACACAGTAGTTGCAGTTGGATGAGCACCATGGTGCAAAAAGCACTGGTAGGTGCCACATCTGTGCTGCCCTGAGCATGGTGGACATATGATGCAGATAGGCAAAGCCCATCACGCATGCACACACAGTCGCGCAAACTCCCAAACATCGAAGAAAACCGCATGAAGCGTACAGAGGTCCAAGGAAAGCCGGTTACTCCCACAATTTCTGCAGAACGCATGGCGCAGTGCAGCGCACAGGCTGGGCAGCAACCGCACATGCAGCTTTTCATTTGAGCCATTTGGCTGCTTGCCAGCCTTCTTACTGAGTGTCAGACCACACAACTCCAGAAGTCAGCATGCAAGCTGGAGGCTGTTTGCTGCCGCCGTTCTAGATGATAATTTTAATGCATCATGCGGCGCGAAGGCGCGGCGGCACCGCCGCGGGCACCTGCAGCCGCATGGGCGCGCCGGGCTGCCCGCCCGTGCCGGCCGGCGCGCAGTCCAGCGCGCCGCCCTCCTGCGGCGCGGCGCGCTCGGCGGCGCGCGCGAGCAGGGCTAGCGTGTGCTGGAAGCGCGCCGGCACGCTCGGCGGCGGCGAGCGCGCGCGCGGCCGCTCGACGCGCCCGCGCGCCGGGCCCGGCGCGCCGCCGTCCGCCGCCGCGGCCGCGGCGGCCTCGGGCGCATGCGGGTTGCCGCTGCGGCTGCCAGGTACGGTGGCCTCTGTTACAGCCTCCGCCGAGCCGGCCGCCATGTCTGACACAGTTGCCTGCGGCAAGTCCATGTGCGGTGCTTGGCCGGCCGGTTGGCCGTGCGCCGCGGGCGCCACAGAAGGCGCGTGGGGCGCCGGCAAGACCGGGCCGGCGCCGGGCAGCTGCGCCCACGTCGACAGGCTGTGTGCAGGCAGCCGCGCGCAATGGAGCTTGGACCCCGGCCCCGCCGCACCGCCCTCGGCGGGGGCGGCGCGAAACATATTCGACAGCGGAGCAAGGACGAAGCCAGCGCTGGCGGCCGCATCGGCCGGGCTGGCGCTGCTGGCAGACGCGGCCTGGGACGCCGCCGCGCCCGCCGCGGCGCGGCCGGCGCGCAGCAGGGCGTCCAGCTTGGCGACGAGCATGTCGACGTAGGCGGCGTGCTCGGCGGGGGTCAGGAGGGGCAGCGCGGCGGCCGCCGCCGGCGCAGAGGTCCTGGCAAAGCTGGACGCCCTGGACAGGCGAGGGGACGTCGCGCCTCCCGGTGCAGCCGTGCCTGCCTGGTCTGCCCACCAGAGCCGCGGCTCTAGCTTGGGGTCCGGCGGGGCAGCGCCCGCGGCCGCAGAGCTGCCTGACAGGGGCGGCACCGCAGCAAATGAAACATTGCGCTGCTCCTGTATTACTGGCACAGCCTCGGAAGGCGCAAGTGCTGGTGCGGCAACGTCCCTCTCGCTCGGCGTGTCCCTGTCGCTCGGGGCGCCGTGCTCCTGCTGCCCAGCTCCAGCGACACCGGCGGAGGCGCCCGGGGCTGTGAACAGCGGGGAAACCTGTGGCCGTGACGCATCTGCTGACACAGGTAAGGGCTGGCTTCCTGCGGCGCCCGCACCATGCGCAGCGCGCTCGACTACAGGAGACAGGGCCTCCGCCTCCTCTGGCGCGCCCGAAGGGGTCTGGGGCGGGCTGCTAGGGTCGCTGCCGCCAGGCCGCAGGCCGGGCGCGCCGTCCCTGGAGTGCGGATCAGCGCATGGCTGGGCGTCAGGGCGGGGAGCCGCGCAGGTGTCTGTCTCTGCCTTGGCACCAGCAGCAGCCACGACCAGGCCTGCATCGACTTCGCTGTCGAGGAGCCCTTCCGTGCTGGGCCTTTCAGCCTGGCTGCTGACGGCGAGCCGCGAGGCGCGCAGGCCTTTCCGGGCTGCAGTCAAAGGCGACCTGGGCTCTGAAGCGTCGGCGCCTGACTTGCCGCCCGCGCCCTGTGGGTCGAAGCGCGGCGCGGCGCTGAAGCCCAGGCCGGCGCCGTCGGTCCACGGCACCCTGGCTGCGCCCTCGCGGCCCAGCCGCGCGGCCTGCGGTGCGCGCCCGGGCGCCGGCGGCGCGGTTGCGGGCTCGTCGGGGGCCGGCACGGCGCCCGCCGCGCCGGGCCCGGCGTCGGCCGCGCACTGCAGCAGCACGCGCAGCGTCCAGTCGTGCCCGCCCTCGACCTCCGCCACCCGCTGCCTGCGCGCGTGCGCGCCGGGGCGGGCATGCACCCTGCCCCCTGGTGCACATGCACAGGCTGGTCGCCCATGATCCCCACAAATGCATGTGCACCGCCGCCGCCATGCACTGATTGCGCGGGCACCAGACTCTAAGCTGGGGAAGGGTCGTGGCCCATGCCATGTGTGATACTCCTGGACGTTTCATGGGTGCGCACAATGCATGAGTATGCTGGGCATGAGCGGCCCTGCGCGTCGAGGCGGCACACATGTGGCCCTCTCTTGCAGCTTCCATGCACGCCATTGCGCAGCACAGCTGGAGGGCAGTGCTGAGCGCTGACCCCTTCACACCTTTCACAGCGCCGCTAATCCAGCCGGACCGTATCTTCCAGCGGGCTGACTCCCTTCACGCAATGCGGCGCATGCATAGACTCTGGCTGGGGCCGCGCACTGGGTCGCCGCCAGCAGCCGCTGCGCGTCCTGCAGCGCGTGCTGGACGCCGCCGAGCCGGGTGGCCAGCTTCGCGGCGCGCTCCTCCGCGCCGGCCGCCTGCCGCAGCGCGCCCGCCGCGGTCGAGGCCGCCGCGTCCGGGCCTCCAGTGGCGGGGCCGCCCTCCGCCGCCGCGAGGCGCGCCATCTGCGGGCGGCGCGCGCATGGGCACACCATGCGCCCTGGCGCGGCCCTTGGATGGGCAGGGTCGTGGACCCTGGCCCGGCTGCAGGCCTGGCCTGCGCTCCTGTTGCTGCCGTTGGCGCTGCCGCCCGCTGCAAGCATGCGCGCATGCACCGCCGCATGCCTGCCCTAGGAGGCTGGGGCAGGCCATCCGCCTTGCCAGGCTCGGCCCAGCCGCATTAAGCACGATCGGAGCAGTGCCTCGGGTGCCATTCTGTGGGTAGCTAGCAACGCAAACCTGACCGTGATCCTGGCTGAAGCTTTCTCCCTTTGGACAGCTGTTGTACAGGCTGGCAGCACAGCCTGTTCAGGCGCACGAGGCCGTTGGCGGTGCGCAGCAGTGCGCCGCTGCGCTGCGCCAGCTCTGCGCCGGCTTCCCGCGCGAGGCCGAGCTGCCGCCGCAGGTCCGCGGCGTCCGCGTCCGCCGCCGCGCTGCGCGCCACCAGCCGCTCCGCCTGCAGGGACAGGGTGTCAGGGCATTTAATACAACTGTGCGGTTGGGCCGCGTGCGCGCTGACGCTGACCTCGCACATGCAGGTCGGGCAGGTGCTGCACAGACGAACTGCGGCATGGACAGCTACGCAGTGTCGCCCACTTCTTCAACAGAGGGCTAGCCAGCCAGCCAGGGCGCGCAAAGAGCGTGGAACGTGGCGATGCTCTGCTGCAGGCCTGACAAAGCCCCGCCCACCATGAGTTCTTGCTCGGGCAGAGCCCACTGGGCGGCCGTGCGACCGCGGCTAGAAGCCTCCTGCGCGCAGGGTTAGGGTAGGGTAGGGCAAGGCTGCGCAGGCCCGGCCGCGGCGCGCCTGGCGGCTCTGGTACGCGACCTCGGCGGCCAGCATCTCGTTTTCGAGCAGCGCGCGCCGTGCGACGGCGTCAGCGGTGTTGGCGCCGGCCGCCGCGGCGGCCGCCGCGACCGCGGCCGCCTGCCGCGCGGCGCCTTCGCGGTGCCAGCGCTCGCGGTCGCCCGCGTGCTCGCGCTCCACCTCGCTGTGCGCGCCTCCAGGCAACCTTTCAACCCAGAAGGTTGTGCGCTTCACTGGGGCGGGGCGAGCAGTCGCGCGCGCACGATGCCAGTCGCTGTCGTGCACACGGCTGCATCCGACGGCCGCGCCGCGCCCGGCCGCACGCCTTGCAGCGACCGCATCCTGCGTCACGGGCAACCCCACGGGCGCACACACGGCTGGCGCTGAGGCGGGCGGCGCTGTGGCGGGCCGCGCACATGGCGCGGCGCTCGCCGGCCGCGCGCTCGGCGGCGACGCCGTCCTGTGCCGCGCGCAGGCCGGCCTCCACCTCCGCGCGCCGCTCGGCAAAATCGCGCAGCAGCCAGAGCTGGTGCTCCAGGCCCGCGCGCGCGGCCGCATGGTCGCCGGCGGCCGCCTCGCGCTCGCGCGCGCCCGCCGCCGTGCTCTCCTGCAGGGGCGGCGTCCGTCGCACACAGAGTGCCCAGCACGTCGCCAAACCTTGCACATCAATTTTGGGGCGAGCTTTGCATGGACTCACTCCAAACCTGGCCAAGCGGTTTTCAAGCGCCCATGCACCGGCACAGCATGTTGGCTGGGACGTGGGCCTGCCCATGCTATGACGGGCATGGCGAGCAGCTCATGCATGGCAACCTGCAGGAGCTGCATTACCTCTCCATCACGTCTCTGGTCTGTCACATGTGGAAATGCATGTCCCATGTTGGATCATGAGGCCGGCGGTGCTCGACAGCATGCAGGGTCTCTGACCCTGTCCAGGCGCAGGCGCACCTCGGCGCTGGCGCGCGTGGCGAGCAGCTCGCGCGTGGCGGCCTCCAGGCGCGCCTCGCGCGCGGCCGCGGTCAGCGCGCGCGCCTTGAGCTCATTGGTCAGGAACTCGTTGACGTCGGCCAGGTTGCGCCGCTCCGCCGCTAGCTCCGCCGCTAGGCCCGCGCCGCGCCGCTCCTCCGCCTCCGCGCGGCGCTGCAGCCTGCGGGCAGAGGGTCGCCAGGCCGGGGTCTGCATGGTAAGGCCAGTCTTGGGTAGGGCGAGCGCACTGTCGAGTAACAGCGCCACCTGCCCCTCCAGAGGGGACGCAGTATGAAAGCAAGCCAATGACCTGAGCCCTCCGCTTGTATTCGCCAACGCCAGCCCCATAAGCCCGTTTGTCAGGCTTTAGCTCATGGAGAAGTTGGGACGCACTGGCCGAGCTGCGTGCGCAGGCAGCTGATGAGGAAGTTGCGCTCAGCGAGCTCACCCTCGCCCGCATCCTCGTCCTCGCCGCCAGCCTCCTCCGCCGCTGGCCCTTTGGGCTCCTTCTTCTGCGCCATCCCCGCACTCCTAGCGCGCCTGTGCTAGCTTCAGCACCATTAGCTGCGTGAGCTAAAAATAAAGTGTACAACAAGCCCCTTTCCACAGGGCTTGGCGGCCGCTGCTGGACTGAGAGTCTCACTCTCGAGTGTGAAGCCAGGCGTTGTAAACAGCAAGGCAGCTGCAGGGCTAAATCCGTTCCGCTGTAGGCCGTGCACTGATTGCAATGAGGCTGCTCTTACACAATTTTCTGGATTGCAACATTAAGACTGTGAAGAACGGCTACCCGCTCAAGATAGAGGCAGAAAAAGTGAAGGAGATCGAGGTGGACTACGACCCAGACTTCCTGCGGCATATGTTCAACCGCATAGACTACAAAGCTTTGCGAGAGGCAGCGGAGACGCTGGGTGCGTGGCGCTGCCTGCAGGGGGCTCCACGCTTGGTACTTGTCGTTAAAGGATGTGTCAGCCTGTGAGAGCCTGGACGTTGTTACCAGGCTCTCAGTGTGCTTCAGCGTCTGTGTTGCAGGTGTTGCCTTCTGCTGCAGGTGCTGGGCCAAGCAGGTTGGCTTGAATCATTGTTACCAAGCAGAACAGATGCAGTGATCTTTGTTTTCTTAGCATCCTGTGCTGAGCATGGCTGACACCGTGTTCAACATTGCAGTCCGCGGGTATGCATCGGGCACCATCGTGCTTGTCACCTTGCAGCTAGCCCAGCGCGCTCAGCGAAAGGCAGTGTCATATGGCAGAAACTGTGAGAAGATGTTTCTTTGTCAAACAAGCTTCCTGCTGGGAGCAGGCCTGGCCGGCCTGCCGGTGGAGGCCAGCGCTGCGTCGCTGGAGGACGAGGACTTCCTGCGCACGCTGCACCACGTGCTGCTGGAGGTGGTGGTGGAGGAGGGCGCGCTGGTCTGCCCAGAGACCGGGCGGCGCTTCCCAGTCGTCAAGTGCATCCCGAACATGCTCCTGAACGAGGACGAGTGCTAACGCCGGCTGGCATGGGGCTTGCAGCACGCCGCTGTGCCTGGTTGCCGTGGGTGCCCCTGTGCCAAGTACTCAGTGTTTGGCGGATGCTTTTCTGAACCGCGCATGCATTAATGGGCAATGTTGAGCATGGTTTCATGCGCATGCCTGCAGCTTTGCTGGTCTGGCATTGATCACATATGGTGTGCACTGTGATGCAAAGATGCAAGATGTCCAACGTGAACAGCTATGTCTCATTCCATGAACTCTGTTACATTTCCAAATAAAGTAACAGCGCTTGTCGACAGAAGTTGCTTTGCAGGGCACTCAGCGAGTATGCTGCATGACTGCACCTCGCCTGGTATAATCTGGACCCATCAAATTCGGAGACCCTGTCGGGCAGCCATGTAGGGCAGCCATCAGCTCATGGCCCAGCTCGTGCCGCTACCTCACAACATCACACAAGCAACCCCCACGGCGTTATACCCACGATTTGTCAGACCGGCCATTGTACACACACATCTGAGCTACCATTGAATCCCCCTTAACACACAGAGCTTCCGTGCTTTTCATACGCACAGACCGCAGTTTCTGACAAACCTCACGAATGCAACATGCATGCGACAGCCTAGCCAAAACCACAGATATGCTCGCGCAGAGTGGCTGCGCAGACACGAGGACTGCCTCAGCCCCACCGCTTGCTGTTCTTGGTAACCGCGCCGGCAGCCTTCTTGGAGCTGAAGGACTGCGCCTTGTTCTTCTTTTCCAGCGCCTTCTGTGCCTTGCTCATCTGCGCAGCAGAAGCCAATGCTTCAGATCCGCTGTCATCTGCAAGCTCACCCAAACATGATGCCGGCACAAATAAAGGCCTGGCTGTGCTCCACACTCAAATGCAACGGTATGAGTGTTCAGGAAAGCAAGCACTGTGCCAGCGTAGCGCTGGGGGCACAGGACGTGTCAGTTTGGTGAATCCACAACCTCCTACAGTGCACTCAGTCTGCGGCTGCGCAAGCAATAGTGAAACATCCGACCACCATGCACAGGCCGGCGCGCCTTGGACTTGGCCTTGATCTGCGACTTCTCAACCTCCTTCTTCTTGGCCTCCTTTTCGGCCATGACATCAGCCTCGCCCTCGTTCTTCTCCAGGAACAGGTCGTAGTCGCCCTCATAGTCCCGCAGCTTGCAATTTTCCACCTACAGTTATGCACGGCGCACTCAGCCATCACCCGGGGTGCCATTCCACTCCCAAGATGACTACTGTCAACATGGCCAGTCACATTCTGCCATTTCTATACCTGCTATCCATACATACCATTACTGTCATAGCAATGATATGTGACATGCAGCCGCGCCGCGTCATCTCCCGCACCCTGTCCATCAGCGCGCGCAGCCTGGCGAGCAGCGCCAGCGCCTGAGGGGGCGCGCCGTGACGATGCGCGTGGCGATCTTGCGCAGGAAGTAGCGGTCGTGCGAGACGGCGATGACCGAGCCCTGGAACGCGCGCAGCGCGTCCTCCAGCATCTCCTTGGACGGGATGTCCAGGTGGTTGGTAGGCTCGTCCAGCACGAGCAGCGTGCCCGCACTCAGCATGAACTTGGCCAGCGCCAGCCGCGCCTTCTCGCCCCCGCTCAGCACGCGCACCTGCGCGGGGCCCCATGGCAGGTCTCTGTCATGTTCACTCAGTCTGCAGCTTGGCGCCTGTGGGCATGCTGTTCTTGAGGCAGCAGAACAGGCACGTGCAGCCTGGGCTTGAGTACGATCCATAAGCCGCACGCACTGCTGGAGAGCTGCTGCTCGGATATGCTGCAGGTATGATCCTAAGCCCTGCCCATGCCATACCTCACTTCCCTGTGAACCTGCAAAGCAGCTGACCGGGCGGCTGCACGTAGCGCAGCGCGCAGCTGCACTGCGAGCAGGCCGGCAGGCGGAGGCAACAGGCGGGGCGGGCGCGCCTTCTTCTGCACGGACTTGCCGGTGAACAGCATGCGCCCGAGCAGTGCCTTGATGTCGTTGAGCTGCGCGTCGGGCGCGGCCTTGACCAGCGTGTCGGCCACCGTCTGCTCCAGGTCCAGCGCCTCCGCCTGCGGGCCGATTCAATTCATCAATAAAAATTTATGATCAGCCTGTGGTCCTGGCTGTGATGCCAAGCGTATGTGGCACATGCACGCAGACGCGCATTGCCACCGCCTGCCCCAGGTCCGGCGCCTCGGCCTGCGGGCCGCCCCCGATACCATCAACGTCTAGATCTAATCAGCCACAGCTCTGGCTGCAATGCCGGGCGCATGTGGCGCATATAGGCAGACGCGTGTCCGCAAGCGCATGCTCAGGTCCGGCGCCGCTGCCTGCGAGTCGCTTCCAGCGCCCTTTCGCCTAAGCCTCGTGCACTCGCCTGACGCCGTGTGCACTCGCCTGACGCCGGAATGTGCAAAAGAGAATCCAGCCTACACCGGCGCTGATGCCTGCAGCACCGCTTCTCTGCACAAACTCACACTAGCAGCCAGGTGAGGGGCAGACTGGCGAGCTCTCCATGTACGTATGTACTCAATGTTCTACAGTTTGGCACGTGATATGGTGTGAAGTAGAAGGCGGGAGCCTGATCCCTTGCCAGCATGCTAGCCGGGCTGCCCGCATGCTGCCCTGTGCAGCAGCTGCCCGAGCTGGCCTCACGGCCTTGCCAAACAGGCGCGCCCATCTGGGAGGAAAGTATTGGGGAGGGAGAGTCTAGAGAAAAACTCCCCACCTGGTTCTGCTCAAAGTAGTTGGGCAGGATGGCGTGCTCGCCTAGCTCCACGCTGCCATGGATGGGCGTCTCGCGGCCCATCACCAGCCGCAGCAGCGTGCTTTTCCCGCAGCCGTTGGGGCCTACGCGGCGGCGGGCACGGTTGCGAATGGGTGCACGGGGTGCAGTGCTCACGTGGTGCAGCAACTGAGTGGGCTGCCATGAAAGCAAGCCAATGCAGCCGCACGAACGCCCTTCTGGCATGCATGCATGGTCACTGGCCGAGGCGCGCGCACCCTGAGCCTGCGCGGTAAAGGCAGGCCCTGGCGCACAAGATGATACCTGATTGCAGTGTGGCACCGCTTGTGCGCCGACGCAAGCGGGGCTGGGGTTGCCGCAGGATGGGCGAGCGTGAAAAACCTGGCAGCGGGCAAGCACGGCGCCCCCCGGGCCTGCACGCGACGCAGCGGCGCGCGCGCGCTGCCAGCCTCGGCCCGGGCGCGCACCGATAATGGCCACGCGCTCGCCCTTGCCGATCTCCAGGTCCACGTTGTTGAAGAGGCGGCGGGCCTGGTAGCCGTGCGTCATGCCGCGCACGCTGAGCACGCGCTGGCCCATGCGCTCCACGGGCGGGAAGGCAAACGTGCGGCGCTTGGGCACGTAGGGCTTGGGCACCAGGCCGCCCTCGCCCTTGATCTTGTCCAGCGCCTTCTCGGCGGCCGCCGCGCGGCCGCTCTGGGCGCCGCCGGCCAGGCGCGCGATCATGTCCGTCTGCGCGCGCGCGGCCGCAATCGGGCTCAGACGCTCTGTGCCCTGAAGACCAAGGCAGGCCGGGTGCAGGGGCGCAGGCCTGCTCAGGCACCAACATGCTGCCCCGCCCCTGGCCTCCGGCCGCACGCCCACTTCGCAAACAGTTGCAGCGGCGCCAGGCCATGCGCAGCAAGCTTGTACAGCGCCGTGTGGAGATGTTGATGGGCCTCGTGCGGCTGCGCGAGGCGCCTGCGCCTCCCCAGAAGCGCATCCTGCAGTGGGGAATATGCGCGTCCTACCTCCTTGAACAGGCTCGCAGCCCAGGAGACGCTCCGCGCCACAGGCGCCTGCGCCGGCGCGGCCCAGAATAGCATGCATCCCAGGACAGGGTAGGGCGCGTGCCTGGCGCGCAATCTCCTTCTGCTGCTTCTCCCAGGCGGCCCACTGCGCGGCGGCCTTCTCGGCCTTGGCGGCCACGAACTGCGTGTAGTTGCCGCGGTACGTGGTCGCCAGCCCGTGCTCCGTCTCCACGATCTTGGTGCACAGCTGGTCCAGGAACTCGCGGTCGTGGCTGACCACCACCATCGGCACCTCCTGCTTCTTCAGGTAGCCTGCCGCGCGCGTGGGAGCGACGGCGCGCTCGGGTCCCTCGGGCGCTTGGCGCCGCGGCGGTCTCACTCCCGCATGCAGCAGATCAGGCGCGCGCAGCTTCCCCGGCAGCCTCACTCACGTGTGCACACAGCGGACCAGGCGCGCGTAACCGGCCCGGCGGTCTCACTCACGCCTGCGCGGGGCAGGGTCGCGCGCCCTGCGCAGCGCGGCGGAGCGGCAGCAGGGACAGTCCACGCATAGGCCCGGACTGGAGCCACGCAGGTTTGCCTCCCTCCACACCTGCCCGCTGCCCAACCTGTCCGTTGCACTTGACCTATCTTAACCCTACCCTAGCGAAGCACGGGGCGGCGCGCGCACCTTCCAGCCACTCGAGCGCGTCCAGGTCCAGGTGGTTGGTCGGCTCGTCCAGCAGCAGCAGGTCGGGGTCCGCCAGCAGGATCTTGCCCAGGCACATGCGCATCTGCCACCCGCCGCTGCGCGCGCAGCCCCACCCCGCATCAGCGCGCGCCCCTCCTCCAGCCCCCGCGCCTGGCGAGAGCCCACCGGCGCCTCCGCGACAAGCCCGTCCGCGCCCGCCGCTGCTCGTAAGACCCTTACGCTGCCTTCACTGCAGACGCAGGCACCATTTGCCACCTACTTGTGCCACCGCGTGCGTGCACTGTGCGCACACATCGCCGCCAGCCTGCGCCCTGCACCTCGCAGCCGTCACACGCTCACCAATGACCCTCCTCTTTCCTCTTTCCAAGACCCTTACCGCATGCGCCTGCACCTGCGCTCCACGAGCGCGCCCGCGCGCAAGCGCCCAGAGCCGCTCCCGGGAGCCGCGCGCGCCTGTACCTCGCTTCCTTCACGCGCTCATCAAGAGCCATTCCTCACCAAGATGAAGCTTACCACGAGAGCCTGCACCTGTGACTTAAGAGCAGCCCCGCGCGGGCGCCCAGCGCCGCTCCTGGGAGCTGCTCGCGCGCCTGTACGAGGCGACCAGGCGGTCGTTGTCCTCCGGGCTGAAGCCCAGTTCCGGCATCATCTGGTCGATCTTCTTGTCCAGCAGCGCCATGTCCAGGTCCGCGCCGCGCGCGTTCACCTCCTGCACCGCGCGCAAAGACAAAAGAGCGACTCAGCGCCAGCGCGCTCGCGCCGCCGCACGGCTCAGGGCTTTCACTGCTCAGTCGGTAGTTACACGCCGGCAACGCCGATCGCAATACGTGCACGTCAACGGATTAGCCGCCGCCGGACACGCGGGCAGCGGCGCCGCCGCAGCGGCGCGGTCCGCAGCAACGCCGGGCGCGCGCGCCTGCAGCTCGTCCAGCAGCGCGGCCATGCGCTCCATGTCCTCGCCGCAGGCCTCCAGCTCGACCTGGATGGCCTCCTGGCGCGCGGCCACCGCAACCTGCTCGCCGTACGCCGACAGGAACTCCTCCTGCGCGCGCGCGCGGGCGGGCTGAGGGGCCGCCCCCGGGCTCAGGGGCCCGCGGCGGCGCTGGGAGATGACCCGCGGCCGCCGCCGACCGCTCGCCGCGCATCGGCGGCAGCTCCCCTCTGCGCGCGTTCTGGCGCGCCGCGGCGCGGGGCTGGTGCTGGGCCAAGAGGCCGGAGCGGTGCTGTTCCTGTGTTTGGCAAGCTGTTCACTCACTCTGCCGCGGCCATGCCAGCGCCTCGTGACTGATGACGTATGGTGCGGGCAGTCAGGCAAGCCAGATGCAGCCGCCCCGCTGCGCCGCCCAGTCAGGCAGAACTAATGCGGCCTCTGTCGAGGGGCACGCACCCTGAGCTTGTGTTGCTGGGTGTGCCAAAGCAAACAAGCTACAGCATGCCTGCCCTCAGGCTGCAGCACCGCTCAGCGCCAGCAGCACCAGGCGGGGGCGCAGCAGGCCGCTTGCCCACGCAGCACGCCCCTCCCTCCCGGTGGGCCCCGCCCGCCTGCGCGCGGCGGCGCACCCGCACGGTGCGCGTCGGCACGACGTCAAACTCCTGCGTGAGGTACGCGATGCGCATGTTGGGCTTCTCCTTGGCCAGCTGGCCGGAGGTCGGCTGCAGGTTGCCCGCGATGATCTGCAGCTGCGTCGTCTTGCCCGCGCCGTTGATGCCTGCCGGGAAGGCGGGGCAGGCCCGGGTCAAAGAGCCTCGGGTGCGCAGCGAGACTGAAGACCCCGATCCGCACTGGTGCCATGCGTATACCGTCGCACACCCCAGTTGAGCCTTTCCCAACAAGAGAAGACCTGCTCACCCGGCGGCCTGAACACCGCTCGCTGCGCCCAGCCCGCTTCTAAGCGGTGGCGCCGCGCGCACACCGACGGGCCAGGCGCTCGCCAGGGTCACACGCTCGCTCGTCTGACACGAGACCACCCGCGCGCGCTCTCATGCGCTCACAGACGCGCACGCAGGCAGCCTGTCGTATGTGCTTTGGCGCCGCGGGCGCCGGCGCCGCGGGCGGGCCGCGCCGCGCGCACCCACGAGGCCCACGCGCTCGCCGCGCTTGACGTCCCAGGACACGCCGCGCAGCAGCTGCTGGTTCTTGAACGTGACCGAGATGTCCTCCAGCTTGACGCCGGAGCTCACGGTGGTCGCGCTGCGCGCCGCATCGCCACCGCCGCCCTTCCCCTTGCCCTTCTTGCCGCCGCCCTTGGCCTTGCCCTTGGCCCTGCCGGCCGGCGCGTCGCCCGGCGCGCCGCCGCCCAGGTCCGCCGCGTCCGCCCGCGCCGTGGCCACCTGCGCGGCGCGCCGGCGTCGCGCGGCGCTGGCCGGCCGGATCGCTGCTGCGCGAGCGCCAGCGCCCCGTGGTGAAGCAATCGGCCTGCAGGAAGACGCGTCCGCACCTCCTCCGCTACTGCTGCCGACGCTGTACATACCCTCCGGCGCCGCGCGGCTGGTGGCCGCGGCGCACTGCGCCTGCCGCCGCCCGCGCCGGGAGTCAGGCAGTGCGCTTGCAGGGCGCGGGGCACCTCTGTCGTGGAGCGCTGCGCCAGAAGCAGGCCTGGCAGAGAATAGGCGACGCTGCAAACCTGTCTGGAGGTGCCCCTCGCCTGCAGGGGCTGGATGTCTCCGCCGTCCAGGGCTGCCACGGCTGGTGCCGCGGCGCAGGTCTGTCGGCGCAGCACCTCTGCGCGCCGGGCTGCGGCAGCGCCCTCCACGGCGGGGGCGCCAGGCCACCATGCAGCAGTGCCTGGTGCAGCATGACAGGAGGCTCTGTGCGCGTGGCAGCCCAGCACAGCGAGGGCCTGGCAAGTTGGCGATCTGTTGCCAACCTCTATGAGCCGATCAGCTTGGTGCTGAGGGCCATCAATAGGGTATGCTCTGCCACTCTGCAGAGGCAGCCACTGCTGAGCACCAGCTCTCACGAGTGAGGGGAGGCATAGCACGGCTGATTGAAGGGAGGGTGAGCAAGAGTAGACGATGCGGGGAGCCGGGCTGTGATGCCGCTGGGTGTAGAGCAAGTGGTGCGCGGGGTGGTCAGCCGCGCGCGCCGGGGCTTGTATGGCGGACGAACGATCCTGTCAGGCAACAAGGTCAGCGAGGACGGCAAGAACAAGTGCGGGCCCTCCTCTGCCTGCGCAACCAGCCACAGCAGCGGCGGGCTGCTGCAGAGCTGCCAGTGCAGGCTGCGCTGGTGCACAGGCATCAAGGAGCTGCCTGCGGCCAGCACTTATCAGCCTGCGTTGTTCAACGTGGACACATAGAGAGCGACAAGCGGGCCAAGCTGAAGGGATGCTGCTGCAGGTCGCGGCGCATCTGGAAGCCCAACGTCCACAGGAAGTACCTGTTGAGCGAGGCTCTGGACCGCCACGTGCGCCTGCGGGTCACTGCCGCGTGCCTCAGGTGAGCGCTGCGTCACGCAGTAGGCCCCTGCATATGCTTCTGAGGCGCTGAGCGAACCTCGACGCTCAGCCGGGGTCCTGTCCGCGCAGAACCATCGACAAGTATGGCGGGCTGGACCAGTACCTGCTGTCGACGCCCGACGCAAAGGCGCGCCCCCTCTGCAACAACTAGCTGTTGCTGTCAAGGCTGCAAGCGGGCCGCCCAACGCTGCGACGCACACCGAGCGCGTGCGTGAGAGCGCCGCTGCGCTGCCCGCGCAGCTCGCCTCCGATGTGGGCTCCGCGCTGAAGAAGGAGGTCAGCGAGGCGCTGCGCCGCCAGCGCCAGCAGGCGTCCGCCGCGCTGTTCAGCTCCCAGGCCGACAACGAGGCTGCACCCGCGCCGGCGGCCGCCCCGCGCGCCGCGGCGGGGCCCGTCGCGGCGGCGCCGCAGGGCCTCGCCGAGGCCGGCGCGGCGGCGGCGGCCGCGGCGGCCGGCGCGCCCGGCGACGGCGTGGCCGCGGGCGCCGCGGTGGGCGCCGCGCTCGCGGGCGCCAGCCCGCTGTCGTGGGCGCCGCGCGCTGACCGGGCCGACACGGACAGTGCTGCCCGCAGCACCGCTGAGGCGCCCGCCGCGCAGCCTGGCCCGCCGCCCGACTCTGCGCCCGCCGCGGGCGGCGCTGACCGGAGCTCCTGGCTGGGCGCGCTGTTTTCCTCGCCGGCGGCTGCACCGGCAGCAGTTCATAGCGAACAGAGCGCATTGGACGCCTCGGGCGACGGCGCGGGTGTGGCAGGCGCGACGGCGGCGCCCGGCGCGGCGTGGCTGCCGGAGGCCGCCGCGGCGGGGGAGGCAGCTGCGGCGGCGGCAGCCACGAGCGCGCCAGCGGCAGGAGGGCCGGCGGCGGCTGCGGAAGTGGCGGCGCAGCGCGCTGCTCGGCACCAGAGCTGCCGGCCGAGGCGCTGGGCGAAGGGCGTGCGGCGGCAGGTGCGCATGCCTGAGTGGCAGATGCCAGAGCGGAGAGCGCGGTCTAGTGAGGTGGCAGGCGGGGACCAGGCAGCGTGGTGAGTGCTTGTACGTGCCGTTGTTGCATGCACCTGGGAAGACGTGCAAATTGCAAGCCAGTTGCAAGCCAGGGGTATGGTTGAGCGCAATAGCAAGCCGGGCCTGTGGTGAATGCTGGCATGTGCGTGCTCATGCCTGCACGTGTAAGACGGTTGCTGTACTTACAGCCTAGTCAAGCCTGATGGCACACTAGCTAAAGCAAATAAGGTAGAGGAAACCACATCAGAAAGGCCTGCCACTCGCCTCAACGCGCGAGCACAAGCGGATCCCCGTCTGCGCGGCTGCCTCTGACAGCAGCGCCAGACTCACTGCCGCCCCCCCTCAAATAGACATTAACGATGTGCTCTTCAAAGTACTGAAGCGTGAAGTGCATGTGGGCGCCGGGAATCTCATCGAATACAATGCGGCCGCGCTCATCCAGCTCCCGCAGCCCAATCCAGTCCTCCTGCGCATGTCAGCACGGAGTTGCGCTATGCTTGCATCAAGACACATCATGCTACCAGCGCATGCTGTTGCTGAGTCAAGCCTACCCTGATGCTAGTGAGAAGTACACGGGTCATCATGTGGAGTCCACATTGTGGACAAGCCATATACTCAACCGACCAGGGAGCCCATTGCTGTACAGAGCAGCTTGAGCTGGACACACTTGTGGGCACCCACATGTAAGCAAAAAAGGACACTGATATGGTGCTTTCAAGTGTAGCGTCAATCCCGCCGCGGCACAGGGAGGCCAGGCGGCGCGGCCCGCGCCTGGTACAGCGCGGTGTCGCGCATGCCCTGCAGCTTCTTGCCGTCGTAGAAGGCGAACCAGGCGGAGTCGCGCGGCACGACCGTGAAGTCCTCCGAGAAGCGCAGCAGCACCAGGCGCTGCAGCGAGGCCAGGTTCTCGCGGTACAGCGCGTTCTTGGCCGCGCGCTCATTGTTGATGTCCGCCAGGAACGCGTTGCGCCGCACGTACGTCTGCAGGCGCCAGGGGTCCTGCGCGGCGCGCGCCGCCCCCGCTTTGCATGATGCTAGCTTTCGTTGCAACCAGCCAGGTCTGAACACCGTGCGTGCTTTGCATATCCCAGTCACACGGCACAAAACACTTGTGACGCACGTGTGACGCTGCAAGGAGGGGCAGCCTGGCCCGACGCATAGGCACACCGCTTGGAACCGCGGTGCGAGGGCGCGCCTTGAAGTACTGGGCCTGGATAAGGTGCGTGCGGATGAAGGGTAGGTACGCGCCCCAGCCGAGCACGTACTGCACCGCGCGGCAGGCATAGGTCGGCGTGTTGTTGATGCTGGGGTTGTCGCAGAGCGGCACGTTCATCACGCCCTGGTGCTGCCCGCCCAGCGTGACCAGCGTGTGCATGCGCGGCCCGCGGTGCTGGCAGCGCTCCACGACCGCGCGCATGAACTGCCCGCCTGCGCCCCGCGCCGCGACCGCCGCATGAGCTGCAGCCAGCAGGGGTTTATGGAAGCCTGCCACGCTGCGCCGCTGAGGGCGCGCCTTGCGAGAAGCCCACGCCGTTGTACCCGTCGCGCAGCTCGGTCATGTTGGCGAGCGCCTGGCACACATTCTCCACCTGCGAGGCGCTCGAGCGAAACTCAGGTGAGGCCGGGCCGGCCCGCGTGCTCTGCGGGGGCGCTCGCGCAGCATGCTCGCGCGCCTGAGTGTTTACGTTGCCGAAGAAGCTGCTCTCTGTGTCGCCCGCGACGCCTTCACCGGTGGCCAGGCTGTACACAAAAGTGCCTGCACAGCACGACAGTCTACGTACGCTTCGAGGTGGGACCGCAGCTGAAAGGGGGCGCACTAAAGCGCAAACCCACCTGGCAAGGCCTGCTTGATGCGGTCCCGCACGGCGCCTATGCTGCGCGTGTTGCAGCAGCTGTCACCCATGCCGTGCCATATCACGACCGGGAGGGTGCGGTTGGCCGCAGCTTCCGCCGCGCAGGCGCAGACCGCCCACGCCGCAGCGAGCAAAGGCAGCTGCCTGCCGAGCAGCATCGCTGCCGCCGCCTGTGCTTCTAGCGCCACTCCAGCTCGCCTCCTGTGGAATGCTGGCTCATAACCCTCTTGGAGGGTAGCTCACCAGGAGGCCCTTCAGGAGAACGAGAGGCAGAGTACGAAAAGCAGAGAGAGACAAGAGGGGCACCATTCTACAACCAAGTGCCTACGTTCTGGCTCTCTTATATTGAGAAGCGGTCGCGCGCGCGTGGATGCGCTTACGCGCTGCATCTATTGCCAGTGAGTTGATGGCCGGCTGTTGCAATGTCCGTTGGTAAGGTGGCGGTGACTGTCTGCTCGCTCGGGGGCCTGTTCTGCGCGGGCTGGCAATTCCTCGACCGCAGCTTGTACCGAGACTCGGAGGAAAAGGACAGAGTCGTGCAGGTATTCACACCTGCTGTCACTCCGCTGCTTTTGCAGGATGCGCATGCCTATGCCAAAAAAAAAGCAACGTTGCACTGGTTTCTTGTGCAAGGATGGCTGGTTAAGAACTATAGTGTGCCATGTGCGTATGAGGTTGGCCCCTTTTTCCGTAGGTCCTCTTCTCCCTCGTCTTCGCGCTCTCCGTCAACCTGCTGCAGCTGGTGCTCTTTGAGATCCTTGGCGTGCTAGACTACAGGTGAGCCGCTGTTCACTGTTGTGTCCTGCCGGTGCAACGTTGCTAAAGCACTCCAGAAACAAAGGCTCCTTCCGCGCTGCGCGTGAGCGTCGCACACTGCACTGTGTGTGCAGGGCGCGATGGCTGAACTGGCGCCTCGACGTGTTCAGCCTGCTGGTGCTGCTACTGGCAGTGCTGCCCTTCTACCACTGCTACCGTGGCCTGGCCACCACAGGTTCTTACTGCCTTGCACGCCTCTTGCCGTTGCTCCACTGCCTAGCAACTGCTCTGGTTGCATTTCAGGGCGCTCGCTCCCAACCCTTGTGCCTCGCGCATGCACCCAGCAGCTTGAGCTCGGCGGAAAACTCTGTTCATAACCCGCTTGACCAACCTTCTTTATTGGGAGGCACCGCGTGACGATATGGCTGTATTGTGAACGGTCGCTCACCGAGCGGCAGTCAAGGTCCGGCGCCGGCTGCACGCCGCGGCCGGCGCAGCGCTGTTCCTGGCGGCGTTCCTTTACGCGTTCTGGCGCATCGGCATGCACTGGCCGGGCGTGCCGCCGCCCGATGACGGCGTCTTCCGCCTCAAGCAGGTTTCACCCCGCACCCCAGATAGGAGGCCAAACGCCAAACCTCTTAGTGTGTTCGTTCATCAGGCTGCATGCACAGAGGCATGCTTGCTGTGTAGATGCGGTCAATTTCGAGCTAGGTGTTACATGCGCAAAGCGTGAAGCAAACAGTCCGTGCTGGCTGTGCACAGCGCCGACCGTGCGTTGGTCTGCCTACCTAGGCATTACTGGACAATACAGCCAGCGCACCGGAAGAGCCAATAATCCGTTATTGGGCAAGCAGCGACAAACTGCGTCTGAGCGCCTCTGAGAAAGGCCCGGCTCCATGGCGCGCAGGCGGTGAGCCGCGTGGGCGTCATGGGCGTGACGCTGATCGCGGTGCTGTCCGGCTACGGCTCGGTGGACCTGCCGTTCTCGTACCTGTCGCTGTTCGTGCGACCGGTGGCGCGCGCGGAGGTGGCGGCCGCGGAGGCGCAGCTCATGCAGGTCGCGGCCCCGGCCGCCCAGGCCCTGGAGCAGTCGCGGCCCTGTGCCTGGCAGGGGCGCGACGGGTGCTGCGGTGGCAGCACATGCGGGACGTTGACCCCGGCCGTCCAAGCCCTAGTGCGCTCTCAGCGTTGGGGCGCCATGTGCCTGGCAGGGCGCGGCGCTCGCTGCGGCGGCAGCACATGAAGGTCGTCGGCGGCAGTGCGCAGTCATTACGCATAAGCGGCCGCCGGCAACGCGCAGGCGCTGGAGGGCGCGCTGCGGAAGAAGAAGGCGGTGGCGCTGGCGCGCGCGGAGGCGCAGCGCGGCGCGCCGGACGAGGCGCCCGGCGGCCGCTCGCGACTGCGCCGCTGGGTTGCCTCGGTGCTTGCGCCAGGCGGCGGGGGCCAGGCGGCCGGCGCGCGCATCCAGGCGCTGCAGGATGAGGCGCGCGCGCCGGCGGGGGCCTGACACCCGCGGCTAGCATGCGTCTGCCTGTCTGAGCACTGCACACGCTTTGCTTGGCGCCAGGACAGCCGCTGTTGGTGCGAGGGTGCACCTGCACCTGCCCACAGAAGTGCTGTGGGCAGATGCAGTTGGCAGCGGGTGAGGGCTGTGAGGTGCAGGCCGTGGCTGTCAAACATCCACAGGGATGCTTACCAGCACCATGGGGAGCAGTCTGTGGCCTCTCCCATCGCGGTGCATGCATGGGTGTTCAGCCGTGGAGGCCGCCGCAACCCTCCCAAAGGCATCTATCTCAACACTGGCAACTCTGAGCACGGCGGCTCCGCTCTGGCAGGTGGCTGCGCTGGAGGGCCTGGCGCGCGCGATGTTCGTGGAGGTGATGGAGCTGCGGCGCGCGCGGCGGCGCGCGCTCGAGTCCCGCACGCTGCCCGGCCATGCGAAGAACCTGCTGGGTTACTGCTTCTCCGCGTACTGCCTGTACCGGTGCGGCCGCGGCCCTGCGCCTCTGCCTGCCCTGCCCTACCCTGCAAAGAACCTGCTGGGCCACTGCTTCTCCGCATACTGCCCGCACCGGCGCGGCCGCGGCCATGCGCCCGCCAGGCCGCGCCCGCCAGGCGCGCCCGGGCCGCCTGCACTGTGCGCGCTCTGCGCCGTGCTCTCTCTTCGCGGGACGAACGCGTGTTGTGTCGTGCGGCCTGTGCTCAGGGCACAGGCCCAGCGGGCCGGCGCGCGCGCGGGCCAGGATGTTCTCGGCGGTGCGCGCGCTCGCGCTGGGCGAGGACCTGCGCTCGGACCCGGTCAGCACCGCGCTCGGCCTGGGCCTGGCCGCCTTCACGCGCGGCCACCTGGCCATCAGCGGGCAGCTGCTGTCGCAGGCGCGCCCGGCGGTATGGCATGCATGCAAGCGCCGCATGCTGCGGGCGGGGGGGCGATGTGTCCACGCTGCGATGCGGTGACGGGGGCGCAACAAACAAAGCGATTTTGAGCAGGCGGATGCGCGGGCTGCCGGTGAGGGGGTCCTGGCCTGCGCGCGCAGTACCTCACCCTCATCTTCATCGGCTGCATCAGCATCAGCTCGCTGCGCGCGTTCCTGCGCAACATGCACCAGGCGCGCTGCCGGGCCCTCCGCAGGCAGCTCATGTGTGGCGTTTGCATGCGCATCACACTGCGGGCTGGCGTATGCTGCCTGCATGCGGCGCGTGGCGTCTGGCCCTGGTGTGGAACCTAGGCGAGCATGCAAGTCTCTCTCGAATGTTGCGGTGGGGTCCTGCAGACCTTGGTGCTCACCTGGTGCGTGCGTTGCTCTCAGCAAGTGCACGCAAGTGCGCTGCCGACGTCGTTGCCCACCTGGTCTGCTCTCATAAGCTCACGCAGCTCGTCTGCGTCTGCTTCCTCCCCCAGCTCGAGAGCGCCTTGGCGCGCGCAGCTGTTCTTCGCGGTGTCGGGCGCGGGCAGCAGCACCACGCTGGTCCTCATCCTGACCGAGCTGACCGGCTTCTACGCGCTGTCCACCGTCCTGCTCCTGCGCAAGCAGCTGCCGCCAAAGTACAGGCGCGGCCTGCTGTCCTGACTTGCACCTTGACAGAGCTTGAGCTTTATAGAGTTCTGTCGAGCTCCTTGAAATACCGCTCTGCGACCGCTTGCTGTGAAACGCATGTGCGCTGCTTTCGGGCCTACCATGCCCATCGGTGTGCTGATGCAGCCTCGTTAGAAGTGCTGAGCGCTGTCGTCACCCTCCTGCATGGTGGTATGAACAGACAGTACTTTTACTAATATTTTTAGTTCAACTTACAGGAATACGCTCAGCGACTTTAGGTGTCAGCAAAACGATGTGCCTGCCTCCACTATTGCGGACGGGAAAGCCTGCTCCGGCGGGCGGCCCGCTCGACGCGCATGCGCGCGACGCTGACCACCTCTGCCGGGTTCACTCTGGGGCTGGCGGCTGTAAGGCATCGTTACGAGGCCGGCGGCCGAGCCCGCGCGCGCCCCGCGCGCAGGGCGATCATCACGGACGTGCTGGGCGGCGAGCTGGAGTTTGAGTTCTTCCACGCCTGGTTCAATTGGATCTTCCTGGCGGCCGCGTGCGCGTCGCTGCTGCTGCTGTGGGCGCGCCACCAGCAGCAGCGCGACGTCGCCGACCTGCCGGTGTTCAGCAAGAAGCCCTGACGGGGCGCCCGCTCGGGAGGCCCGTATGTATGTCACCGTCGAGGCTGCAGCGCCTGTGGGAGGCGGAGGCGGTTGCGCCTGTATCGGGTGTGCTCACAGGCGCCGAGCTCCTCACTGCGTGCCGCACATGCTTGTGCGGGGGCTGCTGAGAGATTGCCTGGGTGTGCGTACGCGGGGAGCAGTTTCCCACACTTATGGATGCGCGTACACCAGGCCGCGCACTATGCTGTGCAGCAAGTGTGTTGAGCAGGCTAAAGCTGAGAGTGGTTGAGGTCGGTGCACACCGTATCAGTTGAAGTGTAACATTGCGGCAGGTGTATACCAGCGAGTCGCTTGAAGCGACGAGTGATGGTTCCTATAAGCAAGCACGCTCTTACGTTTGAGGTCTGACTGTGTTGCTCTTCACAGCTTGCTGTCTCTGCCGTCATGTTTTCATCAAAGTGCATGTCGCACTTGATATGCACAAGCTGTTCCACAACACCCCATGCACCCGACCACGGCCATCGCCCAGCACACTCCTCGGTCTGCATGGACAGCCTGAGTCGCCACACTGCAGTGGCAGGCAAAGCATCAAATGCCGTCCACTGGACAACTCGTTCAGTAAATGGTCGCAGGCTGTGCCCTTCATGCTGCTGTTACCTACAGCTAGCCGGGCCTGTCGATGTACATCTCAAAACTCGTTGCAGCCGCTCGCACGCGGGCTGTAACAATGAGCTCTGGGCAGTGAGCAGCCAGCCTGCCTGAGCCGCCAGGCGCCGCTGCAGCGGCACAGCAGGCTGGCATGAGTTACGCACATGCTGCTAGTCAAGCGCGGCGATGCCCGGGCCGTCCTCCTCGCTGTCATCGCTGCCGCCGGGCGGCGCGCCGCCCTCGCCGCCAGCCCTGCCCGCCTTGGCCCGCTTCTTCGCCTGCAGCCGCGGCGAGTCAGCGCAGACCAGGCGGCGAGGCAGCGGCACAAACCCCAGGAGCAGTCTGGCGACGGACGCGCCTTCTGCTTCAAGCGCTTGGCCCGCTTTTTCGCCGTGCGCTCCTCGGCCTCCTTGTCCAGGCGCTGCCGCTTTTCCTGCGCGCGCCGCGCCGCGTGAGGCGCCCTGCTGCACAGGGCCACGGCGCGCTCGCCGGCCGCGGTGGCGGCCCAGGGGCCTGAGAGCAGCGCGGGAGCGTGCGAGCGGCGCGGGGTCTGCGCGCCCTGAACTCCTCGTCGAGCTGCCGCGTGTTGCTCTCCTCGTCCATGCGCTCCAGGCGCATGAGCTCCCGCCGCCGCGCCTGCCCCGGCGGGGGACGCAGCTCAGGCCGGCGGGGTGCACAGGCCGCCTCATTCGGCGTCCGCCAGACAGGGCCGACAGCCCAGTGTTGGTGCGCTGGCAACACCGGCCAGGTGTGCTGGCAACAGGGGCGCACCATCCGGTACATGTGGAACTCGCCGCTGCCCGCGCCGGCGTTGCTGCCCATGACCTGGCAGATGCGGTTGGGCACCTTCTCGGTGATGAATTTAAGCTTCTCCTCCAGCTCCTCGGCCTGCCCCGGCGCGCGCGCGTCAGGCCTGTGCAGTGCCCTTGGCACACGGCTCCCCATCACCTCGCAATTATGCAGCAAGTGCGCTGCAGGCAGAGCAACTTCAGCAACACACCGGTCGGGTAAGGGCGCAAGCGAGGCGGGGAGGCGTGCGGCGCTGCGCACATCCTTCTGCCGCTTTTCGAGCTCCTCCTGCGAGAGCTCCTGGCCGCCGAAGGTGACGAGCGCGCCCGCGGTGCCGCCCGCGGCGGGGCCCACATAGGGCTGGATGCTCATGGCGCAGGTGCTCTTTACAGCGCCCAAACGCCGCTGAGCATGGCCGCGGTTGCCTGCACACAGTCGGGCAACAGTGCAAGCGGAACAGACCCACACGCTTCTCTGACAGCCTGTAGCACACGATAGGACAGGGGACAGTGTGGAGCTGACTACAAAGGGCCGAGCTTGGGCTGACCCCAGACCCTGCACGTGCGCTTGGTCGGCACCTAGCGAGAGGGAGCGAGGAGGCCGAACACAATGGGAGGCTGGAGATAGCTGGAACATAGTGCTTGCCTTGCTTGAGCTATGACCACCTTTGCAGAGCTGGGCTTGGACCCGCGGCTGCTGCGGGCGCTCGACAAGAAGGAGTATGCTGTGCCGACGCCCGTCCAGGCAAGCGCACGATTCTGCTTGTAGATAGTGTCCTACGCGTGACACAACTTGCTGGCTTGTTGTGCTGGGGACGCACATGACTTGGCCTTCACGGGTGCCCCGTCTCTGCGTCAGTGCCGCTTGGTGGCCGCTGCCCGTATTTGTGGCTCAGCAAATCACTTGACGACCCACCGTGGCGCTGCTGGAGTGCAACAACGAGCCGCTCATACGCGCGCTCCTCAGGCGGCCTGCATCCCGGCGGCGCTGGAGGGCAAGGACATCGTCGCGCGGGCTCGCACGGGCAGCGGCAAGACGCTGGCCTACCTGCTGCCGGCGCTGCACAAGGTGCTGGCCGCGCCGCGCGACCGCGCGCGCGCCGGCTGGCAGGCGCTCGTGCTGGTGCCCACGCGCGAGCTCTGCGCGCAGGTGCGGCCCGTCGAGGCTGGCCCCTGCCTGGCCAGAAAGGCTCAGCCTGCTGCCTGCAAGCCCCCGGCCCCTGGCGGCAGGCGCGGCCGCGGCAACCTCCGCATGGCGCTCCGCATGGCGGTCCTGCCGTCTGCACAAGCAGAGCCTGGGTTGCTGGGCCGCTGCGTGCAGCCGAGGGTGCGCGCCATGGGCGAAGCCAGCGCTGGCGCAGGAGGGCGGCGAGCTCAAGCGGACTGGCGTTTGACGTGCCCTGGGAGCGAGTCATTAGGAGTCTCTCTCCCAGGGCATGTCACACGCCGGTCTGCTCGTTTGCCTTGGCGCACTGGGGCCCCGTACAGCGAGTGGCTACCCTGGCTGACGCGCAGCTGTGGCGGGCAGGTGCGCGAGGAGGCAGAGGCGGTGGCCGCGCGCTGCGGCGCTGACCTGCGCGTGAGCGCGCTGGCGGCCGACACGCCGGCCGCGCAGCGCGACGCGCTGCTGCACGCCGGCCAGCTCGTGGTGGCCACGCCCGGCCAGGTCGCGCAGGCGCGCCCCGAGATGGCCCTAGGCGTGCGCGGCGCCGCGCCCGCTTGTGCCCTTCCGCGCCTCGGCGCTCCATCTGCATGCTGCTGCTGTTTGCCCCGACGGGCCGCGCCCGCGCGGCTGCACCTGTGACTCCATGCGCCCTGTGCACGCCCTGTCTGCAATTGCGCTGGTTGGACCGCCCGGCAGTTCGGCCGGGCGCTCGCGCGCATGCAGTGCACGCCAGCCCGCTTGCGGAGGCGCAGGCGCGGCGGGCGCGGCGGGCTGAGCAGAACGTGGGCGGCCGCGCGCGCAGGCGCTGCGCGAGGGGCGGCTGCGCGGCGCCGCGCTAGCGCCCGACGAGCGCATGCGCCGCCCGGGCCTGGGCACGCTGGTGCTGGACGAGGCGGACCTCATGCTGGCCATGCCCGGCTACGCCGCGGACCTCGCCGCGCTCGCGCCGCTGGTGCGCCCGCCCCGCGCCCGCATGCACCCGGCGCTGCCGTGCAAGGGGCCGGCGGCACAGCTGGCTGCTGCGCACCTTGCCGTGCTCGCGCCCCCTGGCGCCGCGTGCACCCCTGAATTGCAGAGATATCGGGAACTTTGGTCCGCCCCTCCGCAGCGGGCACGAGGTCGGGGCAGGGGGCGGCGCGGCGCTGGACGCCAATGAGCGGTGCCAGGCGACTGCCCGCCCTGGCGCGGGGGGTGCCAGCGCCGGGGCTGCCGCGGGGCGAGCCGGGCGCACGCGCGCGCAGGTGCCGCGCGGCTGCCAGTGCCTGCTGATGAGCGCGACAACCAACGCAGATGTGGAGCGCCTGCAGCAGCTCGTGCTGCACAACCCGGTGCAGCTGGACCTTCTTGCTCCGGAGGGTGGCGGCGCCGCGGGGCGGTCCGAGGGCGCCGGGCCGGGGCCCGGCAGCGCCGCCGAGATCGAGCACTTCAGCGTCCACTGCGACCCGTGCGCGCCCTTGTCTCGGGAGGATTGTAAATGTGGAGATAGGGGTTGCGGTAGGGTGCAGTCGGTTGCCGCTGGACCCTGTGCTCGGCAGCGCGGCTGGGTCGGGCGGTCGCTGCGGCGCGCAGAGCGCTGTCTGCGCTGCGCAGCATGCGCCGCAGCTGAGCTGGGCTGCTGAGCCTGGCGCGAGGGAGAGTCCGGGCGGCCGAGTCTGCCAGGCATTTATTTAGGCTTACACAGCCGGCTTCCCTTCCGAAAAGAAGCTGCGAGGGTGCGGGCGCCGGATAAGCTGTCCAGCAGCAAGCTATCATGACGCGCGTCCTCCTGTGACCCTACCAGAGCAGGCGCTGCCGGGATGCGAGGGGCTGAGCAGCGCGCGCGGCCCGCCGCGGCAGGAGGGACAGGCTGCTGCACGTGATGGCGCTCCTGCGGCTGGGCCTCGTGCGCAAGAAGGTCCTGCTGTTCGTCAACGGCTCGGACGCGGGCTTCCGCCTGCGCCTGTTCCTGGAGGCGTTTGGCGTGCGCGCGGCCGTGCTGTCGGCCGAGCAGCCGCTCAACTCGCGGCACCACATCCTGCAGGCGCGCGCGCTGCGACCCGCATGACCTGCGCCTGTGTGCGCTCTGCTCTGTGCGCCTGGCTGTCAAGCATTCTGATATGCGTATGCGCTGTCGAGCACAAACTGTGTGTCAGCTGGTGTCCGGCCTGCAGGAGGTCTTGACAATACTTCATTGCTGCGGGGTCGGGGTAAAGTCTGGGTTAGGGCAGGGCCGAACATGCGTCCCAGCCGCTGCCCGGCCCGCAGGAGTTCAACAAGGGCATCTTCGACCACCTCATTGCGGCAGACGACCCCGCGCGCCGCGCGGCCACCGGCGCCGGCGCGGCCGCCGGCGGCGCGGATCCCAGCGTCGGCGCGGCCGCGGGCGGCGCCCCCGCGTCGCGCGGCAAGCGCGCGCGCGCGCCAGCCGCCGCGCCCGGCGCCAAGCGCGCCAAGCGGCCGCGTGGCGGCGCGGACGCGGCGGCGGCGGCCGGCGACGCCGCTGAGTTCGGCGTTGTGCGCGGCATAGACTTCAAGGGCGTGCGCACGGTCATAAATGTGGACGCGCCTGAGAGCGTGACGGCGCGCCCCACAATCGGGCCCTGCTGCGGGCCTTGGGTGGCGCCTTGCAGAGCTCGGTATGTCAGGGTTTGGGAAAGCCGCGGCTCCTGCCCTTTCTGGCAAGGCTGACAGGCAGTGAAGTGGTGGTGCGCTGTGTTCTGGTAGTTGTGGTGGATAAGGGTGAGGGTTTTGGAGTGACGCCGGGCGGCGCATGGCGGCTCAGGCGTACGTGCACCGTGTGGGCCGCACGGGGCGCGCGGGCCAGGCCGGCACGGCGATCACGCTGCTGTGCGCGGCCGACGCGGCGCTGGCGGCCGACCTGCGCCGGGAGCTCGGCCAAACAGCGGCACCGCCGCTCGCGGGGGCCGAGCCTGGAGCCCCAGTGGGCGCCGGTCCGCCGCCCCCTCTCCCCTCCCCCAGAAATGGACCCTGGTAGCACATCGCGTGCGTTCAGCTGGCGTGAGCCTTCCGCCAGCATTTGGCCAGACGGTGCTGGAGTTCGGCTCGCCAGCGGCCTGCACATGCTGCGCGTTGTGTCATGGCGGGCGCGGCAGGCCATGGAGGGAGCAGTGGGCAGTGCTGGTGAGCCTGTTGAGAGGTCAGCACGTGGGCACTGCCATCTCTGCTGCCTCGTGAACAGACCTGTTGAGGGCGTGAGCTTGCCCGGCGCCCACCTCGCGTCGTAGCACGGGCATGCACCGCTCGGGTCCTTCTGCGCAGGGGCCGAGGCACGGAGCGGGCTCAGGCCGTTCGCGAAGCTGCAGGCCTCGGCGGTCGAGGCGCTGCGGTATCGCGCGGAGGATATTGCGCGGTCGCTCACGCGCTCGGCCATCAAGGAGGTGCGCGCGTGAGCGGACGGAGCGGCAGCCTGCGCAGGCGTATTTGAGGTCAATGTCCGCGCTCGGGCGGTTGGTGAGCTGAGTGCCTTCGTTGAACGGCGCGCTGCCGCGGCCTTGCCGATGTGACGTGGGATGTATCAACACCGTGATACCTCTGAGTGCAAGCGCTTGTCAGTGTCTGCTGCAAGGGCGCTGCCGCGGAGTGGAGACGCGCCTGTTCGGTCTTGCTGCTTGCGAGGTGCTCCTGGCTGCGGGTCCGCCCCCAGGCGCAGCCTTCCGCCTGACTTCACATAAGAATCACGCCCACTGAGCAGCCGCAGCCAGTGCTGCACAGCATGATGCGCCTGGCGGGCCCCCTGGTGACCCAGCGCTGTGCACGACTGGGCTCGCTGCCCGGGCATGCTGCGCTGCACGCAGTCCTGCGCTGCAGGGTCGGTCTCCATGCACCCTACGCGACGCCACGCCCTGAGCCGTCCCGCGCGCCGCGCCGGCAGGCGCGCGCCAAAGAGCTGCGGCAGGAGCTGCTCAACTCGGCGCGCCTGGCCGCGCACTTTGAGGAGCACCCGGGCGACCTGGCGCTGCTTAAGCATGACCGGCCACTGGCCAAGGCGGCCGCGCCCGCGCACCTGCGCCACCTGCCCGCGTACCTGCGCGCGCAGACAGCCGGCGGCGGCGCAGGCGCAGGCGCCGCCGGCAGCGCTGGCCGCGGCGCGCTGGCCCCGCCGCCTGGCTGCGCTGGGTCTGATGTGTGCGGGTGTGCGTGGCAGCATGTGATTGTTGTCCGCGCAGCGGCAGCGCCCTTGCCGTGGGCACGGCAGGGCGCTGTACGCACTTGCTGCGCTGCGCGCTCTTGTCTGGGTGGGAAGTGTGTTGCATGGCAATTGGAACCATGTTCAGCAGTGCATGCTTGTTCCTTATGCATAGCATGCTGGGTAGGGAAGCTGGCGAGTGTGGAGACGCATGCAGCAAATATTCATCTTTCTCTCAGCTGACGGCGCTGCCGCATGAGCGAGCAACCTGCCAAGATCTGAAGCCAGCTTCACCCTCCTCACAGCGTCAGATGTGTGCTTCGGGGACGAGTGCTGCGGATACTTGGTTGACCAGGTGATTCTGGTCATGGGAGCTAGGACGACGTTTTGCAGTGGCTCATACTGAGCCTGCCTGTGCACTCTTTATACGGTGGGGCCAGCACGTCCTGGGCCGTGGAGGAGCAAGGGCCTGCCGGGATGCTGCTCGCCATACGAGCGTCAGCGTTGACAGGCATCTGCTGCGCGCGCGGTGCAGGCGCGCTGCCCGCGCTCAAGCGGAGGAAGCTCGAGCGCGGGGTGGACCCGCTGAAGGGCGGCTTCGTGCGCGCGCCCAAGCGCGGCGGGAACGAGCCGCTGACCGCCGCGGAGGCGGCCGCCGAGGAGGCCGGGCGCAAGGCGGCGCGCAAGGCGGCCAGGAAGGCCGGCCCGGCCATGCTGCTCAAGCGCAACGTGCGCAAGAAGCGCTAGCGCACGCCTGGAACACTGCTTGTACGGTTGTAACGGGGTTGCAAGGGATGCACTCCGCGGTGACACTGCGTGCACTCCGCCATTGGCGCAGGTCATACTCCTTGTCAGCTCATAGCGCAAGACGAAACATCTTCTCAGCCCTGACACCCCTTGAGGACACCCCGCGTACGGCTTTTGACCACGCAGTAGGACTTGAGCAGCCTCACGCTACAAGCACAAGCCACCATGACCTACACAAGAGCGGCGCAGAGCCCCACCAGCCCCACACCACAGTGGCTCACAACTACGTAGCTACTCCATAGGGGCGCCGCCCTCCAGCCGTGCTAGCTCTGCATAGTACTCTTCAATCTTCCGCTTGTCGTTGATGTGCCGGATCTGCCGCGCCGGGCAAGCCTCGCCTGAGTGCTCGCCACATGCGCGTGACGGCCTGGGGAGACTTTCACAGCCAGGTACCTGACTGAACAGGCAGGAGCCAGCCGCGCAAGCACGTCTGCAAAGTGCGAGGGTGGCATGCGCGGCGTGTCGGGCCTCACCTTCCACAGCGCGCCAAAGCCCAGGCCGATGGTGAGCCCAATGACGACCTCCCTGACCACGGACACGTTCTTTGACGCGCCGTTCTTGGTGAACATCTCCACCGCTTTGATAGCCTGCCCGGACGACATTGCGCCGCACCCTGCACAAACGCCCGGGGTAGCTTGGGGTTGGCTGGTCTTGCCTTCTGTTCTGCAGCTTGTTTTACTGAAAGGCGGAGGACAAGGGCACCCCAAGCTGGACCTAATCGCTTGAGCTGCAGATTCTCAGGGAGGCAAGTCAGTGTAACCGGCGGAGGTGGCAGCTTTTCGCGTGCGAGAACGCCAAGCACATTTCTTTTATAAGTGACTGACTTTGTGCCGGACTGCAGCGGAGGACAGCCGCAGAGCCTTAATCTTTTGGCCTGCAATTCGCGCTAAAGATAGGAGCGCGTATTGTCTGCAGCTAGAGGGAGAAACGCATGTCTGTATCAGGCTCAGCGAAGTGTGTTGACTTGCTCGCACTGTGCAAAGAACCTGACGCTGCCGTCGCCGCTAGGAGGATGTGCATGTTTGACCATGAAAGCTGGCATGTTTGCTCTGTGAGCTAGAGAGAGAGAGAGGGAGAGAGCTGCTGCACAGGTCCTGACGGCACATGGCAGTCCTTCATGCATACCTCAGACTGAAAACCATGGCGGACCTTACAGTGTCACTATGGTGGACTGCCAGCACGTTTGTGAGAGCAGGGCACTTGAGAGCAGGGCATTTGAGAGCAGGGCAGCGCTACTACCGCACCACAGCTAACACTGTAAAGAAAGTGCAGATGACTCATACAGGTGCCAAGCTGTAGTGCCGTCCAGACACACCCAAACATTCATTGCCACTATGCCTGCAGCCTGCTTGCATGCCAAAGAGGAGCAGATCACACTGTTTTGGCATAGCACAGATGCTCGCCTCTTAAGTGCGCTCAAGTGCGCTCACGGGCCCGGCTGAGGGGCTCCAATGTGGCTCCTCACACGCCCAAGTGCATGATCTGGGAATGCAAAAAAGAAGTCCGGGCCTTGTGCTGCGCGGTGACTGCATGCTGCACCACCCGCTATCTTGGGGTGGTGCAGCATATGCACGGCAGCGAGAAAATAAAAGTTCGGTCTTGCGCAAAAGGCTGCATTCCTTGTCAAGTCCCGATCGCTATTGGCAGCTTTCTAGCAAGTACAACGCTCCTGCACACACACTACGAGAGCAATGTCCGCACAGACACCCACTCAACCGACTGAGCACCAGCGTCTTCCCCTTAAGGCAAGCACTGGGCTAGCAACACATTTGTGTCCGCTTGGCCCAACGACCTGGCCCCCAGCCCTCTGTCTCTATGCTCGCTTGGCTGCACACCAGTTCCCTGCATGACTGCAGCCAGCACGCAGCACCCCCTGATCAGAGCCCTGGTGGCCACGCCACGGTTGCGGTTTGACATGTCACAAAGCAAAGGCACCTAACCTCGAGCATATGTCAAGACCGGCACTGACTCTGCCTCCTCTACCCTAGCCTTGCACCTAGCCATACACCTCCCCTGCAGAGGTATGCATGTGAGACGCACGCCCTGGCTCCATCCGCATGGTAACGCACGGTGAGGGCCCTGACTGCAGCGCCCTGCCTGCGCGGTCAGCGCCAACATGCGCACCACGTGCTCCGCCGCGCCTGCCACAGATGTGCAGCAAGGGCCTTTCTGCACGTGCACGAGCCTGCGATGGCAGCAGTGTCCTCACTGGCGTACAGCGGTTGGCTCTGAGTCATCCTCTCGCGCCGCGACTGTGGCACTTGGCTCTGGCATTGGCTTCGACCAGCCCCACAAAGAGCCTGCCGTGACAGCGGAAGAGCTCAGGCAGACGCCTTTGACAGCTAGCGGTTTACAGACAAACAATGCACGTTATCAGCATGTCTGGTACACTCGCAATGCGGCCCCGAGCAGGAAGGGGGCGCACGGTCCGCGGTGTAGCAGGCTTGCCACAGGTTTGTCACTATTTGTTGGCAGCCTCCCAGCGTGCTAGGTCGCTGGGGACAAGGGCTCGTGGAAAGGTTGGTGCCCGGCCCGCCCGGCTGGCACTCTTGGGTCTCACATCTTGCCTTGCGGCAACGACCGAGGATCACAAGACCAGGCCGATCTCAAGGCTGAGCTAGTTCCGACCGCTCGTATGCCAGGTAGCCCTATCAGGGTATCAATAAAGTCAGGTTCAGGGCAGAGCTCCCAAGATGCCATGTGATGTCATGCAGATGGAAAAAGTGCTCAGCGCCCTACCTAGCGCTGTCCGCGACCCGCCATGCGCGCAGGTCCAGCGGCCCCAGGGCGCCTTGTGCTGCCTGCACGACCTGCGCCGAAGCAGGCCCAACCTCTGCCTCCTATGGCGTAACTCTTGCGCCTGCACTTGTGCATGCATATCCGTGTAGGACCAGCCAGACTCCAGGTTGGGCTACTCTACAAAGGTGGCCAAGAGTACAAAAGTCAAGGGTACGAGGAGGTCGTACCTGCGGCCGGCGGCCGGCAGGCGCAGCAGCCTCCGCGCACGCCAGCGGCGCTGTGGCGGCCGTCGCCGCCGTGGCAGCCGTCCGTGCCACATCAGTGGCCGGCGTCATGGCAGGAATGTCCAGTGGCGGCAGGCGGCCGTTGGGGTTGTAGACGCAGGGCAGCATGCCCAGCGCGCAGGGCTGCCAGGCCTCCGCGGGCGCCCAGCGCCTGCGCCTGCGCCAGGCGACCGCAGTCGTCCACCACCATGTAGAGTGGCAACAGCATGTGCCACTCAAAGCCCATCCATGTAATGTAAACAGCAGGACACGTGGCGGGCAGCCTGCAAAGACACGGGGCATGCAGGGCTTGCGGCTCACCGTTTCTTCGCACCACACATCGTCAGACTGCCAGGCGTCCAAGCGCGGCCGGCCGACGCCACTCTGCACTTGCAGAGCTCGCGAGGGCAGCATGCCAGGGACCCAGAGATGGGCCGCAGCTGGTGCTCTTGGTACGCAACACGGCACGGTCTCGCTGGGAATGAAAGCGAGAAGGGCGACAACATCTGCACACCACCAGCGTGCGCCTGCATCCGCGGCGCACCCGGGCTCCGGGGGAGCTTGCGCAGGAGGCTGCCGCTGCAGCAGCGCCTCCTGCGCTGCGCGCGCCGCCGCCAGCGACCCGCCCTCACCCGCGGCCGGCCGCGGCGCCGCATAGGCCGCGGCCTCCCTGGACGCCCCGAGCATGGCGGCGCCCGCAGCAGCGGCGCTCGCCGGTGCCAGGGACGCCGCGGCTGCTATGGACGGTGCAACCTCTGCTGCAGGGATGGACTCCGCGACCGTGGACTCCAGCCGCGCCAGGCGCGCGAGCGCGGCCACGCGCGCCGGCAGCTGCTCCGCGACTCCCGCAGCGCACGAGCCCTCAGGCGCGAGCGCCGCGGCGCAGGCCGCCCCGCCACCGCCACGACCCGCACTGCGGCGCGGGCCGCACATGCTGGCCTCCGCGCGGAGCGCCAGCGCCGCAGCCAGCCACCGCAGCGCCGCCAGCCGCGCGCGCTCTGCAGCCAGCCTGGACCCCTCCAGGCCCTTTCCTGCCGGCTTGTGGCCGGGCGCAGGGCCGGCACGCTGCGCCGCGCCGCTGTCGGGCGGGCCCTCGACGCGGCTGGGGGCCGGGTCAGGGTGCGCGCAGGGCGCCGCGGCGCCCAGCGCGAGCAGGCACGTGCGCAGCAGCACGCGCGCTTGCGCCGGGCTGGGCGACCATCCGTCAGGGCCGGCTTGGCTGTCCGCCGCGCCGCCGCCGCCGCCGCTCGCGCCGCCGCCGCCGCCGGCCTTGCGCTTTGTTCCGCGCCGAGGCTTGCCCGCCGGGGCGGCAGCGGGCGGCGCGAGCAGCGCCGCTGCCCAGCGCTGCAGCGCGGCCGCGCTGTGCGGCGTGAGCGCCATCGCTGCCTCACCTGGCGCCAGGCTCGGAGTTTCGCAGCACGCGCGGCCTGCCGCCTGCGGCGCGGCCAGGCGCTGCACGGCGCCCGCCAGCAGCAGCGGCGGCAGCGCGGGCCAGACCCTGCACAGGCCCCGCAGGCTGGCCCTCCAGGCGCCGTGCTCCGGGGTGGACGCGGGATGTGCGGCTGACTCAGTCCCGCCCAGCGCCTCAGACGGCTCCAGGACTCCTGCACAGCTCAGGGCGCTGATAGCACAGCAGCAACAGGCGCGCTGGGAAAGAAACGCGCATGCCGCATGGCCAGTGTACTGAACCACTCAGCAGGCACACACACAGGCTGGGGGTCAGGCAGTGGGACCTTGGGAAGCACTGTAACAACAGTGCGAGGTCTAGGTTGCGAGCGCAAGAACTTGTAGCCACAGAATCAGCAGCTTGGCAGCCACATCGATGCGTGCATGCAGCCCAGCGTCCCACAGCAGCGCCCTGCCCAGGCCCGCGCCGCCGTCCAGCAGCGGCGGGACGAGCAGCGCCGCGGCGGCGACGGGCGCGCGCGCTCGCAGGTCCACCAGCACTGCGCGCGCGGGGCGCAGCGCGCTCGCGCCGGGCGCCTGCCCGCCGCCGGCGGCCGGCGCCTGGGTGCCCGGCGTGCCGCCGTCGTTGTCAGACGCGCCGTCCGGCAGGCCATCCGCGGAGGAACCCTTCAGGGCTGCCGCGCGCTGCAGCTGCGCGTACTCCTGCGGCCACGGCAGGCACTGGGTGGAGCAGCAGGGCCTGAGCTGTCCGTGTTGATGCGCTGTGCACAGGCTGCTCTGGGGCGCGAGCAGCGGCCGCGGCGCCCCGCAAACCAGGGCTAACTGGGAGGACGTCCGCAGCATCAGGCGAGGCAGGACGCTTTCTGCGCGGAAGATGCGACACGCAGCAGAGGCGGCCTGTGCGGCTGCTCCAGCCCCGGGTGACGGGCAGCTGCCGCACCTGCAGCAGCTCGGCAGTGCGGCCGCGCCAGGCCGCCAAGTGATCGGCCTGGCGCTGCCAGTAGCCAGCCGCCAGCCAGGCGAGCGCGGCGCGCGCGGCCGCCTGCAGCAGCGCCAGCGTGGGCAGCTCGTTGTGCGCGGCCTCGTGGCGCACGTCGACCAGCACGCGCGGCAGGCCTGGGCAGGGTGACCAAGCTGCGCTGAAGTCCCGAGAAGCAGCCAGTACCAGCGCCTCTGCTTGACGTCACTTCGTCCTTCAGAAACACCAGTGTCCACTGTGCCGGGAGCTTGTGCTCCCCAGCAGAGGAAGCAAGCACAGGCTGCAGCCTGTGTGCAGCTTGACCAGGAGACAGAGCGCGCGCCGCTGAGCAGCAAGTGAAAAGGCAAACCGCAAAAATACACTGCGCACTGTGTGCTAGGTGCGAATGCCTCACCAGCATCCTCAGCCAGGTTGGCGACAGACTGCGCTGTGCGGCCCTTTTGTGAGGAGTCCGCTATGCCGTTCACCAGCCGCACAATGCTCATTGCATACTGCAGCCGCAGCAGCTCCGCTGGCAGTGCGCCGTCACCGATGCCAGCTCCAAGACTACGACGACCCGTCTGCACGAGGGCCGCTGTGACGTCGGCGCCGAGCGGGATTCGTCCGCGGCACCTCCAAGCGCTCACCTGGACAAGCAGCACTGAGCGCTGGCAATGGTGACATGCTGTCCTCACATTCCTTACAAAACCAAACACGCACGTTAAATAAACTACAAAGCAAAGACTGACCTGGTCCAGTGCACGCTGCTGCGCCGTCAAAGATGCTGAGTAAAGGCCGCAGCGGGTGGCGTGCCACTCGTCCCAGGACGCCCAGGGCACCGCACGGCCCAGCATGGTCAGCACATGTCACCGTCGCACCGCTCCGTTGTGAAGTTTAAACCAGGCTGAATGAATGAATGAACTACAACCGTGTGTCAGCCAAACTGATGGAGTCCTATGGGCCTCAACATTTCACAACATGCCGTGCCGACCTTGACACCTTGTAAGCAACAGGCAGGTAGCCAGGAAAGTCTGCGGAGCAGGGACAGCACATAAGTATGTCGCAGCGTTCCACTACAGACAGTTCTGGCGCGATATACAGTCATGACCTGACCAGGTGCGTGCTCACAAGAGGCCAGGTAAGGATGCATGCCAACTTGGCATTGCCAAGGATATGGCACTTTACACTCGGTATGGCACTGTACACTCTGTACACCTTCACGCTACACTTGGATATCAAGCAGCACTTCAAACAAGAAACAGTCCCAGTGCACTGCGGAACAGCAGGCAATAGGGGCCACGACAGAACAGCAGATTAGCGTTCACTTACAGTCCGCAGTGTCCTACTAGCAGCACGAACCATCCACAATGCTTACTTACATGAGGTGAACGCAAGCAAGAATGCATACATGCTGACACTATCTGATCAGTCTGGGAGGCAAGCACAAGCGTGCTTAACATGCATGTGCATCAGGCCATGGCACGCATGATGATCACAGCCTGCATGTGCACGCTCACACGGCCCTGAATCACGCTATGGAGCCGCACTTCCCACAAGTCCGTGTACTCATGATAACACACGCATGCCCATGGTTGTCTGGATCATCCACCGTAGCCCTGGGTCACAAGCGTCCTGCCGCCCTGCCTCAGCCCATCCCCGCCCGGAAGTTCAGCTTCCAGGCACACCCGGGGCGCATGAGAGTCTCATGTATGCCATGAGAGTCTCATGATGTAACTCCTATAGCAGCTGGAGCAGCTCTGGTCCTGGAAGCCAGCGGTATGGGGCGAGATCTAGCACGATTGTAGCTGGCGGTGCGCCCGGCAGTATAAGCCAGGCCTCGACAGCAGGCGGGACTCTACCGTCAGTGAACCTGAGCCAGACGCGCTTGCTGCGGAAATAGCGACGCCAGCTCCTGCACACGCCTTGATACGTGCACCACTCCCGCACCTGTGTAGCAGGGTGGGTGGGCCTGAGCACAGCAAATTGGCTTCGTAACCACTGCGGTGTGCAGAGCACAACCACCCTGCTTACCTCCACTTTGCTGTTGCGCGCGCGCCGCGGCCAGTTTGGCCACACCAGGTCGAGCACAAGGTGCTGGATGTCCTCTGGCAGCCTGTTAAAGGAGGTGCTTAGCGTCGCAGCAGTTGCATCCTGCATACACCTAATTTTAGACAGCAAGATCGTCTGGGCTGAGTACTTCTCTAGGAGGCAGATCCAATGTAGAGCTCAGGAAGGGGTGGCAAGTCGAAGGCACACCACATTACGGCTGTCACTAGGTGAGTGGCTGCTCAAGCACTGCCCCATCCTGTTCTACTAATCTAGCTGCCAGATCACCACGTCATCAAGTAGGTGACGCGTTGCAGAGCTGTGACTGATCACGCGCTGGCAATGGCACGAGTACAGTCCCCAAAAAATATAAGTGCTGTGAGCTTGCGTGGCCAGAAGCTGATCATCACGCTGTTGAGACGCCGGGTGCTTGCGCCGTTTCCAGGCGTACACTAGGAAGCCCGCTAGGAGTCAGTGACTTTACTGTCGCATGCAAGTCCGCAGACAAGTATGACCCTACCCCAGGATGCCTTCAGAACAAGAAGAGAGCTGCTGCACACAGAGCCTCTGGCAAAAATACTTGAGAGCCTCCACCTAGAGGCGTTAACAACACTTCAGTTGTCTGCAGGCCCTCTCTTGCTACCCGACCATAGCGCAAGCTTGCCCCGCTTCTGTGGCGCACACAGGTGTTGAAGAGCACGCTTTGCAGCGCTCGACGTCGAGGGCGCAATGAAGTGATGCCCCTCAAACAAGAGTACAAGCTGCCGCAGGTGTGTGCCGCCAGGCTTTGCGGCACTGTACAGAGCGCCACCATGGAGCACCAGGCTGACACTGTTGCCGGTCTTCCAGGGCCACGAGCTGCGCATTGAGGTCAAGGACAATAAGGAGCTGCTTGTCACAGTATGCTGCCCGTGCTTGCTTACCTCTTCCCTATGTCTCAAACGTGGGTAATTAGCAGCCCGGTGCGGTGCTGCGCAGGCAAAGCAGGGGCAGGCTGAAGTTTTTGGCACTGAGCTCTCCCTGGGCGAGCGGCTCGTTTTGAAGGGCCAGAAGCTTGCGGTGCGCGTCCTGCTTGTCCACAGCTCAGGCGTATGCCCACCAAGCCGCCCCAACAGCGTCTCTGCCTGTTAAATGAACAGACCGCCCCGGTCCAGGTCACTGCTCTACAAGCGAGTTGCTTGCACCCCCGTTCAAGCAGGATTCCCTTGTGCGGGCCTGGGCGTGACACGCCGTGGGGACGCCTTGCCAGTGTGGCAGTTATGCGCTCCTCTTGCACACAGGTGTACACCTGGCATGGCGTGGTCCTGGAGCTCACCGCGGACGCGGAGGGCCTCGAGGACGTCACAGACGTCGTGTACGCCTGCCGCCCCCAGCCTGCGCCTGAAGCCGACCATGCAGCTCCTGCCCAGCGCATGGGCCATACTGCAGGGCGCTCCAGCTGCCTCAGCAGGAGAGCCTCTGTCTGTGTGTAGGATGCAGTGTGGCCAATCGCAAGCAGGCTCTGGCATGCCCGGGCAGGTGCAGCTCGGCCGATGGCCCGCACGCCTGCCCGGCAGGTATGAAGCGGACGAGACGCCGATGGTGGAGTACCTCAACGCCAGCAACATCGTGGAGCAGCGCCGGCGCGCCGCGCGCGAGGCCGGCGGCCAGGGGCCGCGCACCATTGTGCGCTGCTCCTCCGCCCGGCCACCTGACGCCGACCGTCACCCAGCGTTGCGCACAAGGCTGCACGCGCGCGGCCTCTCAGCAGCGCCGCCACAGCAGCTCGGGACGCCATGGGCAGAGCCGCTTTCTGTATGGCAAGCAGCTGTGTGGCCGCAACAGGCCGCCTGCTCAGAGGCGCTGCCAGCATCTCCTTCCGCCCCTACGCGCGCCGGGCAGCTGCTCGGGCGCGGTGGGCGCGCTGCTAGCCGGCCGCTGCGCGCTGCGCAGGCGGCTCAGCGCCCGCCTTGCGCGCGTTGCGCAGGTGGTGGGGCCGACGGACGTGGGCAAGAGCTCGCTGTGCAAGCTCCTGCTGAACTACGCCGTGCGCTACGGCTTTGCGCCCACCGCCGTCGACCTGGACATAGGTGGCGCCCGCCGCGCGTGCCTGGCTTGAGATTGCGCGCCTCTGCGCCACCCTCCTGGCTGCCGGAGAGGTGGCAGGGCGCCTGCGGAGGTCGTGGCGGCCTGAGCATGTCTGCCAGTGATGCTCAGGAGCATGACAAATGCTGCGGAAGCTTCGCATAACAGGTGCAAGCATGCATAGGCCTGAGCGCGACTTTCAGCATCCATGATTGAAGCGGAGTGCCTCTGCGAAGCGAGAGGTGCAGCGAGGAGTGCAACGCGTCGCCCTCCCGTCGCCCCGCAGCGTGCTGCCCTGCGCAGCCACAACATGCACGTGCCCGTCGCCCTTGTGCAGCCTGCAGGGCCGGGCGCGCGCGCGCCAGGCCAGGGCGGCATCGCGCCGCCGGGCAGCCTGGCGGCCACGCCGGTGGAGGCGCCGGTGGACGTGGAGGAGGGCCTGCCGGTGGAGATCCCGCTCGTGTACTTCTACGGCCACGTCTCGCCCGCGGACAACCCGGAGCTGTACCGCTTCCTGGTCGAGCGCCTGGCCGCGCTGCTGGACAAGCGCGCTGAGGCGCGCGCCCCGGCGCGGCGGCCCTGCCCCGCGCAACAAGTCAGAGGTTCTGTGCACTTCGCAGTGGCTTGCTTGCCAGCTGGAGTAGCATGCCATGCTGCCAAGGTCGCCCGTCGCGCCGCCCCGCGGCGCCCGGCATGCAGCCGGAGGCGGACACGCTGTGCCTGCGAGGCCGTGCCCGGCGCTCGCTCGCCCTTCGTGCGCCGCTCCGCCAGGGAGCTTGTGCGCGGGGCAGGCGTCGCGCTGTGCCCTTCTATAATCTGCCGGGCTGCGTGCCGACGGAGCCGGTGCGAGGGCGCGCAGGCCAATGCGGAGGTGCGCGCGGCGGGCATGGTGGTGAACACCATGGGCTGGGTGGATGGGCTGGGCTACGAGCTGCTGCTGCACGCCATCGCCGCGCTGCGCGCGGACGTCGTGCTGGTCGTTGGCCAGGACCGCCTGTTCAGCCAGCTATCGTCTGAGCTGCGGTGCGCGCGCGCGGGGCCCGGCGGCGACACGCCCCAAACGTATGAGTGGTGCAGTATGGCAGTCGCACACCCGCTTGGATATGGCTCATCAGCGCGGCGGAGCTGCTCGAGCGTGTGCACGTACTACTCTCAGCGCGGCTTGGTGCAACTCGCATCCGACTAAGCCAAGCGGCCTGCGCGCGCAGGGCGCGCAAGGACGTGGCGGTGGTCCGGCTGCCCAAGTCGGGCGGCGTGGTGATCCGGCCGCCGCCGGCGCGCAAGGCGGCACGCGCGGCGCGCGCGCGCGACTATTTCTACGGCGCGCGGAGCGAGCTGGCGCCGCACTCGCGCACGGTCGGCTTCAGCGAGCTGCGCGTGTACCGCGTGGGCGGCGGCCCGCGCGCTCCCTCGAGCGCGCTGCCGATCGGTGCGCGCGCCTGCACCGCTGCGGCCCTGCCGCTGGGCGCCGCGGCTGCCGCGGCGCCCAGCACCGCAGCAGCCTCCTGAGCCCTTTGTATCTTCTCGCTCGTAAAAAGAGCTGGGAAGACGCGGCGAAGGCAGCAGTCAGGTCGGGTCGACCGCACGGCAGCACACAGCCACGGCGCACAACCGCAGAGGCGCAGCAGCCTCGTTGCCCCTGCATGCGCCCCGGCTGTGCATCATCAAGCGCACCGCGCCATGGCCATGCCAGGGCGCATGCGCTCGTGGTCTCCAGGCAGCTGCCAGGGCGCACGTCCGTGTGTGTGACTTGCAAGGTGGGGCCACTTTGCACACTAAGCACAAAAGCTTGCCTTTGTGCTGAAACGGCACAGATTCTACATCAGTTGCTTAGATAGGAAATTCATGTGATCCCTTATCCCCAGGCGCGGACCCGGTCGCGGATCCGCTGCGCGTGCTGCCCGTCACGTCGCCCGGCGAGCTGCTGCACTCGCTGCTGGCGGTCTCGCACGCGCCGGCGCCCGAGTTCCTGCTCTCGGTCAACGTGGCGGGCTTCCTGTACGTGTCCGACGTCGACGTCACGCGCAACACGGCGCGCCCGCCCTCGCCCGCCTTGGCGGGGCAGAGCACGCGAGACATCATGGAGGCTGTCTCTGCCATGTCACAAAAGTCTTGAGAGTTCGGCCCTGTCAAAGATAAGCAGTTCTCCTCCGGCCTCGCCTGTACAGGGGGCGCCGGCCACATTCATGCTGCCGTACTACGCCCATTACACTAACGTTCTACGTTCTACCTGCGACATAGTGCACTGCAAACAAAAAGACTCCGCAGGGCTGACACGGCCCCATACCAGGTCATGCAGGCGCTCAGGCAGTTGCCCTGCCCCCGCAGGTGACCTTCCTGTCGCCGAGCCCGGGGCCGCTGCCCGGCAAGTTCCTGCTGGCGGGCTCGCTGAAGCTGTTCCTGGAGTAACCGACAGGCTGTGCTGTGCAGCACATGCGCGGTGGACAGATTTACATTTAATTATGTCACACGAACACGCCTCCCGGCACTTTGCAGTCATTGGCCAACTCGTGTGTAATATGTGACGCCTGCGCCTTTGTAGTTTTTCTACAGCCTGGAAGGAAACCCCATTCCAGACATACCACACGTGTCTGCTAGTGCCGTGGCTCGCGTCCCGCTGCAGGACCGCGCCACCGTGTGGCGCATGGAGGGCGCCAGCCGGGACAAGCTCCACGCGCACATGGCTGACATGCTGGCTGAGCCGCTCACGACTGTGCCGATTTTCAACTTGACGGTGAGCTTCATGGCCGAGCTACCGCATCCTGGGCGCAGCTTGAGCCACACTTGCTGCCTCCGCGCAGTGGCACCGGGCGACGTGCAGAGCGCGCGCCAGCTTGCAGCAGCTCCGCCATGAGGCTTGCGGTCAACTTCAGGACCGGCATGGTGGAGCAGCTCAACCAGCATGTCCGCCGTGAGCTCGCGGCGCTTGTCCCGGCTCACGCCCTCCATGTGCCGCACGGTGGCGGGGTCCTACAGCGGGACGCGAGCCACGGTGCTCGCGACCGCCACGGCACCGTGTTGGAGGTTGACCAGGAACTGCATCCTGGGCGCAGCCTGCGCCGTTTGATTCCTCCAATCAACCACAGCTCTGGCAAAGCTACCAGGCATCATGTGCCTTAAGCCCTGGCACGGGCACCTACGAGCGTTGACATACTAGGTGCCGCGACAGAGCCCGGTGAAGCGCAACCCGCTCACCCAATTCTCAACTCACCTCTGCAAAGGGCTGTCGACGTTGACCAGGAACAGCATCCTGGGCGCAGCCTGCACCACTTCGGAAAGTGGCCCTCGCAGGAGATGGCGCAGGCTGCACCCAGGGTGCGATTCTGGTCAATTTCAGCAGCCACCTGCAAAGGTGAAGTGTTGTTGGGCGGGTTGCGCTTCACCCGGCTCTGGCGGGGCCGCCAAGCGCCATGTGCTAGGGGCTGGCGTTGTGTTAACGCCTGCCAGCCTGCTGCTACCCTAGTTTGGGCTAGCTTAAGCAAGCTTGCGCGATCCCTGCTCGAGAATGAAGGCAGTATCCTTGTCGAACATCCATGCGCACGGGCCAAGAGGAGACGGCTATTGCTGACCTCCAGACTGCCGTAGCCCCGCTACTTGAGGTCGGCAACAGCCTCCAGCACACCCAGTTCAGCACACGGGCTGTGCGCAGAACCCATATGTTCCCAGCTGTGCCCGCAGGGGTCGCCAGAGCTGCAAGCATGGTGCAAAAAGCAGACCGTCGCGCGTTACCTGCGAGCCCGGAACGGGGATGGAGGCAAGGCGCTGCACATGCTCAAGCAGACACTGCAGTGGTGGGCCCGCTTCCATTTCAAATTTGTTTGCAAGGCTGTGACAAGCGCTGCAAGTGCTCACATGGCCACTGCGGCAGGAGAGCTTCCTACCGACCGGATCGTATCACGTGGGAAGACGTTGCGGAGGAGGCGCGCACAGGTGGGTGAGCCTGCCAGTTCTAGCACCTGCCAATTTCAGTACCTGCGCAGGTGTCAGCGCACTGCGTGCGTATCTGCTTGCGCACATACTAGCGTGGCTGCGGTCCTAGTCGCTCGCTGCTGTGGACCAGCAGGCCTGACCTGAACACACAGCCGAGGGAAAAAAAGACTTGAGCAGCCTGGGACTCTGACCAGGGAAGCAGACGCTCACCGACCACCGCGACGGAGACGGCTGCATAGTGCTTGTGATGCGGCCCAGGTGCGCGCCCCCAGCGCAAATCTCTCGACGTCTCCGATGACAGGCCTGGCAATGCTGAAGTCGAGTGTGCGCAGGCTGGAGAACACCAGGTCTGCGGACGGGCAGGTCCGCTTCCTGGTGTACACGCTGGAGCTCGCCAGCGGGCTTGCCGATAGGGAAGGTGCGCACGACAGGCGCTCGACACACTCGTTTTGCAGCAGCCTCTTGGAGCCGTGTTGAGGGTGACCTGCAAGCGCCTTTCCACTGATAAAGAGCTCGGAGGCGCAGGCAACGGACGGACGACGTGGATCATTGACTTCGAGGGCTACACGCTTCGCAATGCTCCATCCTTGAAGGTGAGCTGATCATTGACCCGCTGGGGCAGTGAAAGGACTGGTGCTAGTATTCGCTAAAAGTGAGCAGGGCAGGCCTGTGCCGTATGTGCCCCAGCGGCTGCCTGCACTGAGCCTGTGCATAACATGCATAGCTGATTTGCATGGTTGCCATCATCAATTACAATGCGAGTGAATGGCAATTACACCATGTGCCACTCATGAGAGGCTGCTCAGGTGTCCAGCTCTCTTTGGGGGGCAGCCAGGCACATTGAAAGCAGCACGAAGCTTCAGGCGCGCCAGCGTCATGGCGGGGCAACGCCGCGCGGGGCAACGCCGCGCGGGGCGCCGCGCGGCCGGCCCGCGACATCGGGGCTCTGCGGTGCGCGCAGGTCGCCTCCGCGACGCTGCACATCCTGCAGAGCCACTACCCGGAGCGCCTGGGGCGCGCGGTGTGCTTCCGCGCGCCCGCGCTCTTCAGCCTCACCTGGAAGGCGCGCGCCCCCTGGTGACTGTGGCCTGGCAGGGTTAGGTAGGGTTAGGTAGGGTTAAAGTCCTGACCTGACAAGCAAGCGGCGCCTTCCACATGCTGGCACGGCCTGATGCAAGCCTGTACCTGTCGTCAGGGTGGCAATGCAGGTCCACCTGCCTGCAGCCCTGGGCCACACGGCGGAGCCCGGGCGCACAGGCGCTGCAGCCCTTCATCGACCCGCGCACCGCGCGCAAGATCGTCTTCGTGGGCCGCGGCGTGGCGGACGAGGGCCGCGCGGGCGTCCCGCCGGGCACGCTGGCGGCCTGCGGCGTGGGCGCGCCCGGCTGGGCCTTCGACGCGGCCGCGTACGCTGCGGTGTGCCGCGCGCTGGAGGCGCCGGCGGACGCGCCGGCGCGGCCGGCTGGATAGGGTAGGGTAGGGGCCTGCCAGGCACCGCTGCCGGGCCCGGCGCATCAGCGAGCGGCGCGGTCCGGGATGGCCTGGCATGCGCATGCTGCGCGCCTGCCAGCGCAGCGTAGCCTGCCAGCGCCAGCTGGTCTGTTGCTGCGGGCGCTGTTGCTGGTCAGGGGCGCAGCGATGGAAAGGTGGGGCCATGGACGACATGCGCTCTGGGGGAGTTTTTGGTGCATGGGGCGGCGCGAGTGCTGGGCGCCTGCCACAAGGGAACGTGGCAGGCTGCTGTGAAGTGACCTTGGTCATGGAGGACTCACGTCTGGCAGTCCCCCAGCCTGTGTTGTTTGCCTCCCCCTCTGGAAACATAGTATGGAAACAGGTGTGCGAGATACCTTGCGGCTGTACATCCCTTGGCACCGGGCTAATTCGAAGTAGGCTGACTCCCAGACAGTTTGCTGGAGTTTGGTCAGCAGCATGTCTGTGCCTCTGTGCTGTATGGGGTGCTGCGCTGCCACACACACTCTAATTATGTTCAGTCCAGAACAGCGTGTGAAGGAGTGGGCGAGGTATGTGCGCACAGCGCCCTGACCTCTGCTGTGCATATATCTGACGACATTGTGCCGCTTCAGCGAGCGCATGCTGTGCTACTAGGAGCTCAGGTCAGCCTGACCAGACCTGGGCTGTGCATCCCACCGTTGTACTTAGGCCCCGCGTGTGCTTGCAGCAAGGGGTACCCGGATCGGTCCGGGTGGACCGGACCGGTCCACCCTCGTGCTGGTAAGAAAAGCGCTTGCGCGCTTCACAGAGTACGCCCTTGAAGACAGCCTGTGCGCTTACATTGTGCATTGCTACAGCAATGCACTGGCCCGCCAACGCAGACGCCATGCATGGGTGCATGCACAGTCGCCTGTGCAGCCAGCACAGCTTTGCTGGACGCAGGCAGCTCCTGGTCACCACACATAGGCGGCATGCTGTTCTGGACCGCGTGGTCAGGCACGGCGCTCACTGTAAACGGCACTTGAGCCTGCTGCTCGTAGCACATTTTTCAGGCGAGCAAGCACGAAGTGGTGGTGAGAGAGCACTGCACACGGCAGGGCTGCAAAGAAGAAGAAGGGAGGTGGTGCTGGAAAGGGTGGCGGCGGCGGCGGCGGCGGCGGCGGCGGCGGCGCTTCGTCGAACGGGCCTATCAAGCCTTCCGGGAAGGTCAAGGAGGGGTGCGGGCCAGGCACGGCAGCGTGGTCTCACAGCCGCTTCAAGCGGCTGGCCACTGACGAGCAGTGCCGCTGCCGCAGAGCGGCGTACAAGGAGGAGACGCGGTCCATCATCCTGTCCCTGGACAAGGTGTCAAAGACCGCGCCGAACGGCAAGCAGATCCTGAACAAGGTCGGCCTCGGTATGTACCTGGGCGCCAAGATTGGGATCCTGGGCGTCAACGGTGTGGCCCGGTCGAACCAAACGTCCCCACTGGACTTGCGCGCCTCTGTCTGCTCTATTGCGGCATAGTTTGCACAGACGAAGAGTCTTCCAGACGCAAGGTCCCACACATGCTGCGACTCTCACAGACAGCTTGCAATATCTGGGCGGCCGCTCTTGGCTGCAAGTGCCTGGTCTGCTGCCTACTGACACAGCGCGTTAGCTCCGGGGGCGCTGCTGCAAGCGAGCGGGCCTGGCGACCGCTCGCGCAGGCAGTGGCAAGTCTTCGGTGATGCGCATCCTGGCCGGCGAGGACAAGTGCGCGCCTGCGTCGCGCACAGTGCTGCTTGCTGCCCTGGGCGGCCGCCTGCCGATCCGCAGCAGCCCTCTGCTCTGCCGCTGCGCTTACAGCGGGCGCTCAGTGGCTGCGCGCGCCCCAGGGAGTACAATGGCGAAGTGCAGCTTGCGGAGGGTATCAGAGTCTCACACCTGGCGCAGGTGCGCCCCACCCCCCAGGCTCCACATGCGTGCTCCCCACGAGCACGCCCGCCAGAGAGGCCGACTGCACCCAGTCAGAGCTGCTGCGTCGCTGTGTGGCATGCTGGCTGCCGCCGCCCCATGAGAGGGCATGCTGCACCTGGCCCGCATTCATATGCCACAATGACACAGCGCAGCGCCCGTGCATGGCATGGGCAAATTTGACAGCCTTTGCGGCTGCATGTGGGGCGCGACAGGAGCCGCAGCTGTGCGACGGGCCGACCGTGGACGAGAACATCCGGCCGGCGCTCGCGGGCATGCAGGCGCTGCTGAAGGAGTATGAGGAGGTGCGGGCGGCGACCCGCTCCGGGTAGCCCCCTCAGCCCGGAGAGGTGACGCGCGCGTCAGACCGCTTGGACAGGATGTTGGGCCGCCTGGTGTGCGTGCAGCGGGCGAGCCGCAGCGCTGCCGTGGCCGTGGCGCAACCCCATCGAGACCCACCACATGCAGGACCGCCGCTGGGCGGTGACCGGTAGCCGCGTGGCGGAGGGCGGCGTGGCCATGCATGCGCCGGCGCGGCACGCTGTCTGTGGCGTGCGCATGCCCGGTCGGTGCCGCTCACCGGCTGCCCGGCGCAGATCGGCGGCCGCATGGCGGAGGACGGCGCGGACATGGATGCGCTCATGCGGCGCATGGACGCGCTGCAGACGCAGATCGACGCGGCCGACGGCTGGGAGCTCGAGCGGCAGCTGGAGCGCGCGACCGAGGCGCTGCGCTGCCCGCCGGGTGCGCCGGCGCGCCGGCGGCAGCGCCCGCCGCCCGCTGTCGGGCCGCGCGCGCCGAGCGCGGCGGCCGCCCCTGCGCTGGCGTGCTGCGGCGCACCGCAAACCGTAGCGGATTCTTGCGGCGCCCCGTGACTGCTATGCCGTGTTGGGGCGGCCGGAAACTGTTTGGTGCCGCGCGGCTTGTGCCCGGGGCCATGGACCCCCGTTCCAGGAGCTTGAAAGAGGCCACGCTGCCTCCACGCCTGGCTGGGGCGGTGAACCGCGTGCCAGCACGCGCGGGGGCAACCCCTATGCGGCGGGGGCGCAGGCGATGCGGCGGTGGACAGCCTGTCGGGCGGCGAGCGGCGGCGCGTGGCGCTGTGCCGCGTGCTGCTCGAGCAGCCCGACATCCTGCTGCTGGATGTGCGCGCGGGCCCCGGGGCTCCCACAGGCCCCAGTGTCCCCCTGGCCCTGCGTGCCCATGCGTGCCCAGCCGCGCGCCCGCGCACCTTCGCCAACTTGCGCTTGCGCCCGCCGCTCGCCTTTGCGCCTGGTGCGCCCAAGCGTTGACACTGTCGGCCTCGCGCCACTTACTGCTGCGTCAGCCTGATGCGGCGTTGACCGCTGACCATGCCCACGGTCCTGACTGTGCTCAACGTAGTACCTGCTCCCAGCGTAGCCCTGAAGCGAGGGAAACCTGGGGAGCGCGGCAGGAGCCCACCAACCACTTGGACGCGGGCAGCGCCTAACATAGCATCTTATTCCCAGTGCAACCCTACCCTAAGGCAAGGGCAATGGGGGCGGCGGCAGGAGCCCACCAACCACCTGGACGCGGGCAGCGTGGCGTGGCTGGAGCGCACGCTCGCGGGCTTCCGGGGCACCGTGGTCGCCGTGACGCATGACCGGTGCGCGGCCGGCCGCGCCGCCTGGCGCGGCAGGAAGGCGCCCCGTCGGCGGCGGGGCGCGCCCCCGGCCGCCTGCGCGGCCGGGCCTGCTGCATATGCTGGCATGCGTGCATGCCAAGCGGCATGCCTGCTTGGCTGGCCATGGCAGGTAGTGAATCCTGAAGAAGCGGTGGCGTGTGGTAGGATATTCATCAATTTATGGCAGGGTTATGGTAGGGCGGGCACGCGACCAGGCGGCTCACGCGCCGTGTGCGGGGGCGGCGGCGCAGCTTCTTCCTGGACAACGTGGCCGGCTGGATCCTGGAGCTGGACCGCGGGCAGGGCATCCCGTTCGAGGGTGCGCCCTCGCGGCGCCCGCCGGCAGGCCGGCTGCGGCCGTGCGGCGCCGAGTCCCCCGCCGCGCCTGGGCACAGCGCTGTCCGCGTCTCTCAGCCGACCCGCTCAGCGGCGGCGCTCAAAGCGTGGTGACCGCAAACGCAAATGGGTTGCAGCCATTGCAGCATGGGATGCTCCGCTGCGCGAATGACAACAAGAGTGGGGGCGCGGCGCAGGCAACTACAGCCAGTGGCTGGAGCAGCGCGCAGCGCGGCTGCAGCAGGAGGGCAAGGAGCAGAGCGGCCTGCAGCGCGCGATCGCGGCGGAGCTGGACTTCGTGCGCTCGCAGGCTAAGGGGCAGCAGAAGAAGGGCAAGGCGCGGATGCGGCGCTACGACGAGCTGGTGGACCAGGCGCGCGCTAGGCCCTAGCCCTAAACCCTAACCCTATCCTGCGCCCCAAACCTCCAGCAGCAGGATCTGCTCTCCACCGCTGCTCAAACGCTGCTCTCAATCGCAGGCAGCCTAACACGCCTGGGTGCGCCGAAAGGCGCGCGCACTCAGAGCTTCCTTCCTTCACCTGCCGTGACGCTGGGGAGGGTCAGGGTCCGGGTCGGGCGCCCTTGCACTGCGTGCGTCGTCCGGGCATCGTGGCCGGCTGGTGCTGCTGACCGAGCGGCCGCTCGGGTGAGCCGGCTGTACCGCCTGTGGGCGCATACGGGCGCGGCAGGCCGCGGGCGTATACCGAGGTGATGCAGAGGCACTGCAGCTGCGAAGAGCGGCGCCTCGAGGCATCAGACCGGCCCTCGACCTGCGCCGGCCACTGCATGTTGCGGCACCGTGCCGGGAGGTGCACATGCTGCCCGCTGCTGCGCAAAGGCTCCACTTTCCCTGTGTGCCCCGCGCAAGGCTGCCGCGCGGCGAGCGCACGCCTGCTCGCCGGCCGCCGGCAGGCAGGGTAAGGGTAGGGTAGGACCCCACCCTACCCAGGGGGGGCCGCGCGCGCGGCCGGCAGGCGGCGGAGTACACGCGGCAGGCCACGGTGGACAGCATCACGATCCCGGTCGGCCCGCGCCTGGGCGACGTGGTGGTGGAGGCGGAGGGCCTGTGCAAGGCGTACGGCGAGCGCGTGCTGCTGGACAACGCCACCTTCAGCATCCCGCCCGGCTCCGTCGTGGGTGCGCCCGGCAGACCCGGCGGCTCCCGCGGGCCGCCGCTTGCACGGCGCCGCTGGCATGGCGCCGCAGGCTGCCGGGCAGGCGCGGCTGCGTGCGCACGGAGCGCCGGAAAAGCTGCCAGCCATGAGAAGCCAGCTGGCCGCTGGCGGCTGGTGCACAATCAGCGCGCACGACGTGTCCACGTGCACAACGCGATACAGCTTTCGCAGCTTTCGTATAGCGCCGTGTGCGCTCAGCTAGAGCATGCACGAACTGCTCCGAGCATGGTGGGGTCTGTGTGTGAGGCAGCGGGCGCTGTGCCGCAGGCATCGTTGGCCCCAACGGCGCGGGCAAGAGCACGCTGTTCAAGATGATCATGGGCCAGGAGGCGCCCGATGCCGGCACGCTGCGCGTCGGCGAGACCGTGGTGCCCATGTGCGCGCCCGCCCGCGCTCAGCTGGAGCCATGTATGGGCGCTGGCGCATGCGGGCTCGGGGACCTGTGAGCCAACAAGCTTGCAGGCGTCGCGGTTCATGCGTGGAGTTTGTTAAGCTGCTTTGTTCTGGCGCGAATGCCCGCTGCTGCCTTCTCGTCGTCCGAGCCAGCCCTTTCTGACCAGGCGTGGCGGAGAGGTCTCTCGGGTGCTCGGTGCTTGAGCGCAGCGGCCTGGCTGAGCGCAAAGTCTGCGCGGGGCCGCTAGCGATAAAGCGGAGGAGCGCGGAGGCTCATAGCGCCGCATGCGGTGTCCGGCGAGGGGCTGGGGTAAGGGATTGTTGTATAGGGTAGGGTAGGGTAGGGGCCAGCAGCGGCCGAGCGGGCGGGCCGCCGCGGCGCCGCAGGTACGCTGACCAGGAGCGTGAAGGCCTGGACCCTTCGGTCACGGTGATCGAGGCAATCGGCGAGGGCGCGGAGGAGGTGGACCTGGGCGGGCGGCGGCTGCCGGTGCGCGCGTACTGCGCGCACTTCAACTTCAAGGGCGCCGACCAGCAGAAGGCGGTCGGCGTGCTGTCCGGCGGCGAGCGCAACCGGCTCAACCTCGCGCGGGCGCGCCCCGGCCCGGCGCCCTCCCGCCTCCCGTGCGCGCGCAAACGGCTCAGCCTCGCGCGGGCGCGGCCCCGCCCCATCGCCCTTTCCTTTGCCTCCGCACTTTCCTTCTGGTCTCCGCACGAGCGGCAAAGATCCGTGCAGCCTGCCGAGCCGGCAGCCGCGCCGCCCGGCTCGCATGCGCCGTGCGCCTGTGCATGCGCGCCGGCAGCCGTCGGCCGGCTCTCGGCAGAGGCGCACAGCGCCCTGCCTTCCCTGGGCGCGTTTCTGTCCGGGGGGAGTGGGGGGGTTCTGCAACGCTGTACTGGGCTCCATGTGACGGCTGACGGCGCCGTGGCCCAACCTTTTTGCGCTAGCGCGTCTGGCGTCCGGGCGGCGCCCACTGGGGTAAGGTTGGGGGCGGGCGCCCGGGCGGCGCCGCCGCGCGGCGCCAGCCCGCCAAGCGCCAGAGACCTAGAGATTAACATACAGTGGCCGCTTGTCACCCATCTGTGGTACGCATGCAAAGGCTGAAGCAAGGGTTGAAGAAAGGGCCTGTCCTGATGGAGAGGTTGGAAACCTCTTTGCCCGCGCGCAGGTGATGAAGCGCAGTGGCAACCTGCTGCTGCTGGACGAGCCGACCAACGACCTGGACGTGGACACGCTGCGCGCGCTGGAGGCGGCCATCCTCAACTTTGCCGGCACGACGGTCGTCATCAGCCATGACCGCTGGTTCCTGGAGCGCATCGCGACGCACATCCTGGCGTACGAGGGCGACAGCCAGGCGCGCGCGCCGCGCCTCCGCTCCCTACGGCATTCTGGTCCAGAATGGCCTCGCGAGGGCGAGGATGACAGCGCGAGGGCATGGACCCAGCTCTGCACGCAGAAGTGAAATCACAGGCATGTGCGGAGCTTGACCTCTGGCCCCAACCTCGCCTGTTGTAAAGTGCTAGTTGTCCCGAGCTAGTGCCAGTCGTCTCAAGGCGTGCAGTGCGTGTCCCTTGTTTAGCCAAGCTGGATGCACCCTGTGGCAGGCGGTCTGGTTCGAAGGCGGCTACAGCGAGTACGAGGCCGACTACCGGCGGCGGAGCGGCGGCGCGGACCCCACGCGCATCAAGTACCGGCGTATGGCCGTGGCCGCCTGAGCCGCGCCCTGGGCCACGCCTGCCGGGACCAGTGCCATGCTTTCGGGCTCAGGGCCGCGCCTGCCATGTTTGCAGTCACGTCCATGCTCACATGCGGGCTCTGTAAGACGTCCACGCCACTCGACACACACACTGCCCAGGTCACACCGCGGCCAAGGCGAACGCCGGGCGCAGGCAATGCGCAGCGCCCGCTCAGAACAGGGGCTCGTTCCCGTACACGCACTGGCCGGCGCCGGGGCGCGCGGGCCCCGCGCGGAACAGCGCGGCCGCGGCGTCCAGCAGCGGCCCCGCATCGGCGCCCAGGCGCACGTGGTGGTGCTTGAAGTCACCGGCGCCGGCCGAGCCCGGGAAGTCGGCCGGCACCACCTGCGGGCCCGAACACCCCTGTCGTACTCTGAGCGGCCTGCTGCAGCAAGGTGCTGATGAGGCGCTCAGCAGGCGCCCCCAGGCGCTGCCAAGGCGCGCCTGGGGATGCACTGCTCGCACTGCACCCAGCCGGCCCCTGAGCCCAACGCAAGAAGTTGTGCAGTGGCTCCTGATTTGGAAAACACTGCTGAGCGCCCAGTACACTGCCCCAGGTGCACGCACGCTGCTGCTCCCCTGCGGTGACAGACTGTCTGCCTTGCCATGTCTGTTGTCTGACCAGAGGGCGCAGCCACACTGCCGCCAGGCGGGGTGAGGGCGGTAAAAAAAATGCAGACAGGCGCCGTGCAGCAGCCGCGCCTGCGAGGCGGAGCGCGCGTGCCAAACCAGGTGCTGTGCGCCGGCCGCGCGCGCCCAGTTGCAGTACCCAAACGTGAAGTCGTGCGTCGCGCCTGCGTGCTGCTTGAACGGCTGCACCTCGACGCCCACCTGCCGCCCGGCGTGCGCATGTGAGTCCGCGGCCATGCTGACCCTCCATGAGCCGCACAGTTCTAGCGAGCTGCACAACCCAACACATGTGAATGCGTTAATGAGCAATCAGCAATGATTGAATCAAAGCGGCACTCCATTGCCAGCATGCAAGCGCCGGCGGCGGCGCGCACCGCGCCGCGCGGCAGGAACAGGACGAGCGGCAGCGCGCCCCCGTGCACGCCCAGCAGCACGTCGGTCGCCCGCAGCACATCCAGCTGCTCGCGCAGCGCCATGCGCTCGAAATCAACGATTGACACGACAAAGCCGCGCGCGCGCGCTGCGGCCGCCACCGTGCCCTGGTCCACCAGCCGGCGCTTGGCGGCGGCGCCGCGGTCGACCAGCGTCAGCGCCAGCGGCCCGCGCGCGCGCCGCCGCGCCGCCCAGGGCGCGCTCGGCGGCACGCGCAGCCGGGCCAGCGCCCAGGCGCGGAATGCGCGCAGGCCCGGCCGCAGCGCGCGGGCGTCCGCGTCGGTCGCGTACGCGTCCAGCGGGACCACGTCCAGGCCGGCCGCGTTGGCGCCCAGCACGGCGGCGTCCGCGCACAGGCCGCCGCGCGGCAGCGCGGCCGCGTGCAGGCTGGGCGCGCCCGCCAGCTCGTCCCACGCCTCGGCCAGGCGGTTGCGCCGGTCGCTCGCGTAGCCTGCGTGGCGCAGCGCGGGGTTGAGCTGGGACTGCCTCGTTCTTTGAACACGCATCATGTATGCGGGGTGCGCCGGAACATCCAGCCGCACGAGCGACTGCCACTCGCTGCTTGACGCGCAGGGGCGCACGATGGCATCAAATAAAAACCTGCGCCAGCTCAGGCGAAAGGAATGCACCGACGGCCTGCACGCCTTCATGAGTCTGCACACCGCTCTCTGTTACCTTCACGCCCGCTGCGCCGCTCACGGCGAGCACGGTTCGACAGGCCTTTCCCCTTGTCTAACTGATCTGACTGCGCACCTGGGCAGCCCAACCAAGCCCTGCAGCGGACAGGCTGAGCAGGGTCCATCTGGTCCCCCTCCCCGCCACAAGGTACGTCAATGCTGGGCAGCGCCCTGCACCTGGGCGGTCGATGAAGAGCAAGCGGAAGGGTTCCGCAGGGTCCAGGCCCAGCGCGGCGAGCGCGCGGTGCGCCGCCAGCAGCTGCACGGTGAGGAAGTGCCACAGGCCGGTCCAGTCGCGCGCGAGCACCACGAGCGGCGCGCCGCCGAGGTCCAAGGACACACACGCGGCCGCCGCCGCAGCCGCCGGCGCTGCGGCGAGCGAGATCGCACCAAAGTACCCGCGCAGCAGGGGGTCAGGCACCTGCGCGCATCAAGCCTCGGCTGCTGTCAGCAGGGAGAGCTTGCGCTGCACAGGCAGGGGTTCTGGCTTATCAGGCACACTGAGGCCACTGACTCGCCCTCCCGTTTGTTCCTCCCGCTTGTTACAGAGTAGGACAGTTGGGTCATGCGTGTGGCAGGGAGGGCGCGCCGCATCCTCCGGGCCGCCGCTGGCGTTTGCGGGGCGGAAGTGCGAGCGTAGCAGGCGGCGCTCCGCGTCCTCGATGTTCTGGGGCGTCCACGCGTCCTGCGGCTGCCCGGGCAGCAGCACGAAGCGGTCCACGCGGCACAGCTGCGCCGCGCCGCCCGCCGGCAGGCAGCGTACCTCGGGGGGGAGGCCGGCCGCGGCTGCAGCCAGAGCCAGCACCAGGAAGCACCGCAGCATCCACCCTGCTCGCTGCACACGCAGCTGCAGGCCTGCCTTTTGCATGATCTTGACATATACAATTGGCTTGCATGCAGGTGCTGCCATATGACCAAAACCTTTTGAAGAGCACGAGTGCATGGCTTGCCTGGTGCTGGCTATTGGCGGGCGCTAAAACTGCTTGACTGCCAACTGCTGTCAGCCCCGCTTGATCGTGCAGGTCCGCTCCGCTGATGCCAGTCTCCTTTGCGTTTCAGCAGAGCAAACAGAGCGGCGCACTTCTTGCAAGAGCCCGCGCAATATGCTCTGGTTTGAACCCTCTGACTCAACTAGGGACAGCCCTCTGACTCGACTATCCTCGCCTGCAGAAGCAATGCTAACGAATAGGGATCCTTCGTGCGTTAATAAGCTGGCGTGATGCTGTGCGCTTGTGCGCACAGTCCCTGCGTCGCGTGGGCCCTCCCACTCGTGCGGCGACCAGCGGTGCACGGCGCACCACTAGCGCCAAAGCCTGGGAGGGCGCGGAAAGCTGTAAGTCGCGTGCGGCCAACGGCTGCGCTGGACGCTTGGGGCGCGGTCGCGGTCCAGTTAAAGGTATCAATGCGCATGCATATGTGGCCAGCTTTGAACCTGTGAGGATATTGCTTTGGTCTTCTGGAATTCCTCTTGGCTGCCTGAAGTCTGCCCCTGTGCAGGGCGGAGCGAGCGGCGTTGCAGCGTTCCTGGAAACTGCTCCGCCGCAGGCACGCATGGTTGAAGTCACATGCTGACCTTAGTGCAGAAGTGGCACAGAGGCTGAGTGAGCGGTATGTCTGCTGGCGCAGTACTACTTTCTGTACTTGGTAGCAGCGGGCTTCGGCTTGCCGGTGCGCCCCTGCCCGTAAAGCACCCCGCACGTTTACAGTCACTGGCCCTCCGGACGGACACACTCGGAGGAGCCTGTTTGCTGCTTGGGTGGGGCTGCCTTGGCCCCCAAACCAACTCACACGCCGTGGCGCGCGGCAGGCAAGCGAGGACGCCCTCGTCGTCTGGGTGGGCTCCAGGCTCTGGCAGGGCCACTACGGGGGCGGCTGGGGCGCCGCCGCGGTCCTGGCCTTTGTGTACCTTGGCGTGGTCATAAGCGACTGGGTGCGCACCAGTGCACCCACCTGCACCGGGACGGCCCTTGCACGGCTGCAGGGCTCCAACGTCACATCTCCCAGGGCCGACTCTGCACTACTGCTTGCTTTGTGCTATGGCGCTCTCCTCGCTCCAGGGCTGTGAGGCGCTGCCAGCTCGCGCAGATCACGTATGGCGTCGGCACGCTGCTGCGCTACGGCGTGTTTAGCCGCTTCAGGTTGTCCTTGGTCAGGGAGGGTAGCGGCACGCAGCGCGCGGTGGCCGCGGTACAGAAGCACGGGCGCTCAATTGGTGCGCCAGTGTCAGCGTTGCAGTCTCCTGGTTTGTTTAAATGCGCCTGCCTCTGAGGAGGAGCTGTGCCACCCGAAGATTGCAGCGGCAGCTGATGATTTGCCAGTGCATCTGTTGCTCTAAAGCAGAGCATTGTAATTTGGGTGATGAGGACTGCAAGCCACAGCAAATGTAGATCGATGTAGGGCGACGGGTGGGGCAGGCATGCGGGTGCATGCCGAGAGAACATGCGGAGCCTACACTCCAGTGCGTTGCTGCCGCCGATGCAGTGCACAAGCGTGCGCACCGCGAGCTCGTGCACATCAGCGGGACCGCGCCGCATGCCTGCCTGCGTGACATCGCCCCGCCCGCGCGGGCAGGCGTGGTGCAGCGCTTCTCCGTCGGCTTCCGCGGCCCGCTCTGCATCGCGTCCGGGCTGAGCGGCGTGCCCTTCTGGCGCTTTGCGGGCGGCGCCATGCTCGGCGCGCTGGGCACCATGCCGCTGCAGCTGGGCGCGGTGCGCGCGCTCATGCTCTTGCATGGGCCTGACACGGCGGATATGCGTGCCCATGGCAGTGCGCGAGACTTGTACCATCTACTCGAAATCTCTGACGCGCACCTTACTGCGGAGCCGACTGAGGCGCACCACGCTCGAATCCGCCCGGCGCACCTAAGCGCCCTGGCCGCCCTTGGCAGCTCAGGGCCCCTGACGGGACTGCATGCATCCTGCTGCAGGGCTGGCTGATGCGTAACACGCCCACCCCGCCCGGCGTGTACCTGGCCGCCCTGGCGCTGGTCGCGGGCCCCAACCTCGTGGGCAACTACGGCGCAACTGCGCTCGCGCTAGTGGCGGGCTGGCGCGCGCAGCGCGTGCAGGCTGCGCCGCGCCCGCAAGAGTAGGGCAGGAGGGTGGGAACCTCGGACGGCATGCTCAGCCTCCCAGGGGCTCGCTTTTTTCCGTCAGAGCCGTGCAGCGACCTGAAGCAGAACATTGCGCGTCAGGTCTGCGGCAGAGGGTGACTGCTATTGCAGTTGCTTGTACGCGAGGATGCCCATGTGAGGGACACCTGTCCGTTGTGCCCAGCATGGCACGGACCCTAATCACAGCAGCCCAAACAGCAACGGTATGAAGGTCATGAGCCTACAGTCAGGTGCAACAAAGTAGCTGAAGGAATGCATGCTTGCTGGCAAGCAAGACGAGGTTGGTGTTGCACTATGTTTGGATTGGGGTTTGTGTGACGCCCGCGTGTGACCGCAGCACTAAAACACAGCACCAGTCAATATGAATGCATGCGTGCTTTTAGTTATTGCGAGACGAAGTTGCTGATTGGATCACCACAACGCACGTGAGGCAGTCTCTTTTCTGGTATGACAAGCTGTTACAGGCTCTGAGGTCTGCTGTGTGTGGAGTAGTTAAAAATGTATCTGATGGACCTGCATTTACGTTTAACAGGATTTGATCGCCAGTTTTTAGTCCAAGCAGTGAGCACATGTGAGGTGGCACTCCATGTTCAAGTGAACGCTTTGGTGCTAAGCGGTGCTTATCATGTCATCTTGTGCTGGGTAGGAAAGCGTGACACACTACAAAAACTGTGAATGGCTGTGTAGTCACATTGCATGCACTAGCCCGTGACAAGGGGCATCTGCCAAGCCCGAACGGTGCAGCATGCGGTTGCGGGCTGCGCTGCGACCTCCACAGCCCTGCCCCTGCATCTGCCAGCCTTGGGTGCAACCGCAAGACCCAGCCGGCATCCCGGCCTCAGCCAGGACCATCCGCGCATCACTCTCACACGCCACCTGCCAACCGAGCCTCGCCCCGCCTGGGCCACGCCCCGTCCTGCAGCCTGCCCGGCCCATGGCGCTCCCGCGCTCTGCGCCCTGCCCCACCCAGGCCCCGGCCGACCGGCTATGCCAGCACCTTCTCAGACCCCACCGCCTTCTCGGGCAGCGGCTGGACGTCGGTGGTGACCTCCTTGGCCTTCAGCTCGGCCGCCACGTTGTCGATCGCGGAGTTCAGCGACGCGATCTTGTTGGCCAGGTCCTGCCGCGCGGCAGTTCGGGTGTGAGTGCGCACACACAATGGCAGCCGACATTCAGACAAGCATATATTGCTATGGGGTGGGTATTAAGTGCGCTCACACACAGGCAGTTGCCCTTCAGACAAGCGCATGTTTCTGTGGGGTGGGCTCGGGAGGTAACTGCTGACCACTGCTCCGCGCACAGCTGTGTCAGCGAGGCCTGACCCTCTCCACCTAGCACTGGCGTGGCTTGGTTGGGCTCGCCCACAAGCCGAAGTGTGACCCATGCATGCCCACAGCCGGCAGACCTGGTGCCAGACAGCTCCACAATTGAATACTTCACACATCCTTGACTGTAGCCCACATTCTGTGCAGTGCTCAAACCCCACATCACAATGCTCGCAGTCCTGCTCGGTCTCAGTCCCCGCATGCACCTTAGATGCATGCGAGCGGCGCGCCCGTCCCTTTTCTCTACCTCGTCCCTGCAACTCCTGACGGACAACTTGTGGTGGACAGTAAGTTGCTGAGCCCCCTTCAGCCCGCCCGCACTGCGTCCCCCAGGCAGCCGGCCGCGCCTGCTTGGTCTGCTCGGGGTCCTTGGCCTCCTCCTCTACCTTGCCGTCGTTTCATTGATGAGAGCAGGGAGTTAGGCCCATGCACCCCATGCACTTGGACTGCACCCCCCAGGCAGCCGGCCGCGCCTGCTTGGTCTGCTCGGGGTCCTTGGCCTCCTCCTCGGCCAGGAAGCGCGGCAGCTTCAGGCGCTGCTCGTCCGTCAGCAGCGCCGCCGAGATCTGCGGCGCGAACAGGAAGCCCAGCGCGCCGAACAGCGTGCCGCCCAGCAGGAAGCCCGCCAGGAAGCCGCCGCCGCCGCCGCGGCTCTCGGCCCTGCCGCGCACCGACTCGTCGTGCGCTGTTCTCAAGCACAAAAGGCATAAGTTGTGTCCCTTGGCACGAGGCGCCGGCTGCCTGCAGCCTATCGGCTCAACAAAGACGCAAGTCCAGTACCCACTGGAAAGAGATTATGCGTCACAAGAGAGGGCCAGCGTGGGCCGTTGAGTAGACGCAATGATATAGTAACTGCCAGTTTGCGCAGTACATCGTGCTACTGCTCCAGTCCAGTGCCAGCATTCTGACCGTGTACGTTTACCAAGGCATGGCGCAGCACCTGCACACTGCAGCACAGCATTGCCAGCAGTTTGGTGCGTGGTCAAACCTGACAGCCACTGTTTGCCTGCGCGCTGCACGGCTGGCAGAGGCAGGCCGGAACGCATGGCAGTGCCCCAGCGACCAAGCTTCCCGGGCTGGGAAGGCCGCCCGGCCCAAACAGGGCTGCCTCGGCAGGCAGGTGCCTGCATGCGTTTGGCAGCCTGAGTTAGTACTGAAGCGTGTAGTTTCTTGTCTTGTCAAAGAGGGAAGTACAAAGTGCAGCAGTGTGCGGACCTGGCCGCATTGGCGCAACAGGCAGCTGCATGGCCAAGACACCCATCGAGACCGCTTAACAGGTGCTTTGAAGGCAAGCCTTGTGCGCTGCCGGTGTACTATCACTGAACAGGGACTGCCCTCAGGGAGCGGTGGAGAGTGGCAGCCCTCTCGGGGTTTGGACTCCCACACCAGGGAACACCAGCATAAACTCTGAAACAGCGCGCTGGCTAACACACGGGTGCTATTGATTTGTAAAAGTGAGACCGTCTGTTTATGCTCGCACTGGCAGCCAGTTGCTCGTGCAGCTCGCCCTGCAAAGCAGCCGCCCAGCACGTGACCAAGCAGCGACACAGGCCTTGTGCGGGCAGCACATACAGCCGTCAACGGTTGTGTCAGCCTGAGACTGCAGCGCGCCAGTTGAGGGCCAGGCAGCAGGCTTGCCGTCTCGCCGCTATGGCAACCGCAGACGTTGACAGCTATGAGCGCGTCGCTGTGCTTGCTGCCAAGGAGGCTGGTGTGCCACTGATGCGCACAGTGTGGCCATGGTTCTTGTCATGTGCATGTCATGAACTGATGCAAGTTCACGCACAGGCGCTGTCATTGAGGCCGCCTTCAGTAAAGAGAAAAAGATTGAGCACAAAGGTGTGTGCCACCGTGTTGGCTTACTCCAAGACCCACATGTCCGAAACATGATAACAAGATGCACAGTGTAAACAGTCAGCAAGCACACGCCCCTGGCCTCCTGCAGCACAGCAAAAGTGTCTGCTGAGCTTCTGGCGTAACGCAGGCGCAATGGACTTGGTTACCGAGACTGACAAGGAGTGCGAGGCGCTCATCCTTGCAGCCATCCAGGGCGCCTTCCCCAGCCACAAGTTCATCGGAGAGGAAGGCAGCGCAGCTCAGGCACGGCTGCCGCGTGCAGGCACTCCTCGTGCGCTGTCACCAGGGCTGCTGTGTCTGAGCGGCCCGCTGGCGGCACAGGGCTTTACCGCGGAGCTCACAGACGAGCCCACCTGGATGGTCGACCCCCTGGGTGACGACCCATGGCCTCTCCTTCACCTGTCAAGCGCTTCTGGCCACACCATTATTCTGTTTCTGAGATTTCTGTATGGCACCCAGATGGGACCACCAACTTTGTGCACCGCTTCCCGTTTGTCTGCGTGTCCATCGCTCTCGCAGTGAAGAAGGAGGTGCGACTGCAGTGCAGTGCACAGACGCCTAGCAACAAACTACTGGGCAAACGGTCCTGTGTTGTGCATGGCAGCCAGGAACAGCCTCGTGCTTGCTGGGGGCAGCGACGCTCTCGCTGCAAGTTAACTCAGGCGCGCAAGGAATGCATGTTGAGGGGCAGACTTCTCCTCGGACCACATGTCCAACTATGGCAGCAGCTCTACTGGAAGAGATCTGGTACAGCGCCTCACTCCCTGAGGGCGCAGGTGACGGTCGGCGTTGTATACAACCCGGTGCTGCGCGAGCTGTTCACCGCGGTGGCCGGCCGCGGCGCGCGCCTGAACGGCGCGCCCATCCGCGTGTCCGGCGCCGCGGAGCTGGGCGCCGCGCTCCTGGTGACCGAGGTGGGCGTCGCGCGCGACGACGCCACGGTCGGCGCCATCTTCGGGCGCGTCGGGGCGCTCACGAAGCAGGCGCGCCGCTGGTCAAAGTTTTGAAGACTGTAGAGAGCTGCTGTGCATGGCCGCGTCCCTGCCATATTCACATTCAGCAATGGAAAGGGCCGTGTAGCTGCAATCCGCATTTGCACTGCATTCTCGTGACAAGTCACCGCGCACGAACGTTTTACCAGCTCCACACACCAACATGCATGGCATGGCGGGAACTCCCAAGCGCATCTGTGAGTCACCTGCCGTTTAGGCACACGCCCCTCCTAGGGAAGTGCGCCCCTGACGTGACGTGGCGTCCTAGGCGCGGACAGCGCAGCGACCCACGCGCCTGGCGCGCAGATGCGCGCTGTCCGCGCGCTGGGCTCGTGCGCGCTGGACCTCTGCAGCGTGGCGTGCGGGCGGGCAGACGCCATGTACGAGGTGCTCCGCCCGATGCTATCCTGTAGCCTTTTGTGTACCCATTGAGCTCATGCAGAGACTGGGCGCAGAGGTGAGGCATGCGCATTTGCCACAGCCCTAAGGCACCAGCTTGCTGCAAACGCATGCGCATGTGCGCATGCCACGGCCTCAGCACCGCGTCGTTGCTGGCGGTCGCGCGCAGCAGCCCCAATAGCCCACTGCCTGGCAGAGCCTCCACCCCATTCAGGCAGGCCAAGCCTGATCTCACCCCAGCCGTGCGGCCAGGTCGGCTTCGGCGGGCCGTGGGACTGCGCCGCGGGCGCGCTGGTGGTCCGCGAGGCAGGAGGGGTCGTGACCGACGTGGCCGGCGGGCCCTTCAGTTTGATGGCGCGCCGCGTGCTGGCCACCAATGCGCATCTGTCCACGGCCGTGGCGGCCGTGCTGCGCGAGCAGCCGCTAGGCCCCCGTGAACCCAGGCCGCCGCCGGGCAACTAGAGAGCGATTTTTTTTAAGAGTGACATGGGCGCGTTGCAAGTGTATGAGGCTAGCAGCCATGGGCAAAGTGGCGAGCGCGCTTTGGCACGCCTTGTGCGCGCACTGATGCACTTCTGGCCGCCGCGACCGCCATGGCGACCAAGCGGCATAAGACCACTCTCCCTGCATGCCATGTCGCTTGGTGAAAGCAGGTCGCGGCCTCCTTGAATTGAGGCGCTTGCTGGGTCCATCTGCCCAATCCGGGGTTTTGCATCTGGTAATCAAACAGAAGCATCAAGCTAGTTACTTGTTGTTTTCAGGGCGCAGCGAGGGCGACTGGGCGCCTGCTCACTTGTTTGTCCTGGCACAGCGAATCTTAAAGCCTGCCACCGTACAGTAAACCGCATATAAATCAACTGTGTATGCACCGCGTCAACTACAAGTGCCAGAACCAGCCAGAACTGCCTCCCGCCACACACTCCTCTGGTATCAGACGGTTTTGAAAGACGCCACAACGCTACGGAGCTTGGCCTCGTCACTCGAGAAAGTCTTGCTGGGCGACTTCACAAACAGCGCAAACACCTTGCCACCCTTGAGCGTAACTGACGCCAGGTAGCTGATTGACTGCACGCACATCCCAACCCGTATTTCATGAGACTCTGTCCATGAGGCATGGCTCATTAGGTATTGCAGCGCACTGGGTGCCAGCTGTGCAGCTTTGATGCGACCGAAGAGGAGAATGTAGCATTACTGCAACTGCAGACAGTGTAGCTGTATGCAGCCCTGTTGTCTCACATTAGCACAGGCACGGGCAGGCTGAGCCTGACGAGCAACGCACCGGCCCCAATACATCGTAGTCGTAGAACTGCTGCCCATCGACCTCGCGTGTGCTGGTCTTCTTCTCCGCGGACTCAGTCAAGGCGTCCTGCGCGCAGGCCAGTGACTGCATAGCGCTGCATTATGCGCGCGCTCTGCGTGTCAATAGCTTTTCAGTGCAAGTACAAGCGACAGGTCCCAACAGTGCACCCTTCCACGCTCATGCCTTGCACATTGCCAAGAATGGTCCAGCCCGACAGTGCACTGCAGACACACAGACATGCACAAGCTGAGAAAGCACCAAAGTACAGAGGGCCTGCCTGCAGGTCGTAGTCGGCGCCGGCAAAGCCCGCCAGCGTCTGCTCCACATCGCCCAGCTTGAACTTCTTGTTGTCCTCGCCCGCGCGCCCAAACGTCACCACGTATGCCGCCTGGCCTGTTCGCTTCCACGCGCCCAAAAGTCACCATGTATGCTGCCTTGCCTGCACCGCGTGGCAGCAGGCTCCAGCCAGCCTCGGCACTCAGAGAGAGAAAGTGCGCAGCAGAGCCCGCCCCTGGTGGACAGGCGGGGCGCCGGCGCGCACCCTTATTCCGAGGGTTGCGCACGCGCGAGTCGATGCCCTGCATGCCCTTCTCATTCTGCGCAGGCAGACCTGCAACTCAGGATTTGTTGGGCTTGGTAGCCATAGAACTCCGTCTCCTGGTCATGAACCCAAACACGCAAGCCGTGACTGAGTACGTAGCAAGCTCCACACTTAACTGTGACTGTGTTATGGTGTAGCAAAGCACGGTGCTTGGTAGGCAGAAGGCCTGCTCGCCTTGCCGATGGTGTCTATCTTCCAGCCGGAAGGGTACTCGAAGGTGTACCTGTGTGGTGAGGCGCAGCGAGGTGAACGTTGCAGGCTTGCTGCAACAGCCAGTCCAAGCGCAAGAGCGGACAGACGGAGCGCAAAAGCCCCATCGCACTTGGCAGCCTCCTTTGCGTTGCCACCATAACCTCCATAACTGGTTGGGGGAGCTGCCAGACCGTAGAACGTCTGTGTAGCGCCCGAGTCTGCACGCCACGCTACAGCTCAGAAACACCCACACTCAATGTAACTGCACGTCAAAGCGCTCTGTGTCTTCCAGAGGAGACTTGAGTCAGCAGGACGGGCGTGCATGCCTTCGTCCGCGGCCAATGCAGGCAGCTGCAGTGCTGCCACTGCGGCTGCAGACAGCCCGAGCAGGACGCCTCGCCTCTCTGCGTGCGCAGCCCGGGCCTCTGCAGATGCCCTGCACACCGCACCCGCGCGCCGCAGTCCAAACGCGCACGCTGGACGGCAGTCCCGCAGACCTGCGCGGTCCGCGAGGTGCGCAGGCCCGGACAGGGGCGTCTGCAGGAGCGCATACATGCTGATTGCCGTGCACCTACTCAGCTCACTATCTCCATCTCATCAGCTTGTTTGCTTCTCAAGCCAATTTTGGCTGCACCTCAAGCCTTGCTGTGCCAGGTGCTGAGCCACAGAGTCGAGCTTGCTTTCAAAACTTTGTCGCGGTGTTCAAGACAAGGAGGATGAACGCCACTGGCACCCGCGGGTCCCTTGGTCAGGCGGCGCAGCATGAGCCAGGCTGCAGGTGTGGTCAGCGGCGACCTCCTGCGAATTTGCGGAGCTTGGCGTGAACACCACAGGCACTAGCTGACCTGTATGAGCTTGGCAACACGATGTTGTGTGTGTTCAGGCGGCTGCGCTCGCCTTTCCTTCCTTCCGCCTGGCCGCTGAGCAGCTCAGCTCCCACAAGCAGCCGGCGCTGCCGGAGTGCGGTCGTGGAGGTGTTGCTCGCCAACGTGTTGCAGAGTGTTTATGTTTACCTGCTTGTTGTGAAAGGCAGTGCTTATGATAGCCAGTGCGACTTCTTAAGCCAGTGCTCAGCACCTTGGCCAAGCTGCTCAACAGGAGGTCGATTTACTAGCGTGTGGGCGTTGTGCAGGTATGCGCAGCGAAGGGAAGGAAATCACAGATGAAGCAACAGCAGTCCATGCAGGCTGGGGTGCGGCTTGTCGTATTGCTCAATCCTTCTGTCACCACACCTGTTGGCTCTAATCACGTCCGTGCACTCCCTTAGAGCAGTCACAGCGCACCGCTTGAGCAGTCACACCGCACCGCTTGTCCAACGCAAGCACTGCCGCTGCGCAGCCCCCGCCGACTCCGCCTGTGGACCCCGACAACGCCGAGTTTGTCATCTTTGTGCGCGCGAAGAAGTTCCCCCAGTGGTTCCCGCTGTCGGTGGTGAAGGGCGGCTCGGCGGCAAACGTGCTGGTCAAGGCGATGGAGAGCGAGCTGGGGCGCAAGCTGTCCGGCAACACGCTCGTGCGGAACATTGGCACGGTGCGCTGGCAGGGGCACCAGAATGCATGCGTGGCGTTGCAACAGCGGCGCATGGCTGCCAGACGTCTGAGCTGCAACGGTTTTGCTGGGTGATTTCATGTCGAGCACCACTGCCTCTTGCAGTCTTGAATTCAAATCTACGTCAAGAGCTGTGCGTCTGCATGGTGCGGTTCAGCATGTCCAAGTGCACCTATTGTCTTTGCTAGTCAAGGTGTGGATTACATGTGAAGGCTGCCGCTGAGTGGACTTGCTGCAGGCAGCTTTTGACCATGGCAGTAGTCGAAGAGGTGCTTTGGCGACGGCAGGTAATCTACCAGGAGAAGGAAAAGATCGAGGGCACGTTGAAGCGCCAGGCGCCCCTGCTGAAAGGCTTCAACGAGTTTGAGTACGGGTTCAAGATCCGCGACAAAGAGAACCCAAAGAACTGGTGCGTGCTGATGCAGCCGGGCTTGCTCATGCATGCTGTTGCCTGCAGTGGTGATGCTCGCCCACCCGTGACGTCAGGTCAGTAGACGAGTGTCAGGAGCGCGCAGGTATGTTCCGGAGAACATCACCGTCATCCCGCCTCAGGCGGAGCTGGGGACCACCGTCGTGGACAATGTAAAAAACTTCTTCAGCGACAAGTTTGGCGGCATCATGGGCAAGAAGTGACCGGTCTGTTTTGCTGACGGCGAGGGGTTCAGCCATGTTGCGGGGAAGCGGGTAGCGCTGCTGCCTGCATATCCCCGGACGCATGCGAGCATGCCAGGGGCGCAGCCCGCTTGATTTTGAAACATTGACCAGCGAACTTGGGCAGAGACTGTGAATGTAAACCAAAGCGGCTGTTTTGGCACAGGTGGCCAATACACGAGCACCTGCATCTACCTGCTGACACTTTTTGTCATGTCCACAGCACACAGAGGAAGGCGCCTCCAGATCGTGATGCAGCTGCACACAGGAGGCTCCACACTTATTACCGTCCCCGCCTTGCATGTGCACTGTGCTGCAGGCAGGCAGGTCACATTGGCAAACCCAGTCTGTGCACTCAATAACCAGTCTCAAGTTAGCACTCTGGCCAGACACTGCCTTTGTCAAAGGTCAGAAACTGTTGCCATGCGCCATAACAACAGTGCATGTCACACAACTGGGCGGCACAAACTGTGCAAATCCCACTACAGGCAGCCCGCACTGTCCCTCGCAACCATCGGGCTGTCTCTCGCCTGGCACACTATGGACGATCACTGCTGGTGAGAGCTGACACACACACCAGCACACATGCCAGGAGCTGATGTCGCAGAAAAGGGGCGCATCCCCAGCATTCCAGCGGCGCTGCAGCCACACACATCGGCCATTACGTCGGTCAGCGCCTGGGAGCCCTGTTGCACCGACGGCCGCCCAGATGGACCACACACGGGACACGATGCTGCGCTGCCCGCCATCGCGCCGCAAAACCAGGAGACCGGCATGACCCGGCACCGCCACTTGCTGCAGCAGGCAGCAGGCCAGGCCCAGGGTCCATGGCGCCGCCAGGGCTGCGCCAGGCATGACATGCGCCCCAGATTCTGATCGCCTGTCACACGGGCGCGAGCGCATGCGGCTTGAACTGCGAGGCCGCGCGCGTGTCGGGGCTGCACGCGCCGCTGCGCGGCAGCAGCTCGCACTGCGCGTAGTGCTGCGCCGGCCCCACACCAGACACTCAGATCGCAGGCGGCTTAGGTTTGTCAACATTAGGAGCACCACGCATTTCTGGTGCATGTCATCAACTGTTGTTGCCTGATTGCTGCTGCATCATATGACAGGACACGCCTGATGCAGCCAAGCCAACCACCAGCAAGACCATGGCCGGCTTTGCGGTGCTCTCGTGCATACAATGATCAAGGGGGCCGGTGATACAATCAGGGGTCCTGATGCGGTGGGCGGCCTGCGCGCCTGCAGCAGCTGGTCGGCGAGCACGAGCGCGACCATGGCCTCCACCATGGGCACCGCGCGCGGCACCACGCACGGGTCGTGCCGCCCGCGCGCCACCAGGTCGGTGTCCTCGCCCTCGCGGCTGACCTGCGCGCCGAAGGCGGCAGTCAGGGTTTGGTTGCAGGGTTTCCATGGCACCTGCCGCTTGGTCAGCGTCCTCGCTGTCACAGTTGGCCTCTACACTCTGACTAGGAAACAGGGCTAGGTTGTAGGAACTGAATGCAATGCGCCACCAGCTCCCATGTGTTGGCCTGCGCTGTCAGATTGGGAAGGGGAGTCAGGCGGTGCTCCAGTGTGACCTCTGCGACAACCTAACTAGAGTATGCCTATAATCCTGCAGACGGAAGCAGCCCCACATGCATATCCTGGATGCATCGTGCAGGCACTGGATGCATGTCTGTCACTGGATGCATGGCACTGGATGAAGTAGATTCCATGTCATGCCATATGTAGGACAACGGTGGCGAGATGATGCAAGGCGCTGGATCACGAGGCACAGAGAGCGTGAATCAGCCTGGAGCCCACTGGAGAATGCTTGGGTGTCTCTGTTCGCGCACCGTCTTCTGCTTGCGGCTGATGGTGCTCGTGGGCTTGAACGCGAGCTTCACGACAATCGTCTCGCCGTTGGCTAGCCCGCCCTGAATGCCACCAGACCTGCAAAGTGCTCGCTTTGCTCAGGGCTTGTACTGAAGACCAGTGGCATCGCCAGCAAGCGTGTGCCCCCGTGTGGCAGGCAGGGGCCGCACCGGTTTGTGCGCGTTCGGACCTCGCCGTCCGGCGACATGAAGAACTCGTCGTTGTGCTCCGAGCCCAGCATCCGTGCGCCCGAAAACCCGCTGCCTATCTCGATGCCCTGCGCAAAGAACGCGCCATCAGCGGCTTTCGTAGTACGCACATGCTGCACTGGCCCCTCTCAGGCACACAAGTTTAACCTATGAGCAGACGTGCTGCCACCTACTGGACAGATTTGCTGCCGCCTATTGGAGCGGTTGTTGAGGGATCCCGCGCAACCGCTGCACTCCCAACTACGCGCCACATGCACACGGCGCTTGAGCCGGGCCTTGAGGGTCTGCAGCGGCGAGGCTGGGCAGGTGCACGTGCACGGTGTGTGCGCCACGCCATGCACGCCAACCTATTGGGTCTGGCAGAGGGCCACCATGGCAAGGAACTGAGCGCGCGCCTTGGTCGCCGGCAGCGACATGAGCGCCTTGGCCAGCTCGGCCTCCAGCTTGTCAAACACGGGCGCGCCGATGCCCTTGGGGCAGCGCCGCACAACGCACGTGACCTCGCCGCCGCATGAGTCGCCGCGCAGGCGCACCTCGTCGATCGCTGGCCCAGCGCACACACTGAGTCAGTGTGCGCATGGCAGGAGATCTTGCCTAAACTGGCAGGGAGACACGCTTTCAACACATGGCACCGCGCATGCCTACAGGCCCCCCGTTTCAGCAATACCTGAAGCCACAGAGGACACCCCTTGGAGGTACATTGCCAGCAGCCAAGCATATCAGTAGCTGCCAGTGAACGCTTTCTTGCAAACAGACGCTGCCGCGTGCTGGTCACTGCACTGCTCATAGACCTGTTGCGCAGACGACACACCACAGCACAACCCCAAGCATCGCTTGACAGCGGCACAGGGCGCACCTTTGTACATGGCCGCGGCGGCCTCCTGGTCGGGGCAGCGCACGTCGTTGGCCTCCACGTCCGCCAGCGTGAACGCCTCGTTGTCCACTTCGCAGGTGACATCACGCACGCGGTTGACGTAGGCCAGAATCTGCCGCAGATATCCTCTAGCTGAAGCAGTCGCGCACTGCATGGGTTGCTGTGGCAGCACATGCTCTGACCCTGCCTTATGAGCCCAGCATTCACAGACACACCTCCTCACAGGCACATATCATGCATCCTGCCAAAGCTTACCAATAAGCAAGAGAGATAAGCGTAGTGAATGTATGGCACACATGCACTGCAGGGTTCCAGACAGCAATGAGTGGTGGCGAATGCATGGAAAGCTGTCCCTCTTGCCATGGCCATGACCTTGCTCTCCAGTGCGTTATGTCACAGTATGCCGGAAGCGCGCCGGAAGGGGGCAGCGGGCGCAGCGCGAACCTCGACGCCGCCTATGATGTGCAAGAGCTTCTTTGCAACAGCGCCCGCAGCTACGCGGCCGATGGTCTCGCGCGCTGACGACCGCCCGCCGCCAGCGACGGCGCGGATGCCATACTTCATGTCATAAGTCGCGTCGGCGTGCGAGGGCCGGTATGCCAGCGACATCTCGGAGTAGTCCTGCGACTTCTGGTCGGTGTTGGGTACCATGATACAGATTGGCGTGCCAAGCGTTTCGCCATTTGCCCAGCCTGCACCAGGGCACGCTGTTTGCTTGGTTGCTCCAAAGAAACTTCAACTAAGAGGAGGGCCCAGCGCCGTGCATGCAGCACAGTGCTGCGTGCGCGCAACGCGCGGCCCTCACACAGTGAAACAGTGACAACCGTATAAGTTGCTTGGGAGTGCAAGGAGAGCGGCTTGCGTGCGCACAGCCCCGCTGGTGAGGCTGCGGCAGCCTTAAGGCCGCGGTGTGGGAATAGCGGCAGCAGCGGCCAGCGCACCCGAGTATATTTCGCAGGTGTCTGACTCCTTCCGCGGCGTAGTGATGCGGCTCTGCCCGGGCCGCCGGCGGTCCAGCTCTGCTTGGATCTCCTCCTTGGAGATGGGCAGGCGCGGAGGCACGCCGTCCAACACGCACCCGACGCCCTTGCCGTGCGACTCGCCAAACGTGGTCACGCGAAACAGAGTGCCAAAGCTGCTGCCGCCGGCGTGCACAACCAGCCGACCACAGCGGCCGGACCGCTGCTGCGCAGAGTGCAGGCTGCAGCGACCGCTGTGTGCCGCGTCGAGGAGGAACGCGCAGGGCGCCATGGCGCAGGCCGCCGTGTGTCAAGACGCGCTGTATCTCTTTTTACCTGCTGCACAACCAGTGGCGGTCCAGGACTGAGCAGCAAGGCAGCAGGCAGGAGTCAGCATCCAGCCATAATCGGCCATAAACGGGGGGATGGCGGTCTCTCTTATATATCTAGGGTGCCTATCTGTGATCTGAACTGAGCTGCTCTCGAGCTGCACAGCAATTACAGGCTGCGCATTAAGCGCTCTTCGCCTGCCATCGTGTGCGCTAGCCACAGCATCTCCAATGCCTGCTCCAATGCTGCTCACATGCCGTGATTCTTTGCCCATCTGCGCGCCAAGCAGGCATGTCAGGACACTGCCGCCGCGGCCCGCGGCGCGGCACTGCGGCCGGCCATCTGCTCCTCGACACACTGCTTGGAAGGCTGCAACCTGGTATGCAACTGTGTTGCATACCCTTTAGACAGGCTGTAGCAGGCGGCGTGCTGCGCATCTTACATACTGCAGATAATAAGGCAGCACTGGTCTCTGCAGGGCCCGCTGCAGGACGTGCCGCTTGCGTCTGCAGGCAACGGCAGAGGACGTGGACGTTGACATAGAGGAGGACGCTGTGCGCTCCCGCAAATCATACAGCCTGCAAGCCTTCCATCAGGTGTCCAGGCTTACCAAGCACGAGCTCTTACCAGGCACGCGTGCGTGTGCGCGCCAGATGTCCCGCATGGAGAAGAGCATAGAGAGCACGAAGCGCAGCTTTGCAACCGTGCGGACCGGTCGCGCCAACCCCTCGATGCTCGACCGAGTAGAGGCACGGCCCAGCGCGCACCCGCATCCGGCCGCGCCACACTGCTGCTTGCGCTTGCCGTGACGCGACTGGCTGTGCAGGTCGACTACTATGGAGCGCCGACGCCCGTGCGGCAGATGGCTAACGTGTCTGCGCCAGAGTCCAGCCTCCTTGTCATCCAGCCGTATGACAAGAGCTCGATACCGGCCATAGAGCGGGGCATCATGCAGTCCGACCTGGCGCTGACCCCAAACAGCGACGGCAACGTCATCCGCCTGAACATCCCGCAGCTCACTGCGGTGCACAGCCCAGGTTGTATTCCAAGCGGGTCGGCCAGGGGTGCTGCTTACCTTTCTGCGCCATTGACCCAGGAGGTCTGTGTAGAAAGCTCAAGAGTCTGTATTACTTGCCAAACAGCCCTGCATGACGTCAGATAGCAGCCAGCTTATCATGCAAAGTAGTTTGCGCTTTTCAATCACTGCACGCCAGCTCTGTGTCAGGTCAGGTGGTCTGGCAGGCCCTTCTTTATGTGAGACACAGCATGCGGCTGCCTGCACAGGACCGGCGAAAGGAGATGGGGAAGCTGGTGTCCAAGCTGGGGGAGGAGGGCAAGGTGGCGATCAGGTGCGCAATAGCTGGCATGTATGATCACCATGTCATTTCAGTGCATTTCGTAACAGCCTTTCGACAGTACAATATTAAGAGCATCTGTCACGCGTTCAAGCAGGTTACGGCGTCAACACGCATGACATGCTTGCTGTTTCCGCAGCGTGTGGCGCCTGTTAGCGCAGCTGCACTTGCGCTGCCTACGATGCCACCATGGGAGAAGGGTATAGTTGAACGGACGCTCTGGACAAAGTTGTTTCAAACAAGTAGCACAGTGAGTCTGACCTGAGGCCTGTGCGCATCTGCATGATGCAGGAACGTGCGGCGCGACGCTATGAAGGCGGTGGATGCCTCGGAGAAGAGGGGCGACCTGGGTGAGGATGAGGCCAAGGCGCTCAGCGATACCGTGCAGGAGCTGACAGACGACTACGTAAAACAGGTGCGTGTTGGATGATGTGCTGCTGAGGCAGGATTAAGACTCAAAAAACGGGCTTGACAGTGTGCTCAATAAGCTAATCACAGGTCGCAGATTTTTGCTTGCAAGTTGTGGATGGACCAAACATCAAGCCTGACTTCATGCAATGACTGCAGAGATATTGCTGCGAAGCAGAATCGGGGTGGGCGTCTGGCGGGAGCACGCAATACTTGAGAGTGATCCACTGCAGGAGCAGCCGGCTTATGGGGAGCTGTCTTTGTCGTGACCCCCGGTCTGCCGCAGGTGGACGCTCTGGTGAAGGGGAAGCAGGATGAGCTGAGCAAGGTGTAAATGCCGAGCTTCAGCAAGAATCTGTAAGCATACTGCAGCCCCCAGGTGTGGCTTGACATGCTTGACATGCCAGACCGATGCTGCACCCCTGCTGCAGCCCCCACTTTCTACAGCATGGGAATGCAGCAAGGACAGGGGTTTGTAACAGCCGGATTTATAAGCAGGTTCCCCCTTAACCTCGCTTGCCATGGCGCAAGTCTTCACAGTTCTGACCTTCCTGCTCAATGTGCGCTGTAGCTGTAGCTGACAAGGTGCCGATGGCGTCAGGCACACCTCAGTACCTACTGTGTGGTATCATGACAAAAGCACAGACCGAGGGAAAGGCTATGAAGCAGCCTTTCTTCACAGTGTTATACCGCAGATGGGACATGGGGACACAGAGGCGCCTGTTTCAATATGCACCAGGTCACACCGATCTGACCAATAAGGCCCGCCCTGACAACAGACACTCATGAGACTCTGAGGCACATGTAGCGCACAAGCAGCCCACTGTGCTACTTCCACCAGGGGCGGTCAATGACAGGTGCTATTGCCGTAAACCTAGTGGGGATAGGGACGGCTGGCATATGCCAAGGCGGCAGTTGGTTGCAGCCCTCCAGCGCCCAGCTCAATAACATGCATGTAGTAGCACGCACCGAGGTGCGGCCAGTCTGCTGCGTGGACCATAATGCTGGATGCAGCACGCGCAGCTAACACCCTGCTCAATGCCTGAAGTGGCGCACGCCAGTGGTGACGAGCACCACGCCATACTGGTTGCAGCAGGCGACCGCATCGCCGTCCCGAAGTGAGCCTCCTGGGTGCGCGATGGCGGCCACGCCCGCCGCGCACGCCTTCTCCACTGAGTCGCCCCAGGAGAAGGGGAAGAAGGCGTCGCTGGCCAGCACCGAGCCCTGCCGTCCACATTGAGCGTTGCGCTGCAGTATCGCACAGTGTGAAGTGCACAAGTAATTGCAATGCACAGAGGTGTACGACCCTGAGTTCAAGGCGCTGCGGCATCACACTGCATGCATAGATATTACTGTACAGGTACCTCTCGCAAACATGCACAAAAGTGCTGCTATCTCTCATGCCACAGCAGTGCAGTATTTTTGACGTTAATGAGTCAGACATACCTTTGACCACAGCGCCAAACATGGTATTTGGCCGCAAATCACCTACAGACTTGCTCAACATCAGCAGGAGGCAAGTGATCGCGCACCTTGACATCTGCGCCCGCCTTCTCAAGCGCAATCTCCACGCTCTTCACGCGGTTGGGCTGCCCGCTGCCCATGCCGAGCAGGCGGGTGTCTTTCGCGACGGTGATCGCGTTGCTCTTCACATGCTTTACGCACCGCCAGGCAAAGCGCAGGTCTTCCAGCTGCTCCGGCGTCGGCTGCGCAGCGGAGTGCCGATTCGATCAGAGAGCTCTGCTGCAGGCTACATGCAGCGCAACAGCATTGCACACCGCATGGCTTCTGGCAGACTGCAAGCAGCCCAGATTCCAGTAAATCACTTCAGAATGGCACACGGAGCATTGGCAGTGCCATGTTGGACGCTGAGCCAGGCACTGCAGGGCACAGTCGCAACCCCGCCAAATCACGAATGGCGACCACGGACGCCAACAGTCTGCACCCATGAGAAGCCCTGCAGCTCCTGGGCCTGCGTGCGCAGCACACTCTCCTTTGTGCACAGGCATGCATGCCCCGGGCCGGACCTGCTTCTCAGACACCACAGAGAACTCGATGTCCTCCGGCGCCAGCGCATCGGCCTCCTGCTGCAACCAGCCGCCTGCCGCAGCGCATGCACGCATCGCATCAGAGGTACCACGCAGGGCCCACTGCGCGCCCGGTCCAGGCTAGGGGCATGGCATGGTGTAACACTCATGCGGGTATGCAGGAGACAGCGCATGACAGCGGCTACGACGGTAGCCGGACACAGCTGTTGTGAGGGGCGCACTGCTGGTGCCCACCCCTGGTCTATTGCTTGAGCACCTACAAACTAAGCTTGTCATGTACCACAGCATTGTACGGTGTTGAAGCCCCGGAAGTGCAACGGGCCCGGGGGGCACCAGCGACCTGGCGCAGCGAGCGGCCTGCGGGCGGCCGCGGCGGCGCCTCCAGGATGCGCAGCGTCTTGGACTTGCCCTTGAGCTTGGCCAGGCCCTCCGGCGTGTACCCCGGCGCGACCACGATCTCGTAGAACATGCGCGCCTCGCCGTCGGTGGGGCTGCGGAACTGGCGGACCTCCTCGGCCAGCGCCTCGTCCACCTCCCTGGCGCGCCGCGCACATCCGTGTCGCCACCCCTGTCCTGCGGCGCGCCACTAAGCGGAGCCATGCATGTACACGGTCTCACTATGGATCTGCAGGACTGGCGAGCTGCTTTGACCCGCGCCTTTGCCTTCCCTGCGCTACCTCGCCCGAACATTCTTCCTTGAAAGAACTTACCAGGGCGTGGCGGGGCAGGGGTGCGCGGCGGAGCGCGCCTGTTGAAGGCGACGATGCCGCCGAACGCAGAAATGGGGTCCGCGCGCACGGCCAGCCGGTACGCCTCCAGCAGGTCGCCGCGGCTGGCGATGCCGCAGGGGTTGGTGTGCTTGACCACCACGCAGGTGGGGTCGGGGAAGTCGCATGCGGCGCCATACGCCGCATCGCCATCCAGGTAGTTGTTGTACGACATCTGCCGCTCGGCCCCAGGGGCTCAGGCCTACCCTAACCCTAATCCTCATGGCCGTCAGCAGCAGGGGCACCTGCTGCAAATGCAGGGCTGCCGCCATCCTCTGCATGACATGCACTCGCCACACTGCTCGCATCTTCAGGGAGGGTGGGACTGTTGTGACGGTGCTGCAGCAGGTGACTGGGAGTGGCCAGCCATGCAGCCCCTCAGCCGCCTTTGGCTCCCACACCACCCCCCTCCCCACGCACACAGGCGGCTGGCCCAGGCTGAGGCGCGCCCGGCAGCGCCGCACCTCCTTGCCGTGGTGCTGGGCGGCCCGGGCGATGCCGCCGCGGCCGGCCTCGGCCAGTGAGGCGTCCAGGTATGCGGCCGCCGGCTGGTGCGGGTTCTCGCCGTACCGCAGGCCCGCCAGCAGCCGCATCGGCACGCTCTGCTCCGGCGCCGGCGCCCCGCCGCCTGCGTTCCACAAATAATTTCTGATTGGCTCAGCTGTAAGTCCACAGAGCAGTGTGTCCCTGAAGGTGAGCAGACCGGGCGGGCATGCACAGAAGAGCGAGGATAAGAGAACCTGCTTGCACAGCCTGCTGTGATGAGGAGGAGGCCACTAGACAGGCACACAGTCTGCCGCAGCTCGCGCTGCCGACTGGGCCACGCCCGGCACGGCGGCGCACCGATCTGGCCCCACAGCCACTCCGCGACTGTGCTGTCATATGTGGCGCAGTGCTGGAAGGCCTTCCAGGCGAGCCGCCGCCGCAGCTCGGCAGGCGGCCCCGCGTCCCCGCCCTCGCGCAGCGCCCCAAGCAGCTCCCCATAGTCCGCAGGGTCCTGCAAGGAAGCGCAGCCGCTAGCAGGTTGCGCTGCTTGGCACACCCAAATGTAGCATGCATGAAGAGAGACAAGCCCTGTAGGGCATTTGTCGGGTATTCCGGGAGACTCTCCTGTGTCTCACACAAAAGTCAAAGTTCTCAAACATATGTCGCTGCACAGCATGCTTGCCTGCATGCGTACAGACGCACTGCAAGCACGGGCAGGTAGTATGCGCATAAGTCGGCGACCATGGCAAGACATGCAGCTGGGCAGCGCGTCACACGTCGGCTGTGAGCTGGCCTGGTCAGGCTCCAGGGCAGACCGGGAGCCGCTGCGGGCAGCGGGCGCACCACCACGACCGTCACATGCGCGTGGTTCTTGGCGGCGGCGCGGATCATGGCAGGGCCGCCGATGTCGATGTTCTCCACCGCGTCCTCGTAGCTCGGCGCGCGCGCGGCAGTGACGGTCGCGCGGAAGGGGTACAAGTTCACGACCGCCTGCGCCTCCGCAGCAGGCCGGCGTGGGGAGGGTGCGACGCCTGGGTGAGGTGGCGGGTAGCCGCACTCCTGCTGATGCATGGCCGGACGCAGCTCAGGCGGTGCCGCGCCCGTTTGTAGGCTTGCATGTGTGCATGTGTATGCACATTCTCAGCCGCCTCGCATATCAAACCACGCACCCTCTCGGCACGGCGCCGGGCGGCGCCGCACCAGGTCAATGAGGCCGATGCCGTGCTGGTCCAGGGCCGCCATGTGGCCGGGCAGGTCGCGGCGCGCGAGGAGGCCGCCGTGCACGCCGGGGTGCAGCGTCTTCACGCGGCCTGCGCATTCTCGCACAATGCGCACTGCTGGAGGCTGTCCATATTTATATGCACGCCGTCATGCGGTTCACGCATGCGGGCTCCCAGCACGCCAACTCTCACCAGCCAGCGCATTGCTCGCCCTGATGCCTGTAGCAGGTGGTCTGCTGCGTGCTCATCCATGCTCATGCATGCTGCCGGCATTCCATAGAGAGGGGTGAGGCACACCGTCCAGCATCTCCGGAAAGCCGGTCAGCTCCTGGACGCGGCGGACGGGGACGCCAGCGGCTTCCACAGCGGCCGCACTGCCCCCCGTGGACACAATCTCATAGCCCAGCTCCTCCAGGCCCTGCGCCAAGCACATGAGCACATTTATAGAGGGCGTGCGACAAATTCATATGCCAGAGGCAGCAATGCACCGTGGAGAGTTCCACTAACGAACCGGTAACAAGCGTGCATGAGAGCGGTTACCTTGGCGAGGTCGACCAAGCCCGCCTTGTCCGACACTGATATGAGCGCCCGCCTGCTCCCTGCTCCACTCCCTGAATGCACAGTGCTTCGTCAGGCACGTGCAGGGCTGGAGGCAGTGCACGTGGAGGCTCGCCACCGTGCAAAAGGAGCAGGCCGTGCGTTACCTGCGCTGGCCATGGCGACTACCTCCAAAGCGCGCCTGCGTCGAGCCTTGGACTTGCTCGGCTGTCTACACCTGCCAGTGACAGGACACCATGGCCTGAGCTGCGCTCAGCAGCATTCAAATTAAGTATACATGGTACATGGATGGAACACAAAACACGCTACACACAACCAGCACGTATTTTGGAAGCTTAGGAGGCACAGTAGACAGCACCTTCTGCCCTGTGTGTGATTGGCCGGCGAAACGCGCGGGCTGCTGTTACCAGCCGCCGCAAGCGCGAGCAGCCTGTGGTGCTTGCAGGACCTCAATGCCAGGCTCGGGCAACCCAGTGAGGCATGCGCTATCATCGTAGAGTGAGTGGGGCGCAAGCCGATTTGCTTGTGAGCTGATACAAACTGTTGTGTGGCCCTTGCTTTCTATTTGTACCTTTTCACGGTTACACACTGAAGACTCCAGCCAGATTGAACATATCAGCACAAGCGGAGGTCCGGCTGTTGCACGGCCCAAAACAGGTTGCGTAGGGGCACGAGAGCCGCGGGCTGGCTGAGGCGGCGCGGGCATGCTGGTCGGCAGGCAGCTCACGCTGCGCTGTGTGCTGTGCCTGGCGCGCGGCCGGGTGCGGCCTCGCCCACGCAGCGCAATAGCACAAGCCCGCGCACGCGAGCCAGGTACTTTGACGCAAGCTTGTGCGCGCTTGCTGCAGGGCCTGGCGCAGCTGCTGCAGGCGGCGCCGCAGCGGGGTGTGAGGGCGCTGCGCACACGCGTGCAAGCGGCCGACGGCTGGCGGACGGCCTTGCAGTCGCAGGGCCGGCGCACCAGGTGCGGAAACACTGCTGCGCCTCCTGCAGCGCATGCTGGCCTGCCCTGTGTCTCAAGCGCAGTGCTCCGATGTATTGTGACCCTTGCGGCGGCGGAGCAGGGAGGACAGCCGCGGCGGGGACTTCCGGCGGCGGCGGCAGCCGGCGGACGGCGCTGCGAGCACGGCGCTGCGCTTCGGGCCGCGTGACGAGGCAGCCAGGGACGTCTTGGACGACCCCGTCGCGCGCGACGACTTTGGCAGCACCCGCGACACTGGTGGCCGGGGCCAGCGCGGCGGCACCACAAACGGCTGGCCTGCCGTCGATGCGGGGCGGTATGTGCGTGGTGGCAACGGCGAGCGGCGCGGCGGCGGCGCCGCTGCCGGCAGCTTCAGGCCGGATGACGAGGCAACCTGGGATGCCTGGGACAGACCCGTGCACGACAGCTATGGCAGTGCCGGCCCCCGCGACACTGGTGGCAGGCCAAGTGGGCGGCCGCCCCGGGGCCAGCTCGGCGGCACCGCAAATGGTCGGCCCGCCAACGGCGCGGGGCGCTATGGGCGCGGCGGCGGGGCCGAGCGGCGCGGCGGCAGCGCGGGCGCCGGCGCTTGGAACGGGCAGAGCGACGCGGGCCCCGGGCCTGGGTCGTTGCAGCGCGGCGCTGGCAATGGCACAGCGGGCCGCAACGGCAGCGGCGGCGGCGGCGACGGCGCCTGGCAGCGCGGCCGGGACGCAGAGCAGGGCGGCTGGGAGCGCGGCAGGGAGGAGCGCGCCGGCAGCGGCAGGCCGATGGCCGGCAACGGCGGCGGCGGCGCGGGGCGGCTATTTGATGCACTGCAGGGCGAGGCGCTGTACGGCGTGAATCCGGTGCTAGGCGCGCTGGAGGCCGGCCGGCGCCGGGTGCACGTGCTCTACGTCCAGGACGGTGCGTGCGCGCTCCGGCCTGCGTGCAGAGCGTGAGGAGGATTGTCTTGTGCATGGTGCGGGACTGGCGTGCTCCAGTGAACCGTGGCATACTCAACGCCGCCACGCGACCTGCCTTTGCCGGAAACAGGACGGGCCCTGTGCGGCGCTACTCACGCTGGCGTTGGGTTGCGCTCACGCAAGTGGGACAACTTCTCAACGTATCCCTCCTATGGGCAGGCCTGGAGGCCGCCAAGCGCAAGGACGGCGCGGCGGTGGCGCGCGCCAAGGAGGCCGCCATGGCCGCCGGCGGGCGCGTGGAGGCCGCGGACAAGCACGACCTCAACCTCCTGGTGGACCACCGGCCGCACCAGGCGCGCTGGGCGCCGTGCGCGGGTGGCGCTGAGGAGGCAGCGCGCGTGTCTGTTTGCACTGTTGTCGGTGTTGTTCTGCCGGAGCAGGGCTTGTATTTAGGTTGACCTGGTGGTGTGCGCCCCTCATCATGCAATGTCTGGCTGCAGTCTGATGCCCCCTGCTCCGCTTCAATGTGCACAGGAAGCTGCTGCACTGCCTGCCGCTAAAGGGTCCATTGGCCGCTAACAGTGTGCAGTCCACAGCTGCTGTGGCTGTCCCGGCCTAATGTAAGATCATGCTGCATGCTGTTGAGGAATGCTGGTCTGGTCTGCAGGGCCTCGTGCTGGACTGCTCGCCGCTGGCGTGGGCGCCCCTGAACACGTTCCCGAAGGCCGCGCGCGGGGGCGCCCTTCCCGTGTGGCTCGCGCTGGACGAGATCAGCGACCCGGTGAGGCCCGTTGCTGCCCATCATTCCTGATCTAATGAGGTGGTGGTGGATGTGATGAGAACTGTCTCACTGTCCAAAGGCCTCTGACCTGGTAGGGTCATTACTGTTTTCCTTTTGCAAGCGTAGGAACTGCGTCATTGGCAGACGAACGCAAACCTGCGCTACTTAGCTGCTGACGCGTGCGCACGACCTGGGGCCGCGCAGCAAAACCTGGGCGCAGCGCTTCGGGCGGCGTACTTCCTTGGGGCGACGGGCGTGCTGTGCTGCGGCCGCAACTCGGCGCCGCTCTCGCCAGCTGTCAGCAAGGTGCGCCGTCCGGGCGCCCTTGCGTTTGCCCCAGGGCAAGCTTCAGGGTTTGCATGCAGGCGGGCTGGCAACATGTCCACTGGTATCAATGCATATATGGTGTCAGGGTATGCAGCGCCTGCATGGCCATCTCACTACATGAATTGCTAAATCTGTGTGCCGCAGCAAACCTGAGATGGTATGTCCTTGGGCAAGGCTGGTGAGCCATTGTGCCTGGCTGCATCCAAGTCCGGCGCTTATTCAGTGCTGAGGTGGTGTCGCAGGCAAGCGCGGGCGCGCTGGAGCGCATGGATGTGTACGCCTGCACGAGCATGCCGCGCACGCTGACGCAGGCCGCCGAGGCAGGCTGGCACGTCATTGGTGCGGGGTACCTTTTGGCAGCGATTTGAAGGGGCGTGCATGTGTTGCAGGGTGGGAAGAGTGGGTGGCAGCCGTGCGCTGGTGCAGGCGGCAGCGCGGCACGAAGACCTCTGAGGGCTGGCGGCTGCGCTAGCCTGCAAGTCATGGCAGAGAGCAAGAGAGGGACGCGCGTGTTCGCACAGAGCGGCAGAACAGTGCGCTCTGCGCTGCAGCGGCATGGGGCAAAAGTGCAACACTTGCAGGATGCGCTGCAGTGGCTGACGCATTGTTTGCGGAGCGCTCAGGCGGCGGCAGCGAGCCCGACGCGCGCGACTGCCGCGGCTTTGCGCTGTCGCGGCCGGCCATCCTGGTGGTCGGCAGCGAGGCGCGCGGCCTGCGGCCCGTGGTGCGGCGCGCATGCCAGGCGCGGGCCCTGGTCCGGCTGGGTGTGTGGAAGGGCAGAGGGTGTTGCTTTGTATGGGGGTCCCTTGCAGTGCGGCTGCGCAGCGGCTGGCAGTAGTGCCTTCTCGAGTATCAAGGACAGGATTTGTTCTTTCTTTGCTTTTGTGCTGTTGCAAATGCATGCATTGCCAATTCAGAGCTATCCGCATCCTTTATGCCGTGTATGCTCGTCACTTCCAAAGCGGCTAAAAGCAAGAATTGTTCAGGGCGTGTGCTTGTCCCAGGGGCCTGTACAGCACGTTGCTTGAGCGCCACATGTCTGCCTGCGCCACGGCTGGCCAGCGTCTCGCGCAGAGCTGGACGCTCAGGCATATGATGGCACAGATAGGGATACATGATGCTACCTGCGTGCCCGCGCAGGACGTCCTCCGCATTGCGCCTGCGGCCCAAAGCAGCGAGCGCGAGGCGCCGCTCGGCGTGGACAGCTTGAACGTGTCCGTCGCGACGGGCATCCTGCTGCACCACTTGCTCACGGCTGTCGCGCCCGCCTGAGCTTGTCAGATGAAGCTCTTGTGTTTTGCGGAGTAGGACAGGTAAGGGCGCCTGGGTAGGTGCTTGTGAACTTGAGAGAGGAGAGCATCACGGTCGAAGAGAGAAGGGCTTCAGGCACTGCAGGAATGCATGTAGTGATGTTGGCGTATGCAGTTGGCTGTAGGTGAGACATACTGCCGCTCATAATACACCACATGCCATGGCCTCCACACCTGAGGCAAAATGTCTAGGGGCCACATGGTGTCGCTATCTGCAACCCTCCAGACAACCCGCATTGACATCATACAATGGTGCAGCACACTGGCACCAAGGCAGCAGGGCAACTGCATGCCATTCTGTTGTGCATACAAGACGGAATGACCAAGTCAATTCAGGTTGAGCAGCACCACAATGTGTGGGACTGCTTCCTGGCAAAGTCACGGACATTTCGACTCCTGCGCACCGCAGGCCGCATGCCATGTGCAATACTCGCACCACTCAGACCCCAGATCGCAATCACCGAGCTCAGCACGGCATGCTGATAGCTTCTGAGCAGATGGGCAAACCGCACCATGCAAAGCAGCGCGCTAGCGCTGCCTGAGGTCTGAGGCGCCCTGCGCGGGGACAAATGCGGCAACGGAGAGGTGCGCGTCCTGCTCGGCGAGCGCCTTGGCCGCGGCGCCGGGCAGCAGCGCCTCGCTGACCAGCAGCGCTGTGGTGGTCGCGTTGCGGCCGCGGAAGTCCTGGCGCGCGGGCACGCCGCGGCGTCAGCTGCCCAGCATGCTTGATATGGTCGCAAGCCATGGTGCAATAACGGCGCTTGCCCGGCCGCTCCAATGAGATGGCGGACAGATAAGAGCACACGCATGCCGGCTGCTGTTTTGCACACACATGCCGCCTATCAAGCTCAGGTCCAGCCTGTCACGAGGACTGTCGTCCAGCTCTCATGGGAATGCATTTGAGTCGATACTGGCATGTGGGAAACCTGTGCCTTAGGCGCCCATAGATGCAACACCCGCAAGCTATTGCCTTAAACATAGACCAACTGTGTGCACGTCAGTCCTGCTAAATTACGAGCGCCACGGCCAGATGCGTGCCGCACCACAAAGACCTCGCCAGGCGGCACGCCGCCGCCGAGCGCGAGCACGGTTTCGCGGTAGCGCATGCCCGTGCGCATGGTGGCGGGGCCGTCGGACAAGCCAGCCTCCTGGAAGGCGTTGAAGCCGTCGGCCGACAGCACCTGCCAGCATCGGCTACACTGTCAGCTCGGCCGCCATATGCCAGCTGTCATAGTGTCACGATGCTGGCCAACTGAGCCGGTATGGGATCATGGTACATCGGGGGCGGGCACCGTCTCTGCTACTGCGACTTCTACTGCACGCATCACTGCAAGCCCAGGACGCCAGCGGCACGGCCCAGTGCACAGGCAAGGTCTCCTGTGCGGTGCGGTGCCCTACCCTACCCTAGCGCAGTGCCAAGACAGCGGGCCTCAATGCCGCCTCGCAGGTGGGAGGGCGCGCCTCTGCCCACTTGTACGAGTAGTACCTGCGGGCCCCCGAGCATGACGTCACAGCAGCCTGGCAAGAGCTGGGTGGCAGGGCAGTGCGGGCCCCGCGTATCCAACACAGGCTCTGCGGCATGCGGGCGCGCTTGCAGCGGCTGCTGGGCTGCGCTCAATTTCATTCTGCCTGGGCGCTCTGCAAGGCATGCATGGCGCGCATGCATTTCAATTTTGCAGCGCCCAGCGGCTCTGTGTACTAGAGCGGTGAGGCCTGCAGGACGTGCGGGCTGCTTCGCAATCAGTTACGCGCCAGCCCGGCTGCACGGTACCCCAGCCCAATGGCGTGCCGTCGGCAGTGGGCTGTGCACGTATTGACATGGGAGCAGAGAGGCGCACCCCGCAGCGTAACCATCACTGAAGATGTGGGCGAAGGAGCAGAGCCACCTGGCGCGGCGCAGCCCACAGGCGCTAGATTGCCGTGCAACTGCACTCCAGTACAGCACGGTGCAGAACATACATGTGTGAGCAAATGACAGGTTGACACGCATCCTTAAGTATTTGCAAAGAGCAAAATTGACGAGACGCGTTTGGTATGACATACAATCATCTTGGCTGTTCATCAGCACAGCTGTTCCAGACCCTAAGGCCAGCCATGTCAGCGCACTTGTCCTCCTCTAGCCGCGGCAGCACAGTGGTGTTGGAGATGACCTCCTTGTAGAGCGGCGACTCCTCCACGGTGGCGTTTGCGCGCGGCACGTAGCTGCTGTACAAGGCCAGGTCCATGATCGCATAGCGCAGCTGCCGCAGGCTGTCGGTGCCCTGCCTGTACAGCAAGCGCGCCACACGCTCAAGATACATCCATGTGGCGCCAGTGTCAGTACGTGCATACTAGCATCAATGCGCACGATGCAAACGCATGCACCATGCACATCCATCTGTACTCAAAGAGATCCTGTGTGAACGCTTGGCTGACCGCACTGTGTTGCCATGGTCCCACCCGGCAGTGGCGAGCAGGCGGCCACATCGGCTGAGCCCATAAGCATGTTGCACGGACAGGACGTCCTGTTCTGCTGTGAGCACGGGCCAGTCAGCATGCGCTGAGGCGCGCCTGCCTGGCTGGCCTGCGCTCGGATAGCGTCCATCGAGCGCACCCGCCTAGGAGCAGGCCTGGACCACAGTCCTGTGCATGGGGGCCAGGGCAGCATGCGCTCGCTGGCACACCTGAAGTTGCGCGTGGCCAGGAGCCTGGCGCGCAGGTCGCCCGGCATCGGCGCGCCGGTCTGGTAGTGCCGGGCGATCCCGTTGAGCGTCTGCTCGTCGTATGGCCTGAGCGCTGAGATGCTCTGATCAGCATGCATGCTATGGCAGAAAACAGGATTGGACCTGGAAATGACATCGTGCGCGCTGTAGATGAACAGCTGACCTCACAACCACAAGTGCTGCAGGGATGGCATGGGTCCCTGCAAAGAGATAGCAGCCAAGCGCCCTGGCTGAGGGCAGACCAGAACTCCATGAACTGGCTGGGCTCCTCAACGGCGTCCTCCGGGATGCCGCTGGTGCCAGCTACAAAGTAGTCCGTCTGCTCGGTCAGCATGAACTGCAGCGCGTGGCCGTGCTCATGGAAGACCGTGCGCACGTCCCTGCAGTCGCGGGTGCAATCCATGGTCACCTACTTTGAGCCGTGGGGCGAGCTGTGCGATGGTTTGTAATCATAGCAGGCTGGGTACACAGCAGGGTGTACCAGCTGACATGTAGAAGAAAATAGTGGATATGCTGCAGTCTGAACGCAGAGGGGGGTTTCTCTACAGTGCCAATCAGTCATAGACCAGCCATTATGCAATGTTGCTGTCAAAGCACACTCTGGAATGAAAGCAAGGCGTTGAGGTTCTAAGCATGCGCAAGGCGCCGCACATTTCAGACCCATTGCAGCCAGGCGTGTCACGCATGCTGCAACACGCTTCCCTGCTCCTGGACGGGGCCGTGAGGTCGACAGAGGAGGCTCATGAAGCTAGGGAAGTCGCGCGCACCCCATGTCAAGCAGCGAGGGCTCGCTGCCAACGGGCGGCGGCAGCGCAGTTATGACGTACGCAACCGGCAGCCGAACAGCCTGCCCCGGGGGCGCCAGCAGCTTGGATGCCGCGACCGCGCCATACATCCAGGACCCTTGGCGCTTCTCTGCACGGGCGATGCGCGCATGCACTTGAAAGCTTGCCAAGCTGTGAGCTCAAAGCTCGAGCCTCTTGGTCACTGAGGTGTGCACGAGCGCAAGCGCCGGCATGCCAAGCACCAATATGCAGCTAATTTCAAACGCAGCGATGACCGCGCAAGAAAAACAAGCTCACCTAAGCCCTTCATAAGAGGGGTAGAGCGCTTAGCTGCCCACTTGCTTGACAGGCAATACACAAGGAAAGAGTCTGTGCACACGTGGTGCTGGTCGCGCCGACAGACCAGCCACAGGCACGTGCAAGGCATGCGTGCACCTGGGCGCGCGTATGGGTCAAAGTAGAGGTGCGCGGCCAGCTGGCCGTCCTTGTAGACGCGGTAGAAGCGCACGGAGGGGTGCCACACGGGCACCTCGCCGTCGGCCGCCTGGTAGCTGGTGTTGAAGATGCGCTGGTGGAGCTGCCGCGCAGGTTCACGGCCACGTTTTACTCGTCCCATATGTACCATAAATTACGCATGCTACAGGGCACCGCTTTGACAGAAACATATTGGCATGGAGCGCGTGGCTCGTACATCTCTGATCGCGCTCAGTCCTGCTCAGGCTGTCCAGCTCCTTATGGTAGCCAGGCAGTGCCGCACAGCGCTGGCACACAGCAGCGCCTAGTGCGACTCTGCTGCTGTGCCACCGCCCTCGGGCAGCTGGGGCCACAGCAGCGCGAGGCATGTGCGGGACGCGCACGCTGTGCATGCCGTCGAGCACAGTGGGCAGCGCAAAGTAGGGGCGGATGTCCTCGTCCGAGAGGTTGAACTTGGCCATCTGCAGCTTCGACTTATAAAAGGACTCGTCCCACGTCTCCAGCGGACCCCGCTTGCCCTGCAGCCCTCAGCACCGCGCTGCTGCTGATGTCCACAGTCGGAGAGCTCGCGCACTGAGCAGCATGCTGGTAGTACGTCCTCGGGACAAAACATCATGGCGTGGCACTTGTGTTAGCGACTGACATTAGCGCTCATATAACCATACAGCTGTTTCCTTGGCAATGCAGAGAAGGGTTTGTTGCATGCTTGACTTCAAAACGCACTGTTCCGCCTGTTGGGTGGTGGCATAGGTCTTCACACAGCCCCATTGTTTGCATCTGCAGAGCACAGGGCGCTGGGTGCGCGCATGGGCCGGGGCCCAAGTGCGGCTCAGTCAAAGGGAGCAAACCTGCCCGTCAGCAAAGACAGAGAGCTCCTCGTAGTCCTGCTTGGCGGCCGGGTATGACACGGCGCGCAGCTGCTCCAGCAGCTGCATCGCGGTCGCCGGGGTGGCCATCTGCGTGCGCGGACTGTCAGGCAGGGAGCCCAAAGCAACTCAAACAGCAAGCATGCTCTGCAGATTCTTTGACACTAGCGAGGCCTGCACGAGCATACGGGATGCTCCATGAACGGGGTCAGGTCGTTGCAAGCCCAGGCAGGATGCACCTCACACAAAATTAGGACTACCTGTTCAGCATATGCATACATGCGCGACTACGTAAGCGATGCCATGGAGCACAGCTAGTAGAGGGTGTACATGACCACATCTTGCGCACAGGCTATTCTGCATTAGCTGCTCTAGGGAGCGCGGGATACTCCACACACTGCCGCAGGGGCGCGCTGTACAAGAGCCGGTCTACATTGTGCGGCGGCTGTGAGTCGCACCCTGTCAGCCAGCGCATAATCCGTGTAGCTGCTGTAGTTCAGCAGCTGGGCCTCCGCGCGGCGCACGGCAAAGATGCGCTCGACAATGGGCTGGTTGTCTGTGCTGCCGCTTGTGGCGCGGCTGATGTACGCCCTGTACGCCTGCTCGCGCACAGTCCTGCGCGAGCACAGAATCTTGTTATTCCATGTCGCTATGGGATTGTGTGGTTCTGCGCGTGCTTACGCATGTCCTCACGTATTGAGCCTCAAGGCTAGCAATGCCCTGTGCCATGCACGCGCATGGCCGCTTAGAAATGAGGACATGCAGGTATGTGTGATGCAAAATGTTTAGAATTGTGCGGAAGTGCGCGGCTGCAGCACACACATGGCGACACAAAGCTGGCATGCTTGACTGGTGTGATACGTGGCGCGATGGAGGGACGCATGGACCACATGCACAGTGGCAAAGAGACGGCTTGATCAACTCCCAGACTGGCAGGATCGATGCAATGGCACAGCAAACAGGGAGCGCAAGCCAGGGGGGCCAGGGCGTACGCATTCTCGCCATGCTCCAGGATGGGGCTGAGGCTGGCAGCGTTCAGGGTGACGAGCCATGGTCCCGCCTCCGCTGTGGCGTTGGGCGCGCCTGCGCTCTGGCGCGCCTGCAGACCCCAACACACACTGATGATGGAAACCCTCTACATATGTGCCCAAAGCCCATATGCGTTGGGCAGAAGTCAGTCATGGGCATGAGGGCTTTGAAGGAAGCCACGACCTGGTGAGCGCGGGGCTCCACATGCTGTGTGGTCATGCCGGCCACCCCACCTGGACCGCGTCTGCAAACAGCTGTCACGAGGTCTGGTTTGGCAGCGTGATCAAAGCATGCAGGATTTCTCACCAGCAGTGTGATGAAGCGCACCGTTTGCCGTCCTCTATGCTGCCTGTTCTGGTTGCTGACCGGCGGGGCCCGCGCCTGCTGCGCCAGGGACGCCAGGTGGGACGGCGGCAGGCCGGCGACCTGGCCCGGCTGCGTCAGCAGCAGCTTGTAGGCCGCCGTGGCGTCCTGCAGGTTGTTGCTGTAGTTGGTGCTCAGCACCTGCTCCTCCGCCTGCAGGTCGTTCAGGCGCTTGCGCGGCCCCTCCTGCGAGACAGGCGCAGATTATCACAGCGCTGCCTTCCGCCTGACACCAATACCATGATAATGTGACTATTGATGCATTTCTCACCGAGCGGTCAGTGCAGAGCAGAATGTGCTCACAGCAGTGCGCTGACGCAGCCTGCAGCTGCTGCGATGCACCTCCACGCCGGCTGCAGTGCATGTCCGGCTCCTATATTCACTAGTACGGACGCACCTCCAGGTTCACGCCGGCCAGCCGGAAGCCCAGCAGCTGCTTGTCCACGATCGTGCGCCGCGCGCGCGGCAGGTCCGCCCAGAGCGGCCCCACACGCAGCGCCTGGAACGCGGCGAACAGCGCCGGGCTCTGTGCAAAGCGCTGCGTGACGGCCGTCGCGCGCGGCTGCACCGCCGCCGCCGCCGCGCGCAGCGCGTCACTGTTCCTCACGCCCTGAACGCCCGCGCGCGCCCTGTCAGCTTCCGGCTCCAGGCCTGCCTCAATTGCGCCGCGCGTCTCATAAAAATAAAAAGCGCCGGCGCGCATTAAAAGCTCCACGTCTGACGCAACCCAAGCCGCCGTGACACATAGAAAACGGCGCGGACCAGGAGGTGGTCCACGATGCCCCAGGTGCTGTCCAGCCGGTTCTGCATGCGCGTCATGGGGTCCACCAGGCCCTCCCACGTCGGCTGCACGCTCGCCTCGAGCTGGGCCAGCGCGGCCTCCACCTCGTCCAGCGCGCGGCCGATGCCGGCCTCCACATGCATGGGCTGGATCTGGTCGTACAGCGGGAAGCTGGTCACCTGCGCGCGCGCGGCCCAGCGCCGCTCCTGAGGCGACATGGGCGGGGTATGTGGAACGGATGCACCCATCCCCACATCTTTTTGCTTCAGTCTCTCCCGACAAGGGGAGAGCGCGGGGCGCTTGGGCAGATCGCACCCATCTGATGTTGATGCAGGTGATGCTGAATACCAGGGCGGGCTGGATACCCGAGTTAGGCGTGCAATGCCCTTGAGCCTTTCGTGCACACTCCTTCGCCATGAAAGACATGGCAACAGTGTCCGCGTCGCCATGCAGCCGCAGAGCCCAGCAAGCAGCCAGGGCGCTCTGCAGGCTCTGCATCGCCTCGCCTGTCGCACCTGCACGGCCAGGGGCACGCACCGCGAGGAGCGGGTTGTCGCCGGACTTGCGCGCGGCAGCCACCTGCGCAGGCGCGTAGTTGCGCGCCCATGCGGGCGACCCCACGGGCCCTGGCGCCGCCCGCTCACAGCCTCATCAGCAACACGGCCCACCCCAGCCTCGCCAGCAACCAGCCCTACTCTAGCATTCTCAGCCCCAGGTCTGCCGCTGCTCCTGGCACGCTTGGCACGGCGGCTGGCTCGCCGCCTGCTTGGCTGCTTGCTGGCTGGCCTGCTGACTCTCCAGCCTGCAAACAGCTCATGCTTGAACCACTTTCATACGGGCTGGCAAGCCTCAGCCCAACTGCCAGGCTAGAGGCCCACTGCTTCTTGCGACGCTCACTTGGTAGCCTGCCACATTGGTTTGCCCACCATGCGCTTTTGCGGCTGTCCATCAATGCGCTGTCTCCAGGTGCGGCCCGCTTGCCGCACCGGGGAGCGAGGCCGCAGCCGACGCGGCCGACGCGGGGGCCACAGCGCTGGGCAGCGGCGCGCCCGCCGCAGCCGCTGCAACCTCGTCGGGTGCTGCGCTGCGAGCTGGGCGTCCGTCCTGCTCGTCGCCGGTGGGCGCCAGCGCCGGCGCTGCAAGCGGCCGCGTGTGTGGCGCAGCGCCGCGCGACTGCGTGGGGTGCTGCGCCAGTGGCTGTTCAGTCGCGGCTCCCGCGGCCGCACACACGAGCAGCGCGGCCGCCAGCAGGACGCAGGCGCTGCACCTCCCCATGGCAGCCGAGCGCTGCGAGCCTGCAATGCCCGCCATGCCAATTTCAGCCCTTTCGGCCTGGCACAAAGGTCTTGTTGTGTTCCTATAATAGAGCCTCCGGCCGTATGGTATGTGCCGATGGTGCTCGCAGGTCATGCGGGCCGGGGCGCCACATCTTGCGTACTAGGCAGCCCATCCCCAGCAGCCCCTGCATGCAACATATCCTGCCGGGCGCGCCACACAAGAGCCACACGCGCCGATGGGAGCAAGAGCCCTGTGTGCCCTTTTAGCACGGGGTGGCTGATTACCGGCTGTGCACACCTGCCCAGCGGGTCTTTCACTATCGCCTGCTGGGCACAGACGTTGGATTGGCTCAATAGCACGCGCAGCTGCGGGTTGCCAGCGCAGTCTGCTGGTGCTGCTGAGCTGCTTTTTGCCTATGCTGCTATCCCCAGAGGCTTCCCGGGCGATGTGTGCAGCTGGTGCCCCAGACGCTATCCTGTGACACACAGATTTCGATATTGGTGCGTGATTGAGGCAGCGCGCAAGTGGCAGAGCTTAGTGCTTTGCTTGGCGACCCGCACCGGTGACGCAGCAATCGACCGCGAGCAGGTGTAACACCTGCACGACACCTCTTGTGCCCTCTCCGGGCCCTCCTCGTTTTCGTACATGCACCTAGCTTGGGCCTCGGATATTGGGCTAATACGAGGGCGTTGTGCACTTCCTGATGCAAGTTAAGTGAAACAGAGCAATTGCGCAGCAGTGTCAAGGCTGCCCCAGTATCCCTCTATTCCCAGCACTGCAGCACACATCCCGAAGAAAGCGCTGCATGCATGCTGCCATGCAACTCGTGCTTGACAGCTTTCTGCATGCATTCTGATATCCTGTTCAACGTACAAAAACAGCATGTGCGTTGTAGTGTTTGTGGGTTTATCAACACATGAGCTCATGTGTGATATTCACGCTGTAAATGCAAATGCATAATACCTGGTATGCTGTGCCGCTCAAGGTCATTTACACCACTGGCCATACACCTGCGCCATCCCTTGCGTAGTCTCCCACTGCCTGACACGCAGGACAGGCGCAACGCGTCGAAGCAGCTTTTTGCTCTTTTGCTCAGCCGTCTCGTTGCTGTAGTAATTGCACAGTGACCTGCCACCGCCTATTACTGCCCTGCACGCAGTGCTCGAGCATGCTAGCACTCTGGCGTGCCGCAAGGGTCAGGCTGCAGCCTGAATTGCCTGGCGGCCCCCACTTTTCCTTCACAGAGGGACCCTAGTTTATTCACAGAGCCTGTAACTTCATCGTCCTGCATTCCACTGCGTGCCCTGTGGAAACCACCCGCACTAGGCTTGAGTCAAGCAAGGTGCTGCCCGACGCTACTGTTTAGCGAAGTGCAAGGCGTGCTCGCCAGTGAAGCCGACGGGAGGACAGGCCGGATGATGCGATGCCCCACGGCGGCGACACGGAGTTCGGCAGCGCCCAGCGCGGCCTGGCGGCGCTGTGGCGCGAAGACCAGCTCACAGACGTGGCGCTCGCCAGCGCGGACGGCCGCTGCGTGCAGGCGCACCGCGTCGCGCTCGCTGCCGTCAGCTCCTACTTCCGCGCGCTCTTCATCGGCGCCGGCGCGCAGTGCGCGCCACCGGCCGTCGGCGCCGGCGGGCTGCCGACGTACGCGTTCCCGGACATCGGCCACGGCAGCCTGCTGGCGGTGGTGCGCGTAATTTACGAGGGCAGCGCCGCCCTGGAGCTGACCGCCGGCAACGTCTGCGCGCTGCTGGAGGCCGCCAACTACCTGGACGTGGACCCGGTCAGAGAGGCCTGCTGCCAGGCGCGCCGCTGCGGCCCTGGGTGCCCACTCGGCGGCACCCCACCTCGTGCAAGACCTGCGCATTTGTCGACGTTTGCAGCCCGTCTGTGCACAGACGGGTTGTGCATGAGAAGTCGTTTTGAGTCAGTTTGTGTACTTGACGTTATTGTTTGTGTACTTGTCGTCAAGCTGAGCGTGGCGTGGCGCACAACGACCACTGTTCTCGCTGACTCCTACCTCCGCGCGCAGTTCTTGCGGCAGGAGATGACGCCGGCGACCGCTCTGCCAACGCTGGCGCTGGCTGCGCACCTCGCGTGCCTGAGCCTGAAGCGTGACGCGGTGCGGACCGCGGAAGGGCGCGGGCCTGGGTTCCACGCCCGTGTCTGAGCATAAGACAACCCCACTGCTTGCTTTGCGGGCCGGCAGGGAAGCCGCGTGCTTTGTTTGCAGCCCTGTGTGTGCTGCGCTGCGCGCTCAGGCGCGCCAAGAGCATGTGCTGCCGCAGCCTTGTGGCATGCGCGTTCAGGCGTCTGTGCCCATCACGCCGCACCTGGGCCCGCCACCGGCCAGCTGAGGGTGGGAGCACAGAGAGCACTGCTCACAGAGCCGTGCGCGCGCGCAGCTGGCGTACATCCAGGGCCGGTTCGAGGAGCTGGTGGGCGGCGAGGCGGGGGCGGGCCTGGCGCAGCTGCCCGCGGGCGTGCTCGCGGAGCTGCTGGAGAGCGAGGCGCTGGAGCTCGCCTCCGAGCTCACCGCGCTCAGGGTGCGCAGTCTGGGCATAGGGCAGGGTAGAGTAGGGCACATGCCAGGGCTTGTGCATGCGCGTGGCTGAGCAGCTTCCACCTGCACTCTGTCGGGGTGTGTTGAAGCTGGAAGAATGTGAGCGCAGGCGGCCGGCGACTGCCACCGAGCATGGCTCCGCGCTGGCGTGCGTAAGCCGCGAGCCTTGCTGCGGAGCCCAAGCCAACCTGTAAGACGTTGGCTCTGCCAGCAAGCGCGTATAGCGCTGCTGGCAGGCTGACCAGCCGACTGCTTGTTGGCACTCGAGGCTCTACCGCGCACCGCACAGGCGGTGGTGGTGTGGCTGGAGGCGGACGTGGGCGGCCGCGCGGCCAGCCTGCCCGTGCTGCTGGCCGCCATCCGGCTGGACGCAGCCGAGCTGCAGCGCCAGGCGGAGGCATGCGGCGCGCTCGCAGCCGCAACGCCGGCCGCCGCGGCGGCGCTGCGCGCCGCGCTTTCCGATGCGTGCCGCGCGCGGGGCGGCGGCGCGGCGGACTGCGGCGGCGCGGGCGCGCGGCTGCCGCCGCCGCGGCAGTCGATGCCCAAGGGGCTGCTGGCGGCGGGTGGGCATGACGTGGGCTGGCACAGCCAGAGGTGCGGTTGTGGAGGAGCATAGCGGGGATGCGCCAAGTCGTCGATAGACTGTTCTCGGTTTATGGGGTGTCAGCACACGACTGACAGTGCGCCCACGCATCAGATGATGACAAGGCAGCCAAACGCCGGTGCTCCTTGCTCGCGGAGGCGCGGGCGGTCAGCCAGGCATCTTGGCCCACTGGCGGTCAGGCAGGCGCAGCCGGGAGCTCGCAGGTGTTAAGCCAGGATGTAGCGTAGAGGCACGGCAGGGGCGGGCGGGTCAATGGCTGTGGCATAGTGTGGTGCAGGGTTAAGACGGTGCTGTAGATGAGGTTACTAACCCCATCCTGGTGGGCCGCAGGGTCACCGAGCTGTACGAGCCGCACCGCGACGCGTGGGCGCTGGGCGATGCGCTGCCGAGCAGCCTGCCGTTCGCGGGCGGCGCGCCGCGTGGCGGCGGCGGCGCGGCAGTCGTCGGCGGCTCACTGCACTGCGGCACGGTTCTACTCGCGCCGCGCGGCGGCGGCCGCTTTGCGCCGGGGCCCAGCATGGCCTGCCCGCGCGTGCACTCCGCGGTCGCCGCTGCGGCCGGCACCGTGTACGTGCTGGTGCGCCAAGAAACATTAAAAAAACCTTACAAACGTTTTTTAAACATTTTAAAGGAAAAACTGGTACTTGCTGGTGCCCGCCTTGCTGTGCCTGCATGGGGATGTCAGGACCTGTGCAACCCCCGGCGCCCCCGGGCTAAGGTGATGCGCAGCGGGGCCGCGGCCACGCGCGGCGCGCCGGGCGCGCAGGGCGGGCGCGCGGGCGTGGGCACGGCCGCAGTCGAGCTGCGCAGCGTGGAGGCGTTGCCGCCCGGCGCAGACGCATGGCGCTGCGTGCCCGAGCTCGCCGTTCCGCGCACCGCGCTGGGCGCCGCCGCGCTGGACGGCTGCCTGTTTGCCTTCGGCGGCCAGGCGCGCCGCGCGCGCACCCGCCGCCCCACTGGCGACCCAGCGAGCTCTGGCGGCAGGATGTCAGCTGGGGGGCAAAGCAGGGCGAAGGAGAAGTGCGCGGTCAGAGGGGGTTATATTCATGCCTGGCTCTGCGTCCCCGACCGGGCCCTGCCGCGCGTGGCGCCACCGAATGGAGCTACGCTGATGCTCATTGTAGCGCTTATGTGTTAGAAGCCATGGTGGGAAGCCAGCGCATGTTAGTGCCCGACATGGCATCGCGTAAGGTGGAAGCCGCGATAGAGAGGCCTGCGCACGCTCCTGCCCGGCTTGGCATTACTATGGCAGAAGCTGCGGTGGAAGGCCTGCGCACGCGGCGACGCAGGCGGGCAAGGCCATCCACACAAGCGCGGAGCGCTTCGACCCGGGCGTGGAACGGTGGGAGGTGCAGCCGGCGGCGCTGCTGTGTGGCCGCAAGTACTGCGGCGCGGCCGCGCTGGACGGTGCGCGCCCCGCCGCCGAGCGGTGCCTCGCAGCAAGGAGCCCCTGGCTTGCAGGTGCTCAGGACCGACACGGCAGGTGTCAGGCCAGGCGCAAAGCTCGACAGAGCGTGCGCTTGCTTAGTTCTGGGCATGATACGGATATTAGTAACTTATGGTCATGGTACGGTATGAATAACTTTTGTACGAGGACGGGGCGAGGACGGGTTGGACGCCGCTGGGTGCAATTCCATAATATAATCCAGCCTCTAGCCCCGTAGCCTGCGCAGAATCTCTGGCATTTCAGTAACGACAATGATACAGGGCGATGGCCTGGTTGCCGCTCGCGTATCCTTGATGGCCAGCTGCTTATAAGGTGATCGTCAATTCTGTGCTTGTGTCAGCTTTGTGCACCTCTGACAGGCTGTATGTGATGTGGCGGCATATTGCCACACACCTTCTTGTATGTCGCAACAGGGTGTGCAACCCCTGGTCACGCTTGCGCACTAGGCCGGCTGTGCATGGTGGACGGCATGTTCATCGGCCTCAGCATGCTCTAAGTTGCCGCTGCAGGGCGTTGACTTACCCTGACCACGCTTGCGCACCAGGCCGGCTGTACGTGGTGGGCGGCATGAACGCGGAGCGCCAGCGGCTGACCAGCTGCGAGGCGTGGGACCCGCGCGACCCGGCCGGGTGGCGCGCCCTGCCCCCGCTCGCCGTCCCGCGCTCCAGCGCTGGCGTGGCCGCGCTGCATGGCCGCCTGTACGCCGCAGGCGGCGGCGCCAGCGACGACGTCGTGCACGCCTCGTGTGAGGTGTGCGCCATGGCCATACGCTTCACTTTGAGCTCTTCGCCTTGCCCGACCTAGCTTGCGAGCTGTGGGTCAACTGCGCCACTGTCAATGCTGCTTGGCCTGTGTATTGTCTGTCACTTGGTTCAGCTGGGTTTCATGGCGTGCCACCGCATGCAAGCGTTGCATGCAGCCTGCCTATGCCACAAACGGTCTTGCAGTACCCCTGTAAGAAATGGTTTGGTCACATGGCAGTAGTGAGCTGCTTCTGTGCTGCCTCTGAATATGAAGTGAAACGTCCAGGTGTACGAACCTGCAGCGAACCGCTGGCGGCCAATTGCAGCGCTGGGGCAGTGCCGCAGCGGCTTCGCGCTTGTACCCGTCTGAATGCCTGAACGCCAGCATTCGGGGCCAGCTCTGTCTCGTCATTCATGTCTCCTGAGTGTGTATCACCACCTGGGTGAGGTGACCCCTGTTTTCGTCCATGTACTGCAATGATGCAGGTTTTCAGGGAGACCAGCAAGGGGCCTGTATGCATAGTGCAAATCACGAGGTCTGCACGGGCTCACATCGCAAGGGCCCCAGCAACCAGCAACCGCAGTACACTAGTAGACTTCACTGCCACATGATGCTGCATGGGAACAGATCCCATGAAAAAGACAGACTTTTTCAAAACATGTCCAGCTGCCTGCTACGGCTTAGGTTGCTCGGCCTCCATTGGACCATGCTAGATTTTGACGCTCAAGCTAGCTGCGCCTGAGCAGTGTGATCAGTCTATCTCACGGCTGTCAGCACAAGGTTCTGCAACATACTTACCACCTTGGCCTCGTGCGAGTAGGTCTGAAGAGGCCAGACATGCCTCACACATTGCTGCCCATGCCGCCAGCATTTGCAAGGCCTGTATATCCGCACGGTCTGCGCAGGCGTTCCACTGCCTGCCGAGCTGCAAAGCGTGCGCTCAATCAGCAGAACATTGGGTGCGTAGCAGAGAATGGCACCGTCAATCAAGCAATGGCTTGTATGCCCAACCCCGCATACCAGCAGCCTTGCTGCTGCACAGCTAACAAGGTGTGTTCTGCGTGCAGCGAGCGCGTGTGGCGGCGGCTGTCGGAGCGGTACCCAGACATTGACGTCAAATTAGCAGACGCGGCACGTACTGTGTTGCGCTTCCCCCGCAGCAAGCCATGGCAGGCTGCTTGCGGCGGTGCCTTTGCAGTGGTGCAGTCCCCCTCGCTCTGTAACAATCTGTGTGTGCCCCTTCTGTTCTGCAGGCGGTGAAGGCCACGCTGGAGGCCGTTGTCGCTGAGGTGGCCAGCGGGGAGCGCGTGCAGGTCGCTGGGTGCGTGAAGGACTCGCTCGCGCCTTTTGCTCGCCCTTTCAATGTCTTGCGAGGCTCAGTAGCCCCTTGCCTTGCAGACACCTTCCCGTTGCGCTGCAGGTTTGGGACTTTCGCGCCAAAGGCGCGACCGGCGCGGCAGGTGACTTGGGGTTGCCCCCGCAGCGAGCTGTCCCGGGCTGCAAAGATAACACGCACATCGCTGCCAGTGCAAGCTCAAAGGTTTGTGAACAAGCGCAGGCACGCAACCCGAGGACTGGGGAAGCTATTGAGGTAAAAGCAACCACCGTGCCCACGTTCACCGCAGGTAAACTCTTGGCCTGCAAAGCTACTGCCATTGGTCCAGTACATCAGCTGCATGCTGCCTCTGTCTGCGCTTCTGGCTGTTGACGGGAGCTGATCACAACCTGAAACCTGGTGTTCGGACATGCTGATACGTACGGCACATTATCGGGCTGTTTCCATATTGACATACCTAGCTTGTTGTGGCAGCTATCACATGGGTGACAACCTGCTAACCTTGCATGGCAGGTACGAAGTTCAAAGAGGCCGTCAAGGCACTGCCTCAATCACCTGTTCCACCAGACGACCTAGTAGACGACGACCAGTAGAGGGTGGTGTATTGACCGGGCACTGCACAAGCACTTTTGCACATTCATCATGACATGTGACCTGCTCTGATAAGGCTGTTAGGACACAGACATGCGGCGCAGCAAGACCATATGCAAGACACATGGTCTGGTTACAAGCATGCGTCAATTCCACAGTGCATGCATAACTCTGCATGCGACCTCCGGCCACAGCACGGCCATGCATTCTTGCCCACTGCAGCGTACATGAGCAAAATTTGCAACTGTGGCATGTGCAGCTGCGGAACCACTGCATTGCAGCGCAAAACCGCTCAACACGCAGGTGCATGTTTGCACAGCAAAAGCTACAGCCGTGGACGGCACAGAGAACAGCTGTCCCTTGAGGTGCAGACCCAGAACCTCTTCGGCCCCTTGCGTCATACAACAGTACAGACCGCGATTTGCTCAAAGCAAGCCAGCGCCAGCGCCCCCATGCGCAATCAATAGGGCCGCAGCCCGCGTCCAGCACGGCGCCCCTCAGCGTCGCCGGCCGCCCTTGCGGCCCTTGGCGCCCTTGGAGCCGCGCACCAGGCGCTTCTGCATGCGGCGCGGCATGTACGGGTCGCGCACGGTGGGCGCCATGGGCGCCAGCGGCCCGTCCAGCGCCTCCGCGCCGCCGAACATCTGCTCAAAGGCGGTGCCGCTGCCCGCGGTGCGCGCGTCCGGCATCAGGTCGTCTGGATCCAGCTCGTCGAAGAAGCCCTGCCGCGCGCGAGCAGCAGCGAGCTGAGCATGGCAGCGCCCTCCCTACCCAGCCCTGCTGTCATCGGCATGCCCATGGAACAGCGCACCGGCACGACCATACAGTGCATGCACCCCGAGCCCAAACAGACCGCCTGCAGGTTGACACCACGTTGAGAATCAGCGCAGCGGCGCTGCTGCAGACCTTCACAGAGCACAGGAGAACCGCATTTTGTTCTGCAACTCACCTGCTGTAAGCGGGCGCAGCGTGCAAGCCATGCACAGGCAAACAGACACATCACCATCAGCTCCGCCTCACCTCGCCATCCTCGTCCTCGTCATCCTCGTCGTCCTCATCGTCCTCGTCATCGTCCTCCTCTTCCTCTTCATCCTCGTCGCCCTCCTCGCTCTCCGCATCCTCGCTGTCAGCGCCGCGCCCCTCCTCGCCCCCAGACCGCGTCGCAGCCGCGCCCGCGCCCGTGCCGCTCATGTCGCCGCCGGCGGCGGCCGGGACGTCGTCCGGGTCGCCCGCGAAGCCCAGCCCGCCGCCCGCCAGGACCTCCCGCCAGTCCGGCCGCCGGTCGGCCGCGCCGGGGCCGTACCCGCGCTGCGCCGAGGTGGCGGCGGCCGACACGTAGCCCGGCAGCCCAATCGGCGGCGGCTCCAGCAGGCCGGCGTCCTGCATCTTCACGCGCTCCAGCAGCGCGAGCACCTGCACACACACGCGCTTGTTTGGCGGGCCTACAAAACAGGGCACACTCTGCACGTCGCATGACAGCAGTCGCTTGTCTGTGCAACCTCCGGCAGGTCAAAGACAGCAGCTGATGCACTCCTGAAGACAGACGCAGGCTGTCTCACATAGTGTTCAGACCATCATCAGACAGCTACAGTCATCATCGAGCACCGCCACAGCCACAGCCTGCCGGGGGCGCGCCTCCTCGCCGCGCTGCGCGGAGTCGTCGCGGATGAAACGGATCTCTGGGCACGAGCGCATGCGGATCGCTCCGGCGATGTGTCTCCTCACATACCTGTGCAGCGCGCGGCGCTCCATTCAGGCCGGGGCGGTCCCGAGTCGCAGTCGGCAGCGGCCGCGGCCAAGGCGCCTTCAGGCAGCCCTGCAGGCCCTGTCTGGGCCTCTCTACCCACCCTACCCCGGACAGACGCCTGCGCGCGCCGCAGCGCAGCATGCCCAGCCTCCAAGCCGCCCGGCCGCCCTTCCTCACAGCACTCTCGCTCCCCACCCTGAATGCATGCTTGGGCGCGACACGGCGCAGCAGGCGCACCCCTGCAGGCGCCGGAGGCCGTCCCAGGCGGCGTCCTGGCCGGTGGGGTCGCTGTAGATGGAGATGTAGATCTTAGCGACCGCCAGGTCCTTGGACAGCTCGACCTCCGTGACAGTCGCAATCGCGCTCAACTCGTCATCCACGCCGTAGCGCCGCTCCGGGCACACCGCCGTCTGCAGCACCTGCGCCGGCCGTGGCGGGCGTTACAGGCACGGACGCGTGGCGGCTCGTGTCACGCTGCAGGTACAAGGACAGCAGGCTAGGAGGACCAACTGCCCGTGCTGATACAGCAGGAAGCGAGCGCCCTCGCCTTCTTGGCCCTGCCTGTGACATAGCGGCTGAGGGCATCGCTGTGAGGGGGCAGCAACTTGCTCAGGCACTTCGCATACAGGCTGCTCAAAGCACCTCACTGGTTGGCTCACGTGGAGGCAAGGCGAGTCACGCGCAGAAGGAGTGGAGGCGGGCAGGCGCACCGGGTCTGTGGAGAGCAGCGTGCCGACCTCGCGCTCAAGCTGCCGGGCCACCCGCGCCACCCGCCTGGGGTGTGCCTGCGCGCGTTGCAAACAACACTTTGTCATTAGCAGTGCATGTCCTGGTACTCAGGCTCACACAAAGCAGCACATAGCAGACGAGGTCATGTGTGGGCAGGGCCGCACCCCGCAACGCCACTGTTCCAAGCGACGGTTTAAGCCTGCGCGGAGCCGCACGCAACACCTGGTTCAGTCACTGTACCACACAATACAGACTTGCAGGTGGAGGTGCGGGCACATAAGCAGGCTGTCCAGTGGCGCGCACCACTGTGCTGCGGCGCCGGCAGGCTGCGCCAGCAAGGCGGCAGCGCAGGCGGGGGCGCCCGGCAGCACGGCCGGCGCGGGTGGGGCGCCGGCGCAGCATGCTGCGGCCTGCTAGCAAGGCGGCCCAGCATCTCTTACCAGTAGTGGGTGCGCGCAAAACGGGCGTGACCTTTGTCGCAACAGCACCGCCACAGCCGTGCAAGCGGTGGGTCAGTATAGGGAAGGAGACCTGACACTTGCCGATCTTGCACTGCCTGGACTCAGCAACGCTGTTTGTATGGTCAACGCCCTTGCCCACGGCCACCCTAAACCGGCCCTCGGCACTGCCTCCCCTTTCTAGCACCTGTGACGCCTCTCACGCCTTGCTTGGACTGCTGGTCAGAAGGTCTGCTGAGCTGAACGGTGGCCACAAGTTCAGCAGGTGCTTTGCAGGCGCCACTTGCGGGGCTGCGCGGTGCTCCAGGTCGTGTGAGCTGAGGGGCGCGCCTGCAGCCCGGCCCGCGCGCCCCAGGGCATGTGGGAGCCCGGATCCAACGCGCTGCTGACCAGGCTGGGCGACCTCGCGCAGCGGCTAGCTGGAGACGGTGATGGCCAGGATTCACCGTCTCCCTGGTGCGCTTTGCAAACAGGGGCCCTGCGAGTGTGCCCGCGCTGCTTCAGCTGTCGAAGGCCTCCTAGCCGTATGCCGGGCGTGTGAAATATATATGCCGTTGGCAAGCAGTGCGCTGCGCTGCCAAGCCGAGGCTGGCTCATTGGCACCGCTCAGCGCGCCTGGCCGTACCGGAGGCGCGTGCGTTGACTGTGGCAGCATGAGCTAACAATGCGTTGTTGTGAGGACCTGCGGTTTTTGGAGAGCATACGCCTGTGCTCTGCAGCCAGGAGCTGTGGTTGTGGTTGTGAAGCCTTGCCTGTGGTTGGCAACACCTGGCAGGGCTTTTGTGGCGAGCCGTGACGTAACTGTCTTGCGCGCACTTGGCAAGCGCAGCGCCCTCCTAGGCCCCTTCACTGGTGTCAAGCGTCTGGGCATAAGAAGCTGCGGCGGCAGTCCTAGATATGCGTCTTATTTAACTCTCGTTGGGTCGCGCAAAGCAAGGCAAAGAATTTCCTTGAGGCCAAAGTGGCGCGCCTGAAGCAGCTCGTCGCTCACACCGCCTGAGCGACGAGCTGCCTATGCGCGAGACTTTGGCCTCAAGCAAGTCCTTTGCCTTGCTTTGCGCCAACCACCGAGAGTTTACGAACACGCATATCAGCTCCTGAGGTCGGTCGGCATGCTGGCGCGTGGCAGAGTAGCTGCTGCCGCGGGGCAGTGGACATCGTGCCGCCTCGCGCACAGCCCAGGCAGTTTGCCTCCTGCGATCGTTTGGACCCCCCCCCCCCTAAGCGTGCGTGTGCACGGCGTGCAGGCAGCACCTGACGGAGCGCTGGCTGCCGCGCGGCGACGCGGCGGCGCGCGCCCCGGCGGCTGCGGCCGCGGCCGCGGCGGAGCACGCACACGAGGACGACGCGCGGGCGCGGCGGCAGGAGCGCGCCGAGCGCGAGCGCGTTGAGAAGGCCGAGCGGGAGGCGCGCGAGCGCGAGGAGAAGGCACAGCGCGAGGCGCGCGAGCGCGAGGACAAGCGGCACAAAGAGGACGAGCGGCGGCGCAAGGAGGGCGAGGAGCGCGCGCGGCGGGACGCGGCGAGCGAGGAGCGCGAGGCCAGCAAGGAGGAGAAGAAGAAGCATAAAGAAGAAGAGGAGGACGCGCGGCGGCAACGCAAGGCGCAGGACCGCGCCGCGCGGCAGGCGCGCCGCCGCCGTCTGTGTGAACTCAGCGTGCCAAGGGCGTCACGAGGGTGCCTGCCGGCGGGGGCCCGTGTCTTGAACACCTGCTGGCGGGCTCGTCCCCTGGCGCGTCCAGGCTCGACGGCATGCCCGTGACGCAGATGGGGTGCAAGCTTGCGCGCTTGGAGGCCCAAGCTCTACCTCAAATGGGCCCACTTGCTCCCTGTGGCGCCTGTGGTGTTGCGAGGTCAGTCTGCAGTAGGACGGCCGCAGTGGCATAATGTGCTGCGAACAACAAGCGCGCATATGCCGAGCAGGGCCCAGCGCTGCCGCTCCCAGCTCAAGTGGGGCCTCTGTGTCTTTGCGCACGCAGGGCGCTAAGCGGCCCGTGTGCAGGGCAGCAGCGCGCACGTGGCCCAGCCGCTGCATGCACGCGCGCGCAGGCCGCGCGCGAGGCGCGGCGCGCAGAGCGGCTGGCGCGCGGCGAGGACGAGGATGAGGAGCCGGTCGCGCGCATCGTCGCGTACTCCGACAGGTGCCGACCTTAACCCAACACGCTTTCTACCTGGCACGCCTGGGTGCGGTGAAGGGCGCGTGCTCCAAGAGCCTTTCCCCTTCCCTGCCGACCGCCCGCCACACGCTCAGGCCAGCTCCATGGACTGTTGGGGGGGATATCAATGGTCCACCAAGGACGCGAAGCGCAAATAGGTGCCTGGCCTTCTGCGGCGTGTCCACCCATATCTCTCACGCTCCTATGCGTGACGGCACCTCGGAGTCACCATGCAGGACAGCGCGTGCGTCGGAGGCCCCCATGGGGCGCTGCGTCGCGCCAAGCCGCTCCTGCTCTGACGTGCCTGAGCGCGCCTGTCCGGCGCCGCGCAGCGAGGGCGAGGAGGACGAGCCGCTCTTCGGCACAAAGCGGCCGCCGCGCGCCAAGGCGGCGGACGGCGAGGGCGACGGCGCCGGCGGCGGCGAGGGCGGCTTCCTCGAGGGCGTGGTGGCCACGGTCACGCTGGCGCCGGGCGTCGCGCCGCGCAAGCGCTGGTAGGGTCTGCCTTTGCCCGCCGTCTCCTGCTGTGCCGGCCTTGCGTGGGTGGGTGCGTGCGCGTCGCCAGGCGGGTTTTGTGCAGCGCGCGTCCGGTGAGAGGGTGGGTTTGCTTGGAGAGGGCCGGCTGGCGTCGAGCGGGGGCGGGAGGCGCAGCCCGGCGGGCTGATTGGAATGCGTGCTCGCGGCGCACCTGCGTGCCGCAGCAGCGGCGCAGCCTGGAGGTGTGCAGCAGATGCAACGTGGCGTGCCGCCCGCTGCTGCTCCGGCCCCCGCCGGACTTGATCAGGCGGCAGCCAGTAGTCCGGGGTGCTGTGGTGGTCGGGCGAGCGTGCCCTGCGCTCCCGTAGGTACCAGCGCAAGCCCGGCGACGAGGACGCGCCGCAGGCCAGCAGCAGCGGCGGCGGCGGCGGCGGCCGCGTGCGGCGCGCGGCGGCCGCGGCGCGGCGCTGCGGCGCCGCGCAGCTGGCGGCGGCACGTGAGGCGGCGAGCTGGGGCCTGCTGTTGCAGGCGCGCCGGCCCAGGGTTTGCGGGGGTGCCGCCCGCGGGCGCACCCGGGGAGCGGAGGCCGAGCACGTGAGCAGTGCAGCTGGCGGCTTGAGGGTCTATCGCTATATTTTGAGCAAGTGTCCTCGATTGCAGCCCCTCATGGAGACTGGCTGCCTATGGGGCAGGATGACATGCTTTGTGTGCATTCTTTCTCTGTATCGCTGTATCGAGTAACACTATCAGTATCAGCAGTGGAGGACACTATACTGTGAGTGGGTGTGAGTGCAGTCGCCGGACCGCGCGCGCAGATGCTCCTGCTGGCGCTGCTGCACCGCTGGCGGCCGGCCGCCGCGCGGCGCCTGGAACTGCTCGCGCTGGCGCTGCCGCTGCCCGACGCGCTCGCGCGCCTGGTGGTGCGCCTGGTCTATACCCTGCGCCTGCCGCTATCACATAATGCGGGTCATTATCTGGACTAATGTTTGCCTGTTGAGCCTGCTGCCGCTGATGGAGTCATTGCTGCTGCTGCCATACATGTAACATGCTATCCGTTGCTGTGCCTGTCTCATCCCATCATGCACATACTGTGGGAGCGCACAGTCAGGGTGGGCGCCACTGCCGACAGCGCGGCAGCACCATGCGGCTCGCTCGCTCGCTCGCTCTGTACAAGCCTACTTCCCCAGCATGTATTCCGGCCCTGCCAAGCGCCTCCCTGCGAGCGCACGCTCCTCGCGCGCAGGGCAAGCGTGCGCCGAGCGAGCTGCTGCCAGAGCGCGCGGCGGCAGCTGTGGCCGCGGTGGCGGGCCTGGCCGCGCCAGCGCTGCTGCTGCAGGCGGTGCAGCGTGCCGCCGCCGCGCTGCACCCCCGGCCGCCCAAGCGGGTGAAGCGCAGCATCAGCCAGAGCGGTAGGGCCTGCGGGGTGACGGGTCGGTCTGTTTTGTCCAGGCTCCCCGCATGGGGCTGTACCTGCTGTGGCTGCCCCTGCCTGGGGCGGGCAGGGCGTCAGCTCGGCGCAGCTGCGAGTTCGCATGGCCACAGTGCGGGAGATCGGGCCTGCAGGCTGTCCCTGTGGCAGAGCCGCTGCTGTGCGCGTTGAGGTGCCTGGGGCCCTGCAGCACTCCTGGCAAAGCTGCAAACGGCCCGGCGTCTGTGGTGGGGGGCCTGTGCTTTCACGCCGCGGTCACACGGGCGGACTTGTCTGCCTGTGCGCCCGGCATCGCCTCGCAGGCGCACGCTCCTGCATGGGCAGCCGGGTGGGTGCGTGGTTGCCAGATGCCGGGACATCGCATGCATTGATGCCCGGGCTCGATGCCTGCGGGCGCGGCGCATGACCGCTGCCGCGGGCCGCGCAGTGCTGACGCTGCGCGCGGCGTCGCTCGAGGCGCCGCTGCCGCCGCCGCCGCCGGCGGCGGGCGCGGGCGGCGGGCGGCCGCTGGCGGCCGCGCAGGCGCCCGGCCACGCGGTCGCGCTGGGCGAGATGAAGCGCATGCTGGCCGCGCGCGGCGCGCGCCTGCCGCCCGCCCGCTTCGACGCCACCGACGCCGAGCTGCTGCGCTACGCGGACGACGCGGGCTTGCTCAACGTGCGGCGCACCCGCCCGCGCGCGCCGCGCGCGCGCCCGCGCAGCCGCGCGCCCGCGCAGCGCATGTTGAGCATGAGCCGGGCGCCGGAACAGTGCGCGTCGGGCACGAGCGGGGCGCCTGTATCTGGCTCGTCGCGGGCGTGCTGCCGGGCTCGCGCGGACCTCTCCCTCTGCTGCCTCGACATGTTCGCGCCCCTCCCGCAGGTCTGGGGGACCGCCGCTGGCGCCCCCCGCGCGCTCCGCTGCGGCCCACACAAGCCTCTGCGGGGGGTACCATTACCCTATGCACAGACCCTATACCCCGGCCGGGCGCGCAGGCGGTGTGCCCGGAGGAGCGCGCGGTGGCGGTGGAGACGGGCGCGGGCCGCGTGGCCGCCACGCTGCGCTGGCTGCGCGGCCGGCGCTTCATGGCGCCCGCGCAGCTGGCGCGCTTCGACTCCGTGGTGCCCGCCCCGGGCCGCCGCGTTGACTGGGGGCGGGGATGTGCGGCGTGCCACGCCGTTACTGCATGGCCGCCATGCCAGGCCACGGGATGGGGTTGGATTAAGCTGAGTCTTGAGGCGTTGCTCTCCATCCCATGGCGCCATATGGTGCACTCCAACGCGTTCCTCCGTCAAGCGCTCCGGCACGCCTTCCATTGCCACGCCGCTTCTCCGCGCAGGTCAGCTGGCAGGGCGCCGACCCGGCGGGTCGGCCCGTGCTGCTGGTGCGACTGTCGCGCGCGTGCGACGAGTTCGACGGCAGGGAGGCCGCCGAGTGCGCCGAGGCCATCATCTCGCAGGTGCGCGGCGCTGGGGTGCCGAGACCCTGATAGGACCCTGTCTTACAGCCCCGATTTCCCCAGTGGACATGCACTGCGACCCGCTGCTGGGCGCGAGCGCGCACGAGGAGCGCGGAACGCGGGAGCACGCAAAATTTTCCCTGACATTAAACCATAAATCCCAGTGAGGAGGCGCCGCGACGCGCGGCCGTGCGCGAGCGGCGGGCTGCTGCGCAGGTGGAGCGCGCGACGCGCGAGCGCCTGGACAACGCGCGCGGGCCGGACCAGCTGGTCGCCGTGCTCGACGCGCGCGGCGCGAGCACGCTGCAGGTCACGCGCAAGGTCACACTGTTCAAGGACACCGCGGTCACGCTCAACCAGGTGACTGCGTGCGCCGCTCACTGCACGAGTGGGGGTGCTGTGCGCTCGTGGAGGTCGCCTGACCGTGGTCGGAGCGGTGCCCGCGCAACGGTGGCATCGCGAGGCTTGTTAAAGCCTTGCGGGTGTCAATGGCGCATGTCTGGGGCTGATGCGTGGTGCATGTGCGTTGGGCGGCGCCTTTCCGGCGCTCAGCACAGCTGTATGAAGCGGCACGCCACCGGACCTGACCTGGGTGCCAGCAGCAGCGGCTCATGCCCCTTGTCCATAAGACGCCGCAGCGCAGCGCCTGCAACGCCGCCCGCATGCATGCATGCGCGCGCTAACGCGCTGACCCTACCCTAACCCTGGCGCGCGCGGTGGGCGCGCGTAGCACTACCCCGGGCGCCTGGCGCAGCTGTTCCTGGTCGGCCTGCCGCCCGCGCTGGGCTGGGTGCTGGCGGCCGTGCGCCCGGCGCTGCACCCGGCTACCGCGGCCAAGATCCGGCAGTGCTTCGCGTCCGATGCGTGCCTGCCGGCGCAGCTGCGGCGGTCGGCGCCGGGCGTGCCTGCGGGCGCCGGCCCCAAGCCCGCGCTGCTGCCGAGCCTGCCCGCGCGCGGCGCCGCCGCCGCGCTGCCCGGCTCGCCGGTCGTGCTGGAGGCGGTGCGTGCCCTGTCAGGATCCCTGACCGCATGCTGGAAGCACTGATAGCGCATGGTCTACCAGATTTAGTATGTGAGGGGGTTTCTTGGCCGCAGCACGAGCTCATAATCTGTTCTTGTGGTGTCACGCACCGTGGACAGTGGCTGTGAGAGGAAGGCCGTTGCTTGCATACAACCTGGGGCTTGCTGCCGCTCGTGTGCCTCTGTGCTGCATCCCAGCATCATGGGTGTCCATGCTGATTGCAACCCAGGATGTTCATTGTGGGGCCCTGTGCAGAGGAGCGGGGCGCCCGTGGCGGAGCGGGATGCGGCGCCCGCGCGCACGATCAGCGGCTTCCTGGCGCCCGCGGCGACGGCGTCGGGCGAGCTGCCGCTGCTGCCGGCGGTCCGGACGGCGCCGCGCCCCGGCGAGCCCAAGAAGCGCGTGCACATCCCGGACTCGCCCGTCACGCCTGCGTCCCGCAGGTGCTCGAACCCTGCCAGACCCTGATGGACCGCGAGGTGCATCGCTAGGCTGCGAGAAGGTCTGCGTGTGAATCATGCAAACCTCGCCCACGAGCTCATGCAAGGCAAATGGTGTGTCTGGGCGACGGCCGCATCGGCGGCGGCGCTCGGCGGCGGTGCTTGGCGTCGGGCGTGGCGCCCGCGTCATGTCGTGCAGCGCATCCTCCACAACAGCATCACATGCCGCAATTCTTCACAACAGCACCACTGCTCTGATCAGGCATGCGCAGACTCACATGCATGCTGCCGGCATGCTGGAGGGCAGCGCTCGCGCGAAGCTCAGCGGCGCTGGTGCCGGAGGTGGCGGCGAGCCTGGCGCGCTGCGGCTAATGTTTGGACGCCTATGCATACTGTTCAATTGGATAGCAGGATACCCACCTCTGCAGGCCAAAGCAAGCGCTCCCTGCACCCCGGCAGGCGGCCGAGCAGCGCGCGCGATGCGCTCGGCGGCGCCGGCAGCGAGTTCGGCGCGCTGAAGCCATCGCTGAAGCGCATCAAGAGCACCAGCGTGCTGGCGGGCGGGCCGCGCGCCCCCTCGCTCGCGCCGAGCCGGCACCGCCGCCAGCTGCGCTCGCACCCGCTGCCGCGCATGGCGTCCTTCGGCAGCGACGTCAGCCTGGACGGCCTGGCGGGCGGCGCGCCGCATGGCCGCCCGCAGGTGCGCATGCGCCCCTCTGGCGCGGACACAGAGCGGCGGCGCCCGGCACAGCCGAAACATGTTGTGTGCCTGCAGGCAGGTGCGCTTTGCATGAGTGCATGTGATGCAGGGGTTGATGTAAGCGTTCTGTTCCAGCGACCCTCCTCGGGCCGCGCTCACGAGCGTACACTGTGGGTGCAGTCCGCAGAATATATGCGTTTTATTTTCAGCTGCTGTATGTGACGCGCGGCTACAGCCAATTGCGCAGCAAGACACCCTGGGTGTGACGTTATGGCTACGAGCGCACAAGCAGGCATTGTCACATGCCAATATGCTCCGCGCAGGCGGGCTTCGCGGGGTCGGCGCTTGCGGCAATGCTCCTGCTAACGGTCCTGCTGGCCGTGCTGCACCAATACATGCTGCAGCTCCAGCGTGCCGGCGCGGCTTAGCGCAGGCCGGGGCGCTGCCCTGGTCGGGGCTCAATGATGGGGCATGGCACGTCATGGCATGCCGAGCTTCTGTGTGTGGCGTGAAGAGTCAGTTCCCCCTCAATGAGCCTGAAAGATTGCACGGGGGACAGCTCGCAGAATTGTTAGAGTGTTAGGGAGAGCGTGTGTGCTGTGTCAGTGGTGACTTCAGGCTGCTAGCGGTGAGGCTCATGTCGGCCAAGGGCGCCAGCTGATGATAAGGTGGCGCCGGTGTTAGCGTGTGCATTGGTTTGCGTATGCAGAGTATGATCAGAGTGAGCGCATGCAGGAGACAAGAACGGATGATCATTGTTGCGGTTTTACTGAGAGCCAGCTAGGGCAGGCTGTAACCGACCAACCGCTGTAGTTTCTCGAGTTGTGCATTCCTCAGTGCACAACCTTACGCCAGAAGCTCTGATCCTTCTCATCCCATTGGTTGGACGTCAGTCGTTGCGGCTGGCTGAATGCAGGTTTGCAGAGCCTCTGGTGACCAAGCCAGGCAGCGCCAGTAGAAGTGTGTCAGAGTGTGCGGCACGCAAGGCCCGCTGCGGGCAGGCTGGATCAGTCAGGTGCTGCGGCTGCCCTGCGCTGAGCCACGGCGCTGGGCCCAGTGGAGGGCCCGGGCGGCCCCAGGCCGGGCGGGAACGCTCCCGCACAGCCTCTGAAGCAGCCGGGCGGTAGGTCGGGCGAGGGCCGCGAGGCGCGGCGCTGGCTGGTGGCCGCCGACGGCACCTGCAGCAGCCACGGCACCTATGCGCAGGCGCACGGCCGCCCGGCGAGCATGGCGCCCAGCCCGGCGAGGCGTGCCGCGCTGCCCGGCGCGCTGGCCCGGCAGGCGGCGGTAGTCCTGCGCCAGCGCAGCCTCCTCGTGCGGCCCGGCCGCCTGGCCCCGCCCCGCCGGCCCTGCCTGGCTGCCCGGACTGGCGCATGCACCTGGCGACCTGCTTGCCTGCCTGCTTCGCCTTCACAGCTCGCCCGGCAGTGACTCCTTCTGTGTGAGGAGTTACGGCAACACTCACAGCCCTGCTCAGGCGTGTTCGAGTTGGTTGGCGTGTGTGCGGCAGGCGGTGGTCTGCGTGTTTGGCGTGCTGGGCTGCTACGCCTTCTTCCTGCAGTCACGGCTGCCCGGAGAGGTGCGCCACACTGGGTAGTGGCTGCCTGGCGCATCCGCTCCGGCCAGGCTGTAGTTACTCTGCTTTGCTGCCGCGTGCCAGCACCTGCACTGTTCAGTGCGGGCCTCGTGGCGCCCCCGTTGCCGCTGCAAGCCGCTCCTTGCTCTGTAAGCTTGTATATGTCACTGATAGGCTCCTGAGGCGAGGAACGCCTGTGTGCGTGCGGCAGGATGGCCTGCCGGGCCTGTCCAGGCGCCACGGGTCGCCCGACAGGCTAGACCGGCAGGTGCGCCTGGCAAGCTGCCTTTCCAGGTGTACTATGTGAGCCGGCCGGGGTCTGCGAGCGCGTCCAGCTGAGAGCCGAGCTGCTATAGCGCTTTGCCTGTGCATGTTCACGGGGTGCGGTGCTGCTGTGCTGCTGTGTGCGCAGCGTGCTGGCTTGCTAGCGGCTGCAGTCCATGGTTCATTCAGAGCCTGTTATCTGAGGCTGTCATTCAGCTTTGCCCAAGGCGCCGCACGGGGATGCATGAATGGGTGCATCGTCGCCGCCACATGAACAATTCTAGTCCTGCAGTACGTTGCATGAATGGGTGCATCATTGTCGCCACATGAACAAATCCAGTCCTGCAGTGCGTTTCACATGTATGTGTTGTCAGGCCAAGTAAGCAAGGAGCCGTGGCTGGTGCACCTCTTCATACGTAAGCTGCGGCTCGTGCGCCCCCCAGCACTGTCACGCCGTTCGCGCGCAGGTGCGGGACGCAGCGGCGGAGGAGCTGGAGCTGCTGCGGCGCGCGCAGTCGCTGGCGGGCGAGGTGCGGTCACGGCGCACTTGCTCTCCTGGGAGTCTCACCCTAGGACTTACTTCTGCTCGGCGCCACGGCTGGGTGTGCGTAGCTTGCGCCGTGCTCGCTTGCATCCCAGCCTCTCCCCAATGGCTGGTGTGCTCTGCGACGGGCTCCCAACGGCGCGTGTGCGAGTGGCGGTGCTGCCCGGCCCCTCTTCGCTTTTGCGTCTGTTGTACGACTGTCCCGCCAATGTAACAGCCTGGGCGCTCGGCAAAGTGTGCGCCCATGCGGCAGCTGCGCAACCGCCTCACAATCTGCTAGCGAGATTGCCGCCAGCGTGAGATCGCACTCCAACCTCGCCGCCCTGTCCACCGCGCACAGGTCTCCGCCCTAGCTAAGGAGCTGCGGACGCGGCTGGAGCGCGAGCGCGGAGCTGGCGGCGGCGTAGGGTCGGGGTCAGGGGTAGGGCTGGAGGCGGGCGGTGGCCTGGCCACACGCCCTGGCGACAGGAGCAGGTTTGCCCGGGCAAAGGCCATGGGCGGCGAGCTGGGCGGCGACCCCTGGGAGGAGCCTTGGGCGGAGCCCCACAGCAGCGACGGCGGGCTGCGGCCGCGGCGGCCCAGGGGTGGCGGGACAGGGGCCAGAGCGCAGCCGGCGCCCGAGGCGCCCGCGATCGACACGAGCACCGTTGAGGGGTGCGCCGGGCGCTGGTGATCCTCACACCATGCCCAGATGCCGCCCTGCTCTGTAGCAGCCTACAGCGCACAGGTTTCCCCGCCAACACGCAGCGCGCAGGCAATCAGACACGGTCGCAGTGCAGCCACGGCCTGCGGGTGCAGCAGGCTGGCCAGAGGCACATGAGTGGGGGCGCGCGCGCGCAGCAAGTGCGCGGCGGTGGTGGCGGCCGCGCGGCACGCCTGGGCGGGCTACGAGGCGCACGCGATGGGCGCGGATGAGCTGCAGCCACTGACGCGCCGCGGCAAGGACCCATTCGGCGGCTTGGGCGCGACCGTTGTCGACGCGCTGGACACGCTGTGGATGCTGGGCCTGCGCGCGGAGTTTGGCCGCGCGCGCGACTGGGTGGCCGACGCGCTCTCGTTTGACCGGCGCGCGCCTGTCAAACAGGCCCCTGTCGCGGAACCCCGTATTGCGAGCGCGACTGAAAGTCAGTCCCAGGACGTGTGATGGACGTGCGCATGCGCACGGCTGCTGGCGCCAAGCGCGGTGTGCGGCGCGTAAGCTGCACATCGCCCATGAGTTCAGGTTTTTGCATGGTGACGATGCTGACGAACGGCCTCTCGTTCAGGTCGTACGACGCCTCGGTGTTCGAGACCACGATCCGCGTGCTCGGCGGCCTGCTGACCGCGCACGAGCTCTCCGGCGACCCCGTCTTCCTCAGCCGGCGCGCCCGCGCCCGCGCCCGCCGCCGCCCCAGCCGCCGCCCAGCAGCGCGCGCGCCTGCGCGCGCAGCAGGGAGCCTGCACGTGTAGCGGGGAGCGACGCACAGTGCTGGGCTCCACGCGCGCGCCGCCGCAGCGCGCGCGCGTGGGACACTGCGGGCATGCATGTCCCTGCGCATGCCCTGCTCAGGTCGCACGTCCCCGCTGCACCCGGACGGCGCCTGTGCTTCGCCGGGGGGGCCGACCCTGCGGCGCGACCGCGGCAGGGCCGAGGAGCTGGGCGAGATCCTGCTGCCGGCGTTCGACACGCCGACCGGCATCCCGCTGCAGACGCTCAACCTGCGCACGCGCGCCGCGCGCAACCCCTCCTGGACGCAGCACTCCTCCATCCTGTCCGAGCTCGGCACCCAGCAGGTGCCCCCCCGCGACCTGCCCCCATGCGAAGGCTCTCGGATCAGCCTGCATCCTGACCATGTCATCAACATGTAAAAGCTGGCACCACAGTGAGTAAAAGTGAGACTTTGGCAGTTTTTACCCAACCCTGGCACTGCCGTGCGCGCCGCCGCGGCCCAGCCATGGCGCTGCCTGGAAGCTGCGTGGCACCCTGCCACCCCGCGCGCGTCGTGCGCCGTGCGCTCGATGAGCGGGCGCCGACGCGGCGCAGCTGGAGTTCATCGCGCTTAGCGACAAGACCCGGCGCGCGGTGTTCGCGGACAAGGCGGAGGCCGTCGTGCGCACGCTGAGCGAGCGCTTCCCAAACAGGGTGCGGCCACAGAGAGTCCGTCATATGATAGGGTAGGGTAGGGTCTTCCTGGCCCTGAAGACGGCTGTGCATGGAGCAAGTGCAGGCACCGCCACCGCTGTGGTGCAGCGGCGTGCCGGGGTTGCGAGCTCTGCCGGCGAGGCTTTGGGACTACTGCCAGAGCCTCTGCCTGCCTGACATGTGGTTGATAGGCTGGCAGCAATACTAGCCTTTTATGAAAGTGACAGCTACCAGCATCCTCAGCCGCGCTGGATCGCCGCTTAGCCGCGGCCGCGAAGCGCATGGCTGCTTGCGCAGGCGTTGTTGCCAGTGTTCATCAGCCCAATCAGCGGGCACTCGACCACGGAGGCGGTCTCGCTGGGCGCCATGGGCGATAGCTACTACGAATACTTGCTCAAGGTGCGCACGCGCGCTCGCTGCTCGGACAGGTCTTTGGTGGGACGAGCAGCCAGGGCACCGCTGCGTTGCTGGCAGGGAGCCTGTTTGACGTCTCTGAGGCCATGCAAGTACTTCCCAGCAGCACAGTCCCCAGTGCTTTGGTAGCGCAGGTGAATGACTGCCAGGACGCCCTGCTTGATCTTGCTGTGCCCGCGGTTGGCAAACGTGGGTGGCAAGTCAGCGTGCGCTGCACGGCCGTCCCCTGCGGCTGGATTGCCTGCCCGCAGGCCCCGGGGCCTCGGCGGCGCGGCAGAAGCGCCGCGGGGCCTGCGGCACAGCATGCGGCCCAGGAACGGCGGCAGACGCTCTCCCGGCCGGCGCGCGCAGGTCTGGATCTTCAAGGGCCGGCGCGCGGAGGACGAGCTGTACCGCAGCATGGTGCGCCGCCGCGCGCCGGCGCCGGCGCCGCGCCGTGCCTGCCCGCGCTCGGCGCGGGCCTGTGCTCGCGCAGACACATTGGCGCCTTGCTGCAGCGCACACCGCGCTGGCTCGGCATGCGCTCCTCGACTGGTTTGAGCATGGGGTGGTGAGACGAGCCTGACCCTGTCTGACGGCACACGCCGCGCGCCGCAGTGGGAGCGCGCGATGGATGAGATGCTGGACCGCCTGGTGTACAAGAACGAGGCCAGCGGGCTGACATACGTGGCGGAGATCCGCAAGCGCGCGCCCGCGCCCGGGCCGCCCGCACGTCTCGCGCTGGCTGCGAGTCCTCATGCACACGTGCAGCGCGGTCGGCTTCGCCCCTCTGTCTCTGTAGCTCCAAGTGCTTGGCTCTGCCGTGCCCTTTGGTGCAAGCGCGCTGAGGCCGGATGCGGTAGCCAGGCGCTGGCTGTCTGTCCGCCAATTGCTGCGCAGACAGCGCTGCTGTGCGCGCGGTGGCCGCGCGGCGCGCCGCAAGGCGTGGGTAGGCCGGCGCGCGCCGCGCTTGACAAACGCGCACCGACCGCGCGCATGCTTCCGCACGCAGGAGCCGCGCGGTCGGCCACAAGATGGACCACCTGGCGTGCTTCATCCCGGCGATGCTGGCGCTGGGCGTGCGCGCGCGCGCGGTGGCCGGCGACAAGGCGGACGAGTTCCTGGAGGTCGCCGAGGAGCTGGGCGAGACATGCTGGCAGATGTACGCGCAGACGCCCACCGGTGCGCTCGCGCGCGGGGGGCGCCTTGCGCGCGCGCCGCGCCCTGCCGCGCCGGACGGGGCGACGCTCGCGCGCTCGCGCTTTGCTCCGCGGCCGGCGCGGGCCGTTGAGCGCGCTTTACACATGGTATGATAGGGCCCTAACCCTACCCTACCGTACCCTATGCCGCCCGCGCAGGCCTGGCGCCGGAGTATGTGGAGTTCCGCGAGTCGGGCATGGTGCCGGGCGACGGCGCGCGGCACAACCTGCTGCGCCCGGAGGCGCTGGAGGCGATGTTCGTGCTGTGGCGCGTGACAGGCAAGCCGCGCTACCGCGACTGGGCCTGGGCCATGTTCCAGGCGTTCGAGCGGCACTGCAAGGCGCGCGCCCGGCTGCGCCGGCCGCACAGCCCCAGCGCAAGCTTCTGTAAGCGCCGATCAGCAAGTGTTCCACTTGACGTGGCTGGCAGCATTTATATTAAGCTGTCTCATATTTCTAGTGGTGGAGCACAAGCGTCTGCTGGCGGGGGAGCCAAGCGCCGCATCTCACAAGTTCAGAACCAGATGATGGACGCACAAGTTCGCATGCATCTGTCCGCAGGTGGAGGGCGGCGGCTACGCCGGCGTGCGCGACGTAACGATGCTGCCGCCCACGCGCGACGACACGATGCAGAGCTTCTGGCTGGCCGAGACGCTCAAGTACGCGTGGCTGGTCTTTGCTCCGGACGACGCGCTCAGCCTGGACACGCACGTGCTCAACACCGAGGCGCACCCGCTGCGCGTCCTCACGCGGCCCCTGCCGCGCGCCGTGCGCGCCCGCCTCCCGCGCAGGGTGCCTAGGGTGCGCAGGGTGCGCGAAAAGCATGACTCGTGCCGCATGAGCGCCTCTTAGGGTGCTGGGCCTAGGGCGCAGGGCTCTGCACCGTGCGCCTTGATGTGAGCCTGGCATGGGGACGCTGTGTTGCTCTGAGGCCCTGCATTGCTGCCGGGGCGGCCGCACGGGTCTGCTGGGCAGGGGTGGGCCGGCTGCTCCTGGCGCCGTCGGCACGCTCAGCTCAGTCGGCCTGTGTGTGACCCTTTGAGCTGCCTGCATGGGCTTGGCGCTTTGCTCGCTGAGAGAGACGAGGTCGCTCGTGCTAACCCCTTGGGCCCGCCCTCGCGCAGAGCGACGATGGCGGGGCGGCGGCCAGCGCGCCGCCGCCGCCGCGCCAAACCAGGCCCGAGCCTGCCTGGGCATGGGACGACGAGGCGGCGCGGAAGGCTGACGTAGCCGCACGCCTGGGCGCCGTGCTGGACCCTGGCGCGGGCGCGGGCGAGGGCGCGGGCGCGGGCGCGGGCGCGGGCGCGCGGCGGCGGCTGCCCGCGCGCGCCGGGCTGCAGCGCGAGCAGGCAGAAAGTTTCCTGGAGTGAGGCGCTCGCCGCCGCGCCTGCGCGGCCGCTCCGCTGCGCCTGCTGTACGGCCCTAGCCCTAGCCTGCTTCAAATCGACCAGGCAGCGCCGAGCGCATCGCCGAGGGCAGCCAGCGCGCGTTGGGCTGGCCTGTAGCAGGCTGTTGGTGAGATGCCCTAGGGGCTTGTCAGGCGCGAGCAGCTGCGCTTTTTAGCGCGGCGGCGCCTCTGCAGCAGAGGCGTTAGCGAGGAGTGGATGCCGCAGAGCATGGCATGGAGTGGGGCGTATGCCGCACACGGGGCTATGGCACGTGGGGTTAACGCTGCACACCACAACTCTGCCAAGGGCGCCCAGCTTGGCTGACCCTGGCTGTCCTGCGCCGGCATGGCAGGAAGCATGCCTGGTGTAGTACGCGCAGCGATGCGGGCACCTCACACCCTCTGCAGTTCTGATCCGAATGTTGGTTGGTGGGTTCACTTGGGTTCACTTAGCTTCCGCGCCCTGTGCCTTGCAGGCGCACGAGGCTGGTCGCATGTTGGAAGGCTGCCCCCCGGACTGTGCAAGAACTGGGCACTTTGTAGGCGCATTCTTTGATTGCTGCTCTCGTCTGCGCCTGCCATGCGTTACACGCGCGCAGGTTGTGCATGCTAGGATCAGGCCAAGCAGTCTAGGTTGAACTACTGCGCCGCACTCGTATCTCGCCACGGCGTGCTGCAACCCCGACTGCGTTGTCAATCTGCTGCTTCAGCCCTCGGCGCAGCAAGCCTCATTAACCCACACAGAAGGCAGTGAGCCTAGGCACATGCAGCGCTTGGGAGCGCTGCCAGTTGTGCAAGTCCTCCACTCAGGTAACACTCAGGCTCTGCATCGCAGGCTGACACGCTGTGCAGTAATGCTCTGCCAAAAGCTGCCTGGCTGGCAGGCGCGCCGCCTATGCGCGACAGGGCAGGGGCCAAGCGGTCCCCGACTACAGTAACTGCTGCCGGCAGGACAACATGCGCTCTCCCTGCACTGCAGCCCCGGTCACCCCCATCAGCAAAACTGCTGGTGCCCAGACAAACAGAGGAACAACCAGACCAGCACGTGCTTCCGCGCGCGCTCCTAGCCTGGGGCAGTGCGCGCCGCTCCGGCCCGCTCCAAGCGAGCACCGCCCCCGCCCCGCAATGGGTCGCTGCAAAAGCTGCAAGCTGCATGCGGCCGCAGTACTGTCGCTCCCAGCAAGCCACCGAGCGCACAGAAGCCAGCCAAAAATCTTACGACGGCGAGACCGAATGCAAATACACGTCACACCCCCAAAACTGAAACGGACAGACATCCCCCTTCGCGTCGCTTGGTCCCTCCCCGATGACATCCACAGGTTGGCTACTACAGCCCTGTGGACCCCGAGCAGTGCGGCCACTCTCAGGTTGCAGGAGCTGACAAAAGCGCTCGAATGGCCGCGTACAGCAGGCCGCGCTAGGAAAGAGTCAGAGCAGAGCAGCCACAGGCCCCACCGCAACCGGCGCCAGCCACCGTGTTCTCAGCGAAAGAGCGCAATGACCTGGTCCAGGCGCGCAAGCGCCGGCAGGGTGCGGCTACCGCGCGCGCCCTACCACCGCCGCCCGCCCGCGGCCATGCCCTCTGCCAGGAAGACGCGGCAGCCGGCGCGCGCGCGCGCCCTACCGCCGCCGCCCGCCCGCGGCCGTGCCCTCGGCCAGGAAGCGCGACAGCTGGTACATGCGCTCCAGCGCCTCCATGTTGGCCAGCGTCTCGCTGACGGCGCTCGCGGACGCGCCGTCGCAGCGCAGGCCCTCCATCGGCTTGTGCAGCAGCTTGTTCATGATGCCGCGCGACAGCTCCTCCACCGCGCGCAGCTGCTTCTTCGTCAGGCCGTCGCCCAGGCCGCGCAGCGCCTTCTCCAGCTCGGCCGCGCGGATGGACTCGGCCATGCTGCGCAGCGCCTGCAGCCGGGCGGCGGCCGGGCGTCGGGCAGGTCACAGGGTTGGGGCAGGGTAGGGCTTGTGTCAGGGCTTGCTGATGACAGCTCGCGGGTTGTGGAAGGGCAGCTCGCCGCTTGTGCGAGGACAGCGCGCCGGCTGTGTGCAGATAGCTCGCCGATTGTATGCGGACAGACCGCGGCTGAGCCAACGCATGCATGTTGCATAGCAACATTCATGGCAAAAGGCCCGGCTCACCTTGATAGTGGGCACCGTCTCCAGGGAATCCCGCCACGCCTCAAAGTTGAGGCGCTCCTCCACCAGGAGGCCCTCCGCCTCTGCGGCCGCCTTGCGCCGCTCGTGCTTGTTCTTCGAGACGACCTGCGCGCCACGGGCCGTATGCAAAGCTCAGGCACGCCCATCAAGCGTCTAACACCGACCGGCAAGGGGCCTGACCAGAGGCAAGGCTACCCTCACCATCACAGGGGCGACACGATTAGTCACCTGCACCCATGTGCCCTCCCTGACAGCAGGGCTTCTGCAATTCAACGCCAGACCCCAACACAACCCACCATACTTGCCAAGCACACATCAGAACACCCAGCACATGTGCCTCACCGAGCCCATGCGCACCTCTTTCAAGTCGTCCACATTGAACACGCGTGCGGCGCCCTCCAGCTCGTTGATGTCCGCGGCAATATTCCGCGGCACCGAGATGTCCACAAAGCGCCGCACGCCGCCGACGGCGGCAGGCGCTGGCGGCATGCCTGCGCCAAGCGGACCCATGTTCATCGCCCGTCAAGCGCGCATCTTGTCCGATGCAATGCAAAGCCCTCGCCAGCTTGTAAGCGCGCTCAGTCAGGCATGGTGTTGTAGCACAATAGCGAAATGCTACTAATACACCTCCCTCCACAACTACAGCAGCTGACGCCAGTGCGCTGTGACGCATACAGCGCCACGTGGGCGCGCGGGTGCGCACTGGCCAAGTCCGCCTTGTGCACGAGCAGCTCCTCCGAGCCGGAGGCCGCGAAGATGACGTCCGCCGCGGCCACGCAGGGCAGCAGGTCGGGCATGAGCCGGATGTCAAACGCGACCTCCGGAAACTCCTCCGCGAGCGCCTCGGCGCGCGGCCGCGAGCGGTTGAGCATTGTCACGCGCTCGCAGCCCTTGCTGGCCAGGTGCTTGACCAGCAGGCGCGACATCTTGCCCGCGCCGATGATGCAGACCTGCGCGCCGCGTGATGTCACGCCTCTCCGCACACCTCTTCGGCTTGAACCACCACAACCCGCGCCACTGGACAGGCCCGAGCTGCCCGCGCACTGGCAGCGGGCGGCGGCAAAACCGGGCGCGCGCCTGCGCGTCCGCAAAATCGTGGCTGGGCAGCTTCAGCTGCGCGAGCTCGGCCGCGGCGCTGGACACGGACACGGCGCCGCTTGCGATCGACGTCTCCGCGCGCACGCGCTTGCCGGCCGTGATGGCCTGCTTGAACAGGCCGTTGAGGTGGCGCCCAAAACCGGGCGCCGCCTGCCCGACCTTGTACACCTGCCGGACCTGCGCCAGGATCTGCCCCTCGCCCATCACCAGCGAGTCCAGGCCGCCGGACACCCTGCCGCGCACGCCGGGCCCCCGCTGAGCGCGCGCGCCTGCACTTGCAGGCGTGCGCTGCTCTCGTGTCTGCAAAGTCAACCAGCCAGTGGTTGCCCACAGCCAGTGGGTGCCCCACTTGTGCTGCTCAGCACACCTAGCTCAGCTGCACACAGGCTGTCTGGTAACAGCGATGCAGGTTGCCACCAGAGCGAGCGCCCTCAGCACACAAGCGTGTGGCCGCAGCCGCCCTTTGCCCCGCACGCGGCGCGCGGCTTGTATAGTACACTGAGCGCCGCCCGCGGCAGCGCATATCGGCGCGCACCGCAGCAGGTGGCTCGTGGCATCCTTGTCGCGGAACAGGAACATGTGCGGGCGCAGCTCCTCAAGCGGGATCCCGCTGGACCGCGACATCCACTCCTCCACCTCCCGCACCCCCCGCACACACCGCGCAAGCTCGTTGAACACACGGCAGTGCCCGCACAGGCGACACAGCGCAAGGCATAAATTCGCGCGCAACGGCTGCTTGGCAGCTCCTGTGGTCCAAGTGAGCTTCAGGCTCAGGTGTCAAACATGGAAGTCACAGCACTTGACTTTACCAGTAGCGCGTGAGGCTCAAACTTGTCAGGCGCACCCTGTGCCAGGAGAGCGCCACGACGTAGAGCTCCATGCGGTTGCACGTGCTCAGCACGGCCGCCTCCTCGATGTGCGGAAAGGACACCAGCTCCTCAATAGCGCGCGGCCACTCCGCCTGCGCCGCACTAGTTTTATGCGCGGAACACACGGTACGCAAGCGCGCGGCCCGCCGACACGCTCCCAGGCCTTGCGCAACCAGGTGGGCAAGCCAAGCCGCTGAAGGCGCCCCGCCAAGGCTGGTACGGCGCAGGCGCGCACCTCCGGGATGGATAACTTTTCCCGGATCTCCACGGGCGTGTTGTGGACGGTCAGGCCTATTGCTATAATGCTGCTCTTTGCCTCCGCTGCATACCCTGCACGGCGCGGCGCCCCGCAGTCAAGTTACGGGTCTGCGCGCACCCACCTTGTTGGCGCAGCCAGCCCCGAGCGCACTGCGCCCCGCCGGCATACACGCGGCACGCACACCGCTGTACTCACGGCCAGCAGGTGCCCCGCTTGACATAGCATCATAGCAAGGACCCATCGCCACGTTAACGATATCCTGCCCAGCACCTTCTTCCCACCGCCGCCCGGCCCGCGTGGGGCTTCCAGGCAGGCTGCCAGCAGCCCCCGGGGGCGCACTGTTGACGCTGCCCGTCGCCCGCAGCTGCTCGAGAGCGGCCCGAGACGCCTCAACGTGGGTCACCGGCAGCTTGACGTTGGCTGTCAAGGCGGTGACCAGGAGAGCCGCCGCACGTTCTGCACGCCCGGGGCTGCCTGCGGACAGCCTGCACGGCCGCTCGCCCCGGAAAGCAGCACTATCCCTCTGGCGCAGGCCATCGGCTGTGCCGCTGAAGGCACGGCAGTGGAGCACCATGACGCCTGTCTGCCCCCGGTATTCTGCGGCTCAAGCTGCGAAGAACATCGGATCTCGGCGAGGCTCATCGCAAGCCAAAGTGAGGGTTCTAAAAACCCCGGGCCTTGTGCATCTGGCAGGAGGGCGGAGCGAGTAATAAGAGGGAGGAGCGAGCAGCGGTGAGTAGCACTGGCAAATAGAGCTCACACCGCGATCTTGCTGCTGACCGCGAGCGCGTGCGTCGAGCGAGGCGCCGCGCGCGCCGGCTGCCGCGGCAGCATGTCCAATGAGGACTTCTACGTGCGCTACTATGTCGGCCACAAGGGCAAGTTCGGGCACGAGTTCCTGGAGTTTGAGTTCCGCCCGGATGGCAAGGCGCGCCGCAGCCCCCGCCTGCGTGAGCTGACGCGCGTCGAGGCCTGGGTCTGGCGCGGAGCAGAGCGCACAGTCCGGATGGGCTGCGAGACCCATGCGAGGGCGGTCTCTCGTGCGCCGCTGAGCCCGGCGCGGCGGCGCAGATGCGCTACGCGAACAACTCGAACTACAAGAACGACACAATGATCCGGAAGGAGGCGTTTGTGTCGGCGGCGGTGCTGCTGGAGCTCAAGCGCATCATCGAGGACAGCGAGGTGCGCGGCGCCGCGCGCACGCGCCACCGACCGCGCGTCGCGCCTGCCTCCGGGGCGGCTCACCTAGGCAGGGGCGTACGTCTCAGCGGCCGGCGTGGGCGCGCAGATAATGAAGGAGGACGACAGCAGCTGGCCGCCGCCGGACCGGGTGGGGCGGCAGGAGCTGGAGGTCATCCTGGGCGACCAGCACATCTCGTTCACCACCACGAAGCTGGGCTCGCTGATGCAGGTGCAGCAGAGCAAGGACCCGGAGGGCCTGCGCGCGTTCTACTACCTGGTGCAGGTGCGGCCGCGCCTCTGCCCGCCACCACCTGGGCGGGTGCTGCGCACTGACACCCGGGCTCCTCAAACATCCGCCTCCTCGCCAGACACGCACCGCTCGGAGGATGCCTACTTCAGAACGGGTTTCAGATATCCTCCAAACTGCTCTGCGCTGTTTGTGGCACGCGTGTGCGCGGTGTGCCTTGCCAAGCGCACTGCTTGCTTGCGGCAAGGTGAGCGGGCGCCGCGCGCGCGCGGCAGGACGTGAAGTGCTTGGTCTTCTCGCTCATCAGCGCGCACTTCAAGATCCAGCCCATCCAGCGGTAGCGGCACGTGGGCGGTCCTCGGCTGTGCGCTGGGGTTTGTGCCTAGGGTGTGTGCGGCTCGTGCAGTCGGTCCGCGGCTGTGTTGAGGCAAACAGCTCATGCAGACACCGTGAGGTTGCAGCCTGTGACTACGCTCACGACCTGTTGCCTGTGTGGGCGCGGGGCCTTTCCGCGCTGTGCGCCCGAGCGCGCACCTGGGCGTGGCTGTGGGCAGCAGGGTAGGCAGCGCAGGGGGCCCAGACAGGGACACTCTGAGAGTCTCTTTTCCGACAATGTGAGTATCTACGCACGCCTGTAACATTTAGCACTGCGCGTGGTCCAGAAGCTTGCTCTGATGCGCACGCACCAGAGCCGTATCCAGAACAGCTGGAAGGTGTGTGGTGTGCCAGGCATGCGCGGCCTGCTCGCGCGCCCGCGCGCGGGTCAAGCCGCCCGGCGCGGTCCGCCGCCCCAGCCAGCGGGCGCGGCGGCAGGCGTGCCGAGCGCCCCGGCTGGCGGCAGGCGCGCGCGCGCGCGCGCTACTTGGGTGCGCCGGGGAAGGGCAGGCCAGGCAGCGCCCTGCCGACCCAGGTCGCGCGCTGGCCGCCCTGCATCTCCACGGCCGCCACGCGGCCCCTCCTGCCCCACCTGCGCGCACGCGGCCTGCCGTCCGTCCCTGCACAGGATGCGCGGGCGGCCGCCGCGCGCCGGCGCCGCCCTGCCACCCTGCCGCCCTGCAGCCGGGCGCCAAACCAATATCACGGGGCGAAGGCGGCGCTGGCTGGATAGGAAAGGGAAAAGTCAAGATCACAGCCCCGCCAGCGCAGGGCGGGGGCCCCGGCCTGTGCGCCGCGCGCTCCTCCTCGGCGGCCGCCGCCGTGTGCAGCGCGTGCAGCAGCAGCGGCGGCGCGCTGCGCGGCTCGCCGCCGTGCGCCTCGCAGTCCTCGCAGAAGGAGAGCATCACCGTGTCGATCGCCATCGTGTACACCTGGCGCCGCGCGCGCGCCGCCATTACAACCTTCGCCCTACCCTATACCTGCTCCAGCACCACGTGCGTGACCATCATGTACACCTGGCGCGCGCGGCCGCACATGGTCCGCTGTCCCGAGCAGGTAGCACGCGCGCGCCCGCGCGCAGGCCCGGCACTGGATGTATGCGCAGGGCGGGGAGAGGCATGCTGACCAGGCTTGCATGCTGACCGAGCTCAGGCAGGCGGTGTGCGGCGCGTGCCGATGTCCTTCTGCCGCCAGCCCTGCACGCCGGCCACACAGCATACCGCGGGCCCATGTCCCGCGCTGCAGTGGTGCGACCAAGGGGCGGTGGGGGCGGAGCGCGCGCGCGCACGTTGAAAAAGCACTCGGACACGATGTAGCCGGCCAGCATGGACAGGATGACCGGCAGGTACGGGCTGCTCAGGACCGTGTCCGGGTAGCGCGCCGCGTCCGCGTAGAACGGCAGCCCGCACATGAAGAAGGCCACCACGCCGCACAGCGCCATCACCATCACCTGCGGCCGGCCGCGGGCGGCTCGGGGGGGCGGCGCGCAGGCCCGGCGCGTCTGGGCTGGCACGCTCGGCCGTCGCCGTGCCGCCGCTCCGCTCACACAGATGGTGTCGGTCAGGACGTGTCACGGCTGCGGGGACAGGGGCGCAGGAGCGCTGACCAGCTCCCCAAGGTGCTGTGCAGACAGTTTCATGAACTGCTGTCACCTGAGGGACAGTTTCCCAGCGCGTTACGCGGCGAGCGGGTCGGGGGGCGCGCCTTGCCGAGCCAGATCAGGATCACCGCGAATGTGTCCACGCCGGCCACGCGCAGCGCGTTGGTCACCACCGTCTTGGCCGCCAGCGCGGCCGACGCGCAGTACCCGCCGCCGTGCACGGCGACCATGATGTAGGCGTTCCTGCGCGGGCGCGGCGGCCGCGGCCTGGCGTCGGACGGCCTGGTACAAAGGGCGGCTGCAGATCGGCGGGCGCCAGCTGCGCTGTTTCGCGCGGGCGCGCCGTGGGAGCCGTCCGTGACTACTCTCTGCATGGCTGGCGACAAGCACCGGAGCCGCGCTGCCCCGCGCGCAGCTCATGGCATCACTAGCGCTGCCGCGAGGCCGGACGCGTTGTCCCAGACCGCCACTGTGCAGCCGCAGTGCGGGCGCGGCCGTCCGCTCGCCAAGGTTGGTCTCCACCAGATTGGTTTGGAGCATGGGCGTGGGTGACAGGCGCGCCGCGCGCGCCTGTTGACAAACTTGACGATCTGCTCGATGAGCCACAGCAGGGCCAGCAGGCCCGCCAGCAGGCATTTTAGCCAGCGCTGCGCCACCTGCAGGGGCGGCACCGTTGAAAGTGCTGGGTAACCCGCCGGGCGGTAGTTGCAGGCCTTGGAAAGAGCATGCGTGTGAAGTGCCGTGGCGGCCCTGGACAGTGCTTGTGCAGACCGCAGCAATGGTCGGATGCACAGACTAATTCGGTGCATGCAGACTGGCACACCACACATGTCTGCCGGCCAACATACAGGCGGAGGTCCAGCACCCTAGCGCTGGGGCTTGGTGGCCCGGCAGCGGCGCCGGGGCGCATGTTCCGCCCGGAGCGCTCACTGGCGGGGGCCGCACCGCGCCGCGCTGCAGCGGCTTGGCACGCCGGGCGACCCAGGCGAGCGCCCAACGCACAAACTGCAGCAGCGCGACCAGGAACGACCCGATGGCCACCGAGCCCATATTATACAGCAGCGCGCGGCGCAGCGAGGCCAGCACGGCGCAACGCGGCATGTTGGCCGCCTCGCCGCGTGCGTGGTAGAAGCTCGCTACCGCGCCCGCGATCACGAGGCACCTGCCGGGCCGGCGGCGGCGCTGGGGACATGTGCGTGGTGCATGGGATGCTCCGGCGGCCTTGCTGTCATGCCTGGCTGCAGCAGGTCGTCAGCGCATGCAAGGCTTACAGCATGCGCAGCAGGACGAGGCTGCCGGAGCGTTCCGTTTGCTGCGGTGGTGCCTGCTGACCAGCAAACGCAGAGTTTGCCGCACACGCACGTTTGTGCCATCGGTGCCAGGCCATCCGCAGCAGCTGCCGGCGCGCCGAGCGGGCGGGGGGCCGGGGGCGCGGGCGGCGCGCGCACCCGAACCCCGCGATGAACTGGTGGCCCCACAGCAGGCCGAAGAAGTGGTAGATGAACATGTACTGCAGCGTGCGGTCCCAGCCGACCGCGTAGTAGCAGCGCGGGTCCGCCGCGCACTCGGCCGCGGTCACGTTCGCGCCGAGCGCCGACGCAGGGGGCAGCGCCGGCGGCGCCGGCAGCGCCGCCGTGCCATTCACGGTGTTATAAAGCACCTGGGGGGGGGCGCCAGCGCCTGTTCATGCATCGCGGCTCCAGCAGCGCAGGCGCCTGGACACGCGCGCCGTGTGCGCATACTGTGCGCCCGGGACTGAGCAGCGCATTACGCGCATCCTATGCGCCCACCAAGCAGCACTCGCTGCGCAGGGCCAGCGAGCTGCATGCCGCCCAGTGTCCCACGGCAGGTACTGCGGTCCCCTAGCCCTATCTTACCCTACCCTACTCTATGACACACAGCACCCGGGCCAGGCGCGCACCGCAAGCGTCATCGGCTGCAGCTGCGCGTCCGCCAGGAACTGCGGCGTGATGCCGCCCGCGCTGTACAGCCCCGCGGCGACCGCCAGCCAGTACGCAAACAGCAGCACCGTGGCCGCGAAAGGCAGCAGCGGGAACAGCAGCAGCGCCGGCATCGCCTTCACCGCCTGGCTGGCGACCTTGATGCACGCGATCGCCACCTGCGCTGCGCTCAAACTGCGTCAGGACGCGCCATTGGCGGCAGGCAGGGCTGGCAGCAGTGCTGCTGCACATGCTTGAGGTTTGTTGTGTTCAGTTCAGATCAGGCTGCCACGGAATGCTGAGCTGTGTAACCTTCATGTGTAGACATGGATGTGCGGAATTACCAGCCAGTGACCACCGCTTCTTGCTGCAAGCCACAGCTGTGATTAATGACAGCTCACATGGTATCACAGGACACAAGCGCCTCATGGGGCCATTCATGCGGGCATGGGTGACACACAGCTCGGCGGGCGCGGGAGCGCCGCGCGCCCTGATGCGGCGGATCATGACCAGCGTGAGCAGCAGCAGCAGCGCCGACAGCGCGCTAAGCGTATACGCGCTGATGGCCCAGATGCGCCGTTCGCCCGCGCTCGGGTCCGCCGCGAGCGGGAAGGCGCCCTCCAGCGCGGCGCCCACCGACCCGAAGCTGCCCAGCAGCCCGCTCTGCGCGCGGGCGCGCCCTCAGCGGCGCACGCGGCCTCCGTCGGCCTGCCTCCACATGAATTGGCGTGTCCCATGCGGCTGGGCGGCCTCGCGTGCAGCGGGCCGCTCTCAGACGCAGCACAGCGCTTGCAAGCGAAGCCTTTGGTGCCATCGGGCAAGGGCGTGCACGGCAGCTTGCGGCCCGAAGGCTCGCAAGCGCCGGGCAGGCGGGGCGCGCGCCTCCTCGTACGCCAGCATGGTGCAGGCGATCATGCCGAGGTTGGCGGCCGCCACTGTGAGCCAGGCCATGGTCCCGGCGCCGTAGCGCAGCACGAGCATCCACAGCGGCGAGAGCACGACGCCGCCCACGCACCCTGGCCCATGCGCGCGCGCAGCTCGCATCGCTTGCGGGAGGCTGTGCCCCAGATGAGGCTGCGTCCCTCCCTGCGGCGGGCCCGAGCAGCGCGGATGCGCGCCCGCGGCTATGACGACAGAGAAGCCCTTGCGGATGTCCGCGATGTAGCGCTGTAGGCGCTGCGCGGGGCTGCCCAGGTGCGCGGCGAGCGCGGCGGCGCCCGCGGTCGCGTGCGCGGCCGCCGCCGCCGTGGCCGCGTCCACCAGCTGCGCCTGCAGCTCCGCGCTCGCGCGCGGCAGGCACCTGCGGCGGCGCGGCCGCGCGGCCTACAGGCCGCTCTGCAGAGCTCTATAGCTGTGCGGGCGCCCTGCTGGGTGCTGCTGGGTGCCAATGCTGTCCGTCAGCAACGCACGTCAAGCGCACACCTCACCGCAAGCAGCGGGCGGGTGTCCTGTGCTCACGCAAGCGCGCATCCATGGTCGCCGTGCGGGGTGCAGGCCTGCAGAGCCGGAGCACCCGCCGGTGCCCACGGCTGGCTGCTGCTCCAGGCTGGAGCCTCCAGCGTGGCTCACAGGGCGCGGCTTCACAGGGCGCGGCTCACAGGGCGCGGCTCACAGTGCATGGCTCACAGTCGCAACATCGGTTCTGACTCCAACCGCCAAGCGCGCACCGGTTGAAATAGTCCACGGTCTCCAGCAGCACTGGGAAGCACGGCCCGCGGCCCGGGTACAGCGACTGCAGCTGCAGCAGCGCGCCGCAGCCCGCCGGCCCGGCCGCGCCCAGCGCCGCCGCCTGGAACCGCGCCGGCAGCGACGCGACCGCCACCGGGCAGGCGCCGCCCGCCAGGCTCGTGCCGTTGAGCGCGCCCCAGTACTGCGTGCTCGCCGGCGGCGTGTCCGCGGCCAGGCTGCCATATACGCCGCCGGGTGCCATCACGTAGTACGGGCACCTGCGCGCGCGCGGGGGCTGCGCTGCGCGATGCGCCTTGTCCTTGTCCCATATGCTGCGCGGGTCGGCCTTTTGCTACATACTCCCAACCGCAGAGCGCGCTGCTCGGCGGTGACATGGGACGCCGCCCGGCCTGCCTCGGCCACGCTCAGCAAGGGCGCCGCAGCCGCTCGCACCGGTACTCCGCGTCGGCCGAGCACGGCAGCGCGGTGACGTTGCACACCGCGGCAGCACCCGGGCAGGCCGCCACGCAGACTGTACGCGCCGCCAGGAATGCGAGCGTGGGCTGCAGCAGCTCCAACGGGTTGAGGTAGTACAGCTTGGGCGCGCCGCGCAGGTCCAGGCCGCCCGCGGCCGTGTTGTCGGCGCCGCACACGTTGCCATAGGAGTCGATGCCGTGCGAGAGCCGCTCCGGGTTGCCTGCCGCGTGGGGCGGGCCGCCCATGGGGCGCGGCCCGCTGGCGCCGCACGGGCGCGCCTCAGGCGCCGGCCGCTTCGAGGCGCGCGGGCACGGCCGCGGTCTGGACGGTACCGGGCTTGCCAGGCTGCGGTGCGTGCGCTCGGTGCGGTTCCCGCGCTGCGCGTGTGGTGTCCTCGCGGGGACCTGGCCGTGCCCGGCCGGGCGCACCCAGCGTGAACGCCTGGTAGGCTATGTAGCCCATGCCCCCCCAGAATGCAAGCCAGATGAGCAGGAAGACGACATCGCGGCACCGCCGCTTGGTTGCAACGGCCTGCGCGTGCACTCGCCCGTGAGCGGATATTCACACCGCCGGGCTGGCCGTCACCGTGCAGTGAGTCTCACCTCACGAGGCGCTTCTGCATCACCTTTGCTGTTCCTAACGCTGCAGCAGGCCATCGGTGTCACTGCCCCGGGGGTGCGCCTGGTCCTCCGGTTGCTGAGGGCGCAAGCGCACTCAGTACCAGCCAGAGCATCTGGGCCTTGCTCTGCTCTTCACGTTCGCCCGCCGCGTGCATGCGTGCATCGTTCCAGGAGCTGCACGACTTCTCGATCTGTCGATAGCGAGTTTGTACTCTTAGGGTTGCGGGGCATGTGACGTACCGTATCCTCTGCGTCCGTTCCGTATACCTCTGCACTGCTCTTGCGCAGCCAGCAAGTTGTTTTCTCAGCAACCTTAGACCGTCTAGTGGCCTGCGCTAAGTTTCACTCCGCTTTAGTCTTGCACAGCCTGAGCAGCCAGACGTGGCGGCACCCGTGCGCGTAAGCGCGCTGAGCGAAGCGTGACTGTGTGTGGTGGGCGTAAATGACACTGGCGGGGACGCGCCCCGGGTAGCCTGAGGGAGGACGCCCTGGGCTGAGCAGCATGGACGAGTCCCTGTACGATGAGTTTGGCAACTACATCGGTCCGGAGCTGGCTGGCAGCGATGAGGTGCGCAACTGCTGCGCGTGCCAGAGCTTGCAGACATGTGTTCAGTGGGAAGTGCACCGCGCATGCTTGTAATCTACGCACCGTTGCTTAACAGGGAGCTCAGCACTGCTGAAACGCTTCGCGGTCCCGGTCAGCTGTTCAAGCGCTGCTCTTGCACTGACCACTGCCCTGTTCCTACGCGGGCGTTGCAAAGGCGCCTGCGCAAGATGTTGCGACCTGCGGTGCGCAGGAGGAGGAGGAGGAGGAGCATGACGAGTTGGAAAGGGACGAGGACATGGCGGACGCGGGGAGCCTTGGAGCGGGGCGGGATGGAGCGCTGAGCCTGGCAAACGGCGCCGGGCCTGCGCACCACGACGATGACGAGGAGGAGCCGGAGAACGCGGTTGTCCTGCACGAGGTGCGGCCGGCGTGCGTGCAGGCCTGGTCTTAGCCATACCTTGCAGCTGCATTGCTGCACAAGCGCAGGCCTAGTCTAAGCCATACCTTGCTGCAACGTCTGCACCGCCGCGGTGCGCGCGTCCTGCAGAGCCAAGCAATCTTTGTAAGATGGCTGCGACCGCGGTGTCGTGCGAGCGCAGGACAAGAAGTACTACCCGACCGCGGAGGAGACGTTTGGGAAGGAGACGGAGACGCTGGTGATGGAGGAGGACGCGCAGCCCCTGGAGGTGCCGCCCGCCCTGCCTCGCGAGCGACGCTGCAACGCCACGCTGCAGAGTGGTGCTGCAGAGTGGTGGTGTGATGCCTATTTGTCGACCAGTAACAGGCGCATGTGCGGGGCGCCTCGCCGGACACCAACCTGGGTTGGCACGGCGTGCACCGCGCGGCCGCGGCGTGACAAGCTGCCCGCGTGTGGGCACGCACTAGGGAGGCAGGCCTTGTGCCAGGTGCTGAGCTTGCGGCCCGCCTGCGCGCCCACGGAGCGGCCGCGCCGCGCGCGCAGGCGCCGATCATAGCGCAGGTGCGCACGCGCAAGCTGGAGGTGCTGGAGCGCGAGCCGCTCGCGACCAACTACAGCAACGAGTTCCTGGCGGGCCTGATGACCAACCCGGAGCTCGTGCGCAACGTGGCCGTCGTGGGGCACCTGCACCACGGCAAGACGCTCGTGCGCCGCCCGCCCGCCCCCGCGGCCTGCACGCGCCTGCAGTCCGGCTGCACCCCGCTCCACGGCTCCGCGCACGCGCAACAGCAGCCTGATCCTCGGTGATCGTGCCAGACACTGGCCTGGGATGCAGGCGCGACGCAGGGGAGCGGGTGCTTCCGACCGAGCTTGAGAGCGGAGCGCTTTCCTGTGGCAAAGGACGCATACCCTGGCAGGCCCTGACCTGGTGTGCAACCCTGAGCCTGGGCGGCCGCGCAGGTGATGGACATGCTGGTCGAGCAGACGCACGCGATCCGGCATGAGATGCGCGCCAACGAGCGGCCCATGTGCTTCACCGACACGCGCATGGACGAGCAGCAGCGCGGCGTGTCGCTCAAGATGGTGCCCATGAGCCTGGTGCTGGCGGGCGGCAGCGGCAAGAGCTACCTGCTCAACCTCATTGACACGCCCGGCGCGCCGCCCGGCCCATGTGCCGCCTCTGCCCGCGACGCCTCTGCCCGTGCCGCCCCTGCCCGCAGCGAGGCATGCCCCGATCGATGACGCGATGCCCTGAATCGAAGTATGAGTCCATACACGTCCTGGTACACGCACCGACACATGGTTAAACAGAAGTCATCGTGCCGGGCTGAGCTGGGGGCGCTTTACCTTCACTCCCGGCTGCACCGTGCGTAACCGAGCGAGCGATGATCATCGGCATGCATGCCGGACAGCGCGCCGCGCAGCCGCGCAGGCGGCGCGAACCTTGGCGACGAGGGCCAGCGCGGCGAGCGGTGCTCGTGAGGCCGGCGCGGCCGCACGCGGCCCACGCCCAGGGCCGCTGAGGCCGCCGGCGCGGCCCGCGCAGGCCACATAAACTTCAACGACGAGGTCAGCGCGGCGATGCGGCTGGCCGACGGCGTGCTGCTGGTGGTGGACGCGGCGGAGGGCGCGCTGGTGGTGACCGAGAAGGTGGTGAAGCAGGCGCTCGCGGAGGGCCTGCCCATCACGCTGCTGCTCACCAAGGCGCGCCCGCCGCGCCGCCCGGCGGCCCCGGCAAGGGATGTCGACTGGCTGTTGGCCAACCCAGACCACACCTACACAATCAGCCAACAAAAAAAACCTACACGTTTGAGTGATTATACCGACGGCGCCTGGTAGCTGTGGTGCAACCATGTCCCATGCTGTAGCTGGCGCGTGCATGTGTTTGCTGCTGCATAGTGCGGGCTGGGTGAGGAGGGGAACGCAGCCGCGCCGGAGGTGTGAGCGGCGCGCGCGGCGCGCAGGTGGACCGCCTGATCACCGAGCTGAAGCTGCCGCCGGGCGACGCGTACTTCAAGCTGCGGCACACGATCGAGGAGGTCAACCTGCTCATCTCCACCTACTCCGGCGGCGACGACAGCCTGGTGGTGGGCGCCCTACCCTACCCTAACCTACCCGGGCTGGTGGTGCGCGCGCCGCGCCGGCCGGCCGCGCCATCGACGGCAGCGTGAGCGCTGTGCGCTGTGCCGACACAGGTGGAGGCCGACCACGCCCGCGCGGCACCCCCCAGCTCTTCCTGGACCCGCAGTCCAAACAACCTTCAAAGTGCTTCTTGACGACATCTTGATGACATGTCGGGGCCAGCGCATGCGCTTCTGCTCACGCAATCACCCTGTTTCAGCCAGCCAGCTGTTTCAGCGGGCCGCGCTCACGCGCGCGGGGCGCCGCCGCGCGCGCAGCTGGACCCGGTCAAGGGCAACGTCGCATTCTCGTCCGCGGCGGCCGGCTGGTCGTTCACGCTGCAGTCGTACGCGCGGCTGTACAAAGACGTGTTCGGCGCCGCGCTTGACACGCGCGAGTTTGCGCGGCGGCTGTGGGGCGACGTCTACTTCCACCCCGACTCGCGCACGTTCCGGAAAACTGCGCCAGCCGGCGGCGCGCAGCGCTCGTTCGTGCAGTTTGTGCTGGAGCCGGTGTACAAGATCTACAGCCAGGTGCCTCCCTGCCTCCCTGCCTCCCAGCATAGGTTGTCATCTGTCCAGTGGGCAGCTTTTTGTGGCTATCCGTGGCGTTGGTATGCCACGCCGGACATAGCTGTGTGAGAGCGCTTGGGCGTGGGCTGGCGTGGCCGGGCGCACGTCGCCGCAGAGCGCTGAGCGCGCAGCCCGGCGCCGCGCCAGATCCTGGGCGAGCCGGAGGCGAGCGTCAGCGCGATGCTGGAGTCCTTCGGCGTGCACCTGAAGCCGTCGGAGCTGCGCAAGGACGTCAAGCCGCTACTCAAGACCGCGTGCGCCGCCATCTTCGGCACCGCCACCGGCCTTGTGGACATGCTGGTGCAGCACGTGCCGTCCTCGCGCGCCGGCGCAGCCACCAAGGCGCGCCCGCCGGCCCCGGCGCCCCCGACCCCTCGCGCGCGCTCGCGCTGCGCTGAGGCGCAGGCGGGCGGCTAATCCTGGCCGTAGCCCTGCCTATAATACCGGCCGCGAGGCGGGCGCGCCGCTTTGGGAGCCCCTTCCAAGTGCCGTAACCGCAGCAGCCGCCGGGCCACGCCCGCTGCTCTGCTCCCCGTGGCGCGCGCGCTCCCGCTGAAGCCCAACGGAGAGTGCATACATGTACGCGCATGCGTACAGAGTCAACTTGGCGTCCACGGAAGCCAGGTTTTGAAAAGAGGTTCAGCGCCGTGGCAGCGCGAATTTGAGACCAGCACGGCGCGCGTGTGCAGGTGGCGCGCACGTTCACGGGCCCCCAGGACGACGAGCTGGCCGAGCACATGGCGGCCTGCAACGCGCGCGGGCCGCTCGCGGCGCACATCGCCAAGCTCATCCCCAAGGCCGACTGCTCCGGCTTCGACGCGCTCGCGCGCGTGTTCTCCGGCACGGTCAAGCCGGGCGACCGCGTGCGCGTGCTGGGCGAGGTGCCGCGCTCCCCCCCTTGGCAGTGTGCCCGGGGCCTACTGTGCACTGCCTGAGAGGGCTTGCAGAGGTGTGATTGCTTGTTGAAGGTGTGCCGGGCGTTGTAAGGGCTGCGACAGGGGCAGGACGGCGACGCGGCCGGGCGGGGGACCAGCGCGCGCGGCGCGCGGCGCGCGCTGACCGGCGGCCGCGGGCCGCGCGTGCGCAGGGCTACACGCCGGAGGACGAGGAGGACAGCGCGGTCGGCACCGTCAGCGCGGTCTGGGTGTACCAGGCGCGCTACCGCATCCCGCTCACCAAGGCGCCGGCCGGCAACTGGGTGCTGCTGGAGGGCCTGGACGCGACGATCACGAAGACAGCGACGCTGGTGCCCGAGTTCCTGGCCGGCGACGCGCACATCTTTCGGCCGCTCGCGTTCCAGACGCAGGCCGTGGTCAAGATCGCGGTCGAGCCGCTCAACCCGTCCGAGCTGCCCAAGATGGCGCGCGCGCCCACTTGGCCCGTTCGGCCCCTTGGCCCACTTAGCCCATCCATACTGGCCGCTGGCCCCGTCACAGGCGCCTCACGCCGACGGGCTGCGCCTTGCCTGCGTTTGCCTTCGGGCAGCGGCCCGGCTGGGGCGATGCGGCGGGCGCCGAGGCCAGCCGCGCCATGGTAGAGGGGGCTGCGCCGAAGCCGCGCCAGCCGAAGCCATGCCCGCGGACAAGCCGGACAGCCTTGCCTGGCAGCAGGAGGCGCGGCGAGCGCTCAGCCTCCTGGTTGGTGACAGCAAGCGGATAACTCGCTGAAGAGCGCTGCAGGCTCTCCACCTAGCGACCGGTGCCGACCCCAAGGTGGCCAGCCTGCCAGTGGGAAGCTCTGTTCTGATCAGGGTGGCCATGGGGCGGCAGGTGGAGGGCCTGCGGCGCATCAACAAGAGCTACCCGCTGGCCGTCACCAAGGTGGAGGAGAGCGGCGAGCACGCGGTGCTGGGCACGGGCGAGCTCTACCTGGACTCGCTCATGAAGGCGCGCGGGGTTTTGCCCGCAGTGTGCAGGCCGGAGCCGGCACGCTGCGCGGCCTGTGCGCGGCTGCTCGCTCAATGCAGCAGTGCTGCAGGGCTGTAGGACGGCTCACAACTCTGTCCACATTCGAGCAATGCTGTGTCTGAGTGGAAGATGGAAGCGGGTTTCAAGATGCAGTCCCTGAGACAGGCTGCATGCCTCGCTGGGTGGGCGCCGCTGCACTCGCCCGCATGTCATGAGGCAACCGATTGCTGCAATTCATTACCCTAAACTTAATGCGCCACACGTGCAGGACCTGCGCGAGATGTACGCGGAGGTGGAGGTCAAGGTGGCCGACCCGGTCGTCGCGTTCTGCGAGACCGTGGTCGAGACGTCCTCGCTCAAGTGCTTCGCGGAGACGCCCAACAAGCGCAGCAAGCTGACCATGATCGCGGAGCCGCTGGAGAAGGTGCCGCAAACCCTGCCGGCCCTGTCAGGGTTGTAGTAGGAGTCGGCCTTGCGCCGCCGCGTGCCCGGGGCAAGTGCTGCCTCAAGCGCTGCGCTGTGCTGATGACGGGCGCCTTCGCATTCTGCGCATGTGTGAAACGGTGTATAATTTGTTTTGACTTGGGCGGCAGGCGTCCTGCTCAGACGCCGGGAACGTTGCGCAGTGACTGCAGCCCCTCTGCACAGCACTGCATGCGGAGAGCCATGCGCGCGCGCACAGGGCCTGGCGGAGGACGTGGAGAGCGGCGCGGTGGACATCAGCTGGCCGCGCAAGCGCCTGGGCGACTTCTTCCAGGCGTGCCTATTAGTAGCTCCCAGGTCCCGAGCTGGGCGCAGGAGTGCAGACCAGGGAGCGTGCAGCGTGGCCCTGAGCTGTTGCTCTAGGCCTGGGCCACCTTGCGCATCCCAAGCGATAAGAAACAAACCAAAAAAAACTGCTGTGGTGGCCTCAACCTACCATTTCTATGTGCTTGCAGCTGATGTGACGCAAGATGAGTCTGCGCGCGGCCCACAAAGCACCTCTGCTCTGGTACGCAGCCATTTAGCCCTCGCTCAGGCGGCTATGCCCACCGGCCGAGCGCCGCGCGGCACCCGTGCTGCGCGCCCGGCCAACACGTGACAAATGCGACGTGGCAGAACCTTCCAGGCCTGAGGCGGGCGCTGTGCGCGCGCGCCGCGCAGCAAAAGTACGACTGGGACCTGCTGGCGGCGCGCTCGATCTGGGCGTTCGGGCCCGACCGCCAGGGGCCCAACGTGCTGCTGGACGACACGCTGCCGTCGGAGGTGGACAAGTCGCTGCTGCTGGCCGTGCGCGAGTCGGTGGTCCAGGCGCGCGCCCTCGCCTGCTGCGCGGCCGCCCTTGCTCTGGAAGCCAGGCTGTGGGTCGCCAGGGAGTGGCTGTGTGCGCCACGCGGTGGCGCGCGCGCTCTTGCCTGGGCGAGCGCGAGTCTTGCGCGGTGTTGCAGATCGCGGCAGTCCGAGGGAAGGCTACCAGGAGTGTGGCGCGAGTGCGTGCCACCGGACGCTTGAGACCCTGCTCGTCCAGGGTTGCCGGTGTACATCACTTTTACACGTTCCATCTGCGGGGTGCTTCTGCAGGGCCTGGCAACATTGGACGTGGCTATTCCAGGGGACTTGTGACCTCTCTTGTGTCAGCCCTGGCGGCCTGAGTTGCGACCCGCAATGTGAGGCAACATGGCCGCCACGTGGGCGTCTGACTCGTCGACCACGGCCCTACAACAGGGCTTCCAGTGGGGCACGCGCGAGGGGCCGCTGTGCGACGAGCCCATCCGCAACGTCAAGTTCAAGATCCTGGACGCCACCATCGCGCCGGAGCCCCTGGCGCGCGGCGGCGGGCAGGCGCGGTCCCCGGTCTGCATCCGGGAAGTGGCCGCCAGCATGCATGCGCGGTTGCGACCGCGCACGTGCGGGCGTATGCGCTCGAACTGGGGCACACCCGCACCGCCGGGGCAGGCATGCATCCACTATTTGCCTGCTTGCCCAGCAACCCCTCCGCCTGAGCAGCCCTAGGTGGTGAAAAGTGGCATCCTTGCATCGTGTGAGGAGGTGCCTGCAGGGCATCACCCTCACCCTTGTCGGTCCCGTGTGCGGCTCCCGAGCCGGCGGCGCCGCGCGGGCGCGCAGGTGATCCCGACCGCGCGGCGCGTGTGCTACTCCGCCTTCCTGATGGCCACGCCGCGCCTCATGGAGCCCGTGTACTTTGTGGAGATCCAGACGCCCGCAGGTGCGGGGCGCCCGCGCACCTGCCGGTGGCAGGCGGGCTGGGTCGCGCGCGCGGCCGGGTCGAGCGCGTTGCAGCTTGGAGCGGACCAGGAGGCGCCTGCATGAGAGGCGCCTGTATGCGGCGGCAAGTGCTTCTATTAGAGCGTCCCGAACGTGGTCAGGGTGGCGCAAGTATGCTGTGGTGCTGGCGGGAGGCTGCCAACATGCCGCGGATCGCACCCCTGGCCATAGGCGTGACTCCTCTCCTTCTTGCGCCCCTTCTCGGGCCCCACACCCGCGCTTCTGCGCGCGCCGGACCGCGGGAGCGGCGCCCCAACCCACCCTGACGCCGGGGGGCGCGGAGCGGCGCAGACTGCATCAGCGCCATCTACACGGTGCTCGGCAAGCGGCGCGGGCACGTGACGGCGGACGTGGCCAAGCCCGGGACGCCCATCTTCCTGGTCAAGGCGTTCCTGCCGGTGCTGGAGTCCTTCGGCTTCGAGACCGACCTGCGCTACCACACGCAGGGCCAGGCGTTCTGCCTGTCCGTGTTCGACCACTGGCAGGCGCGGCCCAGGCCGGCTCACCGGAGACCTCTTTCATGGGGCGCGCGCGCCCCCTCCCCAGCTTGCAGACTTCCTGGGAGGGCTGCGACAGGCAGCCATGTCCACTCGTGCATAACACTGCTCAGCCCTGCAACCCTGACGCGCGCGTCCGTATTGCGCCGCACGTGCGCCCAATACCCCGCGCGCGGGCCCCGCGGCAGATCGTGCCGGGCGACCCGCTGGATCGCACGGTGGAGCTGCGGCCGCTGGAGCCGGCGCCCATCAACGCGCTCGCGCGCGAGCTCATGGTCAAGGCGCGCCGGCGCAAGGGCATGAGCGAGGACGTCAGCATCCACAAGTTCTTCGACGACCCCATGCTGCTGGAGCTGTCGCTGCAGGACCCCGAGCTGCAGGCCTTCCTGTGAGTCCATCCTGTGAGCTCCTTGAAGGGGCGCCGGCGCCTCGTAGGACTGCGGCAACGCCGTGCTGCGCCGGGGGTGCTGCAGGAGGGCATTGAGGGCGTTGTTGTGAGCCCCATGTGGGGGCTGGCAAGGCGGGCATGTGCACCACATCCAGCGGGGTTGCCGAACGCGCTCGGGCGAGGTTTGATGTGTGCTTGCTCCAGTCTGTGTTTCAGACACTTTCACAGTGGTTTGGGGTGGACTAGGGTACTAGCAATCTGCCTGGCTGCTTTGCTGCCTGACTAGCAGCGGCTGCCGTGTAGGCTCTCTGCTGCTTTGTGTCAGATGTGCACAGGCAGTGCTGGCAGCCCTAATGCTTTGCCCGGGCACAGCCATGGCATATTCTTCAATGTTGCGCATGCAGTGCCGCTTGCAAGTCCGCATGCACCGGTGAACAGGAAACCTGGCCAACAGGGTACCTGGCAAATGTCTGTGTAGAGCATCAAAGAACCGCAATGGCCAGTCCAGTACTCCCCTCGTTTGATATGGGCTGGTCACGTCTGTTTGGTTTGCGCACACCCGGACGCTCGCCACCTTTGGGCATGTAAAACATGTGTGTTGATAACTGCGTTCGCTGGCTGCCAAGCACAGCATGTCAGGATGTTGAGCTGCAACGCTTAATCAGCGCGTTACGGCATGTTCGTGGTGTGATACCACAACAACAGACACAAAAACGATTGAAACCGACATGCAGGCACGCACTGCACAGGCAGACACAGGCAGCCCTCTCTGAAAAAGACCAATGACTTTGACAGCAGGCACACGAACAAACAGCACATGAAATCATAGACAACTCAACTCACTTTGCCTCACAATGGCTCAGTGCTGAGCACAATCTTGCCAAAGTGCCGGTTGGACTCCATGCGGCTATGCGCATCCGATGCCGACTCCAGCGGATATACCTGCGCAGTTGGCAAGGAGCCTTCAGGTGTGGCTTGGTCGCATGGCATGGGGAACACAGGCACAATGTTATAGGATACGATCGGGCTACCGCTAGACAGCTTGTGCCTCAGTGGCCTGCGGTGCCTAATCGCGCAGTGACATCTCTGCTCCCTGCAGGCTGGCCATCCACCTTCACAGCATGTGCGAGCATGTGTGCGTGCTGTAGTGGGAACGCATGCAGGTACAGGCATGAGTCCGTCAATCTTAATCGTGAGCTATGCAGACTCAGGCGCGTCTAGCCTAGGCACCCACCAATGCACACCAGGCCCGCCCGGCGAGTCAGATGCGCCCATCATCTTGGGCGGCCCGTGGGCTGGGCCCAATGTGCGTAGGTGGGTGCCTAGGCGAGGAGCGCCTGGATTTGCACACCTCATGTTTTAACTCTAGAATCCAGGCCTATACCTACACGCCAGCATCCCCACGTCTGCATGCACACATGCCCGACATGCTATGAAGGAGGAGGAGGATAAGAGCGTGAGCGGGCCGGTGACCACCACAGGGGCCCACCTTGTCAACGACGGGCTTGAGCGCGCCGCGCCGCAGCTCTGTCCTGAAGTCCTCGGCAAACTTCCTGACGAGCGCGGCCTTGAAGGCGTCGCTGCGCGCGCGCAGCGTGCTGCCCACCAGCCGCGCGCGCTTCCGCATCACCGTGCGCAGGTCCAGGTCTTTTACAGCCGCCCCTGCCGCACGCACACAGGCTTGTTAGAACCGCTAGGTGTCTCTGACGCACTAGTCAGCACAGTACATTCAGAACATGCCACATACTCAATGCCTTGCACTACCAAGTCACCTGTGTCAGCTCAGCGCTGCTCTTAAACTTTTGTGTCTCTGCATGACAAACATTCCAAGCATGCCATCGTTTGCTCTGCGGCTCTAAGCAGCTCTGTGCAGCACCGTGGCAGCAGGGAGATGCTGAAACCAGCCATCAGCAGCAAACGACCTGCCCGCATGCTACCTAGACCCTGGCGCGCTGGTACGCACCCCCCAGACACAGCACGCGCGCACGCAGCATCCCACACGAGCGCAGTCGAGCGGGAGCACGTCGCATGGGGCGTGCGCACCGCCGAGCGTGCTGATCAGGATGATGGTCCCATCAGGCGCGAGGCAGTCGATATTCCTCGCCAGGTACGGCGCTCTGCGCCGCATGGGCCACCATGGGCGCTGCATGCAGCAGGGCTTGGCACGCGGAAGCGAGAACCACCACGTCAGCGTTCAGGCACACACGCAGTGACACTACGTGTGTGCAGTGGGATGGCAGGCAGTCTTGCAAGCAACAGCAGGTAGCTGCGCACCCTACGCAGTCCAGAATGATGTGCACGCCCAGCGGCTTGGCCGACGACTTCACGCTCTCCGCCCAGTCCTCCGTCTTGTAGTTGAAGGCCCACGTGGCCCCGTGGTTGAGGCACTGCTGCACCTTCTCGTCGCTGCGAGGCCCGCACGCGGCTCAGCAGGGCGCGCGCGTACACGTGCGACTCAGCAGGGCACATGTGCGGAGGCGCAGGCCGCACGGCTCCCGCACAGGCCAGTAACGCCTGGCCTTTCCTCACGCCTCGTCACACAGGCGACGGCTAAGAATGACACTGCCCGCCTAAAACACATGCCAGCTGAATTGCTGCACCCATCCAAGGTTTCCCACCTGTCACTGCCAGCTGCGTTGCTGGACCCATGCAAGTTTCCAGCCTGTCACACCACACACACAGAGTTCATGAGCCGCATCGCTGGCGCGCCCACCTGCCTGCCGTCACGAGCGTCCTCACGCCCTTGGCCTTGCACAGTGACAGCGCCTGCAGCAAATGTGCCTGTCATGAGGCGCCTCCATGCCGGTGGTGTGATCTTGAGTGTGGTGTCCCAAGCAATGACACCATGCACAAGGCAGCGCCGGCAGGTCCGGCTGCGTCCGGCTGGGGCGGCGCGCCTGCGTGCCAACGCCGCTGCCGCCGCCGTGGATGAGCACCAGCTGGCCGGGCTGCGCGCGGCCCACCTCAAAGATGTTCAGGTACGCAGTCAGCGTGGCCTCCATGAGGCCGGCCGCCTCGTGGTCGCTCAGGCTGTCGGGCGCATGCAGCGCGCTGCCCGCGTCGACGCACACCTGCCGCGGCGCCCCGGCCGGCGTCACCATCACGCATGTCCCTCTTGCTCCCAAGCAGGAGTTTCCCTGGCCTGCGGCGAGGCTGGCTGCACGCCAGGGTGTGGAGCGCATATGCCCACCAACCAGGGCATGTGAGCAAGGCCAGGCGCACACAGGCGCCGGCAAGCCTGCTGCGGGTAGTTGAGGGTGTGAAGGATGGTAGCATTGTTCATGCACGCCAGCGCACGCGAACCTCCTCAGCGTACCCGCCTCCGCTCAGCAGCGCCATCACACGCTCGCCTTTCTTAAAGCTCCCCTCGGGCACATCTGCGCCTATCTGCATGCGCGTTGCCGGCAGTCAATACCAGTGGTGCAAGTAGTTTGCAGCTGTTCAGTTGCGCGCTGTCCACAAACCTTAGCATAATTACGCCACCTTACTAGGTGAGCAAGATGAGGCACTCGGCCGCCGCTTTGCGGACAGGGCTGCGTGTTGAAGTGCAAGGCGCTGGCAGCAGCAGTTGTTTTTAGTGCAGAAGCCACGCGAACACAGACCAGAGAGTGGTGGCTAAACTTGCTGGCATAGCAGCGCTTGCCTCAAGCACGGTGCCGCAGCACTCCAGGCCCAGGACGGTGCTTGCGCCGGCCGGCGGCGGATAGTTTCCCTCGCGCTGCATGCAGTCCGCTCTGTTCACGCCGGCGGACTTCACTCTGCAGCAGCGCTGCAGCACGTCAAGCCGTGCCTCACAGCCAGCAAAGTTGCTATGTTGCAACCCCCAGCGGCAGTGTGTTCTGGAGCCGGCAGGGGCCTGGCATAAAAGCATAGACAACAGTCAAGCCCTTAAGGTGAACCGCGTGCTCTGTGTCTCATTACTGCGCACGTAGTATGTCATAGCACGGCTGTGCGCAGCGCTCATGCGATACGCAAAGAAAGATATTAATCGACAAGGCACGCTCAAGGTCACAGCCGCACGCCATGCAGACACGTTAAAGAGACGTCGCACACATAGCTACTCCGCGCCTGCATGTGACTTGAAAGACATACACCAACCAGGGGAAGCGCACTTGAGCCGAAGCTCGTTCGGCTTGAGAGGGGGCTTGGGAACTTCGCCAATCTTCAGCACGGTGGGATTGCCTGGCGCGCTAATTGATATTGCCTGCATCTCGCCACCTGCGGGTACGCCGCAGGCGATGTCAACTTTCCAGTCAATCCTTGTCGTGCTTTGGCTAGCAAAGCCAGAACCCTTTTCTTGTAACTCTGCCCTCGCAATAGTACTAGGGCAGCTTCTTGTGTCTGTAAGGCCTCTGCAACTGTAGCGGTTGTTCACTTCTGTGCTGAGGGCCACGCGCTGCAGGGATCTGTTTGTTCTGGCGCTGCAGCTTATGGCCTTTAGCGCCTTGCGGAGCGTGTGGTGCTCTGCTGTCAGCAGCCGGGTGCTCCGTGCAGGACCGCCCTTGCCTGCTGCCCTGCTGTTGCAAGCGGCGCAGGAGGCAGGTTGCATAGGTTCTTTGCGCTCCGCGCTGCATAGCGGCGGGGCGCACGTTGCTCTGCTGCCCCGAGCGGCTGCTGGAGCAGCAGGCCCTGCGTGGCGACCAGCTGCGCCTGGAGGGCATGGAGCGGCGCTGTGCACCGCGGCACGCAGCGCAGGCGGCCTTGCCCTGCACGCGCCAGCAGCTGCAGGAGCGGCGGCGCACAGCTGTCCAGCAGCTGCGCACAGCTCGCAGACGTGCACGTCGCACACTGCCGCACGCGCCGCACGTAATTCCGCGCGGCTTGGCGCGGCGCCAGCGCAGTGGCCCACACGGGACGGGTGTTCAACAGATGAGCCTTTAAGGCCGGCCCGCCGGCGGCGCGCGCTGAGCGTATGGCAGCAGCAGGCCCGGGGTCTGCACTTCCTGCCCGGGCTCAACGGCGACGTGAACAAGCAGTACCACGAGCGGCGGCTTATTGGGTGCGCCCGCCTCGCCTTTGTTTGAGGACTCAGCAGTGAGCTTGCAGTCGCAGTGTGTAGCCGGCTGGCGCACGCTCCCACCGTCTAGCACCTTCGCACATGGGCAGTGACGCTCAGGGGTTGTGCCTATGCGCTGCCCAAGCAGTGAAGTGCTGAGTACCTGCGGCTGCGCCGCCGCAGGTACTCGCCGGAGCAGCTGTTTGATGTTGTGGCGGACGTGGAGCACTACTGCGAATTTGTGCCCTGGTGCCAGCGCTCGGTGGTCGTGGCCAGCCGGCCGCCAGACTACATCGAGGCCGAGCTTGAGGTGGGCTTCAAGCTGTTTGTTGAGAGGTGCGCCGTAGTGTCCAGCCTTGCGCCGTCACCTCACGCTAGCTTTGCAGGCTGAGCATCACATACAAGGCGTTCCGCTCCGCTCACCAGGTGCTGCTGTTGATGTCTTGTGCTGCCCAAGCGATTGGCAAGAGCGCGTGCGGCTCTGTCACCGCAAGTAAAGAAATCCGCTGATTATGTCGTGCTGCACGCGCGGCGCTTGAAGTTGACATCATATGTGCACAGGCATGCCGTGTCACCACCCAAGCTGTGCCTCTGGGAGAAAGTGAGGCTGGGCCAACACGGCGGCGGCAGGCTGACTGATGGCGCGCGCGCGCGCCCGGGCGCAGGTACACCTCGCAGGTGCACCTGCAGCGGCCGACGAAGGTGGTGTCGCACGTGTACGACAGCACGCTGTTCGACCACCTGGACTCCACCTGGCGCTTCCAGGCTGGGCCGGTGCCGGGCAGCTGCTGGCTGGACTTTGATGTCGACTTCGCGTTCAAGTCGCCGCTGTACCGCCACATCGCGCTGGTGTTCTTCGACGAGGTGCGCCGGGCCTGGAGCCTGCTTGCAGCGCATGCGTGGAGGCCTTGAGCCGCGCGCGCGCAGTGGTGGGGGGTGCGAGGATGTGCCCAGGTGCTTGCCTTGCAGTGGTGCTGCCTGATTTCGACCAGCCCGCGTGCGGCCATGCCCCTTCCCCTTGCTTGATGGGCTCTGCAGCCCTCGTAGCCCAAACACCTCTTTAGAAACCATTCGACAGCCGTGTCCTTAAAGTCTGAGTGCATGCTTTGTACCTGCAGCACTTTGTGCACGCGTCCGAGATTGTGTTTCGCTGGGGCGGCTGGGACGTGCTGGTATGTACTGAGAGTGCGTGCGCCTGCAGGTCGTCAAGCGCATGATGTGCGCGTTCGAGGGGCGCTGCAAGGTGCTGTACGGGCCGTCAGCGCTCGCGCGGCGGCCCGCCGCCGCCGCGGGCGACAAGCTGCGCGCTGTATGACCAGGGAGTGACAGGGACGTGTAAACATTGTTCATGATTGTATGCGGCAGCCTGCCCGCGTGGCCAGGCTGCGCGCCGCAGCAAACGGGCTGCGCGTACTGCCGCGCGCTGAGCACTGCGCTGTGTGAGAGCAGAGGCGACAGGTTCTGGGAGCTTTGCAGTGCAGAGCACCAGGTATTTGGAATTTTGGGACGGCGTGCCAGCTAGTGCGCTTTGGGGCGCATCAGGCGGCTAGCATCTATCTGTGGTGAAGGCAGAGAGGCCAATGTTCTGATTCGGCACCTGCATGCAAAACAGCTAATGGTAAAGCTGGGTTCTGCAACATTTGCCGCTCAGTGCTTCGGCCAGAGGCCGCTCGTCTGTTGACCACAGGCAGCACCAGATGAAGTGATGATGCACACCTCGTAGCCAACGCTTTGGCGTGCAGCAGGCCGGCCTGCACGCAGGGAACCCCTTCGCGGTCATGCCGCGGAGGCGCGCCAGCCGCCGGCGTGCAGGTAGCGGCCGGCCTGCATGCGCGCGAGCAGCGCGGACGCGTCGCGCGAGCGCAGCGCCACGTCCCAGGCGCGCCGGCAGCCACGCAGCCAGTCATGCGGGGCAAGCGTCGCCGGCGCTGCGGGCGCGCGCGCTGCGCGCAGCGCCAGCACCTGTCGGCACAGCTCCGCCCGCAGCTCCTGCGACCGCGGCGCAGCGCCTTGCCGGCCCTGCGCAGCGCCGCTCGCAGCTGCTGCGGTATGCCTGCGGCCCCTCCTCGCCCAGGCCTGCCACATAGTGTGGAGTGTGATGTAGCGGGCCAGGGTAGGCCAGGCGGCGAGCCGGCGGCCAGTGCTGGGCGTGCGGGTGCCAAAGTGCTGCGCGCGCGCGGCGCGCCTCGCAGCGCGCAGCGCGTGCGCCGCGAGGCTAGCGCGGCGTGGTGCTCTGCAGAGCCTGGGCGGCAGGCTGGCGGCAGGCGCTGTGGGCACGCCGCAGGCGGGCAGCCATGCATCATGCGCAGCATGTGAGGGCTCAGCATGGGCGCACCTCTAGGTCATGCATTGTGGCGCCGCCCTCGCCAGCGCTCGCTTCTGGCGCTGCAGGCAGCATGAACCAGCTGACCCCTGGTCCCCGCTCTGGCGCTGGCGCTTGTGCACCTGCCATGGAGAACGCAAGCTGGGTGTGCATGCTACAGAGCCCATACCAGGGCTTGGCCAACCCCATCTATGCAGAGTCACAACAATAGCAACCAACATGCGCGCGTAGCAAGACAGGCGAAGCTCCCGCGCCTTGCATCGGCCGCGGGGGCCCGCCCGCCGCCACAGCGCACGCCTCCCCCGCCTCGAGCTCGGCGCTGTGCAGGGGTGCGATCTCCGGCGCGCCCTGCGCGAGCGGCGAGCCGGCCAGGCACGCGCGCAGCGCGCCGGCGTGCGCGCGCGCGGCCGGCGGGTCCAGGTCACCCGGCGCCGCGCGCGCCGCCACGAACACCACGTGCGCCAGCGCGGGCGCGTCGGGGCCCTGCGCGGCTGCGCGGATCACTGCCGGGCGCATTCACTCTAGTGACCCACCTTGGTCACCAGTCTGGCCGGGCGTACCACCGGCTTCCTTTGTCAAGCAGGGCCTGATGTTCGACTCAGTGACTCAGCATCACAGATACGCTGGCATGCCGCGGCCAGGATCCACCCAGTGTGGCTCACACGGTAAGAGACGCGCCCGGCATACAGGGCCGGCCCCGGCTCGCATGGCGCCGGGCGCGCACCAGCGCACTGGGCAGGCCGCGCGCCAGCATCTCCGCGGTCTCCAGCACGCGCCACGCGCGTGCGTCCTCCGCGCCCTCCCCCATCGCCACCACCTGCCGGCGCGCGCCGGCACGCTCGCCAACCGCCAGGGCCTCCGTGCATGTGGGCGCCGCACATTGCGGCCCGCCGCGCGCCGTGCGGCGCGGGAAGGCAGGGACTGCACCACATGGCAGGCGCGCAGCAGGAACGCCGCCTGCTGCAGGCCCATGAGCTCGTAGAGCGCCTCGGCGGCGATCGCGCCGCCGCCGCCGCCGCCGGCGCCCACCGCGGCCGCCGCGGCCGGCACCTGCGGCACAGGCCCGCTCAGGCGCTGGCCCCTCGAGTCCTTCGGCGCCGGTGCACAGCCAGAGCGCGCATCCAGCGGGAGCGCGCGCAAGCAGCCTCGCCAAGCTCAGGGCGCGTCATGCTCAGGGCTGTCAGGGCCGCTCGGCGGCCGCACCAGGCCCGGCGGCGGCGCCGGCGAGCGCAGCAGCGCCAGCAGGGCGGCTGGCGACGCAACCGGTGCGGTGTCCAGGCCAAACACGCCGTCATGACTGACCTGCGGGCATGCAGGCGCGTCTGTGTACAGCATGTGGCAGCTGGGAGCCAAACTTGAGCGAGCAGAGCACGCTGTTGCTGGCCAATCAGCGTTGTACACGTGAGTGGCACAGGCAAGGCGCGAGGAACCATGAGCGCGCCGTTCACGCCAGCTACGATAATCCACTGCCGCGACCACACAAGCAGAGCAGTGGCTCGGGAGCGCTGAGTACATAATAGAGCCTATGTGTGGTGAAGCAGGCGTGGGGACCGACACAGCGCGCGTGCATGCACAGCCGGGTGCTGGGCTGACCCGGATGTCGATGCCCGAGGTGCAGGGCGGCGCGGCAGCGCCCCCGCCAGGAGCGCCCACAGCGAACGGCGGGTCAGGCTCAGCCAACAGCCTGCAGCGTACATCAGGCGAGTGTTGTGCCTGCAAGCAGCTGCTGCCCAAGAGAAAGACAAACTGGGACGCAGGCCCGCACCTGTTCAGCAGCGCCGACTTGCCTACCGCTGGGACTGCCGAACGTGGGGAGACAGAGCGGCGTCAGAGCGCAGCCTGGCCGAGTGCGTTCAACAAGGACAGACGCATTTGTGTGGGGCTCACCACCCAGCACGCCTACCACGAAGAGGTCTGCGGTCTCGGCCAGCGCCTGCGGCGCATGGCCGCCAGTGAGTCATCTTCTGCCATACATTCTGTGGGCATTGGCGTGCACTCAACAGAGCACACCGAGCTCTGACACAGTGCCGGTTCCTATACGAAAGGCTGACCGCAGGCGCCGCATCCTCTGTGAACTCCCACGTCTCGCCATCAACCAGCTTGCCAGCCGCGGCTGCCCTGTTGCCCCTGGCCCGGCTGTGGGCAGGCGGCTTGGAGTCCGGCCCCTCGCGCGCCGCCGGCCGAGCGCCGCCGTCGGACGGGCGGCGCTCGCGCTTGATGATGCTCGGCTTAAAGGGCTGCCCCTGGCCGCGCGCAGACATGGGGCCAAGCACCAGCTCCTCTGTGTCGTGCCGATGCTCAGCTGTCGTGCCTCCTCGACGCACGCGGTCTCATGCATGGGCCAGGTGCATGGGTTTCTCTAGCTCATTGGGGGTCTCCCCAGCGCTTCAAGCTCAAGGCTTGAGCGCCCTCAGGAGGACTGATCAAGGACTCTTGTCAGGAGGGCAAGTGCAGCGACAATGGAAGACAACAACCTGCCCGCCTGGGCGGGCGCTGTTCTGGACGATTGGCGGCGGCGCGCCAGCACCGCGCTCGGCCAGGCGCAGCGCAGCGCGCAGCGGCTGCAGCGCGACGCAGGCCGGCACACGGAGCGGTGGCTCGGCGGGCTGCGGCAGCGGCACGCGCACGGCGCGGGGTCGAGCCGGACGCGCGGCCCGGCGCTGGGCAGCATCGCGCTCGCCGCGGGGCGGCCGGACGGGCGGCAGAGCTTCCCGGGGCGCGGCGAGCGGCTCAGGCGAGGCCTGAATGTGGTCGCGGACCTGGCGGCGGAGCCGGGCGGCGGCGGCGGCGGCGGCGCGCCCGCGCCCAACGCCGAGCCCGCCGACCGCGGCGACGCGCAGCCGGAGGAGGAGCGCATCCTCATCAGCGAGGCGCGCGGCCGGTCGCTGCCTGTGAACGAGCATGTCGGGCCTTGCTTGAAGCATGAGCACGCGGTCTGGTGTTGCATGCGGCCAATGCAGGCCCGTCCCAGGAAGGCCCACCCGCGCCGCGCTGGAAAGCAGTCGCGGCCGGCCACCACTGAACAGGGGGCGCCGCCGCAGGTGGAGGTGCGCGGCGTGGAGGGCGAGCTGCGGCGCGTGGCGGAGGCCGCGCTGAGCATCAAGCCCAACTTTGGGTACACGCTGAAGGAGGTGCAGGACGACGTGCACCGCGTGTTCGACTCGGGCTTCTTTGAGAAGTGCCACCCGCACGCCGAGGACACGCGCGACGGCGTGAAGCTCACCGTGGAGGCGCGCCCGCGGGGCGCCCGGCGCCCCCAATCCCGTGGTGCCCTTGCGGAGCAACAGGCGACTGTGGAGGGCTGCAGCACAAGCTTGACACGCGCTCGCTGTCAAGCTGCGCCGGTGCTGCCGGGCCCCACACCCTGGCCTGCACTGCACTTGCGCGCGATCCGCCGCACGCGCCGACATCTTTCACATGGCGTCTGGTGGGGAAGCGGCTTGCGGGCCGGCTACCCGTCACCGCAGCGCAGCCGTCTGGCAGCGTCAGGCGCGCGTGCGGCGCGGGGCGCCCGGAGGCCGGCCAGCGCGTCTGTGCTGGCAGCTCCGCGCGCAGCACGGCCAGGCAGCAAATGTTGCGAATCTCACGAGAATTGCGCCCCTGCAGCTGCGTTCACGCGCCGCGCGCGCGCCGCAGGTGACCGCCAACCCGGAGCTGCGCGGCGTGGTGGTGTCGGGCGCGAACGTGCTGCCGCAGCGCGTCATCCAGGACGCCTTCCGGTCGCAGCACGGCCGCACGCTCAACTTCAGCGACTTCAGCGCCGCGCTCAAGCGCCTCAACCGCTGGTACGAGGACCGCGAGCTGTTCGGCCAGGCGCGCGCGCGCCGACTCTGGTTCCCCCTGCGCCCCTGCTCCCTCCAGTACACACTCCCTTGCACGGAGGCTGCTGTCTGCAGCCAGGCACTGCGCAGGCCTTGCTCCATGCGTGAGTCAGGTGTGCAGCGGTAGTAACACGTCCGCTCTCTCCGGCTCACTTTGCAACGCATGCAAGCCTCCGTGTGCGCGCATGTGCGCGAATTTAAGTGGCAGCACTCCCAAGCACCCATTCACGACTGATGATGTGTGAGCGGGCCGAGGATGTGCTAGCCGCCCAGCACGCGCCCTGCCTGCGGATGCGCGGCGTGAACCCTACTCTAAACCTAAGCCTCGCCTCCAGGTCAGCGGCGTGGACATGGCGGACGGCGTGGTGGACGTGCGGCTGGCGGAGATGGTGGTGGCGGGCCTGGCGCTGCGCTACGTCGACCGCAAGTCCGGCAAGGCGCGCGACGAGGGCCGCACGCGGCCCGAGGTCGTCATGCGCCAGCTCACCACCCGCCCCGGCCAGGCGCGCCGCCCGCAGGCCGGTGCCTCCCCTGGATGCGACTCGATGTCCCAGCAGGTATGCCCCAGACCAAGCTAGCCGCACACGGGGCTGCTTGAGGACGGCGGGCGAGCGTGACGCACGGGGTATGACGCCCCTGGCCGAGCACGCTGGGCCTGCGCAGGCCATGTGCCACCCCTGACACGCGTGCCGCAGTGCCCTCGCGCCCGCTCCGGGCATGCGTGATGTGTGCTGCGCTGACTCCCTACACGGCCTTCCGATCTATGTAAGAAGCAAGGACGAGATGCTTTCATTTCTCAATAATGAGCACTTTCTATGTCATTCTCTCTATCATTCTCTAATGGATTATCAAAAAAAATGCCGCATCCCAAGGCGCGGAAGCGCGCCGCTCGCAGGTGTACAGCACGCGGCAGGCGCGCGCGGACATCGACGCGGTGTACAGCATGGGCCTGTTCGACGACGTCAACATCCTGCCGCAGCCGGCCGAGGACAGCACGCTGGAGAACCCCAAGGCGCGGCCCGTGCCGCGGCCGCCGCCCGCCCTGTTCCAGGCGCCGCTGGGCGGCGGCCTGTCTGGCGTCGTGGCCTGGGGCGTGCGCATGGCAGGCGGGTCGCGCACCAGCTCGAGACAGCGCCGGCCGCAACCGCAGCACTGCGCGTGCACGCAAAGCGCGCCGCAATGCTGTGTGCGCGGGAGCAAATCGGCGGGCGGCCCGGGCGCCTGGGCCTCGCAGTGCTTGGGCATGTGAGCCGGTGCGGACAGTGGGAAGCAGGAGAAAGACACGCAAATGTGTGCTTGGTCTTGTATGTCCCGCCGGACAAGTAGAGACCGAGTTCTTTGTGACGCCCGACAAGCAGAAACTGAGCGCGCGCTGGGCGCGCAGGTGGACCTGGTGCTCAACGTGCGCGAGCGCAAGACGGGCGGCCTGAGCGCCGGCGGCGGCATCAGTGCGCAGGGCCACGCGCAGGGCGCGCTGCCGGGCTTCATCGGCTCTGCGTCCTACGCGCAGCGCAACCTGCTCGGCCTCAACCAGAAGCTGTCGGCGACCGTCGAGCTAGGCCAGGCGCGCGCCCGCGCCGGCGGCCGCCCGGCGCACCGAGCGCCGCGCGCCTGCTTCAACGGACATGCAGAGCGCAAGCAGCGGGGGGTTTGGGGCTTGGTCGCGGCGCTGGAGGTTCATGTCTCCGGGCGCACTGGTGCTGCACCGCTGGGGCGAAACCCTGTAGGGTCTCTGCCTGGCACCTGCCTGTTAGGTTGATGTGGCCAGGCCGGTGCATGGGGCACACGCTCGCGTGAGCCGCGGGGTTTGCGCCCGGCAAGGTGGCACCTGTGCAGCTCGGAACCGTGCTGCACATGCCTGGACATCGCCCGGCGCACAGACCCAGGGCGACGTCGCGGGGATGCGCTGCGCCCCGAGCCGCTGGCGCGCGCGCCGGGCGCGCAGGTGGACAGCCTGTTTAGGATAAACCACACCGACCCCTGGGTCGGCGGCGACCCTTTCCGCACCAGCCGCACGATCTCGCTGCAGAACACGCGCGCGAGCGGCGCCGCGGTACATGGCCGCGCGTCTGACGACCCCGGCCGCGCCGCCGGCGGGTGCGCTCGCGGCCCCCGCACGGCGCGCCAGGAGCTTGCGGGCATGCACATGCGCGCACCGCGCTGCCGCGCCAGGCGCATGCAGCGCTGCAGCGGCCACAGTGAACCCACTACAGGCGCTGCGCAACTTGGCCAGCTGCGACGAAGGTCGAACTCTGTTGCTGCCGCCCACTCTCTGCTGATCGGATATGATCTTCGGTCAGTCTGACCCTACGTCACGTTATGGACCCTATATCATACCCTGACTCTTCTGACCCTACATGACGTTGCTCGTATTCACAGGGCGAGCCCCGGCGGCGAGGAGGGCGCCGAGGGCGGCAGCGACGCGGGCGCGGTGGTCGTAGCGCGGCTCATGGGCGGCGTGGAGTACGGCCGGCCGCTGGCGACCGGCTGGACCGGCACGCTGGGCGTCAACTGGCAGCGCGCGCGCTGCCAGGACGAGCACGGCAAGGCGCTCACGCAGGCGCGCCGCCCGCGTGGCAGTCTATCATGTCCTTGGCCAAGTCCGAACGAGGATACATGGTGGACATTCGCGTAAATAGTCGTAGCGTATGCATCTCACCTAACTGAGGCAGCCTGGTCACCCCTCCAGGAGAGGTAGCTCCTGCGGGAGGCTCCTGGCATGTACCAGTCATACAGCCATCTGTGCTGCTCGCACTGCCAGGACTTGCGGCTGCGCTCACGCGGCGCGGGCCTGCGGCAGGACGCGTATGGCAGCCCGCTGACCTTCAGCGGCGGCGACAGCGACACGCTCATGCTCGCGCTGCTGCGCGCGACGTACAGCGGCCGCAACAACGCCGCGCTCGCGGCCAGCGTGGAGCAGGCGCTGCCGGTGCAGCCGGCCTGGCTCAACTTCAACCGGCTGCGCCTGCGCGCCGAGCGCTCAGTGCCGATCGGCGCCGGCGTCTCCGCGCAGCTCTGCGGCAAGGGCGCGCA